>Ga0115006_10002490_pt1 | contig 12135 bp, 15 predicted proteins | sample ArcOceMetagenome_3_FD_88943 | JGI IMG/M metagenome (GOLD analysis project Ga0115006, IMG submission 88943) | Marine eukaryotic phytoplankton communities from Arctic Ocean - Arctic Ocean- Svalbard ARC20M Metagenome | ecosystem: Environmental > Aquatic > Marine > Oceanic | place: Arctic Ocean...
AATCTTTTCGCGATTCGCTTCGCTCGTCGCAGCTCTCTCTCCAAGGCTTCTATTACCTCCTTAACATCTCCCTCCTCCCCCTCCTCCCGACCTCTCCTACCGCTACCTCCCTATACCTCAAAACCGCGTCCAAGTTGGCGGCTGGATCCACCCCCACTGACGCCTCGCGCGTTACGTCCGCCCTCGCGACCGCTGTGCTATCCAAGTCCCCAACTGAGTTCACTCTGCCTTTCGTCTCTTACCTCGACTCCAAAACTTGCAAGCGCGATGACTACACCGACACGATAACTCTCGCGACATACATTTCTACAACGTCGAACTTCATCGTCCTACCCAATGAAGTATGCCTCGACATTGTTGCTTCTGTAATCTCCCCCACCCCCATCCTTTCACCAACCGTGGAAGTCTCGGAAATCGCTACCAAGCTGTCTCCTTCTGAGGTCTCAACCTCTCTCCATGCCAGGTCTATTGTCGATTCAACCCTACCCCTATTGACCCTTCTCCAGAACGCTTCCTCCTCGACATCCCTCTCCTCCACTTCGACCCTGCTTTCTCTCGCCTCCCCCCTTCTTCACCTCGAGGTCGAAGTACCAGGATACGTCGAGGCGGCAGCTTTCCTTTGGGCGTCGGCTTGCCACAAGATGCACCAGAAACCGGACGAGATTGATCAGGAGGAACTCGACATGTGCACGCAACCTCTCATCAACGCGGTTAGGTAAGGAGCAAAGAACGGAAGGTTAGGCAGAGGGCTGCACGGTGCCATAATTAACAACACATCTTCCACTCGTTGCTTCGCTCCTCGTCCTCGCCCCAGGTCCTCTCTCCCCACTGCCCTACCCATCATCAAGTTCCTCCTCACCCCCTTCTCCCTTACTTCCGACACCCCTGAAACTCCCCTTCCCGTCGATTCTAAGAACCTCCTCCTCCTTCCACCTACCCCCAACCTCCTCCCCCCCCTCCCCCTGACCTCTATGCCACGTTGCTGCCTTCTAACTGGTCTTCTCCCATCCACCCCCGCCCCTTCCTCCCTTCTCAACGCTGTCCTAACCTGCGGCCCTCTCCTCTCCGACGATTCCACCTCCTCAATTGTCTCGACTATCTTCTCCGCCATTAGGTCGTCCCCGCCCCTCGCGTCGTCCCTAGGCAAGCTTTATCTGCAGACGCAGTCAGTTTGCCTGCAGTACGCCACCGACGAGATCAAGGCGGGGATCGAGCACCTCGACAACACCCTGACGGACTACCAGCGCACCGTCGCGGACGTTAGAGGGCTTTTCCATATCTCACCCTCCGTCCGAGCATCCTCGGCCCACCAGTTAGGAATGAGCAAGAAGTTCATCCTGTCCCTCTCCAACCGCCTCATTAGAGAATGGGAAGACGGACAGAATGGTTGGGAAGGCATGCGCGACGGCGAGGTGAGATTGGATAACGAAAACCTCGCACTCTCGTACTTCTGTAAACCTAACCCTTTTCGCAATTCGCTTCGCTCATCGCAGGGACTCACTCGCACCGACCTCAACAACCTCGTCGATCTCATTGCCGAGCCCGAGGTTGGAAGGAGCGCTGCTACGGAGCTTGCGTCGGCACTTCTAACTACGCCATCGTCGACATCCATGACGCTCAGGAACCTCAAGAAAACTTCCACTATCGTTTCGACCGTTCTAGAGATCCTTACCTCCGATCCTTCTACCCCTCACCCCGAGCACGCCAGCCTATTGAAGGCACTTGCACTTGCGTCTTCTGATGCTCGCTCCTACCTTACCTTAACTCTCTCCTCTCTCTCCCCACTCCTATCCGTCCTGCCGTACATCTCCGACTTCAACACCCTCGCTCCAATCCTCATGACGCTCCACCGCGTCGTGTTTGACCCCTCCCTCACTGCTCTGGACACGGACGCTGCTCATGTCTCCCTCTCCCATCCGTCTCTGACGCCGATCCACCCACCAACGGCTTCTGCCTTTGTCCTGCCCCCCAACGTATACGAGCCAACGACGAACGGGTACCTCGTACCTACTTCGACTGACGAGGCCTTAAGCTCCTCCGTCACTTCATTCTTCGAGGCCGCTCTAGAATCAGCAACCACAAACCCCCCTCATCATTCTTCCTCCGTTGCGTCGACTCTAACTGCCGCCATCTCGGACTCCAAGTCCGGGAAGGAGATGAACGCTAACCTCGAGGTCGCGCACATTAAGTGCCTCCTCGACCCTGCGGTTGCCGTCCAGTTTGCGGGTAACGGAAACGTGGTTCATGCCATGCACAGGATCCTCTCCGTTCCACCCTCGTCTGCAAGGGACCACGAGCTCCTCAGCACTGCACTTTCCCTTCTCAATACCATTTCGGAGTACCTTTCCGTTGACTCTTATGCTGCCATTATGCAGGGAATGAACCAGACGGCATCTGCTGTCCTCGACAGGAGCAACATCACACCTTCACTTGCTGCCGACGGGATCGATATTAACGGATTCAACAAGCCCAAGAATAAGTATGGGTCGGATCTAACCTTACGCGAGGCGAGGAAGCTTGAGAAGAGGGCCAACCGAGCTCTCAGGGCCCTTTGGTCAGCCCGCCACTCCATGGAAACCTTCCTCTATACCTTCCTGACCTCCCCTCAGGCGAGCGCTGAGATGAGCACGAATGGATTGACGCACCTCCAGTATTTTGCGTTGCGTACGAAGATCCCATCCACTCTCGCCTCAAACTATTTGTCTCCAAACCTAGTTGACAACTTCTCCCCAGAGTACTTCACTCTAACTGCACGATCCCAGGCAAATGCCGTGAACATCCTGCACGTCCTTATAGAGGACGACATCGTCTGCCGATCATTCGCCGCTTTTCCCACTGAGGACAACGAGAACACCATGTTTGAGGTCCTCCTACCGAAGCTTATCTCCATTGTCGCTTCGACGAGGATGCCAGACTCTTTCATGAACAAGACTGTTGTGAGGGCATCTGCCCCCCTCCTCAAGACGATCGCGTCTTCGTGCACTCTGACAACCACCACTTCCGAGGCGGCGTCTCTCATCTCATCTAGGAAACAGCAGAGGGAGAAGGCTCAGTGGTGCAATAGCACAGATTCTCTATCTTGGGTGTTCAAGCTTCTTTGCGACCGCGAGAGCAGTGTTAGGAGCTGCGGGTACGGGATATGTTCCGATCTGCTTAACTTGGCTTGGGCCAGGCCTCTTATCCTTTCAAGTGGGGAGGACAATGGCGACATCATGCCAGAGGAGGAGGAGGATGGCTTCTACCGCTTCTCGACGACGATCTTGGAAATGGCCTGCAGGGTAGCAAGCGATGACTCGGAGTGTCCGTTGGTGAGAAGTGAGAGCTTGGCCTTGCTTTACAACGCCTGCTGCGTTGGCGGTGCGGCCCTGAGTAACGCGTCTGCCGATGTGCTCGATGTCATTCCTGCGATAGGAAGATTCCTCGCTCGCGCTTCCAAGCACATGGGCGACAGCACTGATGGCAACAGGTTTTCCGACGGTGACACGACCACTGCTGGGAGCTCCGAGGGCGGCATGGAGGAAGAGGACGACGAGGCGAAGCTTATGAGAGAGAGTGTGCTTCTACCAACTCCCACCCTCCTTTACGCGGGAGTAAAGCTTCTCAGGTGTTTGTTAGTTGGTGTGCTCCAGAACCAAGTCTCCCAACCGGCAGTTGAGACGCTAAAGTCCCCCAACGATGAGAGCAGCCCCAACAGCAGCATGGAAAGCTCTTACCTGCAAGAGGAGGAGCTTGCGACTCACTTTTACGAGAGCGGGATCCTCTCTCACTGCGTGTCCCTTCTTTCCTCCGAGGGCATTAAGAGACTAACGTTCCGTGCGATGCAAGCTCACTTGGGCCTGCTGAACGACATCACGGATTTTTCCATCGACGGTGTCGCTGCCGATTCCACGGCCGCTGTCTGGGAGGAGGTTGAGGAGGCGGCAATGTACTCGACAAAGTCTGCGGTTTTTGACGTTGTCACTCTTGCCATTAAGATCAGCAGGGGAGGTGATGACGAAGATTTGGTCGCGACCTCGAATTCGACATCTCTCTGCTCGAGCCTTTTGCGTCACACGAGCCTTCTCACTCAAAGTTTCAGGGCCCTTACCACCGAGGTTGTGAAGCTGACAAAGGACCTCCAGAACAGCGAGCTCGTCACCGACACCAACTTCGAGCAGCTCAATGCTGTCGCGGCGTGCTGTGATTGTCTCAAAGAAGTCGTCGATGCGAGCGCTGACAGGGTCGTCGGCGGGGGCGTTACCAAAATTGTAGCCTTGTCGAACCTTATCCCAATGGTCGGAAGTGTGCCTCAGGCTCTAGGGGTCGCCCTTAACCAGCTTGCGATGATGTCCACGAACGGCAGCGTCATAAACGAGCTCGATAACGCCTGTTGTGCCATCAACCGTCTTTCGAGGCTCTTGCTCAAGGTGCCTGGGTGGGGAGAGGGAATGCTCAAGGTTAACGGGCAGAGTAGCAACATGTTAAAAGGGATGCTCGAAATCCACCACGCGCGGAGCCTCAAGCGCACGAACGCTGCGAACCTTCCAATGACCGAGAGGCTTCTTGCCTTGAAGGATGTCAGTGGTGGCAGTGGGTTGTCGGCTGAGCACAGGATAGGTGAGTGGGGGGGGCTGAACATAATGAGAGTGGAGCGAAGCGACCGCGATAACCCTAACCCTAGCCTCTCTCATGATTCGCTTCGCTCATCGCAGGTTCGTGTGGCGCGTTAGCAGCAGCATTTGATGCCGCGCGTGGCTCGGGTCTTGAAGACTTGATAGATCAGGCTAACGATGTTGCGGTCATTGGGATCCCTGACCTACTTTCTGAGCTCAACGATATTCTTGCGCTGGTTGCGCTCGATGGGCTCAAGAACTCCAAGGGTGAGCAGCTCAGGGATGGGAGAAGGCGTGATAAGGCTGGTGCGTTGGTCGATAGAAGGGCCGATTGGAAGCCCGATGATGTGCTGGTTTTTGACCTTTGCGCCGTCCTGATCGTCTTGAGAAGTGCTGTCGCTCTACCTGGAGGAAAGATGACATGCATGGAGGACAGGGTTGGGCTTGTCCCATTGATTCAAAAGATCTGGCCTATTGCGATGGACTTGGAATTTGTTGGCGGTGGGAGGAAGGTAGTCCACACCTTTGGCGAGGGGCTGCTTGAGGTTTTGCTAGGTGTAATTTTGAACTTCGTGAGCGGAGACCCCGTTTGCAAGCAGGCGCTAGACGCCGGGAATAGGGGCGGGCGGGATAGTATCACGAGCAAGGTTGTTAGCCTCTGCCTGAGGAAGGCATGCAAGGTGAGGGGAAGCGTGAGGGAGGAGCGAAGCGACAAATGAAGGCAGCGAGCGTAGCGAGGCGAGCTTCCTAATGTTCGATGAGCGAAGCGAATCACGTAAGGCGTCGAGAAAAGACATGCTATAATTGTTTTCCTAGGCAACCCGCTCCGCTCGCCGTATAATGCTGCTCTATACGAAAACTAATTCCCCCTACTCGTCGCTTCAGGTTGTGGGTGAGGGTTCGAGAGCTGTCGGAGAGAAGCTACTTAGGATTGGATTCGGCGTTCTCAAGAGCCTGGCACTGCCGCCGAGCTCCTCCCGCGGAACTCTTGCTGTGTCTGGTATTTACCCGGCCTGTGCGAAGATGATTTGTGCGGGACTGCGGGGGGGAGGGACCAACAACACGAGCCCCAGGGTGAGGAACGTTGGAAGTTTCAAGGTTAGGGCGGAGGGGGTTCTCGGCCTGTTGGTCAACTCGACGCTGGACTGCGAGGGGAGGAAGAATGTGTTTGCCGACTGGCCCTTGTTCACAAAGGTGCTAACGGATCTCATTACAGTGGGGAAGGAGCTCGGGGCGAAGCTGCAGAAGTGGCTCCTCATGCTCGTGAGGAACGTCTGTCTCGACAAGAAGAAGAGCTACGTGCTGGAGAGTCCTCGTGTCCTTGCCTTCGTTCTTGACAACTGCGTTGGAGAGAGGGCTGTGAGGGGTTACGCACTCCAGGCGTTGTGGATCCTCCTCTACAAGAGCGAGAAAGCCGTGGCCGCAGTAAAGAGATCGGAGAACATCTCGAAGGTTCTAGGGGCCGAGGCACTCATCGTTGAGGAGCAGAGGAAGGGGGGGCTGATAAGGGAGGACGGATTGGATGACGACTTTTTGATAGCCAAGAGTATGGACGCGGTGACGCGATTAATGGGTGGGGTGTAGGGGGGCGACATGAGCTAAGCCCCATGAGCGAAGCGAATGGCCAAAGGGGGGGGATAGATGAATAATACAAACTTTTACTAAGAATGGGAGGGTTTTGTTGTTAGCCAGCGAGAGGTACCTGCGGACATTTTCCGCCCGTAAATTTTCTAAACGTAGATGTTGCCAACCCGCAAGTCCTCCTTCGCGTATCCACGTCCCCCTCCCCCTCCTCTCCCGCGATTGCCTTTGCCTCCTGATACGTCAAGTCTGTCTTGTCCATGTAAGCAGGGCCGCTTACCATGTACCCGGGGTCTCCGCCGCATCTCTTGGTCAACGACCTCCTCAGCGCAATCGCTTCAACGCAGGGGTCGCCGGATACGCGGGAAAACCACGATTCACCATGGTCATGAAGACATCCCCGAGGCAAGGATTCGTCAAGTTCAGGACCTAGAAAAACTGCAAGTTCGCTCTCTTCGTAGAATAAGAGGGGCGGAATGGGGGACGATGACGTGCTATCGTTGTAGTAAATTGCGACGAGAGCCTCCCTGGAATCAATGTCTGAAGCCAGTTGAGGCGCCCAACCTTTCCCTTCCTGTTGGAATAAATGAAATAAGGGCATAAGGAGGGACGTGATACGGGCGATGAAGGGTGGTAGGAGGGGCTGTAATATTTTTTTGTCGAACAGGTAGAATGGGGAAGATCTTGATTTCGTCGACCTTTGGCCGTGACCTGAGTTGGCCAAAGACCAAAAAATACCATGCTCTCGAGGACCACAACTCAAGCTATTAGGGCCGTTCGCCCTGCTCTACGCGTCCACAATGCTTCTAAGGCTTTCTCTACCAAGGATATGGGACCTTACTCCGAGTTCTCAGGTATATTTACCCCTTTTTGTAGAAGACAGACGTGTGCCTTGGAAGCATTTTACTAACTCTTATGAACTCTCTTTCGCATTTAGTTGTTTACACTGATCGTGCTTTGAACTCAATGTCACCACCATTTGTATCAACAATGCAGGTAAGTGTTGGTGTTGTGTGTAAACGTGCAAAGAAGGAATTCTCTCGATCCCCATGTTTTTTCTCTAACAGTTGTTGCCCCTTCCCGTAACCCTGTCCCACACAGTCAATTAACCAGACCCTTAAGGACACCTACAACGCTGACAAGGCCGTGCTTATCCCTGGAAGTGGAACTTATTCCATGGAGGCCGTTGCTCGTCAGTTTGTTCGCAAGGGTGACAACAAACCCGTCATCGTCAGGAACGGATGGTTCAGCTTCAGGTGGACCGAGCTCTTTGAGTCCATGGGAATCGGCGAGGACGAGCACGTCTACCACATGGCTCAGTCTACTGAGCACCCCTCCGGACACCTTCAGTACAAGCCCGCCAACATTGACACTGTCGTCGCTTCCATCCGCAGCGAGAAGCCTCCTGTCGTCTGTGCTCCCCACGTAGAGACCTCCACCGGGATCATGCTCACGGACGAGTACATCAAGCAGCTCTCCGCTGCGGCACACGAGGTTGGGGCCTTGTTCGTTCTTGATTGCATCGCCTCCGGCACCTGCTGGGTCGATATGAAGGAACTCGGCATCGACGCCGTCATCTCCGCGCCGCAAAAGGGCTGGAGTGGACCCGCCGCCGTCGGTCTTGCCATGCTCTCCGAGCAGGCCTACGATCGCATGATGTCCGGACCCGAGGCCTCCTCCTTCTGCGTCAACCTGAAGAAGTGGAGCGGTATGATGCAGCTTTACGAAGCTGGAGGGTTCGGCTACCATACGACCATGCCCACCGATGCTATCCGTGCCTTTGATGAGATCGCTGAACAGCAGAAGTCGATTGGTCTTGAAAAGCTCGCTGATGCTCAGTACTCGATGGGATGGAAGGCCAGAGGTATGCTTGAATCAAAGGGGCTCGTTTCTGTCGCGGAGGCTCCCTACCAGGCCCCTGGTGTTGCCGTCTTCTACTCTCCCGACGGCATCGACAACCCTTCGATGGTGAAGCGTTTTCACCAGACCGGTATGCAGATCGCCGCTGGAGTGCCGTGGAGGATCAACGAGCCTGAGGGCCTCAAGACCTTTAGGATTGGGCTCTTCGGGATCGACAAGTTGACCAACGTGGACAAGACCGTCAAGGCTTTGGAGGATGGCATTGATTACGTTATGTCCGATGAGGCGGCAAAGGAGGCTGCGTAAATATGTTGGGTTTGGTTTAGGATTTTAGGACAAGTGTAGGCGTAGGCTGGCTGGGGGATAACGAATTTGTGGAATTGAGAAAACTGTTCGCACGTTTCATTTTAAACAGACGACGGATCGTGTACTACTCGTAAATATCCCTTCTGGCTTGGAAGATCGATCCTTTGGATGCTGTCATGAACATTGTCCGCCTTTCGCTCGTCCACGTCCGCTCCGACAATTGTGTCCTGTCCCCTCACCCAGTTCACTGGAGTGAATACCTCGTGCTTTTTCGTCAAACTCAGGCTGTCTATGATCCTGAGTATCTCGTGGAAGTTCATCCCGCAGCTCGCTGGGTAGTTCATGGTCATGGCGACCTTCAACTCTTCGTTGACGAAGGTAACACCCCTCATGAACGCCGATGCTTCCTTGACGAGCTCTAGCTTCTGAGCGACTTCGTTGGACTCGTCGCAGATCACGGGAAAGTTGACCTGGAAGCCTGTTGCAGTCTTGATGTCGACCACAAAACCTTGGACAGATCCGACGGGGGCGCACACCTATAGGAGGAGGTAGGAACGAGAAGGTGAGGTTTTTCTCGTCGTTTCAATCACTTCTCACGCTCGCGAACTCACCAAACCAACCACCTTTACACTCCTATCATCCCATTCCTGTTTCAACCTCGCTACCTCACCCATTTCTGTCAAGCAAACCGCATCAAACGCCTCTGGGAAACTGAAAAGTACCCCCCACCCTCTCCCGAGCAATTCCTCCGTATTGGAATCCCCACTTAAAGTTGTAACATCGATCACTGGACACTGGTCACCGACAATCATGTCTTCTTTCACTTTTCTTCTGGCAGCTGATCTTTCTCTGTTAGCTCAGCTCTCCTTCGCAGACTATCTTCGAGGATGCCTCCTGGTACATTAAAGACGCCCACTCATCATTCTGAGCATGAGATTGATGTGCCCATTATAGAAGAGCATGGCGTCAAACATAGCGTTCTTGTACATCAAGATAAGAACAAACACACCTGGACTGCTCTCCCCGAGGTCAAGAGGGTTGGATGTTACAGGGTCTTTGACAACCATGAGCACTACAGTCCGCCTCCTATGAATAATTTGACAGGGGCTCGTAGATCTAGTAAATTTCTCGCTGACGAGCAGGTCAGGCGCCTTAGTGGAAGCAACAATCTTCCCAACCTCCCTCCCGTTGTGACTAGTCCAGCTTCTGGCAAGGGCAGTATGAGGCGAGCTTCTTTCTCCCCCGATGTAGCAGTTGCCGAGGCTGTGCCCGGCGACGGCGCCCACATTTACCCTGCCAAACACGTTCACATGGACGAAGACAAGGATGTTATGGATGTGAGATTGGAAGAGGAGCGAAGCTATGGCCTAACAAAGGCAATTGTCAGCGGCGCAAACCCCGCGCTATTTGTTTCAGTATAACACATATCTCCACCGTACCTATCGCTATAATTCTCACCCATCATCCCAACCCCTTTCGCGATTCACTTCGCTCTTCTCAGGATGGGGTGAGGGTGAAGGCGAGAGGAATTAGCTTCACTGTGACGGAGGCTGAAAAGGAGGATTGTCCGATGTCGCCAACTAGGTCCCTCGCCGACTCAGAGTCAAAGAATGAAGCCAAGGGCGTAGATTCAAAGGATGTACCGCAGGATGAAGAAAGGGAGGATGAATCTAAAGACGAAAGAAAGGTCCCGGAAGCGCCAGTCAACCGCAGAGGTTCCTTCACAATGATACCCGATGACAACAGCTTTGCGCAAATGGGAGGATTCACTCCCCGTGAAAGTATAAAGGTCGATAAGGCGGAACCGCCTGTCCCTCCTGCACCTGCCTCGGACCCTCCTCCTCCTCTCGAAAGGTCCAATTCGACGAGACCTCGCACAAATTCCGCGATGGAGCAAGGTGAGATTGAACAAGGATCGAGGCGGCGAGCTGACAACGCCACCGCAAGCTGCGAAAGATGAGAGGAGCTAAGCAAGGACCTTGTACTACATAGCACAATAATAACAACCTTTTGCTCGTCGCTTTGCTCCTCGCCCGCAGCCATATCCACCATGCCGAAGATGTACGGCTCTTATGCCCACGATGCCAGCCTCACCATTGATCCAAATGCCACATCTCCCATCCCATCCCGCGTTTACAGGAAAAAGTGGAAGAAGATCGGAAAGACCGTCCTTCAAACGTCATCTGGTAGGCTCCTTGAAATCAAGGGGACTGGGGCTGAAAAGCGAAACTCCAAGCTCCGCAAGGGCTTCCAGCAGCAGTGCATGAACGCTGTTCTTGCTGTTAAGATGTTTGAAACCGAAAGGGTCAAAGTTGATATCAGCAAGTATGCTGTTTTCCTCCCGCACGTAATTTCCAGGGACATTGCTTGTGGCGGCAACAGGTTCACCTCAAGGGCCCTCTCCAAGAAGTCTTCCTGCTCGCACTTCGAGGCTGCTGTCCTCTTCGTCGACATATCCGGCTTTACATCCTTGACCGAGAAGGTGAGATTAGACGAGGCTCGACGCGACGAGTTGGTAACATTGGTTATGGGAACGAAAGATGGGAGGAGCAAAGAGACGACCTTATATAAAGCATAGCGCAATAACTAACAACCTACTGCTCGTCGCTTCGCTCTTCGCTTTGCTCATCGCAGCTCAACAGCATGGGAACCCACGGAGCCGAGCAGCTCTGTACGCACATCAATGCAATTTACACAAAGATGGTCTCCGAGTTCAAGAAGTGGGGGGGAGACGTCGTCAAGTTTTCGGGAGACGCTCTCCTCGTCATATTTGAAGTGTATGAGCAGGAACGCTTGAGGGAGATGGGAGAGAGGCGGCAGATGGAGACTCCTGACGGAGATGAAAAGGAGGAAGACCTCAGGTACCTCAACTTCACGGGCATGCCCCTCACGCTCTCGGAGGCCTGTAAGCGCGCAGTGAGCTGCGGTGTGATCCTTCACGACGTGATTGACACCTACCCCGCCGTTGACGGCATCAAGCTCAAACTGCATGTTGGCGTGGGCTGCGGGAAGTGCATGGGACATGTCATAGGTGGGGTTTTGGGAAGGTGGGAGTTCATCTTGACCGGATCTGGCGTCGAGCAGATTGGCGAAGCTGAACCTGCTGCCGGACCTCTTGAGACAGTTGTGTCGCCCCAAGTGTGGAAGCACGTCGAAAATGACTTTGAGGGGGAAATCCTTGGGTTTCCCTACGAGGGCTTTGTCAAGGTCAAGGCAAAGGTGAGGCAGGGCGAAGGCTGGAGTAAAGCGACAGCAATGCATTGCTTGTCTTTATACTTGTCTTTATAACTAACAACTTACTGCTCGTCGCTTCGCTCATCGCAGGATGATTGCAGCCAGTTCGTTCCGTTGAAAGAAAACGTCATAATGCTTGTACCTAAGCATATATCCTACATGCCATCTTACCTACCGAACGCCGTCATCGTGAACCTCCGTGCCGGAGTCTGCGATAGCACTAGCCAGGCAGAAATGAGGGACCTCACCATAATGTTTGTGTCCTTGCCAAACCTCAACCTTGATGACAACATCGAAGTTCAGTCCGCCATCGTTGCGATCCAAGAGGCGACATACCAGATGGAGGGATCTGTTAACAAGGTTGTGGTCGATGACAAGGGGGCTTTGGTCCTGATAGTCTTTGGCCTGCCTCCGGTCGTTCACTCTGACGATCCCAAGAGGGCCCTTGCCGCCTCCTTCCTCATGCGGCACCACCTCCATGACCTTGGGTTGAAATGCCAGGTCGGGGTGGCGTCGGGTAGGGTGTTTTGCGGAATTGTTGGCGCAGAGTCGCGCAAGGAGT
>Ga0115006_10002492_pt1 | contig 12126 bp, 17 predicted proteins | sample ArcOceMetagenome_3_FD_88943 | JGI IMG/M metagenome (GOLD analysis project Ga0115006, IMG submission 88943) | Marine eukaryotic phytoplankton communities from Arctic Ocean - Arctic Ocean- Svalbard ARC20M Metagenome | ecosystem: Environmental > Aquatic > Marine > Oceanic | place: Arctic Ocean...
GGAGGAGGATACCTTGGGGCGGGAGTAGGGGTTGTAACCCTCCAGAGCAGCAACCTCATTCTTTGCCTTGGCCTTACTCTCAGCTGCCTTCGTCGCACGCATGCGGGCGAGGAACTCTTCGGGGTCCACGGCGCCCTCAGAGGGAGCGGAGAACATGGCATTCCTTGATCTCCCAGATTCCATGGCACTGGTATGAGGACGAGAGGAGCTGTTCCCAATGGCATCTGTTGAGGCCTCGTAAACGTTGGTCTCCGGCTGGATAGAGCGAGAAGAACCCATTCGTCGGGAGGAAAGGGCAGGACGACCGCTGGGGAGACGACCTGGGGTAAGTTGTCGACCGGAAAGATGAGGTTGGGAGCGGGAAGAAGCCAGCTTTTCTTTACCAGAGGGGGGAGCGAGGCGAGACGAAAGCTGCCGCCGGGGTGTCGGCGCCTGGTTAGGGGCAAGGTTCGTCCGTCCGGACGGAGGACGTATTCTGGAAGACATAATAGACAATTATTTTCTTAACACCCTTTTCTCTTTTCCAACAGGCGAGTTGATATTTTTGAGGAAACTCCACGGGACCTTATATGTTTCAAAAAGCGGACAATTTTAAGTTTCGAACTTCTTTAGCTATACCCCGCCATGATCGATCCCATAATCAACTCGCCGAACGTTCGAGAAGCTGATCCCATTGATCTCGTCCACGACATCACGAAGCTCTGCGATGGAGCTGATGGAATAGTTTGGTGTTACGCCTGATCTACGTCCCGAGGAGGGTTTCAAGTAGCATGTGTAGCTGTTACAGTCGCGGGCAGCCTTCAAGACGGCGGAGGAGGAGGAAACCACGAGGGTGTAGTTTGTGCTTCCCTGGGGGAGGAGGGGGAGGGGGCGGGACAGTGCGAGCGAAGCGAAAGCGGGAAGGGGTTTTAGTTATATGGATAGGCGGTATGTTGCTTTTGCTGTGGCTTCGCTCCAACATTCCGTCCTACGCTCCAGCCCGCACCTCCCTCTTGGGTATTCCCAAACCTGCCATGGCCTCATCGATTTTCCCCTCGACCGTCTCTTCCCCCCCACCTCCGTCATTAAATACAAAGTCAAAATTGACATCCGCGAGCTGCTTGTCGTACTCCTTTATGTCCCCATCGCTGTAGCTCGCATGGAGATCTGGAGGTTGAAGGATGCCAATCTTAATTGAGCGGGACTGTATGTAGTTGAGGAGGGAACCCATCCCACTAATCGGAAGCCAGCGGCGGGAGGCGTACCTGTTAGGGTCCCCCTTTTTCTCTGCCGCCATTAGCGTGTCCCTAAGATTGACGTGGAACGAGCCGTCTGTAGGAGTAGGGTTGGATGTGGAAGGGGTGGAGGAGGGGGAGTCCTGGACGACGTCAGAAATCGAGAGACCTGCGATGAGCAAGGAGGTTGTGAGCGAAGCGAGAGAGAGATGTTAGACATAGCACCAGCTGTTGCTTCGCTCCTGCCTTCGCTCCGGCCTTCGCTCCTCGCCCCCCCTCACCTCTCTTCTCCTTAAGCTTCTGCATGTACTTCAGACGGGGGTCATCCGCGCCGGGGAACAAAGGTTTTGAAGTGGCTGGTTTAGGGGCCTCATCATTCTCGCTCCTTCTTCGTGCCGTGTCCAAGTCTATAACCTCATCCTCCACCCTCAACGACAACCTAACATCATCCTCCTTCTTTGATAGCCCCACACCCTTGTCAGACGTCGACACATTCACCCCAAGAACGTTGGCCATGTCGGCAACGTGGGCTGGAAGAGAGAAGGAGGAGAATAGACCCTTGTCAGAGTTTTTACTATTATCTTCCTCTTCCACCCTCTCCCCCAAACTATCAACACTACCCGGAGACTGGTTGGATATATTGTTATAGTCCATTAGGATCCCTCTGACTTTCAGTTTTTTGCTTAATGAGCCTTGTAGCTTTTTTCGGAGCTCAGAATTCCCTTTGTGAGCTGACATACCTCCCATATCCATCATCTTTGAGTAACGACCAAGAAGACATATTGTACGTTGCATTGGAAGGAAAAATGTAATGCTCAATTTCTGACTTTGTTCTGAATGCAGCTTATCCTTATCGTCTTATTTTTATCGATCATCGACGGCTTTGAACCAATACGAAGGCCAACAAAAGCGTTCCGGTCCCCCTCCCTGCCCTTATCAATGGCACAACCAACAAGTATCGATGAGCTGTCTTACTCAAAGTCACTCTTTGCAACGACCGCTGGCCTCTTCAAGACGACCGGTCACCACATGATTGATGTTCGTTCATGTTCTACTTCCCCACCTGCCTATCACTTTGCTTATATGCCCATGAGGAATAGAGGTGAGATCTCTCGCTTGATGTTGGAGGATTCAGGGGTGCCATACATCCTGGAGGTAATAGGTTTCGTGGACTGGGAAGAGGGAGTTAAGGGAACTACGCCGCAAGGGAAGGTGAGATTGGAGGAGGAGCGTTCTTCAGTAGAAGATACAACTCCATCGTAACTACTGATATAATTCTCACCCATCATCCCAACCCTTTTGGCGATTCGCTTCGCTCATCGCAGTGTCCGGTGTTGCGGAATTATAATGGCAAAGGCAACGACTTGGGCCAGGAAGGCGCGATTACCAGGTTTCTTGCAAGGGAATTGGGGTACGATGGGGGGAGCGATTGGGCTGAGGCCGACATGATGTACTGTTTTTTCTTCTCCACAATGCGGAATAATGGTGTGAGCCATGACGGGCAGGAATTTTCCGTCGCAGCATTGAGGGATGCAGGGGGAAGTAAGATGGAGGATCGACCAACGTATCAAGAGACATTCAGACTCAACGATTTGGATAAAGCAGAGAGGAGTTTATTGGCCTTGGATTACTTTGAAGAGCGCTTGGCAGCTTCCAGCGGCCCGTTTCTCTTGGGTTCAGATCCCTGCTACGTTGATTTCGGTATTTTCTACATCCTCTTCGAGTTGGGCGAGGTTAATAACTGCACTGATTGGCGCGAAAAGTTTGGACTGCCCCATCTCGGCCGTTTGCTAGACGCTGTCGCAGCAAAGCCCAATGTCGAAGAATTCCTTGCGAGCCCAAGGAGGATGCCAAGGTACGAGAGGGCCAATGACGGAAAGAGCTTGTACACGTATATCGAGGGGAAGCTCAGTCCGAACCACGCCAACTTAACGTAAATTCACTTGCGAAGGTAAATTCTTCACGTTTAATGTTTCTCCATCTCTTGCCAACGTAAATTCTTGAACTTGCCTCGGAAGTCCTTCACGCTTAATGTTTGTCAACCAAGCCTCAAATTGAGGGACATTTAATCATCATCTCAATTGATCTAAAACATTCATTCCACACCCAACGCAAACCACCAAATTCAGAGCAATAGTCACCCCTTCTACCTATATAGCCGATGTCAGCCCTTAGCCAAACTTCTGTAGCCCCCACTGTTCCTGGCTCCGACCACCACACCTTATCTCTAGCTCTCAGTTCCTCACTGCCCCCCACAGTGGACTTTGCAACGTCTCCCATTTCTAATAGACCGGGGATGACCACTATCACCCTTCTACCTCCTCCTACGTCCCCCTACAATTTTCGTCCCTGGCCGATAGCAATTGGGGGCTGGGGAATTGGGAACGATTTAGATGTAGCATTCGGCGGACCCCGCAGACGGCCAATTGCGGTACGTTTCGACAACTGCGATATCCGTATTGCTGACAAAAGTGGGCAGCCAGTTGTGGACGACAGTGGAATGGTTGTTTCTGATTCTTTCTGGTCAGCCGTAGGGGAAAACGTGACCATCGAGGGTATCGTCAAGGCTCTTATTGCGAGTATGTGTCAAGAGTCTTCGTCTTGCCCCCCCGGTGCATCGACCGAGGCTGCGAAGTTCACTCTTGAGAAACACAATGTCGAAGAGAAGTTTAGGTGAGGCGGAGCAAAAGCATTATACCATATTACTACATAACTAACAGCCTTCTACTCGTCGTTTGCTCCTCGCCCTCATCACAGAGCGCTCAGGCCCACCGACGAATTGATTGCCCCATCTGCCGTCCTCCTCGACTCCCATCTAGATCCTACCTTATCCACCTTTCTCTCCTCTCTCTCTACCACCCCCCCCTCTTCTCTCCCTTCTTTCATCTCTTCTCCTTCCCCTTTGGTCTACACTTTCCCCCTCTTTCCACCGTCCCACTGTGCGTCTCTCCTCTCCACAATTGACGCATTCGAAGCCACGGATCTACCGAAGCGGCGACCGAACACGATGAACAACTACGGCATTATTCTCAATGAAGTCGGTATGAGGGATTACTGCACTTCCTTAATGGCTAAGGTTGTTTCCCCCCTTTCAAATTTTTTGTTCAAGGACGAAATATTCTCTCATTCTCTCGATCATCATCACACCTTCTGCGTGGAATACCGCGCAAGGGAGCTCGGGGTAGGCGATCGCCACCTTGATATGCACCATGATGCCAGCGAGGTCACGTTAAACGTCTGCCTCGGCAGGGAAGGGTTTAAGGCAAGCGGCCTTCAATTCTGCGGTGACTACGGAGCCTCCGACCACAGAGCTTCCTCTCTCAAGCTAGAACATACAATTGGAACCGCAGTCCTTCATCTTGGCCGTCGCCGTCACGGCGCGGACAACATTAGTGGTGGGGAAAGGGTGAATCTCATCATGTGGGCGAGGTCCTCGGCTTTCCGGGCGGCAGCAGCGTACGGCCACGTCCCTCTCGACGGGTACCCAAAAGCTCAGGAGGGAAAATTGGTGGATAGAGTTTGTTTGTCAAAGGCCAATGATGCAGATTATGAAAATAGAGTCAAATTGTTTGGGGGAGTGATTCCAGAGGACAAAAAGAAGAGGAAATACGTGCCTTTTAACGCCCCCCCGAAGAGTTGTGAGAGGATAAAGGTGAGATTGGACGAGGAGCGAAGGACGGGAGGAGCGAAGCGACGATCTTATTATACGAAAATAGCGCAATAACTAACAACCTCTTCGTCGCTTCGCTCCTCGCAGAAGAACGTAGTCAAATTCTGATGTTGTTTTGTATCAACCGCCGTTTAATCCATTAGCAACGCACACACCCCAAAATTAAAGCTCCTCTGCCCTCTCTCCCCCTCCCTGTGTAATCATGTTACCTCCATCTCCGCCCGCCTTCCCTCCAAACAAAACCTTCAACCAAGTCAGGAAGCCCTTCTTCTTCATCATTCTCAAGCTAAACTTGATCCTCCCTGCCCAACCCACGTACTTTCTGCCCGAAACATACCCCTTGAATGGCACCGTGACCTGCTTCCTGAGAAAATCAAACATGTGCTCATTCAGGAACTCTTCAGCCTCGAACCTTACAGGCTTGTTTTTATTATTGCCCGGGAAGAACCAGACGACGGGGGTCGTTGCGACCTCAATTTGCTTTAGAGTGATGTCGTTATCGTCAACATTGAATCTGAAGAAATCAATTGTAGGCTCCATCGTGTATCTTCCAGCAAAAGCGCCAAACTCCTCGTCATTTCTGGCATATTCCTTGTCCCCCTGGGAGTAAAAGTAGATGAACTGATCTTTTTCATCTGCGAGCACGATGTTGCGCTTGAGGTTCTTCCCAACGAGCTGCTTTGCTGGCTTCATCTTCATGTTTCCCTTCTTCGCAGGCTCTGAACGGGTCCTGATGACTGCGCCGCACTCGCCACTGGCAGGAATGTAATCGTTCCAGCAGTTCCTAATGTTATCGACCAACTTCACACCCTCAGTCTCGGCCCCTGAGAGGAGCTTCGTCACAATCGTACCCACTCCTCCGCTGATATCCATCAGCAAAACAACCGGGTTGTTATCATCAACATTTAAGTTATAGTGCTCAAGGATCACAGGGGTCTCCTCAGGGTCTACCCACACAGCTCCAACAGTACCCATGTGGTTCCCAAGGAGTTCCTCCACGACTTTTCCCTTCAAGATGCCAACACCTACTGGAGTAGAAATAACCATCAAAAATTGCTTCGTTATGGAATTGGATTGACTCTTGCTAAGCAGAGCGGGAACGTAAGGGTCCATAACACTCCCGACTGCAACAATGAACTTGGTCATGTTCTCCTCCGTCAAGTTTTCGGAAAGGGTTCTCTTGACGCCAGTGACTTTGTTCCAAACCTCAAGGCAATCTGACTCGCACTCAGGACCAAAGGTGGCGTCCTTGGTAATCTTACCGAAGTAAAGAGTCTTCCTCCTCAAAAGCTCGTCAGAAATGACATCTTTGTAAATGGCCTGCAAAGCCTTCCCACCCTTTCCGCTTGCCGAACCCTTGTAAATTACAACCACTTCTTTGTTCATATTTCCAACGAAGTCATCGAACTGTTGTGAGGAGTCAATCTTGGTCACCTCAAACCCGTACAGTTGGCGGTCTAAGAACTTTTTGAGATCCTCTTCGCTATTGTAACCCCCGTACTTCACAGGTGCGGGGCTCGACGAGCTACCAGAGACGACCCCAGGAAAATAGTAGAGCGTGGGGTAAGAATGGACATTGTAAGTTTGAGCGAGCTCCACTTCCCTGGTGACATCAACCTTTGTGAAGGACGGACCGCGTTTTCCGGCAGGAGCCACGTAGGAAGCGCTCATTTCGTCGTACGTAGGAAGGAAATGTTTGCAGTGCCCACACCATGGAGCATAAAAAAAGGTTAACATTGACCTCGAGCCAGACGGCGTGGTGAAATTTGAAGTGGAGAGGGGTTCAACTAACGATCCCGAGGCAGCCTGGGCCGCGAGGAGAAGTGAGGTTATAAGAAAAAATAAGGAGACGTCCATTTTCGTAGCCTAATACAAATTATTAACAACTAAACTGGACACTGGAATTTTTCAGATTTTGACAAGGGAGGGAAAGTGAATATTCCGTCATTAGTCGCTATACAACGGGAAAATTAGTACAATCCGCACGTGTGCTTTGGCGGCCTACCAACCTTCCCCTCCTGCCTGTTGCAAGCCTTGCAACCAGCTAGCTTGGCCTTCTGAATCTCTTCCATTTTGAACTCCATGATCCTCTCCTTCTGCTCCTCCTGTGACATGTTATTGATGTCCAGCCCCATCTTCCTGAGCCTCAGCACCCCCTTCAACATGTCGGCCTCCGTCAACACGGGGGATCCTTCTGTCTCCTTGTCCTTTTTCTCCTTTTTTTTGTAGGTTGTCGGAGGCTTTTCTTTCTTCTCGTAGTCATCGTCGAACTCCCCTGGGTTGAAGGCGCTCTGCCTCACCTTTTGGAACTTCATGGTACAGTAGATCCTGGAAATGTCCCACTCGTCCTGACTCATTCCTCCGTTGATGTCCACCACGTTCATGGTGTAAAGGAGGGGGTCCGGGCGCTTGTTCATGACTCCATACTTTCCGTAGAACTCGTGGAAGTTCAGGTGCTCGACCATCTCAAGGCCAGCCTCGGCCGCTAAGAATTCCATCTCCTTTCCGGGGACGAGCCACTCGGGAAGGTCGACTGCCTCCCCTACCCCCTGGCCCCTATCCCCATCCTTGCTGTCGAGGAGGAGGAAGTTGTACTGCAGTCCGTACCAGTTGTCCCCCAATCCTGCCCCAAACATTCTATCTATGGTTTCCTTCTGAAACTTGAGCTTGCAGAGCCCCCCTCCAACCTCAATCTCAACCCCCTCCTCACCACACTTCGTTTTACCGAGTTTCATAATCTCCTCCGCCACGACCCTGGCGTCGACCGTGGTGATAACCATGACCCCCCCCATACCAAGCAAATCGCCAACCGTCTTGAAAAACCTCCTCGCCCTTTGTTTCGTCTGCATCATGTAGTGCACCGCAAATTGAATACTGACAACATCAAAGGTGTCCTTGGACACACCTCCGCCCGCCTCGATCTCAAATTTGACCTTGTTGGACCCGCGATCCTTTGAATCCTTTAGATGTCTCGACTTCTTCCAACATTCTAAGCCCTTTCCTCCCCCAAGCCTGTCCTCCCCAAGGTCAGCAGCAACGAAAGTGATGCTAGGCAAAGCCCTGATCTGCCTGTTCCCTATGCATCTCGCCGCGGCATCCCTCAGGCTGCCCCTCGCGACGTCGACACCAACGTATCGCCTAACCGAAGGCTGGTGGAGGGCCCACTTCATGAGGTCTCCTCCCTTACCACATGCCAGATCAAGTACATCAATCGAAGACGCCTTCCCCGAAGTCGCCGAAGACTTGCGCACCGGGCGAGCGACTGCAATTAATTTGGCCTTGACCCAATTGTTGAAGTTTCGCATGTGATAAAGGTAGCTGTCAGCTCGGGAACCAATATCTCTTTTGACGGAGGAGTAGAACAAATTGGTGGCGTTCGCATGCGTGTTGGAAAACGCCAGCGAGGTTTGGGCAGTAGTTTGGGAAGTATTTGCTAGCATCATTAGATCAGGTCTACCCGAGTCCTGGTGATCAATGACCATTTCATCGTCGGAGCTGCGATGAGCGGGGCAAGGAGCGAAGCGACGAGTAGTAGGTTATTAGTTATTGTGATATGCTGTATAAGGGAGGAGCGCATAGTTACGCAATCTGATGCTGCTGCTGTCGCTTCGCTCCAGCCATCCTTTGCTCCTCGTCCAATCTCACCTCGCCTCCCCTTGGTCATCTGTGCTCAACTCCAATTCCGAAGGTAGCCAGAGTTCTTCACTCGGCACAGGCGGGGCTATCTGCGGAGGTTTCGTCGGTTGGGGCGCTTCCACAGACAGCCAAGCAGGTATCCGGAAGGGTTGTGCCCTCTTATTACTTTCTCTGCTGTTGTTGGCCGAGACCTCGAGTTCCCCCGGAAGCCACAACGTTGGGGCAGGACCGTCTATCACCATCTCACCCTCATCCTCCTCAGCCCCTTCTCCTTCATCCATCGCCCCCGTCACACCCCCATCCACCACGTCTTCAGGGCAAACACTTTTCACCAGAGTTTCCCAGTCTTTCGCGGAGTAGAGGACCGCATGATAACCACCCTTCTCCACCGCGCCACCATCACCCAACTGATCGCTGTCCAAGCAAGGAGCGAGCATAGACAGCGACGTGCTGCTCGTCCGAACCACAGCAACAAGGTTCTCCTTGGCCATGTACTTTATTACATCACAGAAGGACTGCGAATTTTTCAACCTCGCCTTATCAGCACCACACATCTTGGGCGTCTTCACGGCCAACGTTCGCGTAGACACGAACATGCCAGCATTTACAATCCCATTCCCATTCCTAATGTTCGCCCCAGTAAAGCACTGAAAGGGTGAACTAGAAGACGAACCAGATCTTGTTGTTATATCACAGAAGGATATAATAGCCACACTCCCAGGAGGCTTAGCTAAAGCATCAGCGTAACTATACAAGTCTGCTACAGACCCCATACCCTCATTTACATTTGCCAATGAGGACTCTAAATCCATTAAATGCTTTCTAGTCATTCTAGGATTTGAAGAGGAGGTGTTTATATTCCCAAAAGGGTCTATCATCCTGTGCTTAAGCGCAGGAGGGAGAGTGGGGTAAAGAACCATCCCTCCAAAGTTTGGATCACAATCTGAGGAATCATGTCTGAATCTTTTAAGGGAATGTCGACGCTGAAGGACTTCGATTACAGTGTTAATGTAGGTGTCGTTATATCTGTATTAAAATTACCTCCAGGATATTAAGTTTGATGATTTTTGATAGAAGATGTTACGAGAAGGGACGGATCTGTTGAGGATTTTAGGTGGATCATATGGTCAATTTGGACAAAGATAGGGACTGAGTTTAATATTTGCACGAACTACCGGAATGTTCAATGAAATTTTCTTCAAAGGTGCTAATCCACCAAATCTAACCCCTCCTTTCACCCTCCCTATTCCTAACTCTAGGTTTCTGTATCTTCTGACAAGGTTATGTCCATGCGCACGCCCTCTGTGTCCCTGTCTATGACTCTCTCCGATCCTGACGGTTCGACCCGGCAGGAGGTGGTGGAAATGAACAGAGAGGAGCTGGAAAAGGTGTTGAAGGAGATGAAAAAAATTGAGGACGAGACTCTGAAGCTTACTGCCGGGGGAGGGGGAGGGAGTTAGTGGAAGCGACGGAGCAGCAAGATAAAAATAGAACAAATGAAATGAAAAAAATCACAACCCCTTTTACACTTTCTATTCTCGAATGTTCCTAAATCTCATCCCCTCCACTTTGTCACTCCGTTCAACCTAAAACTTTCTGAGCGATAGCTGATCTCGTGGACCATGCCGCCTCCCACAAAACAGTCACCCCCCCCATAAAACTCTCTATCCTTCCAATTGCCACGACCTCGTTCCAGTAAACCCACGTAACTCCATAAAGCAGGAAGACGACGGACCACGCGATGACGCTGAACTTGGACCTTGGGCTGAAAACAGGGTACAGATGGACGCCCAGCCTATCGAGTATGAAGAGGTACAGCATGCTGTAGGCGAAGATAACCGAGAAGGCTGCCCAGAGATCGTCGGTCGTGAGTGCACGAGCTCCGGTTGAAAGAACCGCGTTCGTCACAGCGATGGGATAATTTAAGGTGTGGATTTCCTGCATTTGGAATTGCAGGTTCCAAACGATGAAGTTCCTCTTCGTCTCTGTCGTCTTGAAGAAGACAAAGTACATGATGGGTGCGAGCACAAAGTTCCAAACGATGAAGGTGAGGGTTGCCGCAACAAGTGCGGGGAACCTGAAGAATTCCGAAAGGCAAGGCAACAGAGGGAGCCCGGGGAACAGGGAGCAGATGACAGAGCTCAAGCAACGGAACGTTAGGATGCACCACGACCAAATCGTGTAGGTGCAGAGGGGAGCTATGGGGAGGGCGAATTTTGCAAAAGAGTGTGTGAGAAAGATTATTCGCGGTTGCCGAACGCTACCCGCTGCGCGCGCGATTCTCACCTGGGCCAGCCTTTCCTAGAATCAAATATAGGACATATGAGTTGTTGAAGCAGAAAAAGACGTCCAAGTAGAAGTAGAGGCTGTAAGGCTCGGGAAACGTCGGCTCGAAGGACAGGGGCGAAGGCTTGTATGCATATAGGGCGGCAGTGAAGACAGCGATGAAGACTGGGGCTAAGGGAAACCAGGAACCTACACGAAGGTGGGCGGGGACGAAATCAAAGAAACCACCTAGAGATCCGTTTTGCTCTGGGTACAACAGCCAAGGACGAAAGCGAAAGAGCCTAGGAAGGATGTCGGAAACAGGCGGGGGCTACAATTATGGGAAAGGTGAGTCGGAGAAAAGGGGAACGGCAGTTGAAAAATTTGAAGGAAGACATTTGACGAAAGACAAAACATCTCTCACCTCGAAGAACGAATTTTCTTTTGAGAATCTTTCCGTTCCCGCATCAATATTTTCCTTCTTTCCACTCTTTCCAGCCTTCCTCTCGACGCGCTTCCTGGATGACGACCTCTCTTTATCACTCTTTGACTTAGGCGTCTTAGATCTTGAGCGCTTAGGCGTTGCTTCCGCCGACAACCTCTTCGATCTTCTAACTGGGGTATCCGATGGCATTTAAGAAGTGATTTAGGAATTTGGGGCCTTTCAACCGGCGGGCGTCTGTCTCTGCTCCCAACACTCAATACCAATGTCCCTCCCTTATCACGAGTACGTGGATAATAATGAGGCTCAGGCAGCCGAGCTCTCGATAATCGAGTCCCTGAACGACGACGGTCTGTTCGAGGACGCCGACTTCTCTGGTGCTGGGAGCATCTACAAGGACCCCTCCCGGCCGCCTCTTGGGTTTTTCCCAATTGAGGTAATTGACTGGAGCCGCATCAACCAGTTGGAGGTCAGGGGAATGAACGCACCCGTGACTGTCGCGAGTGAGGTCGGAGATATCAAGCAGGGTGCCTTGAACAACGCTTATTTTCTATCTGCTCTCGCTCTGTTGAGCACCAACAGGGACCTTTTGGATGCACTCATAGTCAGCGACGATAACAGGTGCGTACCAATGTGAACGATGTCATTTTTAAAGCACATTGAACCCGACTTTACACCGCATTTTCCATCCCCAGTTGTAAAACATCCCTAACAGACTTATCCGCCCGTCCCCCCCCCCCCCCCCCCCCCCCCCCCCCCCCCCCCCACCCCCCACCCCCCCCTCCCCCCCCCCACGCCCCACCCCCCACGCCCCCCCCCCCACCCCCCACGCCCCCCGCCCCACGCACCACGCACCACGCACCACGCACCACGCACCACGCACCACGCACCACGCCCCA
>Ga0115006_10002494_pt1 | contig 12121 bp, 2 predicted proteins | sample ArcOceMetagenome_3_FD_88943 | JGI IMG/M metagenome (GOLD analysis project Ga0115006, IMG submission 88943) | Marine eukaryotic phytoplankton communities from Arctic Ocean - Arctic Ocean- Svalbard ARC20M Metagenome | ecosystem: Environmental > Aquatic > Marine > Oceanic | place: Arctic Ocean...
AGTGTCCATGACGTTGACGCAGGCAGCCGACGTCTTCATCATGGTGCCCGAGGTGCAGAACGATGCAGCTGGTCTGCGGAATGCTGACTCCCCGTGGTTTTCGGTCCTGCACACATCGAGAGATTCCACAAAGCTCGTTGCCATTGTGCCAAAGGGCATGGACATCCCTGGACCTGCGTTCCCAGCTGCGCCGTGGGTCATCAAGGTCAAGACTTCGGATGGTGCTACGTCAACGCATCGCTATGTTTCTGTGCGCCGGCTGTCTGCCGATGGAGCCGGTGAAGCTGTGGCGGTGGGTAGTCTCAAGGGACAGGTTGAGACGACTGCCCTGCACGACCTCAAGGAGGGGAGGCTCATTGAGCTATCCGCGCCTGATTGGGGCGGCGTATTCCCGGACGGAGCCTTCCGCGTCTCGCCCGTGCCTGGGTTTGAGCCGCCCGAGTGGATGTCGAGGCAGTTTGTCCTGACGAGCTTGACGGTGCCTACGACGAAAGGCTCGATGCTTGTCTGGAAGAGTCAGGAGCCCATGAGTGGCCATGTGTCACTGGAAGGACTGCTGGATGCGCCGGCTCCACACCCGGTCACTGTGTCTCATGTTGAAAGCAAGGGGTCGACATTTTACAGGGTCGAGACGCTTACTCCGGGGTCAGGTTTGTATGTGGACAGCAAGGCAGTGGTGTTGGATGTGCCGGCCATCCTGTCGGGCATGTCGTTGATCCAGACTGCCGTTGCGGATGCTGCGAATGAGGATAGTGAGTTCATCCGATTCACTGTGGACGAACCATCGTACGTGTACCTGCTGACTTCGGGCTGGGAAGGTGCAGAGCCCTCGTGGCTTTCAACGGGATTCGAGCGTACCCAATTTTCATGCAGGACTTCCATGGGTCTGATGCTCGTGTGGCGCAGCCTAGCGCCTCTTGAGGGCGATGTCGATCTTGGTGGCAACTCCGGGGCAGCTGCTATGTACGCCGTGGTCGTTGTTCCTGAGGCCCGCTCGCAGCTCCCCATGGCAGAGAATTACGTGGTGGCTGTACGGAGCGAGCCTTCGTTTGATCCCATCGGACTGCGCTCAGCATTTGCTGATGCGGCCGAGCCGGCATCCAAGACGGTTGAATACCCGCAAGCAAAAGACCTCGCTGTATACCCGGTGTCGTATGTGGGCACCACTTCCATCATCGTGCAGTGCGATGCCGATGCGCCATTCCCGCCTGCTCCGGGCCGCATGCAGCTAGTCCTTCAAGATGGCACGACGGTTGACATGGCTTACACGGCGAAGGAACTCGCACAGCGACAGACCTATGTGGTGGAGACCGGTCAGCCAACCTCACGTTCTGAGCTGGTGGTTGTGCCGCCTTCGGGCATTGGTGGGCAAGAAGGCAAGTTGCCTCAAGGCGGCGGCACTGTTGCCGTGCAGTTGGCTGACGGAGCTTACGTGAACGTGCCATATGCGGAATTCCAGGAAATCCCTACTCTTGACCCCTCTCAACCCGCTCACGTGCTTGTAGTTGCTGCCCCCGGGCACACGTTCCCCGCGGGAGCACTCACGCTGTCCCCTGCACAAGAAGGCCTAAGATTCACCGGCCCCCCGGGACAGACATTCCCGCGTGAGGCAGCCTTGGCTACGCCATCGCCGCAATTCCAAGTCACGGGGGTATCATTGGATGGCACTAAAATGCGGGTTGCCGTTCCCGATGACGGCACCTTTGACCAGGGTCCCTCGGAGCTAAGTGTCATGCGCAGTGATGGATCGCAACTATCGATGCCGTACTCGCAGATGTTCCCTGTCGCTGCAACGGTGACGGAGCCCTCGGGAATTGTGTTCGTGTCGCGCCCCGGCGAGTCGTATCCGGAGGACTGCCTCTTGGCAGGGCCCGCTGCTGGTCCGGCGCTGCGCGTGACGGACATCAAGCTGCAACTCGGGCCGAGCGCTAGGGCTCCGCCTGTACCTGCCTATGGTTACCGCATTGGAACGCTCGGCTATGACAAGCCGGTGTATGCCGACAGCAACGAGTCGTTTGTCGATGTGCCCGACGCGCTGCTCGGAAGTGTGTACATTGAGACGTCGGATGCCGACAGTGCGAGCACGTTGGAGCGCTTCCTCACGTTTGATCTGAACGAGCCGGCCTACGTTGTCCTCCTTGTTGAGAGCCCGAAGAAGAAGGATTCATGGGTTCCGTATTGGTTCCCCGAGTTCTTAGGTGGTGCAGGAGGCACAGAGCAGATCCCGCTCTGGATGTCGACGCAATTCACACACACGGGGCTGCAGGTGCTGTCGACCCACACGCGGTACGAGGTTTTCATGTCGAAAAAGCGTCTCGTGGGCAATATCGTCCTTGGCGGAAATGCGGCTGCGCCGTCGGTGGGAAGCAGGAAGATGTACGACGTCGTGGTGTGTCGGCGGAATGTGACAGCATACGGGAACCGACGGCTCTTTCATTCTACACAATTTATTCCTGGAGCGTCAGGTGCAGCCAACACAGCCTCGGAAAGTTGGACAGGCGTCAGCACTGACGTCACCTCTCATTCGTGGTTCCCTGTTTCGGCAGTAAAGGGCAAGAAGATGACTGTGCAAGCTATGCCCGGCAGCTTCAAAATTGGTGGGGGTCAAGTGCATGTTCACGGGGCGGACGGGTCCGAAGCTGTCATGCAATATGTTGAGGCTCGGCATGTGGTGCCCAGCAAAAGCTGGTTTACATATGAGCTGACGATGACTCTAAGCGCTCCCGTATCTGCAGCCTACGTGCGCCCCACGTCAAGCGTGCCGCAGTCAGTGTGGACTGTGAGATCGGTGAGCCCTGGGGGACACGCCATCATCGTGAATGGCCCCGAAGATGCTTTCCCTGATCCGCCTGCAATGTTGTCGCTGATCGTGCCGGGGCACAAAGGACGAGTCCACGTGGCATATGCCAAAGTCAAATCTGTCGCCGGCGGGACAGCGACACAAATTTCGGCCTCGAAGGATGATTCCTTCCCGGCAGCCGCGTCTTTTGCAGGGGTGGCAGACCCAGACGCCGACGGCCCCCCGCAGGTAACAAATATCAGGGTGACGCCGGATGGAGCAGGGATGCCCACAATGACAGAGAGCCGACCGGCGAGAGCCTCGGCATTGCAGTACGACGTGTCGACTGTTGGGCTGGGAAAACGATTGTGGGTAGATGCATCTGAGACCATGACAAAGATCCCTGCATCCTTGGCGGGTGACCAGTTCATCATGACGGCCGACCAAGACAAGGATTTGAACCAGCCCGGACTCTCAGCCCACCGCTCTGGCAAAAGCTTCTGTGCGCTGAGCTTCTATGTATCACGCCCTGCCAATGTGTTGGTCGCAAGTACCGCCAACTACGTCAAGATCTGCAATGGTGCCAGCGGGAATTGTGTCACTGAAGCCCATATGCCCAGGTGGCTCTCACGAGACTTCGTGGCGTGGGTCGATCCTGAAACGGGCAAACAGGGTGTAGTGGAGACAGACGACGGCAGCAAGCTGCTCCTCTTCCGTCTCAATCCTCACCGGGTGCCGAATCCTACCCCTGGCGACGTGTGTCTTGGGGGCCTGGATGCCTTCACATCGACCAAGCCCACGCACAATTACATTGTCATTATTGCCAACCGCAAGCGCCCGGCATTGAATGGCCCGCTTGCCTGGGATGGTACCCCAATGTCTGTGAAAACGACCTTTTCGCCCGGCAAATGGTTCGCGATCACAAGCCGCAGCGATGATGGTGATACGATTCGAGTTGCCGCCAGAGGGCTGCAGGATGGCTTTAGCGCGCCGCTCGATCCTAAGATCCAGAGCCCGGGCCCTGAGGAGGGTGCCGGGGGCTTTGATGCCATGGATGATGTTATCAGGCACGTTGGAGATGAAGATGACCTCGGACTCATCATGATCAAAGGGTGCGATTCCGCTGAAGCGCCATATACAATCATGAGCATGAGGCCGGTGCCCGCTGACGAGAATCAGGGTGCTGGCATTGAGCTAACGGCAGGCCCTGGTCTATCGTTTCCGTCTTGCGTCTCGTATGCGCGTCCGTACATGGATTCCTTTGACGGACCGCCGGGTGAGGCCTTTGTCCCGCCCAAGTCTCTTAAAGAGCGACATGGGCGCCTCGAATTTGCGATGTCTACAACGCACGTTCCCGTTGGATCGTGGTCAGCAAAGGTATCAGTAGTCCGTCAAGATGGAAGCATGGGCCCCGTGTCAGTGCGGTACTTCACCTCGGACGGGACCGCCCATAAGTCCACGGACTACAAGTACTCCAGCGGTTGGCTGGTCTGGAAGGATGGTGATGACAGTCCCAAAATGATTGAGGTTCCGCTGGCAGCGCATGCTCCTTCTCCGCAGGGCACCGGCGACTGGCTTCGTTTCTTCACGCTGATGCTGTCCGACCCTACCGGGGGCGCTACTCTTGGTGAGCCAAGCATTGTATCAGTGCAGATTGACTCGCACGGGCCCTTGGTTGCTTCTCGTCTGCCTCCGGATGCTTCAGATGCATCGGATCCGCACCCGAGCGAATACATGGTCGAGACAACGAGCTCCGACTCCTGGAAGTATCCGGTGATCCAGGTGACTGGAGCGGGTGCATTCATGAAGGTGGTCGCTCCGCCGCACTCACCCTTCGCAGCGCGCGGCGCAATGAGGCTTGAATGTGCGGATGGAAGGCAAGAGGCTCTCAACTACAAGTCTGTAGCGCCCGCTGCGTCAGTAGAGATGCAAGTCATCGACGTATCTGAGGAAGGGTACGTTATGGTAGTCCTTGCCAACAGCGCGTCAGTCCCTCCCGGACCTGGGCTCATGAATTTGCGCGATAAGGGCGGGAATTTAGCCCAGGTTGTCTACAATTCTGCAGTGCAATCGGAGGGCTCCCACGTCGTGCTGCGTGCACCCATCGGATTCCCCTTCCCTGGCGGGGCCAAGTGGGCATGGGCGGATTCGACGCTTCTCCTAGAAGCTCCCAACTATCAGCCATTCCCGACTTTTATCACGCAGTCGCCTGTAGCTGATTGCTCAGTTATGCCTTCGCCACTTGCCGCATCCTCAGACGCAGCGTTTCCGGTGACCTTCGTGTCACTAGATGGGACTGTTGTGCGTTTGGAGGCGCCTTCGGACTCGCCCTTTCCCCCAAGCGGACGCTTGGACTTTTTGAAGCCCGACGGCTCACGCCAGGTCCTAAAGTATGGCGCTGTCGAGGTGCTTCCTCCAGCGACCTATCGCGTGCTGTCGCAGTCAGCCACGGGCGATCGCATGCTCGTGGAAGTGGTTCCGCAAGACGGCTCGGAGCCCGGCACACACGTGCCTGCGTTCCCGGAAGGACCTGGGGAGTTGATTGCGTCGGTGGGTGCCAAACGGGTGCTAATCAGCTACGCATACGCGAAAGCAAATGCGGACAGCAAGACGAGCGCACTGGTGTTTGCTCCGCGAAGCTCTCCGTTTCCTGCCCACATTGGTAGTGTAGCCCTGACATCAACGGGTCTCCTCTTTACTCATGTCGTTGGCCTTGAGGGCCCGCACCCGAAGGCAGCGTCCGTTGTGGGCGTCGGTGGGCCTGTGAGCGTAAACGCGTATCCTGTGTCGGCTCAGTTGGGCCTTCCCGTCGACTACAACACGCATGTAGATGAGACGGATCCTGAAGATGAGCGCGTTCAGTGGTTTCCTCTTGTGGACATGGCTGCAGACGGTTCACACGTGCGCATTCAGGCGCCGGCAGAAAGCATCTCCTCTGCTCGCGGTGTCATCCGCCTGCAAGAACCGAATGGGGAAGTGCAAGACGTTGGCTATTCCAGCGCGACCGTCGAACCGGCGCTGCCCTTCCGCGTGTACGCGGTCATTCGCAACACTTCGCAGTGTCTCGTGCGTGCCCATCCATTCGCCTTCCCGCCCGGCCCTGGCAACTTGCTCGTGACGCGTGCCGGCAAGCGGACGATCAAGATCCGGTACACCTCGGCAACCCCCATGGCGGTCGGCTCTGGGCTGCTGCGCATTGCTGCTGAAGGGTCGCGCGCGTTCCCTGCTGACAGTCTGTCCGTCACCCCAACTGTCGGTCTCGTGAGGCTGCAAGCGAGGGAAGGGGACTCGTTCCCACGATCAGTCGAAAACGCTGCGTCACAGGCTGTTGCGATTGGCCTGGCACGCTTCCTGCACACTGGCGCAGAGTCTGATGGGTTTTACGTTGTTGGCGTCAGCAGCGGTGGATCCATCCTGCACTTGTCGGCGCCGATGGATGCGCAATTCCCGCCCGCCGGCGTGGTGTCAATCGAGGATACCAAGGGCCGAGTGTCCAGGTTCCCGTATGACAAAGTCCGAGAAGCGCCAGAGGTCCAGCTTATCATAGAGGACCAAAAAGAGGTGGGAAGCCGCTATTTCCAGGTGAAGACAGACGGTTATGCTCTTCCGCCGCACGGTGTTCTCATCGCCCTGGTTCCTGGCGAAGATCCTAAGCCTGTTGCATACGAAGCCGTCAGGCCTGCCAACGACAAGCCAAGTCGCGAGGGCTGGGCTGAGGTTGCACTCGTCCGCGGACAGGCGTTGCCGAAGAACACGATCAAAGTGTCTCTACATCCGCGTGGGCTACTTCTCGAAGCCCCAAGCGGCGTCGACTTCAGGTCCAAGGGTACGCCTGCGTCATCGTTGACTGATGGCTTGGTCGCTATCTCCAAAGCCTGGCCTGCGGGCTTTGGCCCCGTGCGCTTCCCAGTGACAGCGGTGGAGGGTGACAGTGCTCTGCGCGTCGAGGCGCCTCCTGCTCAACACGCTTGGTCCAAGGGTGATCAGTGGGGCGTTATGCTGACTTTACCTGATGGGACGCAGCAGGTTTGGCCCTATGAGATCGCGCTCCCTGCCCCGGAAGCCACGTTCCGAGTCACGTGGGTGGCATCAGACGGGGGTGCAGCGACAGTCCTAGTCGACGACATTGCGCTTCCGGCCGTGCCTTGCACTTACGAGGTGTCGACACGATTGGGCTTCATTCGACGCGTCCATGTCTTGACTGCCGCCTATGGTGACGGCGGTACGGTCAGCCTGCTGGCAGCACCCGGGCATCTATGGCCTGTGGATGCTGTCGGAGCGAGCCCTGCGGGCGCTCTCGACTTGGTGAGCTATCCTGGCTTGCCCTTCCCGACAGGTCTTGTACGACCACAGTCTATTGCCCAGTCCTGGGCAGAACCGATCCCGTCGCGTCTGATTAAATTTTCCGTGGTTGGAGTGAGTGAGAAGGGGCAGAACATGACAGTTGCAGTCCCAACCTACGTGCACGCTTTCCTGGGTCAGGCCGACGGAACCCTGGAGATAGAGCTTGGCACGGAGAATGGTGGTACTTTGGTAGAGGACTTCTCATACGCCGGGTCGACACGGGATGCGGTTTGCTCATTTCAAGTCGCATGGGTCAAGGAGGATGGCGGCACGCTTGCCCTCTATCCTCTGCAAGACCTTGCCTTCCCCGAGGGCCTGGGGGTGGTTACTGTGTTCGACCACAATGGCCAGTCAGCAAACGTGCGTGTGACTCAAGCCGCTCTTGGCAGGGAAAGTGGTGCGCCGACACTGATCCACGTGACCGCGGCCCCTGGAGACGTTTTCTCGTCCAAGGCCAAGGATGTGAAATTCGAGTGTGTCAAGCTGTTCTCCAAGCACGGCCAGCCCTTCCCGGTACTCGCCGTGGATGGCCCAGTGTCAATCAGCTGGGCGAGGCCTCCGCCATCGGAGAGTGATCGCCCCCTGCGCCAGCGTCGATCGCAGGAAGAAGCCGAGCGTTCTGGTCATGAGTGGAAAAGACCAACCACCAACAGAAACGAAGCAGACAATGCCGCGGGTGGCGCTGGGCCGGGAGGAGGCTTTCCATTCCAGTACACTATTACCCATGTCGCGTCAGATGGCAAAGCCGTTGACATCTTTGTGCCTGAGGGAATGCCGGAGCCCGAGTTCGTCAGGACGTTCGAAGTGACGTGTGACGCCCGCCGTCTTCGGCGCAAAATGAGGACGGCCTCGGAACAGCACATCTCCGCAGAAGGCAGTCGCGTCAGCGTCGTAAGTGTCGCTGACGACGGTGCCGATATGGTGCTAGCAGTGGCATCCGGTGCCGCATTCCCCGCGGGCCCGGGCCTCGTGCAGTTGTCGCTGGCTGATGGATCCTCAGTATCTGCACCCTACGAGAGTGTGGTGCCAGTCACCCAGGAGCAGGTAGAGTCTGCGGGTGCAGGGGGCGTGGGGAACGCTCAGTTCCTGCTTGTTGCGCCGTCCGGTGTTCCCTTTCCCGTGTCACCGAAAACTGTACTGCCGCTCGGCGAGACTCTGCGATTGTTCACGGCCGATGGCAGCCTTGCGCCTGCCGGCGTAGCAGGCTGCGTGGCAAGGCCTGTCCAATCGCGTAGATTCCACAAGGAGCCGAAATCAATCTTTGCTGGACAACTTCCAAAATCCTCGGGTGCAAGTGAGCCTGTGATGGAGCCGACCATTGTGCACGTTCATCATGCGGCCAGCGCAAATGCGAAAGAGCAAGAAGACCCGTTCTTGAAGCCTCACCCCACTGTGTCAGCCATGGAGTGCGAGAGCGAACTTCAGTACACCGTGGGCACACTAGGGGAGGGCAAGAGAGCCTATGTCGACGACGTCGCAACGTGGAAACACGTGCCGGACATACTGCTCGGGCGTCCTGTAGTCATGACGGCGGTGCAGGATGCCAAGTCGCAGGGCCCGCTCATTTCCTTGTTCGTGGATGAGCCGTCCGACATTTATGTCATGTTGCCCGCCGCCAAGAAGACTCAGAAGGCCAGGGCGAAGGACGGTCTGCAGTCACTGTCTTGGCTGCCTTTCAAATTGCCGTCTTTGAGCGGCAGCAAGAAGGATTCGCCGGAAGAAAAGGACGACGTCCCAGCGTGGATGCAAGGCGAATACGAACTCGTACCGGAGTTTGCTGCCGTGCTGAGCGACGGCGAAAAATTCGACGTGTGGAGAAAGAGGATGCCAGTCCTGGGGTTCCTCGAGCTCGGCGGGAATGAGGGCAAAACGCACGGGGCTAAGCGAGGCATGTACGTGGCTGTTCTGGTGCCTGCATCTGGATCTCTAGTGAACGTGACTGTCCAAGAGAGCCTGCCCGTTGGGTTCCCCGGGAATGAAGATGAACACAGAAAAGTGGAGAGTGGGGCACATGAGGAGGTTGCAGAAGGGCGAGGCCGCGAGGGCAGGGAAGATGACGTGCATCAAGGAATGCCACACGATGATGCCGAAGCTGCCCGCAGGACACGTGGCTCGCGAGGTCGATTCTTGGCTCGCCGTGACAAGGGGGCTGCTCAGCGGCACGTGCGACACACGCTCGGGAGGCGGCACGCAATCATGAAGGCCCTCAAGGCTCTGCGGCAACGACTTGCTGAGCGCCACGGCAAGACGGTGGTGAGGGGTGGCGTGTCTCATAAGGAGGGAGCAGGTACACGGGTCACAATAGGGGCTGTACGTGGCAAGGGGAAGGCGTCAAAGGAGTCAGGTGTGGACTCGCGGCACACGCAGCAAAGCATCAGTGCCGCTGACCTGAAGGACATGGTTGAGAGGTGTGGAGGCAAAGATGACGCAGGCAGGTGCTTGGTGCGTGCTCAGGCATGTATGTCTGCCCGTTCGGTGATGGACCCTGCAAATTGCAAGTGCTTTGCGGATGCCGTGGAGTCCTTCTCCAACGCAAAACGAGGCGTATGCCGTGCGTCGTGCATGGCCGCGGTGGAAGAAGCTTACAATAGGCATGTGCACTCAAGTACTGGCAAGCGTTCGCCGTGTCTGGTTTGAAAGCCGTGGGCGCGGGAGGCGCACCCGGCTGCCCGGGGAAGATGAGTTTTCTTGATTTTTTTTCAAGGATTCTGCTGTTTATAGAAACATTATTTTTGGTACTGACATTCAAGATGCTGAAAGGAAGAGGAAGAGAGGGGGAGGAGGAGAGGGAGGGGAGGAAACAAGCGAGCGAGAGCGAAAGTGAGCAAAATCAGCATCTTGAAATTCCGTAAAGTAAAAAAACAAAATACATTCGCTAGCCTTCGCGCGGGCTCGGCCGCGTCTTGGTTTCGTTCTTGCAAGGCCATCATCTCTTTTGGGCCTGAAACCTCGCTTCTCACCCGCGCATCTTCCCGTCCCAGAGTCCTTTGACTTACCCTCCCCCCCTCCCTGGACCTTCCATTTGCATGTCGGCATCCGAAGACCTCGAAGCGTCAGTGCGTCAGTGTCTACTCTTCGTCGGATTCCTCTGACATGATGTCTATGAGGTCAGGCCAGTCACTCCCGCCCGCCGTGACTTTATATCTGTGCCACTCAATGCGAGTCACGAATTCGAGCATGGTGGCAGGACCCAAAACACTTCATAATGACACGCAAAGTGAGGCACTGACCGATCGAGCTCGTGGGAATCGGGGCCATACACATCCGCGATGGCCTCGCAGCATGAGCTCCGCGCAACCGTTTCGAATTGATTGGGCGCGATTCCATACAATTCCTGAAAAGACTCGGGCGATGTCCGACAAAAGGACGGTCGTGTCTCGTATATAGTGCAGCCCCGTGAAACCTGATTAGAGCCAATCGAGGAGCAGAGGAAACTCAGAGCCGGCAAGAAAAAGAGATCGCGCGCCAGCAGGCAAGAGAAGCGAGCGAATGTGAGAGATGGGGAGCGTGAGGGCAAAACAACGGACAGACGGTGAAGAGAGTAGCGCTTGAAATAGGGCGTGAGAGAAACAGCAGAAACAGCGACCTTGTCAAAATGCTTACACCAACCGTCGCTTGCAGTCATATCCTTGAGCTGTGCGGCCACCGCCTCATCAGCCGGGGGATCAGAAGCGCCGAGATAGCAACACGCTCCACACTGCTTCATGCACACCCATTGCCCGACGCGAACCCACTCTTTGTTAACGGGGTCCCATCCAGATAGTTCACTTGCTTCTGCCCCGCCCCCTTGAGGCCCCGTCCCACTTGCAGCCTGTAGGCCACGCAAGCTAGGACCGGATGCAAGGATTTCTGCGTCTCTGGCGCCATTTTCAAGTCCCGTTGTGCGCTCCGGCAGGGGCTGCAAGCGACCACCCTTGACGAGAAACAAGACAGACGCATCCACCCTCCCACGACGCACACCACCCAACCCTGACTTCATGCCTGCACCCCCTCTGCCACTGCCACCCCCACTGTTCCCACCATCTCCTCCACCTCCTCCTCCGCCTCCGCTATCATTTCCTCTAGGAGTCCCGCACTTGAAGCATGCGGATTTACTGGCGAAGACCAGCGATTGGCACGTTGGGCAGGCCCAGTCGTTGCGCTTTTCGTATCCGCATTGCACGCACGCAGCCTTGCTCCCAAACACGAGCATCTTGCATTTCGGGCAGTTCCAGTCTCCCGTCCGGCCGCCTCCATCCGCGACATTGTCGACGACATTGTCGCCCACATCCCTTTCTGCGTCACATGCGATCAGACATCAGTTTTGCAGGAGGAGCAAAGTCGGCACCAAATACGCGCCAACTGCGTCCACTGCCCGTGTGGATTCCGCACGCACCTGGAACGGGCCTTGGTGCCTGCCGACGAGGCAAGGGGCCCGGGTACTGATACAGCTGGCATGGCAGTTTGCCGTTGTAGAGTTTGCGGCGCTTGGTGCTGTAGGCACATTCCATTCTAGAGTGAGCACAAGAGCTCTGCGGTGTAGCACGGGAAAGCTGAGGCGCGACACAAGCACGTGTGCAACGGGGGCAACGGCGGCGGAAGAGGGACAGACACGTCTACTAAGATCGGGAAGTGAGCGTTGCAAGGAGGACGCACAGTCTCGCTCTCCCTCCCTCCCTCCCTCCCTCTCCTTTTCTCCCTCTCTGTCTCTCTGTCTCTCTGTCTCTCGCTTTCTCTCTTTCTCTCTTCCTCGCTTTCTTTCTCGCTTTCTCGCTTCCTCTCTCCCTCTCGCTCTCTCTCGCGCTTTCTCGCTCTCTCTCTCGCCACACACACACCTCGTGCGACCGACATCATCCTCGAAATATTCATCACCACTCAAGGCAAAGAGACCCCAGTCACGGGCATCTAATTGCCGCATGAGCTGTCCAATTCCTTCATTCGCCGTGGCAGCACCGCCCAAGCGTTCGCCATAGGGTGGATTGGTGACAACACACCTATATATATATATACATATATATA
>Ga0115006_10002495_pt1 | contig 12116 bp, 13 predicted proteins | sample ArcOceMetagenome_3_FD_88943 | JGI IMG/M metagenome (GOLD analysis project Ga0115006, IMG submission 88943) | Marine eukaryotic phytoplankton communities from Arctic Ocean - Arctic Ocean- Svalbard ARC20M Metagenome | ecosystem: Environmental > Aquatic > Marine > Oceanic | place: Arctic Ocean...
ATTTTAACTTTGATTCGAATTGAAGACAACAGAAAACATATCGAATATTTTAGAAGTCTTGCCTTCATCTCCGGGAGTTTATCGCTATTTTGATTCCAAAGGGGTTATTATTTATGTGGGTAAAGCCAAAAATTTAAAAAACAGAGTTCGTTCTTATTTCAATTCCAAAAACCTAGAAAATAAAAAGACTAGAGTTCTTGTAAGTAAAATTGTAGATATTCAATACATTGTTACTCCAACTGAGTATGATGCACTTTTATTAGAGAATACACTAATAAAAAAACACCAACCGAGGTATAATATTTTACTAAAAGACGATAAAACATATCCTTATATTTGTATTAAAAAGGAGCGTTTTCCAAGAATATTTTCTACCCGTTATGTTATAAAAGATAAATCAGATTATTTTGGACCCTACAGTAGTCCTAGAATTATGAAGATAATTCTTTCTCTTATCAAGGAAATTTATCAAATAAGGAGTTGTTCTTTCAATCTTTCAAAGGAAAATGTTGAAGCTAAAAAATTTAAAGTTTGTCTCGACTTCCACCTTAAAAAATGTTTGGGACCTTGTGAAGGTTTTCAGTCTGAAGAAAATTATGCTCAGAGTATTACACAAATAAAACAGATTCTAAAAGGAGAAACAAAAAGTGTAATTGATTATTTGAAAAAGGAAATGATCGAGTTTTCAGAAAACTTGGAGTTTGAAAAAGCACAATCCAATCTCCAAAAAATGGAGTTACTTAAAAATTACCAGTCCAAATCTACGGTTGTTAATCCTAAGATTAGTGATGTAGATATTTTTACAATCGATTCGGATGTGAACGCAGGTTATGTTAATTTTATAAAAGTGATAAATGGTACGGTTGTTCAATCGAGTACAATAGAAATAAAAAAGAAACTGGAAGAAACTAACGAAGAAATGCTTCAGTTGGCCATTTTGGAATTGAGAAATAAATTTAACAGTACCTCTAAAACGATTTTCACTTCTATTCCTGTGGATTATGAAATGGATGAGTCAGTAAAGATGATTGTTCCCCAGAAGGGAGACAAGAAAAAGCTGATAGATTTCTCTTTGCATAATGTTCGTCAGTTTAAGTTTGATAAACTGAAAACATTGAGCATTGTAGATCCCGAAAGGCACTCTAAACGAATTGTGGATCAGATACAGAAAGATTTGAGACTGAAAGAAAAGCCAGTACACATTGAGTGTTTTGATAATTCAAATTTTCAAGGAACGAATGCAGTTGCTGCTTGTGTTGTTTTTAAAAACGCAAGACCATCAAAAAAAGATTATCGTAATTTTAATATTAAAACTGTAGTGGGGCCAGATGATTTTGCTTCTATGGAAGAAGTGGTTTACAGAAGATATAAAAGACTAAGAGACGAAAATCAACCTTTGCCACAGCTTGTGATAGTGGATGGAGGGAAGGGGCAATTGAGTTCTGGTGTAAAGGCTTTGAAAGATTTAGGATTGTTTGGAAAAATTGCTATTGTGGGAATTGCCAAAAGACTGGAAGAGATTTATTTTCCGGGAGACTCTTTGCCTTTGTATATCGATAAAAAATCAGAATCATTGAAAACGATTCAGCATTTAAGAAATGAAGCACATAGATTTGGAATTACTCACCACAGGAACAAAAGAAGTAAGAATGCTTTTGCTTCGGAATTAGAAGAGATAAAGGGAATAGGAGAAGTAACAATAAAGTCTTTGCTTACCCATTTTAAATACGTGAAAAACATAAAAGTGGCGACCAATGAACAATTATTGGAAGTGGTGAATCAAAAACAAGCTAAAGCCATTAGGGATTTTTATAATTAACATAATTATTCATCCACAACCAATCACTATTTTTTTTATATTTGATAAATCATTAAAAAGTAATGGAAGAAGAATCATTTGATTTTAGAGAAGAGGCAGAGAATCAAAGTCCAGAAATGGAAATTGAGAAAGTGTTACGTCCAAAATCTTTTGATGATTTTGCTGGACAGAAAAAAGTAACGGATAACCTCCAAATTTTTGTGCAAGCAGCCAAGCAAAGAAATGAAGCGCTTGACCATGTTTTACTTCACGGCCCTCCGGGATTAGGAAAAACAACTTTGGCAAATATCATTGCCAATGAATTGGGAGTAGGATTCAAAGTAACTTCAGGACCTGTATTGGATAAGCCAGGAGATCTTGCCGGATTATTGACAAACTTGGACGAAGGGGATGTTCTTTTTATTGATGAAATTCATAGATTGAGCCCAATCATTGAAGAATATTTATATTCTGCAATGGAAGATTACCGCATAGATATCATGATAGATACTGGGCCAAATGCTAGGTCGGTACAAATAGAATTGAGCCAATTTACTTTGATTGGGGCAACTACTCGTTCGGGATTATTGACGGCTCCACTGAGAGCAAGATTTGGAATAAACTCACGGTTAGAATATTACGACACTAAATTATTGACTGATATCGTAGAGCGCTCAGCAGGAATATTGGACATGCCGATAGAATATGATGCAGCTCACGAAATTGCAAGTAGAAGTAGAGGAACTCCTAGAATTGCGAATGCATTATTGCGAAGAGTAAGAGATTTTGCTCAAGTAAAAGGGGATGGAAATATTGATAAAACCATTACAAAAATAGGGTTGGAAGCTTTGAATGTAGACGCAAACGGATTGGATGAAATGGACAATAAAATCCTTTCGGCAATTATAAATAAATTTGCTGGAGGACCAGTAGGAATAAAAACGATTGCGACTGCTGTAAGTGAACAGGATGATACCATAGAAGAAGTGTACGAGCCGTTTTTGATAAAAGAGGGGTATTTAATGCGTACTTCTAGAGGAAGGCAAGCTACCGAAAAAGCTTATAAGCACTTGGGTGTAGAAAAAGGTTTTTCTCAGGGAGGATTGTTTTAATCTTATTGAAATGTCAACTGTACCTATTAAAACTCTTACTTTGTGATAACACAGTTTGGATTTGGATTTTTAACTTTCCGTGTATGGTGTTTTAGCATATGGCACGTTACTATGCACTATAAATGTTGTTAGCAAATGTACGTTTATCATTAAGGCATTTTTTCTAAATTTATTTTTCCGTTTTTTATGAAATCTCCTTTTTGAAATTATTCAAATTAGATATGATTAGGCGACAAAATAATTGCATAATTAACTATAAATCAACACTTAGATCTTGAAAACCAGAATATGGGACACAAAATGTTTAACTACTTACTCCATCTGTATCCGAAATTAAAAATCGCTTTTGATCTAAATGATAATGGGGAATCATCAAGTGGGTTAAATTCAATGGATACAATAGGATATCCTTTTTTTCCTTTCGTAAAACTAGATTGCAAGTAGAGATTAAATGGGAATGGTCTTACTCCGATGATTACTTTAGTATTATTAAACTTTTTACCTATTCCCAATTTACCAGTAACAATTGATGGTAACGCTAATCCTGCTTCATATTCAAAAATAAAATTATTGTCATTGATATGTGTTCTTCCCCAAAGAACTGAAGTTCCCGGGAAAAATAGAGAGGAACTGGACCAATCTTCAAGATAGGCAACACCAAAATTCCATTCTACAAAAGAATTCTTTGATTTTCCCTGGGCTTCACTGTTACCAGAGAAAAAAAATGATAAAAGAGAAATCAAAAGTAGTTTTTTCATAATATTTATTTTTTAATTAATGCCGCTTATACACTGTTAGTATTAGTCTATTTGAAATTATCATTAAAAGACCTCATGATTTTATCATTCGGTGATGAAAATAGAGCAAAAATGTTATCCGCATTCGCAGTTGATTTTAATGATATAGTAATCCCGTGGTCTGTTTTTGCTAGTCCAATATCTAAAGAGCCAACCGCAAAAAAGTTGTTGAATTTTGCGTTCAATTGATTAATGCTGTCATTTTGTTCAATCTTTTTAAAGCCACCAGCTTCTAAAGCAGACTTACATTTAATTTTTGCTTCTACTAATGTTCCATTAAATTGAAGACTTTTCTCTTTACTTTTTCTAATTGCCATAACTTTTTAAGTTTTAATTAAGACTAACAGTAAATGTAAAGGGCGTTTTAATGCCCTTTACATAATGTTGTGGGCTGGTTTTATTCAATGATTTCCCATTGCATATTTTCACCATCATAAATAACTTTTACAGTATACTTGAATTTTTCTCCTTCTTCATTTGTTTCAAGTATCCCACTGTATTCATTTCCTCCTTTATGGGCGAGAAGGAAGCTTTCAATTTTTATTCCTGTAATACCCTCTTTTTCCCAAGTTTCGTTCATACTTACTTTTACTTCTTCAGCTAATTCATTTGTTGATAAGCTACAAGAGGTAGCAAAAAATAACATCAATATAAATACACCTTTGCTAAGATTTTTGATAATTTTTTTCATTTTTTCCTCTGTTTTAAATTTTCCTACTCTTAAGGTTTTTCAGAATGCACCCCGTTTTTTTAGTGGTTGCTGGTCTCCACTTTTGTCTGTCAATTTCACAAAATATTTTTTTTAAGAACTATCAAAATTATCCTTTGGTGGTTATCTTGTCTGTTTCATTCCTGTATATCGTTTTTTCAACGTTTTGCAAATAGGCGCAGGCAGGGATTTTAACCACTAAACTTCCTACGAAGAACGTAGCTTTAAATTCACCACTTTCCTTGCTTACGAAACACGAAAACCCTGCTTGCGCTTATTTGTGGTTATGGGCTGGTTTTGAATATTAATTTTCTTCTCTCTTTCTAATTGCAAGTGGAATAGCAAATTTTGGTAAAAATGAGATTAGATTAGTTACCAGTTTCAAAATGTAATTATAGATTTCTTTGTATATATAAAATGCGATAAGCAAAAGAAAAGCTCCAGCAATACTCATAACACCTATTTTCATATATTCTCCAAAATTTTCATAATCACCAAAAATTTGTTGAGGAGCCAACCCACTAAACACCTCCATTCCTGGAAAAATACTTAATAATAATGTAGGATATTCACTTAATGGCGCATATACAAAAGAGCCCACTAAGGTCGCAATGATTTGGAGTATTCCCGCATATAAAAATAGAATAAACAGTAATTCACCTATCACTAAAATTAATTTCGGTAAAGTTTTTACAAAAATAAAGGACAATAGATAATCATATTCGATGACTTTCATTTGCTCTGTTCGCTTTTTTAAAACACTAAATAAAGCCCAAGCAGTTAAAATGCTAATTGCAAAACCAAGGATTAGGCCAACAACAGCACCTGCTTTTTTACCACCACTTAAATAATCGTTTGAAATGTAGCTTTTTACAAAGCCAGAATCTCCAAACAATCCATCAAAGCTTAGATAAATTCCGCCTAGCAGAAGTCCAATTGCTAATACGGTAAGTAAAAGAATAATAATGTTTTTAAAAACATTTCCATCATCCAGTTTTCCTAAAAAAGGAATAACTAATTTGTTGTAACCTTTATCAGCTACTGATAATGATACAAAAGGTAAATTTTTTTCCATTGTCTATAAATTTAAATTTTCCTACTCATATGGCTTTTCAGAATACGCCCCATTTTTTAAGTGATATCTGGCCTTCACTTTTATCTTATTTTATTTTCCTAATCATGTCAGTTCTTTTTTTTATTGCACCTACACTAAACCCAGAACGGTTGATATAAAAGAAACTTAGTGCAGACAATAAGTACTATATTTAAGTTTATTACCTAGTTAAATATAAACATTTTATTTTTGTTTTCTTCTTAAAGGAAAAAATTTATATTTGAAGGTCTTTATAAATATGCACATAATTTTCAACTTAGCACTTATTCGCTATGTTTTGTATACGTTATTTATTCTTTTTTTTCTTGTCTTTTGACTTCTCTCCAAAATTTGAGAAACAGATGGATTCATCTCTTTATTCGGTAATGTAATCACAGACTTTTTCAAATTTTTGTAATCAATTTAATCCTTACGACCAACCATAAGGATAAGTGTTATAAACTTCACTTTTTTTCTTTTACACAAAAGATGTTTAGCTCTATCTTCATCAATTTGAATTGATTTTTCATTCATTAAAGTTCTTTCTTTAGATTTAGTAAAAGACAGAAATTAATTTGCATCGAGATTTTTAATGCGACTTGGGAACAAATGAATTATTTCAATACTTATTTCAAATACTTCTCCAACAAGCTAGAAACAGTTTGAGATTCAGAATTTGAACTAATTTCATCCAAAGTTTCTTGATTCAACATTTCTTTCGCTTTTGCTTCTACCAATAACAATGGCTTTTCATCTGGTGGTTCTGGGAAAAGGTTTTGTTCTTTGAATAACCTTCTTGTAACGGTAGCGATTTCGTGGGCTTCTTCGTAATTTTTTTGTTGCTCCAATAAATAAGCCAAAGCAATTAATCCATAAGCATCTTCGGGATCTTTGTTTGCCTCTGCCCTTAGCTGATAATATTTCTTAATTAGTTCCTTAGCGGTTTCAAAATCTCCTTTGGCTGTGGATACAAATGATTTATTGAAATGATCTATGGTATACATTCCTATAGAACCTGTTTCAAAACTAATTTTCATGCTTTCGTTATAAAAAGCTTCTGCTCTGTTCATGTTTCCAATTAACCGCCACATTTCTGCATTCATGTGAGCTCTGTACATTAGCCATTTTTGGTCGCCAGAAGAAGTTGCCAAATCCACCAATTGATCACTTAATTCTCTCAATCTAGCTGTGTCTAGTTTTCTTTGGGCATTTCTACACAAAGAAGTTAATGCTCTCCCGATTAACGTATCGTTTTTAGTTTCTTTTCCTATTTTCAAAACTGTATTGGCCAATTGGATAGAACCTTCATCATCTCCTTCTTTGAATAACTGATAAGCTTGACTCAGCATTTCTTTTGGAGAGGATTCTGTAGCTTGTTCTTCGGTTTTAACCTCCTCTGGCTTTTTATTTTGCGAGTTGCAAGCTATTAAAAATAGAATGGGGAATAATAAAATTAGGTAGTTTTCTTTTTTCATTTTAGTTCTTTTTTTTAAAGGTAATTATAAATTTCATCAACCAAAAAATCTTAGTTTTAAACCAAAAAAAAGCCCATAAAATGGACTTTTTTCTTTTCTATATTTTAATAAGTTGATTTTTTACAAGCAGTAAAGCTTTGTAAAAAGAACTTAAACTTTCTTCACACGAACGGCATTTAAACCTTTCATTCCTTGTTCTAGTTCAAAAGTAACTTTGTCATTTTCTCCTAGTTCTTCGGTTGTACTACTTACGTGTACAAAATATTTTTCGTTTGTTTCGTCTTCTTTAATGAATCCAAATCCTTTTTCATCATTAAAAAACTCAACAGCTCCTTTACGAATAGGATCTACTTCTGGCATTTCTTCTCTTGTTGGAACACCAATTACGATATTCTCTGCCTTAATCACCTTTTTCTTTTTAGTTGGGTCTGGCGGAGTATCTGTTATGTTTCCATCTTCATCCACGTAAGCCATCATGCTATCCAATCCAGAATTTTTTTCTTCGTCTTTTCTAGCTAGTTTTTTCGCTTCTTTTTCTTGACGTTTTTTCAAACGTTTTTTCTCTTTTTCCTTCTTGTTGTAAGTTTCTTGTGACTTTCCCATTAATGATTTTTGTTTTCGTTATTGCAAGATAAATAGCAATAATGAAATTTAGCTTGGTTTTTAAAGTTGGTAAAGATAATCGATTTTCTCGATAATTCAAAAAGTATCTTGAACTAGCTTGTTTATTTATCTTATATCCTTATTAAGGTAGAAGAATAATGAGTCTTTACAAGGGAAAAGGCAATTATTATAGCGAAAAGCATTTAATTTATTTAGCAGAATTTTTCAAAAAAAGTGCAATGACCTCTCTCGATACAAATTTATTTTCGCTTTCACTCAAAACAATTTCACTCGAAATGAAAAAAAAAGCGTTTCATAACAAAGGATTGTGTTGAATTGCATGGAGAACAAATAACTAATTAAATTCTACTCTGGTAAGTATGCAGCTCATGGTATCTTCCTTCGGTTGCTAACAATTCATTATGAGTTCCACGCTCACAAATCTTACCGTCTTCGATAACCAATATCTGATCTGCTTTACGAATTGTACTCAATCTGTGGGCAATAACAAAAGTAGTTCTGTTTTTCATTAGTTCGTTCAAACTTTTTTGAATGTACGATTCACTTTCTGTATCTAGATTTGAGGTTGCTTCATCCAAAATAATGATTTTTGGGTCGGCCAAAATAGCTCTTGAGATAGAAATTCTCTGTCTTTGTCCCCCCGATAATTTAACTCCTCTTTCTCCAATAATTGTTTCTAATCCGTCTTCAAACTTATCTGTAAATTCATTTACGTAAGCAGCATTCACAGCTTGTTGCAGTTCCTCTTCGGAAGCACCTGGTCTTGGGTACAAAATATTTTCTCTTATTGTTCCTTCAAATAAGAAATCATCTTGCAATACCACAGCCAAATGTTTTCTATAACTGCCCAAATTAACAGTAGAAATATCTACAGAATCTATGGTTACCTTACCTGATTTTGCATTCAAAAAAGTGGCAACTAAACCTGCAATAGTAGTTTTTCCAGAACCGGATGAACCCACCAAAGCGGTTACACTTCCTGGCTTAGCTTCGAAAGAAATATGGTGCAATACTTCTTTGTTTTCCTCATAGCTGAAAGAAACATCTTGGAATTCAATATGTCCTTTAATTTCTTTTAAGAACTCTGTTCTCACCTCAGGATCGTCTTCTTCTTTCATGTTCATTAATTCTTGAGTTCTATCAAGCCCTGCCATGGCATCTGTCAGTTGACTTCCAATATTTCCCATTTGAACAAGGGGTGCAATCATGAATCCAAGCAACAAAGTAAAGGAAAGAAATTCTCCCATTGTCATGCTTCCTCCCATCATGAAGTAACCTCCAATTCCCATAATTCCGGTAGACGCAAGTCCAATTAAAAAAACAGAAGAACTACTAATAATTGCAGTAGCTGTTAAACTCTTTTTTACGTTTAAATACAAACGATTTACTCCTTTTTCGAAACTGATAGTTTCTTGCTCTTCGGCATTAAAAGCTTTTATAACTCTTACTCCGCCTAAGGTCTCGGTTAAACTTCCTTGAACTTCGGCATTTATTTTTCCTCTAGCTCTAAATATAGGACGTACATACCCAAAAGCTTTCAACATGACAAAAGCAAAAATTAAAATAGGAATCAGCACAGAGATTGTCATGATTGGACTAATTTGTAACAATAGAATTATGGAAGCAACAGAAGTGATTGTCCCTCCAATTAATTGTACAAACCCTGTTCCTACAAGGTTACGAACTCCTTCTACATCCGTCATTACTCTTGATACTAATGCTCCTGATTTATGATTGTCAAAGAATCCGATAGGTAATTTCAGCAGTTTACTTTGTACTTGTACTCTCATTTGAGAAATCATAAGTTGTGCCTGAACACTCAGTAATCTTGTAATACTGAAAGAGGTAATGGAACGAATTAAAATAGAGAAAGCCACCACAGCTATCAATATCCACAATCCTTTCATGTCTTTGTTTGGAACTATGTCATCAAATAAAAATCGACTTGCGTAAGGAGCAACCAATCCAGCCGCACTTTGAATTAAGATTAGAATTAGTCCAATTCCCAGCATTCCTTTTCGGGGCCAAATGTATTCTTTGAATGCCCATTTAAAGGAAACTCTTTTCTTGTCTTTGTTTTTTTCTGGTGCTGCGAATGATTTCATGTTTTATCATTAGACTAATATCAAGCCAAGGTTGTTTTTCTGCCAAAAAGACAGAATTTAAATAGAAGAATCTTACTTTTGTTTTCTATTCGATTAGTCATTTTATGAATTCAAATTTCAAAGATTTTCTTTTAAAAACAACCCATTCATCTTCTTGCAAAGAGATTGAGGTTATTCAATCTTTGTGGAGTGGATATGGAAAAATTTCTCGATATCAGCTAAGCGATTGTGAGTTTGAGACTGTGGTTGTAAAAAACATTTCGTTATCCAAAGCCAAGGAGCATCCAAGAGGATGGAACACAGATTTTTCTCACCAAAGAAAAATAAAGTCCTATGAAATAGAGACAAACTGGTACGAGAAATGGAATCAGCTTTGTGATGATAAGTGTAGAACGCCAAAATTTATTGGTTCATTTTCTCAGGGGAAAGACCAATGGATTGTGTTGGAGGATTTGGATGTGAAGTTTCCTTTACGAAAAGAAGAGATTAATCTCTTAGAAGTAAAAGTATGCTTGAAATGGTTGGCAAATTTTCATGCTAGATTCTTGAATAATAAACCAGATGGATTGTGGGAGATTGGAACGTATTGGAATTTGAAAACTCGTCCAGATGAATTAGAGAAGTTAGAAGACCAAGAGTTAAAATTGAAAGCTCATTTAATTGATAAAATTTTAAATAATTGCCAGTATCAAACAATTGTCCATGGAGATGCTAAGCTGGCTAATTTTTGCTTTTCTGATTCTTCGACAAGTTCAGGAAGCGAAAAAGCAGCTGCCCTAGATTTTCAATATGTGGGTGGCGGTTGCGGAATGAAAGATGTGGCTTACTTCTTGGGGAGTTGTCTTTCTAGTTCTGACAGTGAAACCTATGAAAAGGAGTTGTTGGATTTCTATTTTTCAGAATTCGAACACTCATTGAAATCTTCTAAACTTAATTTTGAATTCAAAGAATTAGAGCAGGAGTGGAGGCGAATTTATCCAATTGCCTGTGCAGATTTCACGCGATTCTTATTAGGCTGGATGCCTACTCATCAAAAATTAACTCAGTATAATCTTAATTTGATGAATGCTGTTTTAGCTGGATTAAAGAATTGAGGCTTTTTTTGGAGCAAATAATAAAAGGTTTTATTTTGTATTGCTAATAGTTAACTAACTTTACCTATCAACACAAAAGAAAAACATACAGCCCTTATCAAAAAAAAAGCTCACGAGTTGGGGTTTATGTTTTGTGGAGTTTCTAAAGCAGATTTTTTGGAGGAGGAAGCTCCTCGGTTAGAAAAATGGTTGGAATCTAATATGCATGGGAACATGAACTATATGGAAAATCATTTTGACAAACGATTAGACCCAACTTTATTGGTTGATGGAGCAAAATCGGTTGTTTCTTTGGCGCTCAATTATTTCCCTGAGAAAGTACAAATAGATGATTCTTACAAATTATCTAAATATGCTTACGGAGAAGATTATCATTTTATTATTAAATCTAAACTCAAAGAATTGATGCATTTTATTCACCAAGAAATTGGGGAAGTAGGAGGGAGAGTATTTGTAGATTCTGCTCCTGTTCTAGATAGAGCTTGGGCAAAGAAAAGCGGATTGGGTTGGATTGGTAAAAACACCAATTTGATAAATAAAGAAGCGGGTTCTTTTTTCTTTTTGGCAGAGCTAATTATTGATTTAGAATTAGAAGCAGACGGGCCAGTAAAAGATTACTGCGGAACTTGCACTGCTTGCATAGATGAATGTCCCACAGATGCGATTCCTGAGCCTTATGTGGTTGATGGGTCCAAGTGCATTTCTTATTTAACCATTGAGCTTAAAGACGAGATTATTCCCAAAGAGTTTCAAGGTAAAATGGAAAGCTGGATGTTTGGCTGTGACATCTGCCAAGATGTTTGTCCTTGGAATCGTTTTTCTAAATCTCATAACGAACCTTTGTTAAATCCAAAACCAAATATATTGGGATTGAATAAGAAAGATTGGGAAGACCTTACGGAAGAAGTATTTAGAGATATATTCAAAAATTCTGCTGTGAAACGAACCAAGTTTAAAGGTTTGAAAAGGAATATTGATTTTTTGAAATGACTTGTATTTTATAAGTTGGACTTCGAGACATTTTTCCCACGGAAAACCCTCAGTCCGCAGATTGTAAAAAAAACGAACCCTCATTCCGAAGACTTGTACAGTAAAGAAAGGAGCTTTTATATTTGATTCAGTTTAAAACAAAAAAAATCCATCTTGAAATAGAATCAAGATGGATTTGATAAGTTAAATTGGTATTTTAGATACTCTCCAAAACTTCATTCAAAGTAGCACTTGGTCTCATTGCTTTTGAAGTAATGTCATCATTCGGATAATAATATCCTTTTGTATCCACAGCCACTCCTTGAACCGAATTCAATTC
>Ga0115006_10002496_pt1 | contig 12114 bp, 7 predicted proteins | sample ArcOceMetagenome_3_FD_88943 | JGI IMG/M metagenome (GOLD analysis project Ga0115006, IMG submission 88943) | Marine eukaryotic phytoplankton communities from Arctic Ocean - Arctic Ocean- Svalbard ARC20M Metagenome | ecosystem: Environmental > Aquatic > Marine > Oceanic | place: Arctic Ocean...
GCGATGGGCGATGGTGTGCGTGCGTGTGCGGTTCGAACGACCCATCGGGCATGTCGGGGCGGTCACGCTTGCGGCTGTTCAAGGCACGCCTTTGCGGGCTTTTTAGCATTTTTGCGTGAGCAGCATCTGTCTGTCTGTCTGTCTGTCTGAGGCACTGCGAGCAGGCCTCTGGGTGGTCAAGCCCCTCGAGGGGCGCGTCATGTTTCTCGCGTGTGCTCAGCCAAGGCCGCGACGCGTCGCAGCTGAGAGACGGGCACGACGCGGTCCCTCCTAACCCACGCGCTCGCGTACTTCGCGCCAATCTGCCGCCCGAGCCGCACGCGAGGCCTCGCCAGCAGCGCGCGCCGGAGCCGCGGCGCACGGATGAACCTCGAAGAGCTCTCGCACAACACCCTGCTGCCGCGCTCGGTTATCGATCGGGTGCCACAGCGCGAGAAGCTAATCCTCGCGTTCGTGCTGGCGTTCCTCGAGGCGCAGCGGCTGCCGGCGCAGCTGCTCGTCAACGGAGGCTACGTCCGCGACCTGCTGCTCGGTAAGCAGCCCGACGACCTCGATCTGTCGCTCTGCCTGCGCGAGTGCCCGCCCGAGGTGACGCTGGCGACGGTGATGGACGGCATGCACGCGTTCGCGATGAGCCGACCGGAGCTCGAGATCTCCACCGTCCAGATCGCGACCATCCTCTCCGACATCTCCAAGGACAAGAACGTCGACACGGCCAAGGCCCACCTGGGCGTCGGCACACCGCCCATCAAGGTCGAGGTCGACTTCATGCCGACGATCGGCGAGGAGACGTACGACGACAGCGACCGCGTGCCGATGCGCGACGTCCGTGGCACGCCCGAGCAGGACGCCCTGCGGCGCGACCTCACCATCGGCGCCATGCTGCTCGAGGTGACGGCCGCCGACGGCTCGAGCGGCCTCGCTCCGCGCGAGGCGGCCGAGGCACTGCAGTGGCGGCTGCTCGACTTCTACGGCGGGCTCGCCGACCTGCGCAAGCGCGTCCTGCGCTCGCCCTACCCGCACGACCGCTCCGCCGCGCTGGTGTGGGCCGAAGTGATGCGCTCGCCTGCCGAGCAGCGGCTGGCGACGCAGCTGGGCATCGTGCGGTCCGATGCCGCCGCCGCGCCCGATGCCGCGGCCGCCGCCGCCGCCGCCGCCGCGCCGTCGGCGTCGCCGCTCTCGCCGCGCCCGGGAGACGAGGCGTGGGTGCTGCAGGTGGTGTGGTGGGTCAAGGTCCTCCGCGACGACCCGCTGCGCGTGCTGCGCGCGCTGCGCTTCGCCGCCAAGCTCAACTTCGACCTGCACCCGTCGTTCTGGTCGTCGGTGCCGTTCGCGCTCGCCTCGCTGCAGAGCAAGATCGCCGGCGCGCGCAAGGCCACCGAGCTCGTCAAGATCGCCAAGGCGGGGCGGCCCGCCCTCCTCGACTTCCTCAGCGTCGCCTTCGGCACGCCGCTGGCCGCGCCGGCCGACCAGCCGCTCGTCTGCCTCGCGCCGGCGCTCTTTGGCGGCGCCGACGCCAAGGGAGAGGCCAAGTTCCTCTCGGCGTGCGACGGCTTCGACGTAAAGGCGATGCGCGCCGCCGCCGCCGCGCTGCCGTCGACGCTCAGCGCGGAGGAGACCCTCGGCGCGTGCCTCGCCGCCGCCACATACTCGTGCGAGATGCCGCCGCTCTGCCGACTGTCCGTCGACGGCGGCGGCGGCGGCGCGTCGTGCGCCGAAGAGCCGCCCTCGGCGGCGGACGCGGTCGAGTCGAGCGACGACGCGGCCGACGAGGACGCGGCGACGGCGGTGGCGGCGGGCGCGGCGCTCGAGGAGGTGAGCGCGGCGTGCGACGGCCTCGGCGCGTCGAATGAGATCCGCCAGGGCGCCGAGACGCCTCTGATGTGCGTCAAGGCTCTGCTGCAGCCGCCGCCGCCGCAGGGGCAGCACGCCCTCTTCGGCCAGGCGTGTGGCGCGCCCCCCGCCGTGCTCGGCCTCGGCGGCGGCGGCGACGGCGCCGGCGCCGGCGAGGTGAGCGCGTCGGAGTTTGCGGCGCTCGTGCACCTGTGGGACACGCTCAAGCTCGACAAGATCGAGCAGGGCAAGCGCCCCACCGGATACCTGCCCGCCTTCGCCCTCTCGCTCGCGCGCGGCCGCTGCGCCGCCGCCACGGCCGCGCGGCTCGAGGCGCGGCTGGCGGTGCTCAGCGCACCCGGGCCGCAGATCAGCGGCAAGAGCCTTCTGGGCGTCGACGCGCTGCCGCCGCACATGCGAGGCGGGCTCGTCTCGCAGATGCACGTGCTCTGCCGGCTGCGCGGCGAGCCCGAGCAGCTCATGACCTCGGAGCAGCTCGTCACCTACCTCGGCCGGTGCGGCGGCCTGCTCGACAAGCTCGAGGAGGAGTGGTACGTCGCCGACGACGACGGCGGCACGCAGCGTAAGCGGCAGCTCAAGCCGTCCTACGCGCAGCAGAAGCCACCGAGCAAGAAGAACAAGTGAGGCGCGCGGCCCCAGGCCATGGGGCGCATGCACACTGCGAGGTAGCCAAGCGTGTGAGTTGGGTCCCTAGGCTGGTACTGACCCAGTGCTGGTGTCCCGGGGACTTAGGCGCCGGATAGGTGGTGACGGTGTGCGTTCTAAAAACTTCAGTCAGTCAGTCCCTTTGAAAGCCGTGTTGGAGCATGGCATAACACTTGTAAGTTCCACTGTTATATGCCCAACAAGTTTCGCGCTTTATGGAGGTTGCGGCGTGTCAGCAGGCGCTCGACGCCTACTGCGCTCGTGAGTGCACGCCACGACTCGGTGTGCCTGTGACGTTCGCTCGGCTGTCGACGTCCTCACAGCAGAATGGTGTAGCCTGGCGCTGCTACGCTCCAGCGACGCTCACGGAGGACCTGCAGCGCCACCGAAGTGGGGCTGAGTACTGCACGCGCCACATGCAGCTGCTCAGGGTGCTCGAGGAGTGCCGACAGCAGCCAGAGCCAGAGCCGGACGACAGCAGCTGCCCAGCTGCCCAGCTGCCACGAGCTCTCCCACCGAGCCACCCGTGGGTGCTTAGTGGATACACGGGCGCAGTCCTGAGCACCCACCCTTTGGTCGTGGAGCTTGAAGGCTTCATGGACGCGTCAGAGTGCGAAACGCTGATCGCGGCCACTGATGACGCTCGCGGATCCAAACTAAACGCTGGGTGCCCGGAGTGCGGCATGTGGTGGATGCAGGAGCACGACCATGCCAGGCGACAGCCGTCGGCACTGCTCGACATGCTCGAGCAGCGCATCGGCAACCTGACGGGTGTCGCCGACCATGGTGGCGAGGCGGCGATGAAGGTGACGTCCTACGTGCAGGCTGAGCGCGCCGCCGACCAGCCGCAGGCAGCGTACTCGCTACACCACGAGAAGATCCAGCGCCCCGACCGCATCGCCACGGTTCTCGTCTACCTATCCACCCTGCAGCCACACGAGGGCGGGCACACGTCCTTCCCCGCGGCGCAGCGGAGGGAGGGCGAGGAGGCCGAGGCCGCGCGTAGGCGGCAGGGGGCATTCCTCGCCATCACGCCTCCACGCGGCCGCTACTATCGAATCGACGAGGTCGGGACGAATTCGAGAGGTGGTGGAGTCGGCCTGAAGTCGCCCGAGGCCGCGGCAGACCCCAACGTTGGCCTCGCTCGCTCGGCGGCCGAAGCCGCATGCCGCGACGCGGCGGCGGGCACCCCGGGCGCTCTCGCGGTCCAACCGCGGCGCGGCACGGCGGTCATCTGGTACCACGAGAAGGGGCGTAACCGCACCGTCGACCCGCTGGCCTGGCATGCGGGCTGCTTCGTGCGTGGCGAGGGCGCGACGAGATGGGCCTTGCAAAAGTTCAAGGAGGACCCGCACAGCGGGACGCCACAGGTATTTTGGGATACAATAGAGGCGCACTATGCGGCGGCCGCCGGTGGAGAGGATGCGAACGATGTGTAGTATAGATCCAAGCAAAATTGTTTCTCATATGCCGCACACATGTTCACTCACAGCCAAGTGCGTCACCTGTTGGAACAAGCTATGCGAGAGGTGGCGGTGGTGGCGGCGGCGGGGGTGCGGCGCTGGGCGCACTCGCGCCACTGAGCTTGGAGGTGAGGAAGTTCATCCCCGAGGTGACGCCGCTCGCGACCTTGCCCGAGATGTCGTGCTTCTGGTCCAGCGCCTTGGCCTTGCTCAGCCCCGCGCTCGCGGCCGCCTTCGTCTTTGCCATGATCTGGTGCTTCTCGTCGAGCTCCTTGGCCTTGGTGTAGCTGGCCACGACCACCGCCTTGGCCTTGCTCGTCAACTGGTGTTGCTCGTTGATCTCCTTGGCCTTGGCGTAGCCAGCGATGGCAGCCTTGCCGGTCGCCTTGGCCGCCTCGCCCACCTTGTCGCTGCGGGTCGCCGCATAGGCGGCACCGCCGGCCGCCGCCACGCCCACGACCACTGAGCCCGTCGCTACACCCACCGCGGCACCGCCCACAACGGCAGCGCCCGCCATCACCTTGAGCCCGCCACTCATGTTCCCATTACCCTCCGGATCCGCTTGCTTCGCGGCAGCGCCCACCTTGTCGCCAGCCGCCATCATGGCCGGCGCAGCAGCGACCACCCGCTGCGTAGTCTCGGGATGCTTGCCGGCTAGCTCCATCCCAGTTACCATCATGTTCATCTGTGCGGTCGCTGGGTCGACCGCTGGAGGCGGCGGCGGCGGTGGCGGCGGAGGCGACGGTGCGGCTGCCCCGTCCTCGGGCAGCTGGAACTGGAGCTCCTCGCCCGCGTTGATGCCGGGCGGGACCTCGATGGTCAGGTGCTTGCCGTCGGGCGTCTCGACGTGCACGGTGGAACCAGGGCCGCAGCCCGGAGGGACGAGCACTGCCATCGTGCGCATTGTGGTCGTACGTGCGTTAGTGCTCGGATAAGTAATCCCCTGTTTAATCTTTTTAATCGTGCTCGACGATGCAAGTCTGGCATTACAACCAACACGTGTAGGTGTAATATAGTTCATACTTCGTAACTCTAAGTTCTCAATTCTAACCGCAAGCCTAAATCCCACAGATGTTGGGCCTCAAGCTCTCCTCTCTCCGCCCGCTTCGCCCTGGCCTGCAGCGCAACGTGCTGGACCATCAGGAGGAGGTCGAATTCAGCCGCGAGCTCGGCTACCGCTCCACCGCCGACGGCCACCGCGATCGCGTGCAGCCGGAGCTCGAAAGCTGGCCCATCCCTGGCGGCGCCGCGCAGCTTGGCCTCGGGCCGGCTTGCCCCTTCGATGGCGAGCGGCTCGTTCACGCGACGCGCCAGCCGCTCTTCTCGGCGGCGGTCTGCAGGGCGGTGCGGCGAGAGGCGGCCAGGCACATTGGGAGCGGTGGCTCGTCATCCTTCACGATGACCGACACCAACCGCGACGCAGACGTGCACTCGCTGCCACGGACGCAGCGCTGGCTCAACGCCGCGCTCGCGGCCCGCCTCTTCCCGCTCGTCGGTCGCTGCTTTGGTGCGGCGGCCGAGCCTCACTCTCGGCTCTTTGTTTATCGCTCGTTGGTGGTCCAGTATGATGCTGCGGCGCAGCTGACGCACCAGCCGACGCACCGCGACGGGGCGCTCGTGTCGGTCATCGTGCCGCTCAACCCGCCATCGGAGTACGCGGGTGGCGGCACCCACATCGAGGCGCTCGGCGAGGCGCTTGTGCTGGCGCAGGGCCACGCGCTCCTACACCCCTCGTCCCTGCGACACGCGGCTCAGCGCATCACCGCGGGCGAGCGGTGGGTGCTCGTCGTGTTCCTCGGCCACCAGAGGATGCGCTTCGCTGAGCACGGCCGCCGCTTCAAAGCGCGCTCCACCGAACACGCCGCCGAGGAGGAGGAGGACGACGACGACGACGACGACGAGAACGACAACTACGACGACTCCCTGCAGGCGGAGCTTCGGCTGCTGCGGCAGGCGCTCGTCGTGTGCCCCGACGACTCCGAGCTGTGGTACGACCTTGGTGGCTGCCTGCACGACCTGGGCGAGCTTGAGGAGGCTGCACGACACTACATCACCAGCATTGAGCTCAACGAGCACGACCCGAACCCGCACAACAACCTTGGAGCGCTGCTGCTGCCCAGCAGCCCGCGCGCGGCCCTGTCGTGCTTCCGCCGCGCAATGTCGCTCGATCCACACCACGCCAACGCGTATTCCAACGCGGCCGGACTTCTGCTCGGGCTCGGTCGGCTGCGTGCCGCCCGCACACTCCTCAGGGCTGCACCTCCCGCCGTACAGAGCGACGCTGAGGTCGCGAGCCTGATGCGCGCGGCCGGGTGCACTGACGAGGGACACGCCACGTGAAACGTGATGTTAAGACGTCAAGAGTAAATCGATGCAAACGCAATGGCTCTATGTAATAATGACACACGCAGCTACTGCGCCTCTTCCTGCTGCTGCCTCAGCCATGCTTCACGCATTTTTTCAATGGCGCCGTCGGCGCCGTCCCGCGCCGACCGCAGGCCCTGCGTCTTGACGCCACGCGCCTTGCGCGCCGCGCCCACCGCGAGCCCGCGCAGCTTGGCGCGCTCCTCCTCCTGCTTCGCCGCAGCTGCCGCTTGCTCGAGTGCGCGCGCCTTGGCCTGCTGACGCGCCTTCTCCGCCACGAGCCCACGCAGCTTGGCGCGCTCCTCGTCCTGCTTCATCGCGGCCTTGACCTCGCCCACCGCCACCGCCTGCGCCTCCTTGCGCGCCGCCTCGCCGGCAAGCTCGGCGATCACCAAGCCGGCGAGCAGCCCGTCGGCCCGCTTCGACGCGGCGTCGGCGTGCTGGTCGCGCCCGGGCGAGGGCGAGCCGGCTGTGCACGACGAGGGCGACGGCGGCGGCGCGGCCGACACCTCGACCTCGGCGATTCCGCCCGTCTCCTCCTCCTCGTCGGCATCGCCCTCGTCTGCCGCCACCTGCCCCGCCTCTGCCTCCGCCTCCGCCGCCCCCTCGGCGCCCTGGCCGGCTGCCACCTTGCCCTTCTTCTTCTTCTTGCTCCGCTTCTTCGACTTCGACGGGCCCGCCGCCTCCTCCTCGCCTGCCGCCCCCACCGGCGACGCCGCTGCCGACGGCGACGGCTGCTCGCTGCCCGCCGCCTTCTCGCTCGTCGCGGACGACGTCTGCTTGTCGCGCGCGCGCCGCTCCAGCGTCACCGCCCTTCGGAGCGTCATGCTGGCGGCGGTGTGGCCGTAGTCGTCCGCCACCTGCAGCGCCGTCTTGCCCTTGTGCAGGGCGCCTAGGTCGGCGCCGGCCGCAATGAAGAGCTTGAGCAGCCCCACGCGGCCGGTGGCGGCGGCAGAGTGCAGTAGGGTGCCCCACTTGTCGGAGCAGAGGTGGACCGACGCACCATTCTGGATCAGCACCTTGGCAACGTCCTCGCTGTTCCGCCTCGTGCAGGCGAGCAGCGGCGTGTAGTACAGGTTCTCGCCCACGGCGTCGATCTGGGCGCCGGCGTCGAGCAGCAGCTGCGCTATGATGGCGTGATTTCTGGTGGCGGCGATGAAGAGCGGCGTCGCGCCGCCGAACGCGGGCAGATCTGGCTCGGCGCGCGCGGAGAGGAGCAGACCGACGAGGTCAGGGCTCTCCTTTTCGCTCGCGATGAAGAGCGGCGGCTTCTTGGTGCTGCCGACCGCGTCAGGATCGGCGCCCGCCAGCAGAAGCTCGTGAGCGTCTTCCACGCGGCCCGCGACGCACGCCGCGCACAGCGGGTCGGTCTCGTCCTCCTCGTCCGAGCTGCTGAGGTCGTCGATGGACATCGTTAGTGACAACTTGACGTGGTGACCGAACCCCGGTCAGCAAACTTGGAAAAACACAAGCGCATAGCTGCATGCACAGCAGGCCCCTGGCTGCGATTGTCGCCCTGGCTTCGTGCCGCGATCCGCCGCGTGGCTTCTGGCTTCGCCCCCGTCGCCGCTCATCCGACTTCTACATTCATACATGGCCGACCGCCAGCGTCGCACGCCGCTAGACTGGGCGCTGCTCGTGACCGGCGCGGGCGCCCTGGTCGCCTCGGTCTACCTGGCACTCACGCGCGACACCGATTCGGACGCCGAGGCTGAGGCGCAGCAGCAGCTGCAGCTGCAGCAGCAGCAGGAGCTGCGTCAGGGCCTGGCGACGGCGAGGGCCGAGCTATCCGAGCTCGCCAAACTGGCCAACTCGTTGCTGTCGAAGCAGCAGAGCCGCATGGACGAGCTCGAGACGTCGCTCGCGACCACGGCTGCGCGTGAACCTGCAGCGCAGAAGGAGCTGCTGATGGCGCTCAAGGCGGAGCTCAAGGCGGAGCTGCGGACGGCGCTCGAGCAGCAGCTTGCGCCGGCAATCGAGGGGCAGCTGTTACCGACCATCGAGCACCGGCTGGCAGCGGCCATCGACGAGAAGCTGCCCAACGCGATTGCGCAGCAAGTGCCGTCGCCACAGCAGCACCTACCGCCGCCGCCGCCCGCAGAGGATGGCTCTGCGGCCCAGCCGGTTGCATCCGAAGGCGGGGCTGCGGCGCTGCTGGCAGCGCACGCCGTGCGTAAGGACCGACTCAAGGCGGAGCTGGACGTGACGCTCGAGGGCACACCGGTCGGCACGGCGGGCTCGGCGCAACCGCCCACTCCCGCGGCCAGCGCGACTGAGGATCTGGCGGCATGCGGCAGCTCGGAGGCCGCGCGCGCCCCCACGGAGCAGGCCGCCAACGGGTCTGCGGGCAGTCCTGCCTGCAGCGGCGCGGGCAGCAGCGCGTGGCACGCCACCCTCGGCGCCACCAACGGCAGTCGCGACACGCAAGTCGCGACACCCGCAGCTGCGCACGCAGTGCCCTTCTCGCCCGCCGCGCCGATCTTCACCCCGCCAAATGGGCAGCTCTCCGCCACCGCCGCCACTTTCACACCCACGCAGACGACGCCCGCTCAGACGACGCGCGCACAGACCCCACCTCCGTCGGTGGAGTGCGGCGGCGTGGGCGGTGCGACGGCAGCGGTGGCCGGTGCAAGTGACGCGAGCTGCAGCAGCCAGGCTGCGCCGTCGCTGACAGACGTGATGCGGCTGATGCAGGAGGGCAAGCAGGCGAGCCTGCCACACACGCAGCCGATCGACGATCAGCCGCTCGTCTCGCCGCCGCCGGCCTCGCTTTCCAGCCTGCGCCCGCAGGCAAAGCCATGGGAACGGCCCTTCCTGCCCATGCCCGGCACGTCGCCAATGATGCTGGATCCGGCGTCGCGAATCGAGGAGCTGCCTCATTGAGCTGAAAAAGGCGCTCAAGGAGTCAAGGTTCGGATCGGGCGCCGCGGTTTTCATGTCAGTGGTTCGAAGAGAATAGACGATGAAAACCATAAATACCTCCTTTAATCAAGCCACTCCGACAATTGAGGGGCGGGGCGCTCCTTTCGAGCGGGCGATCCCTGCGCAAGCAAAGCAGAAAGCTTGGCGGCATGGATGCCCGTCGCATCCGCGCATGCGCTGAGCCCGCGCAGCGTGCGAGTGAGCGACAGCCAGACGGGGCGCTCAAAGAGATCGCGCCCTTGCAGCCGCAGCCGCAGCGCGTGCTCCAGCCACGGCAGCAGCGGCTCGACGTGGCGTTCGGCCTTGAGCTGCTCAGCGACGAAGCTCACGACGGCATGCGCCTGCTCCTCGCCCATCTGCTCGAGCACCTCGCCATCACACGCCTGCAGCAGCCCCACCGCCGTGACGTCGGCGCCCGCCTCCCCGTCAGCGAGCAGCCGCCACACCATTTCGAACGCCTCGGACGCGCGCCCCTCGCACAGCAGGGAGCGCGCCGCCGAGACGTCGGCCGGCGAGGCTGCCGCCATCATCTGCCTGGCTGCCGCCGTGGGTGGTCCGCTGGTGAGTTGCCGCGCCAGCGCGAGCGCGCTGCCCGGAGAGTCCCTGCCTGGCGAGTAGCCCGCCGTCGCACTGACGCCGACAATCGCTGAACTGTCGGGCGTGGCTTCATGCGGTGCCGAGCGCAGCCAGCCCTGTGGCGTCCATGCATTGACGACGCGCGCGCCGCCGTTGGCGCGTGACGGCGTCGCGACGGCGGGCGGCGGCGTCGACCATCTGGAGGCGGGCGACGCCAGCTCGTCAGCCGGTTTGCTCTGCGACGCGAGCTTGGCAGAAGGCGATGGCGGAGGCGGCGAAGCCCACCGAGGCGGCGCCGCGCCGGCAATGTCATCAGCGAAGCCACTGGAGTGACCTGTCGCGGCACATTCTGCGTCATCGACGTCGAGAGTGGCCAGGGGCGCCTCGTCCTCGCTGTCGGGTGCGTCGTCATTGGCAGCGGCGTCCACGGCGCTTTCGTACGGCGTGGGTTGCTGCGCCTCGGTCCGGGAGCCGCGGGCAGATACGCTGGATCGTGGGGCGGGCGTGCCGGAGGCGGCGCGGCGGGGCATCTTGACGGCGCTGGTCGGGGCGGCAGCGGCGCACGCGGCGTCGGCGACGCTCGGCGTCGCCCGCGTCGAGGCGAGGCTGCGTTGGAAGATGCCGATGCGCGACGATGACTGCGGCAGCCGCGCGGAGGGGGGGCGAAGGGACGCAGTGCGAGCTTCCGGGCGCTTGGCCGCCGAGGCGGAGCTGCTGCTCGCCAGGCACGGACTGGCCCACGCGGCGCGGCACGACGCCGCAGAGCTCGCAGCGGCGGGGCTGTACGGCGGCGGCGACGGGGCGGCGAGCGCGGCGTGCAGCCCCGCAGCTGGCGTGGTCGCCCTCGATGGCGCCATGCGCGCCGAGAAACCACGGCCGGCGACGAGCGCCGCGGCGGGGGCGGGTGTCGTCGTCGTGCCGAGGCGGCAGGTCGGCGGCGCAGCAGCACCGCTCGCGGCATTGAGCGTGGCGACTCGAGCGGTCGCGGCCTCGAGCCGGTCGTCGAGGCCAGTGAGCCGGGAGCGCGTGTCGGAGAGCAGCGCGCCCACCCACCGCTCGTGTGCTTGCAGCAGCCACCCGATCGTCTGCTGGCATCCTGCGCCCGCTGCCGCTGGGGCGGGCGCCTTGGCCGCACCCCAGCTCGCCCTCCGATTCTGGCTCTCGAGAGGGACCGCCCATTCGACACGTGGCACCGCCGACCGGGGCGTCGCGCCTACGAGCACGGCAGCCTCCTCCTGCCGCGAGGCTCGGTCGGCGCGCGGCGTGACGCTGCCGGCCGGCTCGTCGTCCCTCGCGGCGAGCGGCGCCGCGGCCTGGGCGGAGGCGGCGGCCTGCCGCACGACCGAGACCTTATCGTAGCGGAGCGTCGCGAGCGCGCTCGTCACATGCCCCTGCTCGGCAGGTTGCATCGGCAGCGCGCCGAGGCTGAGGCGGTGGAAGACGCGTACCGAGGCGGCGCGCTCGCGCCAGTCGGGCCGCACGCTGGCATCGAGCACCAGGGGCAGCAGCAACGTGAGCTGCGGCGCGAGCTCGTGGCCAAGCGCCTCGATGAGCCAGGCGAACGCCTCGAGCATCGCAGGCCGGCCGTGCGTGTTGGAAGCGCGCAGGTGCTTGCGAACCGCCGAGCAGAGCGGCGAGATGGCGCCACGCAGCTGAGAGGGCTGCAACGCCCGTACCGCCTCGCGGATGGCGAGCGCCGCGCCCTGCTGCATCCCACGGGCCGCCTGGTCGAGCGTCGACAGCAGCGGGCGCAGCATCAGCGTCAGCACCTGCTTGGCCGTGGCACCAGCGGCCACGTGAGTCGCCAGCGCCTCGACCACGTCGACGTGCGCGGCGCGGACCGATGCCTCGGCGTCGCCCAGCGCACGCGCAGAGAAGACGACCATTCGTGGCAGCTGAGAGAGCGTCTCCGTCTCGGACTGCGCCACCTCGACCAGCAGCCGTGCGACCGCACGGCGGTGTGTCGCGCCGTGGCCCTCGGTGGCAAGCAGCCGCTCCAGGACGGGCCCGCACAGCGCCGAGCGGATCAGGCCGACGAGCTCCTTCTGCGCCCTGGCCGTGTGGTCGATGCTGCCGAGCTGCGAGACGAGGGAGTCGATGACCGACAGCGAGTCGCCAAGGTTATTCATGGCGAGTTGGCGCCACGCGGGGGCGCGCGCGAACTTCTTCACAGGCTCCGCGTGGCGCGTGAGCGCGCCCGTGACGAGCTAATCTTACCCCGCGCCCGGCGCGGCGCACCCTCCAGTGTGAGTGGTTTGGCCTCTTGCCACGTGGTAGTCTTGGGCATATA
>Ga0115006_10002498_pt1 | contig 12110 bp, 13 predicted proteins | sample ArcOceMetagenome_3_FD_88943 | JGI IMG/M metagenome (GOLD analysis project Ga0115006, IMG submission 88943) | Marine eukaryotic phytoplankton communities from Arctic Ocean - Arctic Ocean- Svalbard ARC20M Metagenome | ecosystem: Environmental > Aquatic > Marine > Oceanic | place: Arctic Ocean...
CAGAGAGGGAAAGAGTGTGACACACGATGCAAGGGGAAGACTACGTGCACACTATCCTGCCAACTTGCCGCTGTGCTTTGACAGCGTGCCAGCCAACGTGTTGGAGCAAGGGTGCGTGTATAGGCTGGGTGCATAGGGCGGGGTGGCGTGCAGAGGAGGAGCGGCATGTGCTGCGGCATGTGCTAGGACACGACGCTCGCAGCACGCGGCGCAACAAGGCGGCGAGCAGAGGCGACGCGTAAAGAAGACACGGACGGCGATACCTTTTCCGTGTTGCCACGCTCCCATTCCAGGAGCGCCAGCGCCTGCATCACCCAGGTGTTCTTAGGGCTGCCGCGGAGGCCGCGCGCAAGGAGGTCAGCTGCCTTGTCGACGTTGCCCGCTTGGCGCTCCATGGTGCCCCAGGCCTGCCAGGATGCCGCGTTGTTGGGGTTGACCTCGGTGCACTTGGTGAACAGGGCGCGGGCGGCGTTCAAGTCGCCAGATTTGCTCTCGAGCACCGCCAAGCACTGCCACGCGTAGTAGTTTGCGGGGTCCACGGCGGCCGCTTTCGCGTAGCACTGGCGCGCGCGCCACGCGCGGCGGAAGCGTTCTTCGAGCTTGCCCCATGACACCCACGACGCCGCGTGCTTGGGGTCGGCTGTGGTGGCTTGCTGGAAGCGGCGGTGCGCCTCGGCCAGATTGCCGCCGCGCACCTCGAGGCACCCCAGCGTCTGGAGGATGAAGGGGTTGGTTGGGTCCATGTTGAGCCCCTCGAGCAGGACCTCGCGCGCCTTGCTACACTGCCCGCGCTTCTCATACACTTTGGCCAGCCCCACCCAGCCCCGACCATCCCACGGATCCATCTGCGCCATACACCCGTCACACCCGTTACACATGGCAGACAATCCCGCAACCCAGGTGCCCTTCCAGAGCGCGCGAGCGAAAGCAGTCTGGGCGCGGAGGCATTGAGTAACCGTGTGCGCGGCGCGCAAACGCACGTGCGCCGCGCCAGACAGTCACCTGCGTGCACTCTTGGTAGCGGAGCTGGGCGAGGGTGCTGTTGCCCTGTCGCATCGCCACCCGCGCCGAGTAACTCAACAGATCCAGATTGATCGGCAGGGGGCGGCCTACGGACATCATCTGCTCGCCGCCCACGGCGTCGGCGGCACCAGGCGCGGCCTCATCCTCCACCGAAGACATGAAAGGCCCCAGCACCGCCCGCTTCACCTGCGCCAGCGCACCCAGGTGCGCGCGTGAGCGACGGCAGTCCAAGCTGTATCTGTGCCGGCAATGCCCTCGGACACACGTGCCTGCACAGCGAGAGAGACGCGTGTGACGCACGCGCACAGGCGCACAGGCCAACACACCTTGGCGGACAGGGTTTCGTCCACGGCGCCCAGACGTTGGCGGGCGACCACCTGCTCGATCATGGCCTGCCCCTCCTTGCTCCTCTCCAGGCCGATTTCTATAGCGCCGCCGGGGGCCTTGACCTCAGACAGAAAGCGCTCCAGCGCCGACGGCTGTGTCTTGCTGTAGACGGCGTTCAAGTAGGTGGTGCCGCGGTCAAACTCGATTCCCTGCTCCCGCGTTCACCACCCCCGGTTCAGGACCGTGTGGCAAGGAGCACAGGGTGTGGGGCATAACGGCAGGCCGGTATCACGGTATCGTTGCGCAGCCCAGGCCCCGGCAGGGGGGAGGCATGGTTCCCCGGCGCGCAGGAAGCTCGCAGCCACGCGGTGACAACCCAGACGCTGACGTGCACATGCTTGCCACCCACTGCGCAGGGCAGCGGGCTGAGGGAGAGGGAAGGGCGGGAGGAAAGGGGGGACGGTGGGTCGGGCGGGGGACGGGTTGCTAGGGGAGGCGGACCGACTGAAAGCCCGGGGCACACGAGGTCTTGATCACCCGATCTCCCACGCGGATCCCGGCGGCACAAGCGTTGCCGTCGGGCTCGAGCTCTGACACGAAGATGCCCTTGCCCTCAACCTCGGTCAGCCGCATGCCAATGGGCTTCTGCGGGCCGCCTCCTCTCGTCAGCACCACCCATGCACACCACTCGTAGGCGCAAATGAGCAGCATACGTGGCCAAGCACAGCGGCCAACCACACCACGGCAGTGCGCACACGACACATGCAGCATCCGCGGTTGCGCGTCAGCAGGCCTCGGGGCACAGGGTCAGTAGGCCCCGGGGCACAGGGTCAGTAGGCAATCGCGTAGGCGAGGGTACACACACACACACATACACATACACGCACCTTGACCAAAACTTGCACTTCCCCTGGCGTGTCGCTGGCCGAGCTACGGCCGCGCCAAGTCTGCGCTTTTCCCCGCTCCTGCATCCGTTCGCGTCCATGAGCCGTGAGTTTGCCGCCGCGCCCTCGCCTACACTATCGCCTACTGACCCTGTGCCCGGGGCCAGCTCTGGACCACAGGGCCTATATACAGCCTATGGCCAAGTGACAGCAGCACAGGGGTGAGAGGAGGATACCGAGGAGGAGGGATGGGAGAAAGCAAGTGGAGAGGCTACTGTTTGCCCTCGCCTACACTATCGCCTACTGACCCTGTGCCCCGGGGCCTACTGACCCTGTGCCCCGGGGCCTACTGACGCGCGACAGGAGGCGGTGCAATAGCATTTGACGTTGGCCGGCATCTGTGAGCGCAAAAGCGAGGAAGGGAAAGGTGGAGCACGAGACAGGGCGCCCGCCCAGTTGCCGGGGGGTGGCGGACAGAGAGACGCAGAAAGGACCTGCTGCTTGGCGCTGGAGGCTGCGAGCGCGTTTGCTGAAGCTGCTGCCGCCACCGACCGCACGTACCGCAGCCTGCCATGCCCATCATCCACACATGCACCCGGACAAACGCAATGACCAACACAGACAGCCGCACCAACAGACAGATGCATGCATGCATGCACCAGTACTGTTTCCTGTTTCCTGCACCCTCAGCTGCCTTGCCTACTTGTATGTGCACCACTCAATCGCATTTACATGAGCATTCCTGCAGCACGCACTGCCTTCTACATCTGTATTCACTCCTCCAGCACTCGCCACCTCTCGCCATTGCACGCACCAGCGTACACCTTGTCACACCTACACCAAGGTTTGAGCGCAACAGAAGGCGTTCTGTGCGAGGACCCACGCACAGCAAGGAGCAGCAACGGGCAAGGCAGCTGAGCTGGCGCACGCGCCTCTGGCAGTCGCGCACACAGTTGCGAACGCAGACCGCCAAACAATACACCACACGCGCGCTCCCGCACCAGACATACCCGCACCAGACAGGCACACGTTGAAAAGTGTGGGCGGGCGTACCGCATGCGGTTGCCGGTGGAATCGGAGATAGCGGACAGTACCGACACCAAGTCATCCCTCCACGAGGAGCCGCGCGCCGCCTCTTTCCCCGGCACCAGGATCCGGTCGCCCACGCGAATGCCGGCCCGCTGCGCGTTGCCTCCGTCCTCCAGCGCCTTGACAAAGATTCCCTCCCCGTCGACTTCATCGAGCTCCATGCCGAGCGGGCGCTGGAGCAGGACCTCAAAGGTGTCGGTCTGGTCTTGCTCGTTGCGCCACCAGCCATCCAGTTCTCCCCAATCCCCCGAGTCCGCCCCGCTCATCACCGTGCTCACACGCCCCGCTGGCTTGGGCACCATCTTGCTGTCTGCCGGCGTCATGGCCCTGCGGGAGAGCATCGGCTGGAACGGCAGCGTCTCCTCGCGCCCAAGCGTTTTGTCCACATCGACCAAGTTGCGAAACGAGGAGAAAAAGCCGCCGTTCCTGATCGTGGTCGTCTTGGAGCCGTTGCTGGACAGGTCCGAGCTTCCCAGACGCTGGATTTCGCGCTGGCTCAGCGGAAGCACCTTTCCCACCTGCTCCGCGGCCAGCTCCTTGTAACGCGTGCCCAACCTGCTTTCCGACACGGAGACAGTGTACGAGCCTGGGGCCTCCTGGCCGCTCGAGGTTATTGACTTGACCCTGCCGAACCGGAGGTTGCCATCGTTCGTGGCCACCACAACCACCTCGCCCATCCGGAACCTGCCGTCTGCAGAAAAGGCAAACTGATCGCCTGGCACCCAATCGTCCGGAATCTCTTGCCCGACTGCGATCAGTCCACTGAGAGCCGCCTCCTGGTACTTCTGCCGGCTCACCTCTGGAATGGCGTCTGTTGACGCCTGCAGCCTATTTTCGCCCGCAGTCCGCACGCCAGGCGAGACGCCCGGCATGCTCGCCCTCCGCGGCTGGCTCCTGCCATCCCGCGGCGCAGACACGCACTGTAGGCGCGTGGCAGCGCCCGAGTGCGACCGCGGCTGCTTCTCCCACAGCACGAGGTGCTCGGCGCCCAGACGCGCTGGGCAGCAGGCCTGTGGCCTGTCCCGGGCACATTCGCGGCCCAGGGCGCGCGCCGCGCGCAGAGGACAGGAGACGAAGCCGGGGGCGGGGTCTACGGCGTTGCCCTCCCACCAGCAGAAGAGGACGAGGGTAAACGCCCACACCCGCGCGCGGCACATCGCTCAGCGATGCGCCGTGCCTGTCGAAGCGCTACTGGCGCACACCACTGCCGCACATCGCCGCCACCCGCTACGCCTGAGAGCTCGCCCCCGCCGTTGCCCCCTTAGGTCGTCCGCGTGAGGTTTTGTGACTCATTTCGATTCGTGGATTTGGTTCGTGAGACCCGTTTTCAGCTCAAGAGAAGTGGTCAAAGCTGCGCAAAGCAGTGTTCAGCAAAGTACTTCATCGAGCATCAGCTCGCAGGGCCGGACGGATGCCCGCGCAATGGGCCATGTCGAGCGCCGCGGCGGTGGCGGCCCAGCCGCAGCAGGGTGCAAAGGACGTCAGCGCAAAGGGCCGGGCCGACGAGGCGCGGGGCAGCGTCGTGTCGGTCTCAGCCGAGGCCCTGTCCTCGCCGTCGAACAAGCGCTCGTCGATCAACCTCTTCATCAACCAGCAGATTGAGCACCTCCGGGCGGCGACCGAGGTGCTGCTGTACCGTCACACGCAGGCGGGTGTGTCTCGGGCGCCGCCTTCTGTCCTGGGGACATGACAGACGGGGGAATGCCCGGCCTGCATTCCGCGTGAGTCGCAGGAAGCGCAGCGAATGTGTAAGAATATGCGTTGCGATTGAGGGTACAATCACCGTTTGTCTATGCTCTCTCTCAGGTTGCGTCGCTTCTGGCCCCCAAAACCACCACAGCGTGTTACCTCGTGTTCGCATCGCCCATTACAACGCTGGTAAGCGCATACCCTGAACCATGCCCATACTTCACCCTCTCTGGAATGCCCGGCCGGGCATTCCCTATCAGGAAGCTTGGAATGCGTGCTGATTGGTGCGCGTACGCGGAAATCTCCAGGTGTCGGTCCTTGCACGTGCCCAGGCAATGCAGCTGGACGCCTGGGCACCGACCTACACGCAACGCCAATGGAATCTCCTGGCGTGCGGCATGATGATCAGGTCTCTGTAGGACAAACTGTGCTCACTCCGGCCCGCACTGACGTTTTGCCCACGTGTGTTTGCATGGATTACTGATCATGACTGATATATTGCTCAGTGTGGCGATAGTGGGGTTCACCATAGCGATGGTAGCATACAAAAAGTCCAGCCCGAGCGGTTGCCACCAGGTCAACATTCCATGGCATTCGCCTTTTCTTGTTGTCGCTTCTCTGGCGCGCGTTGTGTTCATCACCATCTCTTTAAGTTTGCGGTAGTGGAGAGCCAAACGGATCAAACGGAGATGTTAAACACAAGCCAAGATGACGAGATTGGAAGATGAAAATGGCAGTGTCTGGTGGTGACGCAAGCGCACAGCATTGGTGTCATGCTCGCCATTTGTGCCCTTACCTTGAGGCCAGCCGCGTCACAAGCGCAATCAGACATCCCGTCAAGTCACGATACGCTTCTTGGTGCTTTCTCTCCTAGAAATCACAACACATAGACTTAGAGATGATGATGTTTGTTTTTATACTTTCAAATTAAGCACATAGAAGTGTCACAATCTCGCTGGTAATGCATTTTGTGTTTCAATCTCTGCTAACATGAGCATGAGAAGTGTCAATCTCGTTTTTTGGTTTTTAAATTTCTGTTGGCTACAGGAGCACAGACATGATGTTTAGTATTTTGTGTGTGACATTGCGAATTTGTGGGCTGATTACAAGTGCTTGACTTGCGGGTGAGCGTGGCCCAGGTTCTTTGTTGCTGGTGTTTTCAATCGTACAGTCGATTCCAGCCCTGGGTCAAGCTCACTGCATTCTGTTCGATGCTGCTCCTTACTCATATCAAAGCGGATTCATGATGATTGGTACTTGCATGCAACCGGACATGAAACTGTAGCACGCCAGTGTGACAGCCAGGAAAGAGATATTAACAGTGCAGCCGCGGCCAGCCTAAGTACCGCATGATGCTGCACAGTGTATCGCTTACTCACTTCAAAATCCAAAGAGTGTAACGTGTTACTCGTTTGTGTGCGTTGCGTCTAGTAAGGAGTGAAATGATCAAGGGATTCCGACACGCGCGTGGCTAATTTACAGATTAATTGTTGATCATGTATCAATGAGCTTATATGCGGGGCTGTGTAGTGACATTGTTCGTACTTTGATTGGATCATGATGCAGCAATCGTGCATCTGTTCTATTTCTGCACTTTCAGCATGATCCATGCCAATGTTACGGTCACAGGTACATTAGTATGTTTACCGGAGCGCGAATGCACTCAATTTAATCCGTGCGATGTTTGTTTGCGTATGTGACAGCGTACATGTGTTTTCGGTGCATTCATTGACGAATGCACTAACATGCACAATGAGGTGTCACGTGCTTTGTCTTCGACAACGTTCAAAATGTGCAAAGTTAAACTTGTATAGCTTGGCTGATCACGTCGCTGCCACGAGGCGAGTGCACGCCGGGTAAATTGTGGGAGGCAGAAGCATTCACAACGTATTGACACTATGTTTTGTCACATGTTTCATGCTTTCTTATTCGCCAAAACAGTCCTGCTCGCCTTCGGGACCAGTTTGTGGGTATGCCTCAGCTTCTGGCAGCTCGGACGAGAAGGGGTACAAAGCACGGACTTTTTTCAGGTCCAAGTTTGTTTTTGAATGTGCATGTAATAGTGTATGTGAAGTTCATGACAGTGGAAACTGTATCATGTTATGTACAGTCAGTTATGTACTTTCATCTTCTTTGCTCATCACGTTTCGGACCCTCTATCCTCCTTCCCTCCATGCTCTTTCGGTTACAATCAGACACCAAGGATCAAGCCTTCATGGATTCGCAGTAATTCGCTGTACCAAGAGCGTGGGACGATTATCTAGCTCACCAATTAGGCGTCAAACCAATTAGGCGTCAAACGATAATAGCAACCGGGTCATGAGCTATGGCCAATCCGGGGGCTTACCACCGTCGCGCCCATCGGAAGGTATTCCGGTGTCTTGGGCCGAATCCTCCAAAACATTAAATCATGCGGATTGAAGATTTAACACTTGCAATGCCCGAATCCTTCAAAACCGGGCAGTGCCCGAATCCTCCAAAACCGGGCAGTGCCCGAATCCTCCAAAACCGTGCAATGCCCGAATCCTCCCGCAGCCTCCCTCCCCAAGCCTCCCGGGAGGCTTTTCAAGCCTCCCGGGAGGCCAGTCGACGTCGTGAGCCCGGGTCCCGGGAGGCTGGAGGATTCGTTTGTGGGTTTGACGCTGTGGAGGATTCGCAAGGGAGTTTAGCGTTGGGGAGGATTCGTTTGACGCTGTGGAGGATTCGCAAGGGAGTTTACATTGGGGAGGATTCGCAAGGGAGTTTGGCGTTTTGAAGGATTCGAAGTTGACAGAGGTGAGGATAGAATCTGCTCAGGGGGCCGGCTGGTAGAGAAAACGCAGAGCGTTGCTACGGGTTGCTACGTGCTCCGCGCAGCACGCAGCAACCCCGCCCTTCAAAGAAGGGTTGCTCCGCGTGCTCCGTGCAGCAACTCAGTCGCCTGCCCTCCCTTGCTGTCAGCAAGCAGCAACCCCGCCCCTCACCTACCAAGCACAACCCGATGCTGCAGAGACGCGAGAGGTTTGTGGACATGTGTTTTCACTCTTTTTATACACGAGGCGGCCATGATCCTGGCACGTGTCGTACGAGTACACTGCTGCCATACATAAGGCCTACCGACTCCGGGTCCTTCTGAACATCCATCTGCGGGCTTCCTTCCCCAGATCATCGACCTGTGCGTCTGCAAGGTCGTCACCAGAGCTAAAATCTGTTTGGCTCCTTGTTCAGGGAGCATGCCATGATTCGTTTTGCAGCATGCGTCATCGATAATCCTTTTACGAGGCAGCCGTGCGCGTAAGCAACACAGATACTTCATTGCCGCCCCTGTTCACCGTGAGATTGCACGATGAGCCCTCGTTGCCAATCGTCAGAGTCTTGATCTGGACAACATGTGCATACGTGCAGACAGGTCAGAATATGGTTTAAGACGCCGCAGGATGTGAAGCACTGTACACTAGGAATGCAACATGGGAAAAAACATGCATCATGGCCGTGTTCAGAAGCTTTTGCGCATTTCGGCGGCCGCACAATTCTTGCACAGCGCATTCCACCGTAGTTCGTATACATACGCAGGCAGCACAAGGGTCAATGGGGTACCGAATCAAGGTCATAGCCAGCGACAGAGCGGCCATCCACCGACACCAGAACATCGCCTGCTTGCAGCTGACCGCTCCTGGAGGCGCCGAGACCTGGAACAAGATCCTTGATGCTGATACCGTTCTCGCTCCTCTCTAGCACAAGGCCAAGACCAACGCGGTTGCCTCCCTGTTGCGATCCGTACATCACCGATTGCTGCATCTGCTCGACATAAATTTTGATGTACAAAAAACCAAGGAGACGCAATCAGCGAACCGAATCAAGACATAGCAGCTCTACACATCGAACTTATGCTTTGCTCTACTCGAACAGACAAAGGACGATCTTTACACTCGCTAAACCCTGCACTTCCCCTCTTTCTCTCCCGAACTTGACCTTGGAATTTCCATAGGAGTGGTAGAGACCACTCAGCATTGTACCATGTGTGTATGATGCCATATCCTGGAGCAATTCGAGACACGCCACGTACCCGCCAGCAAGAGGAGAGGACGCACAAAAGGAGGAGTGGTGCGAAAATACGATCGACGGGGAGAAACGTTCGCGCCCAAATACATCAATGTCTACAGTTAATTAATTCTCTAGCGCAGATGTTACAACACAGTGCAGTGGACACTGCGGGTTTCTACAAGTAGCGAACCGGGGAGCGAAGGTGGTCAGGTAATGCTCCCCCTTGCCCCTGCTCGACTGGCACCAAAATTTCCTTGTACATGACACGCTCCACAGGCACAGGCACCTCCTTCAACACTTCCACGGGAACAGGGACCTGCGCACGCTCGGAGGTCAATCTCGAAGTAAGCTAGAAATTACGCTGGACAATGCAGCAAGGTACTCAAGGACACTGCATGACTCATGCATGCCCTGCCACCGAGAAATCATGCGAGAGTACTGACCTCCTTAACGACCACACGCTCGTTGGACATCTGAACCGGCACGGGCACGTCCTTGTACACGATCTTCTCGACGGGCTTCTCAACTGTCACAATCTTCTCAAAAGGGACTGGAACCTCCACAATGCGCTCCACCTCCACAGGGACCTCCACAATGCGCTCCACCACACGTTCCACCACACGTTCAACCTCCACCTCTTTCTCTATGATTTTTTCCACGGGAACCTGCGCGGCAGTAGCAGGCGAGGATATGTCAGGCAGGACTCTGGGGCGCCCGAGTGCATCAGGAGCTGCTGTCAATGACCACCGCATAGCGTACCTCTATGATCTTGTCGACCAACTTTTCCTCCACGATGATGTTCTCCTTGATGATCGGAGCCGGTTTGACTGGCGGTCCGGCTGAGCGCTGCACGGCCTTCTTCTCCCGCACCATCATGGGCTCCTCTTCATCAGATTCAGGCTCAGGCGACTTCGGCGGCGGCGGGGCAGAGCGCTGCACGGCCTTCTTCTCCCGCACCATAATGGGCTCCTCCTCCTCCTCCGGCTCCGGCTCCGGCTCCGGCTCATAGTAGGGGATAGGCTCATGATAATACATGGGCGGGGGGGGGAGCATGACAGGAGGCGGCGGCTGAACGTACTGAACGGGCATGGGCATGACCACTCTGCGGACCTCCTGAGGCACCATCACTGTCTGCTGCACCAAGCGCGTCTGGGGAACCATCCGCACTTCAGATGTGACCTGCTGCTGCACACCATAGCCATGGGCATAGCCATGGGCATAGCCGTGGGCGCTCTCTGCATAGCCCTCCTGCACATAGCCTTCCTGTGTGTACGCGCGCGGACATCATGGTGCATCAATATCCAGCTGTAACCATGGAGGACGCACCAATCGCGAATCACGGCGCGAGGGAGGAGCGAACAGATGCCGTGGAAACTTTGGCCTTTACAGCGAGCAACTCCATCGACCAGTTGGGTGCTCGACGCAGTGTCGGCTCATACATGAACGCGCATGGAGGGGCTCGCGCGGCATGAACATCGAAGATGGGATCACTGGCAAAAAGCGCGGGCAGAGGTGTCACGCACCGAGTAGCCGGGGCTGCGGTTGTACACGTTGCCGGGACTGACCTGTGCACGCGTGCAGCAAGACACGCATCAGTCCCAGCATTACGGGGCTCGGCGTGGTTTAGAATGCTCCGGCTTAGAATGCTCCGGCTTACGCTAGGCGTCGCCTGTCCTCGTCTGCAGGTCTCTCTCTCACACACACAGACACACACACCCTCTCTCTCGCGCGCGCGTGTGCACACACACCATCGTGGGCCCCATGGGCGAGTGGTGCATCATCAGGTCCGGGGCGGAGGGCGGATACGCTTCGCTGCAAGGGGGGGTTCAAGAGGCGAAACCGAGTCAGCGCGCAGCCCCCCCCTCCGTCCCGCCCGGCGCTCCCTCCCGGCGCCGCGTGCGCTCCGCACAGGTAAGGGCCAGTGGCCACCGGTCTCGTCCTGGCCCAGCCAGCGCTGCTCGCCCGCAGCGCACCCCAGCAGGTGCTCGGCGCGTCCAGGCTCGCTCTAGAGCACAGCCGGCAGCGGTTACACTGGCAGGGCCGTCCGGACGCAGCGAGATGCTTTCGCGGGCTGTCCCTGGGGGCTCGCGTGCGTGGGCATGTCTGCCCGCCGTGGTGGAGGGGCGCGCGCAGGCGGGGTGTCGCGCGCGAAGCTGCAGCCCAGGGCGTGTGGAGACGCGCGCGGTGGCACAGGCTGGACAGGGCAGTGGGGCGGGAGAGCACATGATGGCGGCTCTCGCGGCGGCACGCGTCCACGGCTCCCTTAACCAGCGAGCAGAGCGGGTCACCCCTGGGCCTCCTCTGATACACGATGTGACGCAGCAGAGCCCGGTGCTGGAATGCCACAGATTTTTGGCGCAAGTCTCGGCTCTCTCCGTACCTATCCGGGCACCAAGTTCTCGTACAAATTGCCGCCCGAACTTCTACTTTGTACTGGAGAACAAAACAACCGCCCGGAACTGGTCCAATCCGAGTCTCTGCGGGGAGATCTGCTGTGGTGCGGAATTCCACTGCCGCGCCTACGAGCTGTGCGCCTCTGGTACCGGCCCAGGTACCGTCAAAAACCCCGAACAACCCTTATTCTGGTCCAAGCTTCCTTCCCCCGCCCGTGAGCTCTTTTCTCTGCGGCCGGCCGGACCGTCAAAGAGCCCTGCGCGGCGATCGGCTATCTTTCTGCGAGACATATCGTTCTGCGAGAACGAGAAATTTGTCCCGGAGGCGCCGCTTCGCCTCAAAGAGCGGTGCGGGCGGCGACACACGCCCCGCTCTTGCCGCCAGCGGGCCGGGGGACGGGCGCGGGGGCGCGCGCGTGGCGCGTCGATCCGGGTGTCCGCGGGCGCGGGGCGCGGCGCAGCGGCGCGGACGCGCGGCGGGCTGCAGACGATGACATGACAGGGCCCGGGCCGGCGGGCATGCGGCGACGGCAGCCGGCGCAGATGGGCCAATGGGCCGCGGCGATGCTGCTGCTGTTCTGCGCTGGCAGCTGCCGCGCACAGTACCGGAGTGGCAGGTGGGAGTCCCCCGCGCGGCGCCCTGGCACGCGCCCGGCCTGCTGCGTGCGTACTGCTGGCTGCG
>Ga0115006_10002499_pt1 | contig 12110 bp, 6 predicted proteins | sample ArcOceMetagenome_3_FD_88943 | JGI IMG/M metagenome (GOLD analysis project Ga0115006, IMG submission 88943) | Marine eukaryotic phytoplankton communities from Arctic Ocean - Arctic Ocean- Svalbard ARC20M Metagenome | ecosystem: Environmental > Aquatic > Marine > Oceanic | place: Arctic Ocean...
CGAGGGCTCCGCAGGACCGTCGCTCCCAGCGTCACCGCTGCTCGCGCTGGGCCGCGGCTCGGGCAGCTGCGCCCACCACGCCATGTATTCGTTGAAGTCGACGACACCGTCGTTGTTGCCGTCGGCCTCGCTCAGCACGCGCGAGCCGCACTCGTCGCCGCTGTCGCCGCCCGAGAACTCGCCGCTGTCGCTGACCTCGAGCTGCTGCAACACGCGGCAGTAGTCGGAGTTCTGCAGCTCGTGCTCGTCGAGCGCGCCGCTGCCGTCGGCGTCCAGCTCGGAGAAGATGACGCACTCGTCGCCGAGGAAGTGCGCGTCCAACGGCCGGACGTAGCAGCGAATCCGGTCGTCGGGCGCGGCGCCCGCGCGCTCGGCGTCGAAGACGACGGGGCAGCCGAGCGCGTCAAACTCGTAGACGAGGGGCAGCGCGTTGGGCACGCCGAGCGACGGCAGGTTGGAGTCGCTGAGCGACGGCTGGATGCACGAGATGAGCGCGCGCAGGCCGTTGGCGTGCCCCACCACCAGCACGTTGGCGCCGCCGAGGATCGCGGGTCGCAGCTCGCGCTCCCACAGCGGCCGCACGCGGCCACGCGTGTCGGCGAGGCTCTCGGTGAGCGGCACCTGCTCGAGGGCGAGCGGTTCGTCGGTCGCGTCCGTGCCGTCGAGCAGCCGCTGGTATCGAGGCGCGGTTTGGCTGTAGTGCGGGTGCGAAGGCTCCATGGGCGGCGGAGCGCCAGCAAACGACGAGCGCCACCGCCGCAGCTCGTCGGCGTCCACAGTCTTGAGCGCCTCCCGCTTGTTGAGGCCGGTCAGCGCGCCGTAGTGCCTCTCGTTGAGCCTCCATCGACGGTGGATCTCGGGCCGCGGCAGCTCCTGCCCCTCGTGCCAGCGGTCGACGCATATCTCGGCGGTATGGATGGCACGGCGAAGCACGCTTGTGTAGCACACGTCGATGCGCGTGGAGAGGAGCAGCTCGGCCGCGTCCTCCGCCTCGCGCACGCCACGCTCGGACAGGTCGACGTTGGCCCAGCCGGTGAAGCGGCTGGAGCCGAGTGCGTTCCAGATCGACTGGCCGTGCCGCAGCAGGATTAGTTGACCGGGCTGCTGGTGATCCTCACCAGACTCCTCGCGCGAGCTGGCGATCGGTGGGTGGTGGCGGCGTACCGCTGGGTAGTGGCGGCGCGGAGCCGCCGGCGACAGCGCCGACAGTGGCGACCACAGCGTGAACATGTCCGTTGGATAGTGGCGCCGCGGGTGACAGCGCAGACCGGCGGGTGACAGCGCAGACCGCTGCGAAGCATGAAATGCCAAACTTCTTCGCGATTGTGTGAGACTGACCTCATGAGACTAGTAGGAGCACTGCGCGCGCCAGTCCGCCACGCGCTCCGGCGAGCTGGCGCATCGCAGCTGGCCTCGCTGCGGCGGGCCACCACGGCTGCGGGCTCCTCGGCCGAAGACGCGTCGGGTGCCCTCCGACCGGACGAGCCCCGCCGCGTGCTGCTGCACTCCTGCTGCGCGCCTTGCTCTGGCGCGATGGTGCAGGAGATGGCCGAGGCCGGGCACGACGTTGCCATATTCTTTTACAACCCGAATATCCACCCCAAGCAGGAGTACGAGATTCGGAAGGACGAGAACAAGAGGTCCGCACCTGCCTGCGCCCGCCCGCCCGCCCGCCCGCCCGCCCGCCCGCCTCTGCACAGCTGCGTGCTCTGGCATCCCTCGAGGGAGCCACCGACCCTCCCCCGCCCTGTCGCGTGCTCACCTGCAGGTACGCCAAGGACCTCGGCATCCCGTTCATCGACGCCGACTACGACACCGAGGCGTGGTTTGAGCGCGCCAAGGGCATGGAGTTTGACCCCGAGCGTGGCGCTCGCTGCTCCATGTGCTTCGACATGCGGATGGAGCGCACGGCGCTGCACGCCTTCGAGCATGGCTTCGACTGCTTCACCACGACCAACGCCACCTCGCGCTGGAAGGACCAGAAGCAGGTCAACGCCTCGGGCCTCAAGGCTGCTGCGCGCTACGGCTTCCGGCCGTACTACTGGGTGTACGACTGGCAGACCGACGCGATGACGCGGCGCAAGTACGAGATCAACGCGCAGCAGCGCTTCTACAAGCAGGAGTACTGCGGCTGCAGCTACTCGCTGCGAGACAACAACGCGTACCGCCGCCAGCAGGGGCAGCCGCCTGTGCGCATCGGCGGCGACGAGGCGGGCGTCGGCAGCCGCTACTACACCGACCCGGACGTCGACGAGGCGGAGGAGAGCCAGGAGGAGGTCGACGCCTTCTTCCGCAGCGCCGAGGGCCACTTTGACAACTCAGCCGTGCTGCGCGGCCGACGGCGCACGGAGAGCTCCGAGGAGGCAGTCCAATCCAACCCCGATGCGAATAACTGGTGAATGCATTCGGTTTACTTGTAGAGCTATGCATGTGAGTTTCCGTCTTGCGAGACAACAGCACCAAGCTGCCCCTCACAGCACAGCGAGGCGATGGGCCATGCTATCTCATGCTCATGGGCGTGGCGCAAGGCCGCTGCATGCGAGGCGATAAGCGCCCCACGTGGCTCGCGGCGCCCCGCGCACGGCTCAACCCCACCCACAACGTACGATCGATCAGCGAGGCGTCGCTCTTACGCGATGCCTCACGCCCCTAGCTCATCGCCTTCCGAAGCGTCTGGCACAGCTCGAGCTTCTGTGCAGCCGCATTGACGAGGGCCGCACGACCGCGGGCTGCATCCTTGTACGTGCGGGTCGCCTCGGCGATAGCAGCAGAGGCTGCCTCGGAGGCTGCAGAGGCCGCCGTGGCGAACCGCTTCTTCTCAGCGCGAAGTGCTTCGTCGACGTCGATCAGCACCAGCTCCGCCTCCTCGCGCGCCTCGGCCACGTCGGCCTCGAGCTGCTTGAGCCCGTCCCAACGCGCCAGCAGCTGCTTCTGCTCGGCCTGCCGCTCAGCAACGACCGAGAGCATCTCGTTCTGCGCGCACCCGCGTCGAGCACGCTCCACGCTCGCCGCGCGCGTCTTGTTTATGGCGCTCTTGAAGGCGTGAGCGCCGAGGAGCACCTTGCGCCTCTCCTCCGCGTCACGGCGGGCGACAATGTGGCGGAGGTGGTCGACGAGGATGAACGTCTCCTCCAAGAGGAGGGAGGCGTGCGGGTGGTCCGGCGGCTGTCCAGCGTCGTGTCGCATCGTGCACGACTCGTTCGAGTGTGCTAAAGCCCTAGCTCACGGGCGGGAAGCGGCGCTCACTTGGCGATGTTTGGATCGTGGGACGGGGAGGGAAAATAGGGGAGTGGCAGGGCGGATAAGCAGACTTCAGGTAAATAGGATCAGCACCAGGTCGGCGCGGGCCCTGAAAGCCGCCATGTGCCCTCGTAGTTGCGGCATACGATGCGTGGTAATTAAGCCAAGCCTAAGCCTGGTTCGAGTACTGGCTTACACGGAGCTAGCGTTGACTGATGCGCTGATGCCGGCGTGGACCTATTTTAGGCTCGTCAATCAAGATCTGCGGGGTGTTGCCGTGGGACGTTGAGAGTCGTCAACCTCGTGGCGGCCAACCTCGCGGAAGCCACCGCGGGCGCCCAGCACCCAAGCCGCGCAAGTCCTCCTGTGGACGGCCGACATGACGTCTCAGCAGTCGAAAGCGCTGCACGAGGCGATCCACCACTCCCAGCACTCCGATGCGCTTCACGACGACCCGGGCAAGGCTCGGGCCTACCTGGCGATGACTGGCGTGCAGCGCTCTCCCATGGTTGGCCCTACCACGTCTGCACTGCCTAGGACCGAGCAGGACTCGTGGCAGCCAGTGCCTCCAGGCCGTACGCTGGTGGAGGCCGCTCCGCAGAAGTACGGCGCACCCATCCACCGCCGACTCGAGCTGCCGACGTCGACGCCGAAGCAGCCGCGCGTCTCGGACGGCGCGTCGCTGCCTCGGCTGGCGCTGCCGAGCAAGGGTCCGATGGGGACCGCGCGTCCGCGCCGGCCGCTGTACGAGCCGGACGCCTCGCCGCGCCTGCCGCCGCGCGATCTGCCGCTCGGGCCGCCGCCGCGCCCCGTGCGTGTCGAGTGGTGCCTCGACACGCCCGTGCAGGCGAAGCTGCCGCAGCTGGCGCCGCGCGCGACCGCGGGCTTCGCCGTCTCGCAGCCGCTCGAGGAGGAGCTGAGCTCGGCGCAGATCGACGACTGCGAGCTCGCCGAGCACTACACGCCGTGCGGCGCGCTGCGCAACACGGCGCCGCACGTGACGTCGCAGATGCACGTGCACAAGGTGTCGTCGATGCTCGTGATGATCAAGACGGTCAAGCTGGGCGAGATCGAGACGGCGCGGCAGCGCCACCGCGCCGTCACCGAGTGGCGGCTGCTGCGCGGGCTGCGGCACGTGCACGTGGCGAGGCTGCTGCACGTCGTGCGCGGCGAGGCGACGGGCGCGACGCTCTCCAACCAGCTCGAGGCGCTGCTGCTCGTCTCGGAGTACTGCGCGGGCGGCTCGCTCGAGCTCCACCTCCAGACGTACGGCGCGCTCGAGGAGCGCCTCGCGGCGCGGCTCGTCGGTCAGCTGCTCTCAGCCCTCAGCTACTGCCACGAGCGGCAGGTCTTCCACCGCGCGGTGCGCGCGTCCAACGTGCTGCTCGACGCGGGCCGGCGCAACTGCAAGCTCGCCGACTTCAGCGCGGCGGTGCGCACGACGGCGCTCTCGCTCACCGCGCCGAGCACCAACGAGCTCCGCTACCAGGCGCCCGAGGTGGCGACGGGCGCGCCGTACGGCGGCGGCGCGGCGGACGCGTGGGCGCTCGGGGTCGTCGGCTACTGCTGCCTCTGCGGCCGCGCCCCGTTCGAGGCCAAGAACACGGCGGTGCTCGTGCGGCGGATGCGCCAGCGCGCGTGCCGGCCGCTGCCGCCGCACCTCTCCCGCGAGGCCGCCGAGCTGCTCTTTGGCGCGCTGCTCGTGGTGCCGCCCCACCTGCGCCCGCCGCTCGGCGCGCTCGTCGGCCACGCGTGGTTCGAGGGCGGCTGCCCGCCGCCCGAGCCGCGGCCGCGCACGGCCGTGCAGCCCGCCGTCGTCAAGCAGCTCGGCGCCGCCGGCATGTCGACGCGCCACGTGCACGCCTCGCTCGGCGCGCGCAAGCTCGACTCGTACCGCGCCGCGTACATGCTGCTCGCCGAGCAGGTCGCGCCGGCGGCGGCGGCACCGGCGGCGGCGGCTCCTCCCAGCAGTAACGGGGGTGAGTGAAAAGCAAGTGCGAGTGTCACTGTCTAGTCAGATGGCGTTTAGTAACATAATACTCACATGCCTGAAATGCACTGCTCTCTATGAGAGATGCCAGAGACATCAACATATCTCAGTCTCCGGAGTAGCCCCAGATCCTCATCTGCTCCTTCCGGCGGCCCTCCTCGCCCTGGGCGTTGGCGCGCTGGAGCGCCTCGTCGAGGAGGTCCTGGTAGGTGTTGAGGCCACTGAGCTGCGCGCGCGCCATCTCCTCAATCTGCGGCGGCTGCAGCGCCGTCGCCCCGGCGTACCGCCCGGCGGCGCCCTTACTATTGCCGTCGCCGTCGGAGGGCCCTCCCTCCGCCACGACTCCCTCCGCCACGACGGCGCGCAGCTGCTCGGGCGTGAAGTCGAGCTGCAGCGCGTTGAACAGCGCCTTGGCGAGCGAGGCGAGGTGCCTCTCCTGCTGCTTGGGCATCAGGAGCACGCGCCCGGAGCCCAAATGCGCGTCGTACGCGCCGCCCGCGTTGAGCTTCGCGATGGCGTGCCGTACGTACGCCGCGAGGCCGCACGCCAGCACCGCCGCCGGCACCGCCTTCGGGACGGCGGCGACGGCGGCGGCGTCGCCCGCGAGCAGCGCGCGCCTCGCCGCCCACGCGAGCTGCAGCCGCTCGTGGAAGGTCGCCGCGTCGCGCGCGCCGCCGCCGCCGCCGCCGCCGCCGTTGCCGTCGATGAACGGGTCGAGGTAGTCGGCGGTGGCCGTCGCCAGAAAGTCGCGCTGCGCCTCCGGGAGCGGCAGCTCCACCGCAAACGTCACGATGGCGTGCAGCTGCGCGAGGCTGCGCGGCGGCGCGCCCGCGCCGACGGCCGCCGCGGCCGCCTTGCCCTGCGCCGCCGCCTGCTCGAGCGGCGCCAGCATCTCCTCGGCCTGCTGCTGCAGCCTCGGCAGCGCGAACTCGCCGTCGACGCCCTTGCGCCACTCGGTGAGGAGCGCGTACCACAGCGGCGCCTGCGCGTCGGCGGGCACCTTGCCCTCCCACCGCCGCGCCACGAGCGGCAGCGCCTTGGCCTTGAACTGCCCGGCGGCGTCCTCAAGCGCCGCCACCAGCACGGCGCGCACCGAGTAGACGTTGACGACGGAGCGGCGGTCCCTGCACCGCCGCTCCATCTCGCCGTCGCGCATGCTGCGCAGGTGCTTGAGGAGCGCCGGCTCGTTGGGCGCCACCAGCCGGCGCTGCGCGTCCTGCGCGAGCGCCGACCACTCGCCGCCCGTCTTCGCGCTCGTCTCGAGCCGCTCGTCCGTCAGGCACGTCGCGACCAGCTCCTCCATGCCCGCGTCCCACGCGCGCTCGCACGCCGCCACCACCACCTCGCTCCCGCTCCCGCTCCCGCTCCCGCTCCCGCTCCCGTCCCCGCCGCCGCTCTCGTCGGCGGCGGAAGCGGCGGCCGCCTCCGCCCACAGGGACGCGGCGCGCTCCTTGGCCTTGCCGCGCGCGTGGTCGTGCGCCGCCGCCACCGTCGCGCGCGCCGCCTCCCGCGTTGCCTCGGCCGACGGCGGCTGCAGCGCCGCCCTCGGCTCCTTCTGCCCCACCTGCTCCTGCAGCAGCAGCCGCGCCACGCCGAGCGCCGCCGCCGCCTCGAGCCCGCGCCGCTCGAGCTCGAGCTGCTGCTCGACGCGCCGCGCCGCCGCGGGCCGCAGCCGCGACCGCGCCGCCTCGGCGCGCGTCGAGTCGCTGCGGCGGCTGTCGCGCAGCTCCTCGCGCACTCTGCCCAGCAGCATCGGCAGCCGCAGCTGCGCCCGCACCCTGCCCCAGCCGCCGCCGCCGCCGCCGCCGCCGCCGCCGCCGCCGCCGCCGCCGCTGCCGCCCTTGGCCGGCGAGCCGCCCGCCTCCGCCGCCGACGACGCCTCGCCGCCGTCGGCCGCCTCCGTCGCCACCTCGTCGAGCTCGTCAACGGCGTGCTTGCGGCCGCGCGGCAGCGCCGAGGAGAAGGCGCTCGCCGCCCTCAGCTGCAGGATGACGGCCGTCCCCGCCACCTGCCACCGGCTGCTCGCCGAGGTGGCCGACGAGGCCGACGAGGCCGACTCGTTGGACGAGCGCCGCTTTGGCTTCGGCCCGCCGGTGCCAGGCGAGGTGGGCTGCGGCGACGGCGTCGGCGGCGGCTGCTGCGCCGCTGCCGCCGCGCTCGCCGCCGCCAGATCCTCCTTGTGCTGCCTCTTGAGCGCCTCGTGCTGCTGCTTCAGCTCGGCGATCCTCCGCTGCGCGTCGGCCGTCTCCTCGCGCTGCAGCTGCAGCTCCGCTCTCAGCGACTGAGCCGCCAGCACCTCGTCGCGAGCCGCCTGCGCCTCGTCCTCGCGCCGCTGCAGGTCGGTCCGCAGCCGCAGGTTGTCGGTGCTCATGGCGTGCATCTCGCGCTCGCGCTGCTGCAGCTCCGCCCGCACGTGCTGCGCCTCGGCATGAAGCGCCCGCTCCGAGTCCTCGCGCCGCTGCAGCTCCGTCTCGAGCTGCTGGTTGGCCTCCCGGAGCGAACGCTCGGTGACACCTGCCTGGTGCCGGAGCCGCTCTTGCTCCGCGTCGCGTGCGGCGTGCCCGTTCCCGTTGTGCTGCTCCGCCTGCACGAGCGTCCGCAGCTTGTCGTTCTCGTGGAGCAGGTCCTGCACCTGACGGACGGCCTGGACATCCTCGTCGGGCAGCAGGTAGAGCGCAATGTGCCGGATGGGATCGACGGTGTCGTCGAAGCGCGACGCGGCCGCGGAGGCCACGGCCGCAGCGAGCGCCGCCTCGATCAGCTCGCGCGTCGGAGCGTCGAAGCTCATGGCCTGCCGCTGGTGCGGACCCCCTCGCGGCTGATCAATTGGCTGCGAATTCCAAACTCGCGTCGTTGAAGTTCGCAGGAAACAGTTTTGACCTAGCCGAAACAGCGGGAAAAAGAGAAACCTCTTCTCGGCTAGAGACACGGCACATGCCATGCTAGGATCGGTCCATCCGATCTCAGCACCCCAAGAGCGGCGGTCCCTGCCCGCCGCCCTGGTAGAAGTCTTTACCAGCGAAAATCGCCACCAAAGCGGGGTGATCTGGCAGCACGCGACGTAATCTGGACGCTTTCGCATGACAGGCACGTGGTGTGGCCTCCCTCTGGCTCCGCGCTCCGGCGCGGCCGACGTGTGAGCTGACCTCCTAATGGCGCAGCTGGACGTCGCGATCGAGCGTCACCAGCGACGAGAGGACCGTGCGGCCGACGCCTGGTCGCAGGCCTGCCTCGAGGCGTCCAACGAGCCACATGCACATGTGCGCGCGTGGCGCCAGCTCTGCCTGCTGGGCAAGCAGGCCTTCGACGCCGAGGAGTTTGAGGCGCTGGTGCAGCAGGACGTGGCGCAGGCTGGTGCGCCCATGACGTGGAGCGCGTGGATCGATCACTACAACCGCTGCGTGGACCTGCGGCGGCAGCTCTTTGATCTGCTCTACACGTGCGGGCCGGAGCTGGGCGAAGGAGGCTTCGGCAAAGTGGTCCTCTGCACACGACAGGGCTGGCACGAGAAGCTCGCGCTCAAGCAGGTGACCATTGCGAAGCTCACGCTCAAATCGGCGCGCAACCTGGAGGAGGAGATGCGGCTGTGGGCCAAGCTTCGCCACCCAGGGTGCGTGCGCTACTACGGCTCGTACGAGCTCGCCGAGCAGAGCGTGATGGTGACCGAGCTGTGCGCGGGCGGCTGCCTGCTCGACCTGCTCGTCGAGGCGGAGCACTTTGCCGAGGTGCACGCCAAGTACATCGCGTGGCAGGTCACCAAGGCCGTCGCCTACCTGCACCGCATCGGCATCGCGCACCGCGACATCAAGCCCGAGAACGTGCTGTGTACCGACCGCGAGCCGCACCGGCGCGGGCACGTCAAGCTGTGCGACTTCGGCTGCGCCGCCGAGTTCGACCGGAGCCACGCCGACGAGCGCTCCTTCCAGCAGCTCATCGGCACGCCCGAGTACCTCGCGCCCGAGGTGGTGTCGGGGCTGATGCTGCGCCGCGAGAAGCAGCCCGCGCCGGGCTACACGTACAAGGTCGACCACTGGGCGCTCGCCCTCTCTAGGTGGTGTGGCCCCTCCCCCCAGCGCATCTCACACTGGTGTCCCCCCCCCTCCTCTCAGGTCGACCACTGGGCGCTCGGCTGCCTGGTCTACGAGCTGCTCGCGGGCGAGCCGCCGTTCTTCTCGGACGACGACGAGGAGCAGTTCCAGCTGACGCTGCACGCCGAGCTGACGTTCCCCGACGCGACGTTTGGCGGCGTCGAGCCGCAGGCGCGCGAGCTGATCGGTCTCCTGCTCGAGCGCGACCCGCAGGCGCGCGCCGGCGACGCCAACGCGCTCGAGCACCCGTGGCTAAGGATGCCGGCGCGGCTGACGTACCGCGAGGGCGAGCAGGGCAGCCCGCACTACACCGAGCGGCGCTCGCGCGGCGACTCGAGCGCGTGCCGAAGCACCGACCGCACCTCGCGCTCGTCGGAGGACAGCACGACCGCCTCGCTGCGAGACCGCGCGTCGCACGCAGAGTCCGAGCTCGAGGCCGACCCGGCGACCGAGGAGGCGGGCGGTGGCGCCGCCTCGCCTGGCAAGGGCGGCGGCGACGGCGGCGGCGGCGGCGGCGGCGGCGGCCTCAACGGACCGCGACCGACCCCCGTCTCGCTCGAGGACAGCGGGCGCCAGCGGTCCGTCAGCGGTCCGATGAGCGACGAGCAGGCGGCGGAGATGTCGGAGCTGCTCAATTGGGAGGTGCGTGCGTGCGCGCGTGCGTGCGATGCACATCTGCCCTTGAGAGCCCCCCTCCGCTCCCTGCCCCTCTCAATCCCTGGCCGGACACCAGGCCGAGCCCCTCGCCCCCGCTCGCTCGCCGTGGCTCCGCAGGCGCCGCCGGACGAGGAGATGCTCAACTGGCCGGACCCGGCCGACCCCGGCACCACCCTCTACTCGCCCCTCGACCGGCGGCGCTCGGCGGCCGTGCGTAGCCAGGCCGTGCGCAGCGCGCGCCGGGAGCGCAACCGGGGCAGGCGGGGCAGCTTGGGCGGCTTCCTCAGCCCGCGAGACAGCACCCTGTCCAGCAACCCCGACTCTTGATGCGTCCCGCCGCGGGGGCGAGAAGAGATGGCCCCGCCACCCCGCCACCCCTGGGCACCCACGCATGAATAAGAAGCGGTGCTATTTCGATCGTGACTGCCTTTATTTGATACGTCTGGCCCTCCTAAAGAGTCACCACCACGCTACGTGAACGACGGAGGATGATACACACACACACAGATACTCAGCGACAGCGGTTTTACAGAGAGCTTTACAGCGCAAAAAGGGGGGCGTGTCCTGGCTACATGCCGGCGCCGCCGACGGGCTCATCATGACTCTGGGTGGTAGGTGCCAAACAGCCGATCACACAGGTTGAAGCGCTTGCCGAAGTTCTTCATCGGCCGTGTGTGGTGCCAGTCGTGCTCCGGCACACTCAGCTCGATGCCCGCGATCATCGGCAGCAGCCGCCACGGGTGCGGGCCGGGCGTCCACGACATGCCCGTGTGCCCGACCATCTCGATGACGTGCGCCCACGTGATGAAGATGGCGAGATCGAGCGCGCTCAGCGGGCCGCACGCGCGCAGCGCGCACAGCGCCACGCAGTGGCATAGCACGATGCCGATGTTCTCGACCGGATCGATCGTGTACGTCTCCCACGCCACGAGGTGACCCTCGTCCTTGCCCGTGTGCGTGTGGTGGTGGCCGTGGCAGTACCGGAAGAGCGTCTTGTTTATGTGGCACCCGCGGTGGAAGAAGTAGAAGGCGGAGTCGAGCACGAGGTCGAAGAGCGGCGCGCGCCACATGCCCTGGTAGAGGGCCGACGCCACCTCCATAAAGGTTGGGTCCTCGGCGCGGATGCCAAAGAGCCACATGACGGCCATCAGCTCGATGGCCTCGATGACCGCAACGCGCAGGCAGTTGCGCGCCCCCTCGCGCGACAGCATCTTGAGCGGCCTTCTCTCGACGATACCGTCCGCGAGCAGCTGCAGAATCCAGACCTCGGCCATGATCAGCGGCCAAAGTGAGAACCACTGCATGCCGCCGCGCGTGAGCGCGTGGAACCGGAAGGCCGTGGAGAGCACCTGCGATGCATGGATGGAGACGCGGGCACAAAAGTTAGCCGGCGTGCCTCGCAGGGGGCAAAGTTGTTCCTTGTGCTCTCGGGTGATGCCGACTGCATCTGCGACGGCGGGGTGGCACGCACGTGTCCGATGGAGCCGAGGATGAGGAACTTGGCCTTTGATCGGCCGTCGACATGCTTGGACCCCTTTGACACCTTCGGGGTGACGTTCTGGCTCAGGAAAGTGGGAGCCCACATCTGTATCGAGGACGAGCGGGGGCGCCGGCCTCGCGAGAGGTTTCTTGCGCATCTAAGGGCGGTAGCGCTAAGGGGTGTAGGCGAGCTAAGGGGCGTAGCGCGACAACAACAAGAATTGCTGAAAGCCGTGAAGTTACTTTGGACGGAAAATCCGGTGCTTGCACGGGTAATCTGGGGTGCCCCGGGGCGGTCAGGCGGGGTCTACCCTCGCCATTGTCGCCAAGGGACTGGGCTGGGCCTTCCAAAACAAAAAAGAAGAGGGGAAAGAAGTTGATGTTTAGTGCGGTTAGTGCGCAGCCTTTTTTGGGGGGGGCATGAACAATAGGTGGTATTCCCCAACCCTCCCGGTGCCGAGAAGACGACGATCTCTGCGAACGGGAATCGTTGTTCTTCTTCACTTCTTCTACCCAGAAATGCCTCGTAAAGACGGACGTTCCTATTCAGCTCGTGCGGCGCTCCTCCTCGCAGCAGCGGCGCTCCCGCTAGTGGCGAGCCTGGGCCGGCCCGGCGCCCCTGCGCCGCCGGTCGGCAGGACACCGACCCCACCACG
>Ga0115006_10002500_pt1 | contig 12109 bp, 5 predicted proteins | sample ArcOceMetagenome_3_FD_88943 | JGI IMG/M metagenome (GOLD analysis project Ga0115006, IMG submission 88943) | Marine eukaryotic phytoplankton communities from Arctic Ocean - Arctic Ocean- Svalbard ARC20M Metagenome | ecosystem: Environmental > Aquatic > Marine > Oceanic | place: Arctic Ocean...
CGGCGGGAGCGGGTTCGCGTGTGAGTATGTGGGCCCGCGTGCTTGTACTCGGGTATGGGGTGCGTGTTTCCGGCTAGTGGGCGTGGCGCCCGGGCAAAACTCTTGGCCGCGCCGCCACCTCGTGCCCATTCTCTCTCGCGCAGGGCCCTGCTCTTCCAGCCTAGCTGGCGGCTCGTCCTGTCTGTCTGTCCGTTTCGCTGCCCTGACTACCTGACTGGCTTCTTGCTGCTCTGCTCTTCTCTCCTCTGTGTATCTCTTTACCTCTGTCTCTCTCTCGTTCTCCAAGGCCACACTGACACAATCCAAGGTTTAAAGTGTTTTGGAAGACTCGAGCGTGGCAGCGAGCAATCAGGAGTGCGTGCCGCCGAGTAAAGAGCGATCATCAATCATACCAAAGCGCCCCACATCCCTCTTCTTGAATGCCAGGGTCGTCTGAATGCGCTTGCATCGCCAGCATGATTGTCGAGATTCCGCCTGTCGCTCGCGTGGTTTGCACGTGAGGCTTCGAGCGACGTTCAGCGACAAGAGCAGCGATAGAGCAAAGAGGACGGTGGGGTTGAGGCTTCATATTTACCTTTCGCTGCAATTTCCGCTCTTATCGCGTCGGGGGTGGCAGCTGGAGGGGCCGACGCGAGCTGCTCTAGTCCTCTGAGACTCGCCGCAATGAGTTGCGGGTTTGACAGCTGATCTCTCATCATGCCGATCAGGGCTTCTGCTGGAGAGGCCTCTCGAGCATCATCCTGACTGTCGGACACGCCCTCGTAATCTGGCCCGCTGCGAGCTGTGTGCGGCAGATTCCGCGCCAAGCATCGTGCCATAGACTCGGAGTCAGGCTGTGAGTTTCCTTCCTCGGACTCCCGCCCCGAGCGTATCGAGCCCATGCAGCTGCGTCCTGCCGCATTTACATTGGCCATTTCCGTTCGTGGAATGAACACTGGAGTCGTAACTCATTTAATCCGTACACTGGACCGGCAGAGGGCACCCCGGCCGGCCCGGGGAGAGCCTTAACGTTTGCCAGTGATTCGCCGGCGCCGAAAACCTTCGGTAATAACGGAATCACTTGACTGGTGCCGACCGAGCGACTCGGAGCAGGAAGAGCCTAAACCCTAAACCCTGCAGTAGCTCACCCCGAAATACACGGGTAGGAACCGGCATTTCTGAGGCAAACAAGAGGGTTCCTATTTTTCCCTTTGCTACCCAGGGAGGCAAGCAACTTTGAAGCAAGCGAGTTCCTGTTTTCGACAGAGGAACTTGGTCCAAGCCTGAGAGTCTCAGATCTGGTTCCCTGCAGGCTGACTTGAGTTTGATAGTATAGAGTGATCCCCTGCGCGCGTCAACGCGCAAGCTCCACGATTTTTCGTTGTCTATGACTCACAATTCCCGCTCGCCAGCTCGTGTTCCGCAGCGATACTCGGGTCCCGAGGGCGCTTTCTGGCCTGTACCTTGGCTGGGGGGACACTTTCTCTACTCATCGGGAGACTGCCGCATCGGTGGAGGCACCTTTGTCCGCACGAATGTGGCGGTGTCCGTGGCAACCTGATCCGAGCCAGGTCGGCGCTGGTGACGGGTGAACGAGGAGGAAGTCTGCCGTGAGATTCGGCCGAGACTCTATATGAGTCAATATAGAGGTAGGACACACTGACAAGGTACTGACAAGGTCGGCAGAACCCAAGCAAGTGCCAGTGCCAGTGAGTTCCTATTTTTTTGAGAGGAACTGAGGCAAAATCTCAAGGGTTGTCATTTTTCCCCACACAGAATCTGGTGCGTCCTCTCAGACGTATCTCTCAATCTGTTTGGTAGGGGCCCTAAAACCGAATTTTGGTACCGAGAGTGCGGCAGAGTGCAAATGTTCCGAAATGCGCCCAAGGTCACGGTGTTACACGTCCCGAATCGCTATGTTGGACCGGATCCCGAATCCTGTCTTGTGGAGGCGGTCATGGCATTGTACAAGTCTGTCATCAGGCCATCGGGGGATACACAAGTACTAGGGGCACGTTGTCATCAACTTCACCATTAAACCGGAAATATTTTTGTTCCGCGTGTCCCTCACTCAAGTAGTCCTACCAAAATTTCGCGTGCATCAAGGCCAAATGAACACAGGCACACACACACACACTTCAGCTAACGGGAATGTAAGCAATTTGTAAATTTGAAGCAATATGCTTCAAACACTGCTTGCCGTCGGCACAAAAAGCGTGCGCTAGTCCTACACCCACAGCACGCCCTGCCTCATCACAGGGAAAAGAGTGTGAGGGGAGAACGCCAAGGATTTTGGAGGATTCGGAAATCGACGCCTTCTCCTCAGTTTTGTCACAGTTCTTGAAAGAGGAATCAATTTGGCGTATCAGAACCCAAGCCGACCCTAGTTGAAACCCATAAGGAGTTTGAAACTATATTCATTCTTCTTTAATAAAAAAAATAAAGTATTCCAACGAATCTTGCCATCTGAGGGGCATGACGCGCTTCTCTGATGCCTCAAATTGGTCCGTCTGATGATGACTATGCAAACAAGACTCCCTCTTACTTACCCTCCGCCTTCAGCCCCTCCTCCTTCTCTAAACGCCGCCGCCGTCTGCTCCTCCTTCTTGAGGTGCACTCCTCCCGCCGCCATCGTCATGAGTCACAAACACCAGACGATTGTCGAGCCGTGCCTGCGCTGAAGGCGTTACGCCCGCACGGGCATCAGCAGGAAGCTCTGAGGCGTCACCTTGAGCGTGTTCGCCTGTGCTCGCGGAACCACAGAGTGCAGACGTGAGGGACCCTGCGATACGTACCAATAGGTGCAGGTGTGCGAAGAGAGCTTTTTGCGCAAGCGGGCCCACTACGACTTGTGTGACGGCCGGCACGACAAGCACGAGTGCCAGGTAGCCGGGGGTACTGAAGGTCACTGACTGGTTGTCAAGGATGCTGACGGTGATGATCAGGTTGACGTAGCTGTGTGCGACGTAGGAACCGAGAGTTGACGAGCCCACCCAGTGCATGACGCTGGGCAGCGCCGAGACCACAACGGCCAGCAAGAGGATTTGGACCACCAGGTACACGACCAGCATGCCCAAGCGCGGCAGGGTGGCTTGTCCGTGGTGTGCTCCTTCTTCCATCACCCAATTGTCCTCGAGGGCATCGAAATGCAGGGCCTGATAGATATTCATGGCCACCAAAGCCGATGCTGCAGCCAAGCCATACAGCAGACGCGGCAGGTGCTGTCGCACGGTCTTTGGCAGACACCGCATGCCGTTGATGGCTGCGCGCAGGTGCCCCGCGAGTCCCAAGGCCTTCCGTGCTGTGGGACGCCCGTAGTGGAAGGCAATCACGTATAGCAAGACGCACAGGAGATACTTGCGCGTGATGGCATAGCTGAACGCTGAGTACTCAAAGTCCCACCTCTGCGGCTCCGTGCCAATGTAAAGCAGAGTAAATAGGAATCTCCAAGGCTGTCCTGCTTGGCCCCACTCTACGACACCCCCAGAGCACTGGCTCGAGACGCAGACCATGTTGGCGGGGAGAAGGAAGAGGGCGCACGCAGCCAGGATTGTCTGCGCAAAGGCTGGAATGCGGAAACCGTGCATCACCACGACGGCCAGGCGGCAGAGCAGCATCGCCAACAGGTACCACCGGTGGTTGGATAGCCACCAAGGACTCGAGGTATCCAGCCCGACGGCGCCAGCGGCAGCCGTGGCCACAGGATCGAAGACCCAGGCCATCTCCAAAAAAATGAAATAAATGATGAGATCCGACACGCTGAAGCGCAGCGCGGTGGCACCCGTGCCGGCATCCATGAAGCCGCTCGTCATAACAAAGCCAGCAATTGTCTTGTAGTTGCCGATGGCGCGCACCAAGGTTTCTGCGCTCATGGCCAAGGGGTCGGGCTCCAGGCCCTGTCTACTGCGGGGGATGGTGATGGCACGCTGGAACCCTTGACAAACGCCACCGGGCATGCAGGAGGCGAGGTGATCGAGAATAACCCCAAACATGCACAGTGCCCTGACGCCATCGGCAACCTGCAGTTCCCAAGCTGCAATTTGGGCGTCCTGCACCAGCGAGAAGTAGCGCCGAGCGATGCCCAGCGAGTCGACACCTAGCCTTTTGAGCGCCTTGACCTCTTCCGACGCAAGAAAGCTGCTCACGCCCACCTCCTGCTTCAAGGCTGCCTGCGATCCCAGACCACTCGTACCTACAATTTGTGGAACGAGGTCTATGGCAGAGGACCCATCGGGAAGGTCAGTGCCGGGCAACTTTCTTGCGGCCAGCTCCCTCCTGTTGATCTTCCCGCTACTCGTAGTCGGCATCTCATCTAGGATCTGGAAAATGGAGGGCACCATGTGCTGCGGCAGGGAGGAGAGGAGGCTTGTGCGTGCATCTTGCTCATTCCAGACCGAGGTCCCTGCAGCCTTGAGCGCCACAAACGCAACTAATCGAGCGGTGTCCCCGGTCCCATGCAGGAGCACAGCACACTGCCCAACAGGAGCTCCAGCGAGGCCAAGAATGGCTGACTCAATCTCCGAAGTCTCCACGCGCATTCCCCGTATCTTGACCTGGTGGTCAACGCGTCCACAAAACTCGACAGAACCGTTCGGAAGCCACCTGGCCAGATCACCCGTCTTATATATCCTTTCTCCTCCCGCCATGATGATGAACTTTGCGTTTGTTTGGTCAGGACTATTGAGGTAGCCCGCCGCCAGCTGCTTGCCGCCCACGCAGAGCTCTCCTACTACCCCGATGCCAGCCGCTTGTGAGTGCCTGTCGAGTATCCTGAGGGTTACGCCGGGGAGAGGGAGGCCGATGGAGCCAGCGTCGCGCATGCCCTTGGAACACAGGCGCGTCGTCACCACGTTTGTCTCTGTGGGGCCGTACTCGTTGTAGACGGAGCGCTGCGGCGTCCACCACTTCTCCACAAGAGCCGGCGGCAACGCCTCGCCCGCCAGGACCAGCATGCGCAAGGATGAACCGCATGCTGCCGGATTCAGGAGCCCAAGATGGCTGGGCGTGATAAAGAGAACCGATATCCTTTGTCGTAGAAGGAAGGACTCAAAGGCGAGCAGACGGGTCTCGTCGTCCACCATGACAAGTGTTGCACCTGCCTTCACGGCTCCCCATATCTCGTTACCGGCTACGTCGAATGTCAGAATCGTCTCTTGAGCCACACGATCGGACGCGACCAGACCACGATTTGTCACCATGACCGTCTGCTGCCGCGCAAGAGCACCGTGCGATATTTCCACGCCCTTTGGTCGCCCGGTGGAACCAGAGGTGTAGAGCACCGCAGCGCAATCTGAAGGCCTCGCGGCAGCAAACACCCGCGGGAGGCTGGCCGGCGCAGAGGAGCGCGAGAGCAGGACGTTGCAGTCGACAGGCTCAAGCGTGCAGGCGGCCGAAGCGACGACAGCTTGCCACTCGGTCGCGCGCGCTTTGTGGCAGAGGAGAGCAAGCGCGTTGGTCTCGTTGAGCATCAGGCGCAGACGGGCAGCAGGGTACGAGACGTCGACGGGAAGATAAGCTGCTCCAGCCCGCGTGACACTAAGCAGTGCCACAACAGTTTCCACCGACCTCTCTGCCGCCACTGCAACAACGGTTCCTGGCCCAACGCCGCACTTGTCTCGCAGGTGATTCGCGAGACGAGCAGTCACGATATCTAGCTGCTCGTACGAGAGCTTCAGACCCTGCAGAGGATTTTCGATCGCAACACGCATGTGGCCGGCGGTATTCAAGGATTCCTCCAGCAACTGCTGCAGCGTAAGATCGCTTGGACCCACCTCTCCAGTCCCGTGCGCCCACGTGTGCGATACTAACTGCTGCTCATCCACGGTCAAAGTTGAGATGTGTGCAGCAGGACCTTGGCTCGCGCTCCCCCCAAGCGACGAGTTGGCCATCATGACCACCAGCTGCTGTTGCACACGCTGGAGCAAAGTCGCGTCATACTCGTTGCTATCGTAGCTGATTGACACCCTCATTTCTTCCTGGTGGAGCTCGAAAATGAACTGTATCGTAGCGACACTGCGATGCACTTGTCCGAACGGAGTCAGATCACACCGAGCGTTGCTGTCGTCCACCTTGACCAGAGCGTGGAAGAGAGAGGGGCGCTTCACAGCAGTGGATAGATCGTCGAGGCGAACTCCAGCTCTTTTCTCGGCGCCCTCTTGAAGAGAAAACGACACCAATTCAGTAAGCTCCACGAAGGTCTGATTCTTGACAGCCACACGAACAGGAAGGATGCCGAGCTTGGCTGCTCCAGTGACTGACGTCTCCTCAACATTGTCCGAGACTGCCACACCAAGCAAAAGCTCTCCACTGCGCACATAGCGCTGGAGCACGGCGCCGAGGAGTGCCCCGGCCACAGACGCCCTGTTAGCATGTGCCGCCTGTGCCAAGGCATCCATCTGCGTCACGGAGCACAAAGCAAGCGGTGCCAGGTGCTGGAGGTCGGTGGTGGACAGCGAGGATGCGTAAGAGTCACGTTCAAGGTCTAGTCCATCAAACTCAATAGCATTTACGAGCTGTTGCCAGAAGCTGATGTGCTCTTGAACCTGAGCAGTCGATCCGGTTTCAGATCTTGCACGCTCGATTGACACGCGATCTGCACCAATTTCCTCCTGCCTCACAATGGCTTGAGGTTGCTCTGTGCCATCGGTCGCCAGCGCATGCTCAGTGGTAGAGGCATCGACAGCTACGGGTGCAGCAACGGCCCTCTCTTTCTGAACCACGTGAAATCCTGTGTACGTCGACCGATCCAAAATGCCGCGAGCAACACCCCAGGTCTCCATGACCGTGTACACAGGGATCAGCGAGACATGAACGATCAAGATTAAAATCCATTCAACGATTCCGTGCTTGAATTGTGCCGGAGACGAGCCGATGATGAAGCCAAGTGCGTAGCTGAAAAAGGGGATCGCGAAGACAAACGACATGAGATATATGAAGGTCTCCGAGCGCGGGAACAACACCAAGAGGTTGACCCACGTGACCAATGTCAAGAGCGGACACACACTCCACGACACGAGGTGCATGCCGAGAAAAGCGCGCTGCCAGAGAGGAAGGGTCTTGGTAAGCACGCATAGCCACAGTCCTGAAAACCACCGAGCGCGTTGCTTTGCGAAATCTGCACAGCTGAAGGGCGACTGCTCATACATCTTGCCACCGCACCAGTCGATGCGCACGCCCATCGCGGCGAGATACATGGCAAAGTAAGTGTCCTCAGTGATGGATCCTACCATGCCCCAGTCCCATCCCACATCGCGCTCGAGAGAGGTCTGGCACACCACAAAAGAGCCATGCATGCCCACGAGAGGCAGGCGGAACATTTTGTACTGAAGCTGAAACTTGGCGTAGTCGTCTGAGACCCGGATGTAGTCTGCAAGCGTCGTGAGGTAGTTGTCGATGGTGGCGGTGTTGTAGTAGATCACCCCCTGCCCCAAGCTGGGGTACTTGGACTCGCCCCGCGCCACCAGCAGCTCTTGCCGAACGCAGTGCGCAAAAATGTTCTCGACCGTGTCGACGTCGAATCGCGTCTCCTCGTCCAGGTGCACAATCCAGTCGTGGTGCAGCGCAGAGCTGGCGTTGGCAGCGTAGTTCAGAGCCCGCGCCTTGTACTTGCAGCCGCCCGGCGGAGCATAGTCTGCCGGCACGACAATCTGGTCCACTTGCGGCACCTCCGACAGGATTTCAATGCGATTGTCTGTCACCACGTCAACCTTGAAGCGGCTCTCAGGCAGGCCGGAGCTCTGCAGCACTTTGAGTGCGTCTTGGCAGTTGCTGAGAACCAGGTTGGGGTTGTTGCCGCGCGTGACAATGCGGAAGTGAATCTTGAAGAGAGAGCGCGCGGCCAGAGACTGCGGCCGCATTTGGGCTTCTGCTTGTAGTTGCTCTGCGATGCTCTCTTGCTTGCGCGCTGCCTCGGTGACAGCGGGATAAATCATGAAGCCCAGCAGACACTGCAGGAGGCACGGCGCCGGCAGGAGCAACACCCACGAGAAGTAGGTGAGGAAGCTAGCAAACGCGCCCGTGTTGGTGGCATCGGCGATGTTCACCCATGGGTCAAACTGCACAGCACAACCCGATGAGATTCAAGGTCAGAGATGTGCGCGAGGCGATGCGAAGCGCATCTCCAAGCGGGTACAAACAAAACCGAAGATAGTCCGCATCCAGGACCTCAGACCGTCAATCCTGAGTTTTGAACCTTCATAATTACGCGTAAGATCTGACACAAAGATATTTTGCATACTGAGCGCACCTTTTGAGCCAGGCAGAAGGTCACGACAATCACCACAAAGGAGCCGTAGTAGAGGAAGAGCTGAACTCCGGGGTACTCCTGAGGTGTGCGACCAGACTCCCTGTACGTTGTATGCACCACGTACCCGTCTGGAGGCAGCATCCGCCGCACCGCCAACTTCAAAGGCTTGCTGGCGACGTGGAATGTGCCGGTGACGAGCAGCAGGAGCGCGACGTAGCCGAGCAGCTGGAACTCGGTGCGCTCTTGGTCGAGCATCAGCAGCATGGCATGGTAGACTGGCTGCTCGAAGAAGAGGGCCACGTGGCACAGCGACGCACAGCGACCCAGGGGAGCCAAGCCGTGGCTGTACAGAACTCCAATCGAGTCTGCGCCTCGTGGACTCGCAACCCCGTACAGGACTACACACATGAGCGGCAAAGAGAGGCCAGTGTGCATCCACCCGCGGATGTAAATGGCGAACCAGCCGGTAGCGGGGATGAAAGAGTTGGCGTAGAACACGGCGCCAAAGGCGACCAATGCGAGCAGCGAAGCCACGGACCTGCGCGTGGTGCATTGCGGCGAGCGACTGTCGACACAATCCGTGTGCAGCGACGCAAGCAACACGCCGGCCACGAAGCAAGGTGTATAGGCGCGCAGGTAGACTGCGGCTGTGAAGCGGTCAAGGAGGAACAAGCGCATGCCAATCCAGTCGAGCGCCTGCCATGCTGTGGCCACCCAGCAGCACAGCAACAAGCCAAGGCGCGTCGTGACGCTTGGCGAAAGCTTTGACATGGCGTCTCGGAGGGGCAAGAAGAGGAGGCTGTTGAAGACCATGGCCCCCGCGATCCAGACCAGACTGTTGACGTCGTTGCTTCTGAGTGAGGGAACCCACGCGGAGAGGCCGAGTGGCAGTAGAAAGCAGTCGCTAGGGATTTCGCCCGAAGCCAGCGCAAAGCCCATCAAGCTGGAAAAGAAGACAGCAGGCGCATACTCGGCCACGTGAATGGCCGCGTGCCCAATCGCCGACCGCAATGCTTTGGTGGAGCAAGAGAGCTCATGCTCCACGGACGACGCGAAACCAAAGCTCACAAAAAGTAGCGGCAGTCCCGCCCCTCCACCTCCACTGCCGTCCTCTCGGGCGTCCACTAGAACAAGGATCGTCGCCAGCACATACATGACACGCACTCCTGTCATCTGATGACGGTCGACAACATCTACCTCATCGTCATTCGCCGACGGGACCGTAAACACCTCGGCCGCTGTCGCCTTGGGCGAGACCACGTCCGCTCCTTCCGCAGTTGAGCCCTCTGCACGGAAAATCTGCAGAGATCCGCGCAGTGTCTTGAAGAAGCTGTCACGCGCGATGAACAGAACAAGCCCGGCACTCAGGAAGGCCAGACACGACGCGACGATTAGCAGCACTTCGACCGGCTCGGGCGGCGAGAAGGCCAACAGCATCGCCCCGAGCTGATCTGCATCTTCGTTGCGCGGCCCTTGCATCACTGTCGTCTGGTTGCTGCAGAATGTGCTGGGAACTCCGGTAGAGTTCAGGCGCAGGGTAAGCGGGGCCGAGCATTCGCTGCAGGCGTCATCGGTGCTGCAACTCTGAAAGCACACCTGCCACGGCTCCCTGGTGCCAACAAAGCCAATGAGCTCGCGCACAATATCGCTGTCTTCAAACGTCATCCGGCTAGTCTGCTCTGCGACTGCGTCGTGTGCGTCTCCCATCACGCGGAACCACTCGCCGTTCTCGTCAATCTTGCTGACCGGGCGCACCCAGATCTCATACCTCCGTGCACCCGTCGCCCCCACAAACGCAAAGCACGGCGGAAAAGACACCTCGTCTACAACAGTCACACTCGGTTCGCAGGGGACGAAGCTCTCCGCCGTCTCATTCATCATCGTCACGGCGCTGCGATTCCAGTCGGCGTTGGCGGCAGTCAGCAGTCCTAGGACACTCGTCTCATACGTTGGAGCTGAGTTGTCGAATCCTGGCCAGTGGAGCGACTGCGGAAACGTCGTCTGCCCTGCATCCTTGTCCCACATCTGCTCGTAGTGCCAGTAGTACCCGCCGTCCTGACAGACGAATGCAAGGGACGTCAGGAAGAGGTGACACGCAGAGAGAGAGAGAGACACACCAGGTGCTGGACAGCACTAGATGCGTGTGTGCGCGTGTGGTGTGCGCACGCGCACGCGCGTATGTGAGTATGTGATGTGTCACACCTTGGAATGTCCCCGCAAGCTCCAATAGAGCCCCCCGGCAACTGCAGGAGAGGCGCCGATGAGCGCGACGGTCTGATTGACGACGTCGAAGTTGGAGAAGCCCGCAAGACCAAACTCCTTGACCAGGAAGGGCCTCTGCAAGTCGGCAAAGACGCACGTCAGCACGAGGTGGCTACCTTTTCTCCTCACACCATGCACGTGGAGGGACAAGTGCATGCCAATCCATTGACTGATTCCAGTTGAGCGCTTGCTGGCGGCCGCACCTGCCCGTTGAGCATCTCAATGTCTGCAAGCAAATTTGACAAATCTCCAAAGTAGTAGGTGCCGCCCATCAGGTCCAGCTCGTCAACCTCGAGCTCAGCGCCGTTCTTCACGTAGCTGCCGCTGATGATGAGGTGGTTGGAGTCGATGCTGCGGATGAACTTGGCCATCGTGCTCGTCCACGAAAGCGGGACTGGCGGCATGTCGCGCAGATCCCGCTCCTGGCCGCAGTGGGGCGGTTTCAGGTCATCGCACTGTGGCTGGAACAACTCGTTGCCCAGTTCCCAGCCAAAGATGGCGGGCTCGTCCTTGTACCGCCTGCCCGTCCTCCTGTTCTTCCTGTTGAGCACATAATACACAACTTTCTTGTAGAGCGTCGCCGTCAGCTCGTGGTCGAAGAATTTCGACGCGGGCACGCCCGCCCAGCGCGCCAGCGAGCCGGCGCCGCCCCACTGCGGCAGCTCAATCACGTTAATGAACGGGATGATCAGCCTCACGCCCAGCTCGCTGGCAGCGGCAACGGCGGTGTCGAGCGCCAGGAACCAGTCCTCGTTGAAGGCGAGGTGGAGCGAGGCGTTTGCGGACTGCGGCGCCGACGTGTTGCTGTGCGGGGAGCAGCAGGCGCCGCACGTTAGCGTGTGCCACCCAGATCCGCACCAGCGCACACGTGAGCGAGCACAAGGGCGCACGGCACACAGACCTGATGTGGCAGGAGCCGTCGTCGCAGAAGCTGAGCACGTACATGCGCACTACCCGGGCCCCGAGCTGCTGGGCCCCGCACAAGAGGTCCCAGATTTCGGCCTCGCTCGGCAGCGACGTCTGGCGGGGGTTGCTCGAGTTGGCCTCGATCCGCGCGAGGTTGGGCGCGTTCACGCCCACAAAGCGGTACTCTGCCCACGCCGTGCCTGCCGCGTGCGGGAGCCCAGGGGCGGGGGCGGTGAGCGGAGCCGCGGCGGCGCAGCGCAGGCGGCGGCGGCGCACGCGTGCAGGTGCGCGCACCTGACGCGTCGACTTGCTCCACGAGGTGGCTGGGGGACGCGCGTGTCGCTGCCGCCCGCGCCACGAAGCCGTGGAGGTGCCGGGGCTTGCACGCCGTGTAGCACCGGCCGACAGCCGACACTGTCGGCGCCTGCAGGCACAGCAGCACCAGGGCTGCGAGCGCAGAGCCGCTGCCCCATGCCATGGTGTTGCGCCGTGCGTCGTGGCCTTCGGAGGTCCTCAAAGGCTTCCATATCTACCGCAACAGCTGCAGCTGTGCACTGTGGCGCCCAGTGCGGGAGTTGCGGTAAAAAATGGTCACGGACCCTGGCACGGGCCCCCGTTTTGAGCGAACACGATCGCAACACATTTGCTACGTCCCCGGGAACTGCCATGGCGGGCAGGCACTCGGTCCCGGCGCCCCTCCTCGCCTCCCGTCTCCCG
>Ga0115006_10002501_pt1 | contig 12108 bp, 5 predicted proteins | sample ArcOceMetagenome_3_FD_88943 | JGI IMG/M metagenome (GOLD analysis project Ga0115006, IMG submission 88943) | Marine eukaryotic phytoplankton communities from Arctic Ocean - Arctic Ocean- Svalbard ARC20M Metagenome | ecosystem: Environmental > Aquatic > Marine > Oceanic | place: Arctic Ocean...
CGGCGCCTCAAGGCTCGGGCGTTGTGGTGGATGACCTCGCGGCGCAGTTCGACCAGCTCGGGTCGCCGACGCCTCAGAAAGCGCCTCCCGCGACGACGCCCGGGACCGCCGAGCCCGCCCCAAACCTTCTGGACCTCTAATACGAAAGCGAGCTACTCTAGATAAACGCGCTTCAAACGTGATGTTCATACGTAATCGTCGTCCCTAACCATTGCGTTATTAAATCTTTCCGTCGAACTTGTGCGTGCGGCGGTATTCGTCGATGAACTTTCGCAGCACCATCCGCCGGGCACCCCCGTGCCCGCTCACGAACGCGCTGTGCAGCTGTTGAAACTCCCGGTCCCCAACCGCGTCCATCAACGCGAAAATCCCCGGCTTCAGCGCCCGCTCCGCGACGGCGCCGATGCTTCCGCCGTCTTTGGAGGCGGTCACCGCGCTACCCGTGCACGCGGTGATCGCATCCGCGAGCAAGTGCTGGCAGTATATCGTCCCGAGCTTTCCTTTGTAGCAGTTCTCGTACACTGGGACCATGTGCGTCGCGGCGACTCGCATCTTTCGCGCGAATTCATCCGCGCTCTCGCGTTCCTCGATGGCGGTGATCCGCTGCCACTCGCGGGTCAACGCGTCGTCGGAAATAGCCGCGGCTTCAATCTCGGCATCCTTCGCTTCCTGCGTCGCCTCGCCCCTAGCGCGTCTGTTCTCGATATCCTCCGCGTTCCACTTGCGCATGGCGTCCAGGAGGTACTGACACGAAATCGTGTACATCGCGGAGCACCGCTTCAACTCGTGGGTTCTGCACCGAAGCAAAGCGCTCACGAGCTGGCAACACCCCGCGAAGAGCGAGTTGCCACTATCCACGCTGATCAATCCCTCGCATATGGTCTGGGGCAACACCGCCATGCGCGAGCAGCACCGGCTGCTCAGCGGCGTTCCCTTACCGCGACCGGAGACGGTGGTCAACGCGTTCACCGCCGCCCACGCCACCGCTCGCGATGGCGACATTCCCGGCACTCCGCACGAACCCTTCTCCGTCGCCATCCTCGCGCAGTCCATCAAGGTGTTGCACGCGTACTCCGCGTGTTCCGTCGCGGCGAGCCGCGCGGCTTTACCGCCCCACCCGGTGTGATTGCACAGTGACTGCATACACCACAGCGGCGCGGCGACTGAGCTCGCGGTTTCCCACCCGTCGTGCGTGGTATCGAAACCCATCGCCTTGTGCTTCGCCTCGCTCATCCCCGCGAGCGCGTACCGGCCGAACGGGTACAACGTGCGGTGGATGGAATCCGCGGCGCGCAACTGCGCGATGCACGCGCGATACCCCGCGCCGAGTAAGCGCTTACCCGCGCCGTGAAGGCAAGAGCCCATGGCGCGGTTCAGCGCCACGTTGAGATCGTACGGCGGGTGCGGGAGTTGATCGTCCGTTCCGAACCGGACGTGCCGCGCGGACACGTCGTACGTGGACATGACCGTCGCGAGGATGCACGCGTGCGCCGTGGCGGTGAGGTGCGGCCCTGCAGCTGAGAAGACATCCACCGTGGCCCGAATCAGATTCACCGCCTTGGCCGCGGCGTTTGGATACTTGACGATCCAGCCGTCGTCCGTGCAATCGCGAAGAACACCGCACGCGTGCGTTAGGCCACGGCGAATAGTGTCGGGCTCCGGGACGATCCGCGACTTTTCACCTTGCTTGGAGTACGCGATGCCCATCTCCGCCAGCCCGGCGGATGACGCCGCGGCGGAGAACGAAGACGATAGAGCGTCGGTGACGCCGGGGGGCGAACGCTTGGCCAGCTTGGCTAAACTCGCCATCGCCTCGTCCACCGTCGCGACGCGGAGGGACTCGACGCAAGCCCACGCCCTGGCGGACGCGGGTCCGACGAATTCGATGGCGTCCATCTTCTCCTTGATGTCGTTCACCTCGAAGGAGGATTCATCCTTTTCGACGCCGAACGAGGCGACGCCTTGCGTAGCGGCGGCGAGCGCAGCCTCGGCGAGCGCCAACGCCATCACGGAGACGATCCCGACGTCCGGCGGCGGGTCCCGTGGTTTCACGTCGCGTCCTTTCGTGTCGTCCTTGTCGTCGCTCCCTCCGTCGAAACGTAGCCTCTCGTGGGTAACGCGGGTGGAAGCGGGTGGATCTGTTTTTTTCCCGGAAAGTTTGCCGGCGTTGAGCTTGACCGCTCGCGGCGTCATCTTCGCGCGCTTCGTCGCCGCCTCCGCCGCTTCCCGTTCCTTCCGTCGATTCACCTTCTTCGCTTCGACGCGCTCGATCGCGGCGAGTAAAACCGCGTGCGCGTGTCGCGCCGCGTCCTTCACCGCGGGCGTCACCGACGCGTTGATCGCGTGAAGCGCTTTGAAAAAGACTTCACCCTTCGCCGCCTGCGTGGTCACCTGCACGAACGCGGACGTCGCGTACGCAAACGCGCACGTCACCGTCCTCGCGTCGGGATCGATGGGTGCGAGGACGCCGAGGGAGCTCGCGCCCGACGCTTCCATCAGAAGCTGTTGCACCCGTGCGGTCATCGCCAGCGAGGCGTCCGCCAAAATCGCCCTTTTGTCCGAAGTGGACCCGGCGAGAGCGAACGCGGCGGAGGCTTCATCCGCCGCCGCGAGCGTCGCCATCGCCTTCCTCGCGGCGGTCATGACGTCGATCGTCGCGAGGACAACGGGCGTGTTGGAAGATGAATCGACGCGCGATGCAGCGGACGAGAACGCGGCGCAATCCGCGGCGACGCACGCGGCGACGAGCCACCGCGCGTCGCAGTCGTCGACGACTTGCGGCGGCATCTTCGCGAGTCGTTCAATCGCTGCTCGCAACGCCTCCAGGCTGTCCATCACCTCGCTGACATCAGCCGAAGATGAACCGCCAGCCGTTTTCTTCGCGCCTTTACCCTTTTTACCCTTTTTACCCGCATCTTCCGCGCCCGGACCCCACGCGTCGTCATCGGCGGCGTGGGTCCAAAACTTGGCGGCGAGCTTATGCGTCGATTCCCACCGAGACCACGCCACTTCCTCGGTTTCGTCTTCGGCTCCCGCGCTCACCTCGTCCACGATGGCACGCGCCTTGGCACCGAACTTGGTCGCAACGCACACCCCGTCGCACGCGCTCACCACCCCGCGGACAGCCTCCCGCGTCCACAGCTTTAAAAGCCGTTTGTCGCGAAACACATCTTCCGATCCGCCCCGCACCCACACTTTCAACGCGCCCGCCTCCGCGTACGGCATCCACAGTTCCTGGCACGATGCCATCAACGTGTGCACCGCGGCGGCGGTTGGGGTCCGGCGAGTTGAACCGGCGCACGTAGCGCACACGTGCACGAGCGATCGCGCCTCCGCGATCGCGGCGGGATCGGAGACGCCCGCGGGGGGCGGGTCGCCAACCTTGGCGAGCTGCACCACTCGTTGCAGCGCCGCGCCCGCGGCGGAGGTCGCCCTCGCCTTCCCCGCCGCGACATCCGCCCCGACGACACCGGCGTCCGCCCCTTCGACACCTTCGAGCTCGTCCTCGCCGTCGCCGATCGCCAGGATCGCGCGGACCACGTCAAGGATCGGCGGGGCGTCGTCCCCGAGGTACGGCTTTTCGTGGAAACTGTACAGCTCTTTCCGGTCGTGGCAAATCTCCAGGATGGCCTGCGCCTGCACGTACACCGAAAGCAGCGCGCCCGCGATGGACGCGTCCCCAAAACCCGCGTCGTTCGATCCACCCTTTTTGTTCTTCTTGTCACCCGATCGCGACGAATCGAACCAGTCCCGAAGCCGCCCGCTAATCTCAGCGCAAAATTCCTCCAGCGCGACGCGAGCGCCGTCGTCCAGCGACTTACCCGCCTCCGCCGGAAGCCCCCGAAAGACCGTCGCGATGACCGCGCCGAGCGCCGCGCACCTCGCGCCGTGCCCGCGCCCGTTCGCGCCGCTTCCCCACTCGCACGACCCGAGCGCGACGGACATGGCTCCGTGCGCGCACGCGCACATCTCGGAGATCATCCCGCTGAGCATCCGCTCGCATTCGCCTTGAAACGTCGCCAGCACCGCGGGGTGATCCAACACGTCTCCCACCACAAACTTGGACTCGCAGTCAGCGTCCTCGTCCCGGAGCGACGCCACCGCGGCGCCAAACTTGGTGAGCAGCGTGGGTAACTGCCGCGTCGCCGCGTACTGCTTGACGAGGGACGTGAACAACTGCGTCGCCGCCGCGCCGTCGCGTTGCTCGGCGTTTTCACACCGGCAAACCTCGGCGACGACGGCGGAGCAGTGCGGCTCGACGATGCGGACGTCAACCTCCAGCAAGGCGGTCGCCGCGGCGCACGTCGCCGCCTTGGACGCCGTGATTCGTCGTGTCCCTCGTTTGGCGTCGACGGAGAACAATGCGTCGGCGTATTGGTCCATCCGACCGCGGACGTTGAGCCTGTCTGGCGCCGGGCATACATCGTCGAGCCCGGTGTAGGAGTAGAGGTTGGCGACGTCGGCGGCGCGCACGAGCGCCGCCGCGACCCTTCTACGCCCCGTCGCGTCTCTTCGAACGTCGTTGTTACCGCCGCGTGTGCCCTTGTTCGTGTTCCCCTTGCGCCTCCGCGATGAATCGCCGGATGAATCGCTCTTAAGCCCCGCGTTTGTGTCGTCAAAACTGTCGAGCTCAAACGACGCGACTGGTTCGAACAGCGCGTCCCACAACAGCCTCGCGTCGCTCTGCACCGCGGGGTGGCACCGCCCGGGCTTGGGCACGAAGTTGTCGCTCTCCTTGACCTTCTTTCCCGCGCGTGACGCGGCGTCGTTGGAGTCCTCGACGAAGCATCGAAAGAGCCAAGGCGCGAGGCGAACGCACTCGTCGTCCGTCACCACTTTAATCGCGGCGTTCTGAATGAACCGCGGCGCCGGCAACGATTTGTTCCAAACCTTCGACTGCGTCGCGTCGGCACCCCCCTCGGCACCCCCACCGTCGTCGTCGTCTCCTTCTCCTCCCTTTTTACCACCCTTCTTTCGTCGCTTCGCGGGCGGCGTAGTGCTAGGCGCCACCGGCTTGCCCCCCGCGGCGGCGAAAGCCGCGGGTATCGAGCTCAGATGCGTCGGGTGTAGCATGACGCACCGCGCCGCGTGCGCCGCGACGTTCTCCACGTCCCCCACCGCGTCCATCAGCATCTGGCACATGACGTCGTCCGGGACGTCCGGCGCGGGTTTGTGCGCGCCGTGCATCTTGACCATGTACCGGAACAGCTCGAAGCATTCGTCGGTGAGCGCCCTCCATGGATCGCTGGGCGGTTCATCGTCGCCTCGGTGCACAGCTGTGCGTCTTTTCGGGACGCACGCGGCGGCGCAGGCGAGGCACTGCTCGGGCGCGGGCTTGAAATCGCCCTGGAGCCGCGCGCGGATTAAACCGAGGCTTCCCGCGACGAGCGACGGCAGGTCTGAGTCGTCGTCGTGGTTTTCGGATTCGGTCGATTCGTTCGCCGCGGCGGTCGCGGCGAGCATGACGTGCGACGTCGCGGCCACCGCGGGGGTCACTTTGTGATCGCTGAACTCCGGCCGGTTCTCCCCGTGCGCCATGCCCGCGCGTAGCGCCGCCCACAGCGTGGTGTCCACGCACAGCCGCTGCGGGGTCGGGGGATCCGCGCCCGCCGCCCTCGGCGGGGGCGGGCCGTTCCTCTTCTTCACATCGTCGTTGTTGTTGTTCGCACCGCCGCCCTTCTTCGCCTTGCCCTTGACGGGCCTGGCGCCCAGGCCGCCGTACGACAGGACCGCGAGGGACCACTCCACGAGCACCGTCGCTAGTTGCAACGCGCCCGCGTCGTCGCCGTCCTCGGGCTTCCATCCCGCCAGGTCCCGTATCAGCCCGTCCGCCTCGGTCGCCTTCTCGGCGTAAGGGATCCGCCCGTCGTAGAGGCGGGCGCGGGCCCGAGGGGCTTCGAACTTGGATCCCGCGCGAGGTGCCGTATCGGGTGCGCCCGTCTCCTCGGCGGCATCCGCGGTGTCGAACATCGACATGAGCGCGTCGACGCCGCTCCAGCCTCCCCATTGGTCCCATTGGTCCCCAGCCTCCTCCATGGCGCCTCCCCTTCCCCGCGCTCCTAGGTATTGTGAAAAGCGAACGCGCAAAGGAGCACTTTTACTCGTGACGATGTTTTAACTGTCTCGCTACCGGTCGCTATGTTCCTATGATGTCCCTTTCCCTCCCTCAACTCGCGTCAACTCGAGCACCCTGAATATACCACCGCTCCCGCGTCCGTACCCCGGCCGGAGCGCCCCATCGTTCACCGCCTCGCATCTGAACCCACCGACGTCGGCGACGCGCTCCTCGAAATAATCCACGCTCTCCGGCCTGTGGTCCCGGCACGACGCCATCACCGCGACGCCGCCCACGGGCACGATCGCGCACAACGTAGTGACGAGCGCGTCGATCACCTCGCGCTTCTCCGTGTATATCAGGTCCGCGCCGAGTACCAAGTGCGGCGCCCTGAGCGGCCTCGGCAGGGCTCGGACGTCAGCGTCCACGCCCCAGCGCAGTGGCACCGCAGCCATGGCGACGTCAGCCGGGACTGGACCGACCGGCGCCTTGTTCCTCGACGCGTTGGCGCGGATGAACGGCACGAGGCCGGGGAGGTCGGACATGCCGACGACCGCGGGGAGGCCCGAGGACGCGACGAGTAACCCCGCGACGCCGGTCCCAGAGCCCAGCTCCAACACCACCACCGACCGTTCAACACAGCTGTCCGTCCTACCCGAGGACGATGGTGGCGACTCATCCGATCCGCCCGCCCCGTCGCGCGCACTCGACAGGCGACGCCACACCTCCGGCTGGGTGACGTACATGCCCAGTAGGATCCCCGCGTCCCACACGGTGAACCCGGTGGCGGGTATCGGGTCCACGGATGTATCGTCAGGGTCACCGGGCGTGGCCGACGATGATGAGGGTTGGCCGGCACCATGAGAGGTGCCCACCGCGGACGGCGCGGACGGCGCCTGCGCGATCCTCAGCGGCGGCATCCCGTCGGCGTCCCTGTCCGGGAGGGAGATGATGAGGTCATCGACGAACTTCTCGCGGTAGGACAGCGCCGCGCGTCGCCATCCCTCGTGCCCGTCCTCGTCCGCGCCCGTCATCCGGCTCTGACGACTGCCGCACTTTTTCGAGACGTTTGATTAAAACGACGAGGCGCGTCGATCGGTCGCACTCCTGACATGCGCGGGCGGGCACGCCGCGCATGATCAAGCGGACGCCTTCGATAGGAGACAGCCTCAGCCAGCTCAACATAGCCCCCAGGGGCAGAGCGGGTGGACGCGACGACGCCCCGGGGCTCAACACGGACCCGGAGACCCCCGAGCACAAGCGCGCGCAGCGGCTCCGTTCGACCGCCTCGTCATCTAATCCGTTCGCTTGGACCGGCGCGATGACCGGGGCGTCGGGTGCGGGGCCCGGCAGGCGCGACGCGCGGTACCTCGCGCTCATCGTCTGCGGCCTGGTCATGGCCGCGATCTTCGCCGCGCGCCTCGTCCGGGCGTCATTCGCATCCGGGGTGGGAGGGACGGCGACGTACAGAGACGCGTCCATCGACATTATGTGCGGGCAAGATGTCCCGCGGCACGTCGTGATCGTCGACGCGGGGTCCACGGGATGCCGCGCGCACACGTTCGAGATCGTCCCGGGCGCCACTAAACCTCGGTTCCAGCTCCGAACACTCGGTAAGAAGGTGAAAGGAAACACACCGCTCGCGTCGCTCGCGGGCAAGCGGGACGACGACGTCGCGGAAGCCATCGTACCGATGCTGACCCAGGCGTTGGAGAAAGTGCCTTCACATGAACGCGGTGCCACACCGCTGTACCTCTGGGCCACCGCGGGTGTCCGCGTGCTGCCCGACGAGACGCAACGCGCGCTGTGGGCGTCCGTCGCGAGGGTGGTGTCCAAACGAACTGGGTTCTCGCTCGGTCTGGACGGAGGCGGCCTTCGCCTGGAAAACAACGCGCGATCGCACTTTCGAACCATCGACGGCGAGGAGGAGGGATTCTTCGCGTGGCTCGCCGCGAACCAGCTCTCGGGGCGGGACATGACCTCCGTCGGCGCCGCGGACGCCGCCGCAGTGCCAATTGACACGGTCGGCGCGCTGGACGTCGGGGGCGGGAGCGCGCAGATCGTCGCGCTGCCCGCTTCACGAATTTTATCATCGGGCGACGGCGACGCCGGCGGATCAGGCCCGCCCGCGGACCTCGACGAGCTCAAGACGCGGGTGTACGTGCGCTCGTACCTCGGGTACGGCGCGAACCACGTGGAGAAGCGGATGTGGGCGGCGGCTGCGGCGGCGGCCAAGGCGACAGGCAAGTCGGAGGTGACCATTCCGTGCGCGTTCGTCGGGCGTAAAGAGAGCGTGGACGGCGTGTCGTTAGTCGGCGGCGGCGACTTTGACGCGTGCGTCAAGGAGGTTCGAGCGGAGCTCCACGCGCTGCAGACGCAGAACGGCACGCCGATGCGCGCGCCCGCGGACGTCGTCGGCACCGGGACGCGTTTCCTCGCGATGTCGCTGACGTATCACCTGACGCACTTTCTTCACGTCGCGCTGCCCTCGGGCCTCGACGGGTTCCCCCGGTCCACGATCGAGCAGGTCAGGGCTGGCTCCCAGATCGCGTGCGGTACGAATTGGGAGGACGCGCTCGCCAAGTGGGACGGCGTGGACGCCAACACGGCGACGGACAGGCTGCCCGGGCGGTGCTTCGACGGCGCGCTGGTGACGGCGCTGCTGGAGGGGGGCCAAGGCTCGGCAGACGGGGGAAACGGCCGAGGCGGGGTCGGGTTCGGGTTCGCCACGGATACGCGCGATATCGAGTACGTGGAAGACGTCAACGGCGCCGACGTGGAGTGGACGATGGGCGCGGCGATGTCCCTCGTACACCCCGCGCGGGCTGGGTCGATCCAGTGCGACGCGAGTAACTCCCGGTCGAGGAGGAAAGGCGGCGACGACGGATCGGCCGGCGGCGTCGAATACGTAGTCGCGCTGATGATCTTCATCGGCGCGTTTGTCGTGTTTGTGCTGGTGAAAGGGCCCGGGATGGACGTGCATATCCCGATGGTGGTTCCCAAGGCTGGTGGGTTCAGGAAGGGCGGTGGGATGCGCGGCAGGTCCGCGTCGTTCAACGTGTGACGCGAGCGTTAGGCGTCGATATTTAAACTTTAGAGATTTGAACTTCAATCCGTCGCGCGCTCCGATCAGAACTCCTCGAAGATCTTGCACGCCTCCTCGAGGTCCACCGGGTTCTCCGGCACCATCGACGCCAGTAACTCCCGCTCGAGGTCCTCTATCCTGTTCCTGTGCTGCTCCGTGAACGCCTCGGAGAGCGCGAGCGGCTTCGGTTTCAGCGCCCCCGTTCGTAGCGTCTCCCAGTCAAACTCCGCCTGCGCGAACCACGGATGCGTCCGTATATCGTTCGCCTTCCTTCGCAAGTTACCCAAACGCTTCGCCGAGCGTCGCTCCATGAACCATGACATGATGTCCACCGCCTCTTCGCTGAGGTAGACCGGGAACGAGACGTTCCAGCTCCGGTCCACGATGCGCTTCATCACCGTCAGCGGATCCTCCGGCTTCCCGCCCACAATCTGCGAAAACGGCTGCTGGCCGGTGAGCAACACGTACATCATGACACCTAAGCCCCACCAGTCCACGCTGGTTCCGTACCCACGCGCCAGCACAACCTCGGGCGCGACGTACCCGGGGGTTCCGCAGAACGTGTACGTGTGCTGACCTTTCTCCAGTTTCTTCGCAAAGCCGAAATCTCCGAGCTTAGCAGTTCCGTCGCTCGCCAACAGCACGTTCTCCGGTTTAAGATCCCTGTACACGATCTGGTTGTCGTGGAGGTACTCGAACGCGCTCGTTATGACCGCTATGTAGTACATCGCCATGTTCTCCGGCATCCCCTTGAGCATCTTGATCTTCGGCGTAAACGGCTTTTTGGGCAGGCGAATGTTCTGCACAGTGGCAACCGCCGCGAGCGCGTCCATCAAGTCGCACCCGTCGACGAAATCGAACAGAAAGTAGAGGTTCTCGACATCCTGGAAGCTCGCGTGCTGACGCATGCACGCGAAGTGTTTCAGCTCCTTCGTGATGCTCTGCTCGCAGTAGATGTGCTCGGGCGTCGACATCACCGCGCACTTTCGCATCTTCTTGAGCGCGAATGTCACGATCTCGCCGTTCCCGACGGCGCAGTCCACCCGCCGCACGCTGCCGCTCGCGCCGCCGCCCAGGAGCGTACCCTCCCTCAGCTCGATGTCCACCGTGGGGACGTCGTTTGCCGACGCGCCTTCCTCCGCACCACCTTCCTTCGCGTCCTCCGCGCCCGCGCCGTCGACTGGAGCTTGCTGTTCCTTGTAGTCGGCCGGCGCCAACGACACGAACGTGACGTTGCTGCACGTCCCTTCCATGGCGCTCTCGCTTCGCCCTTTGCGGTCGACGATGGTGATGTTCGCGCGCATCCACGGCGCCGCCCACTCCAGCTCCCGCATGCGTTGCTCCACAACCTCCGCCGATTTCTCCCGCGCCATGATCTCCTCCAGCGGACCCAACAGATCGGTGAACACGGATCGGCCCAGGCAGAGGCACGTCAGCTCCTGCGCGCCCATGGGTACCATCACCGTGGCGTCCCTCGGTTGATCGTACAGCAGCGCCTTCTCTCCGAAGAAGTCCGCGCGGAACAGGCGGTTGACGGTTCGCATCCCGCGGACCGAGCCGTCCAAGTCGTCTGTGACAAAAACACAAATTTAGTACGGGCAAACAGTCAGGGAACAAAAAAAGAAGAAACTCACCGCCATCCGTCTCGCCGGTTCTCGCGACTCGCACCACGGCTTCGCCCTTGGAGACGATGTAGAAGTAGTCCGTCTCCGTGGACCCTTGCTCCACGACGATGTCGCCCGGTCCGAACGTCTTCTCCTCGAGCGCCTCGGCGACGGCGACGCGTTCCTCGACGGTGAGCGACGACAGGATTGGAACCGAGTTGAGAAAGACGAGGTGCTGCGACTTGGCCTCCTCCGCAACCTTCCTCGTGAGCTCCCTGAAGGACTTGCGGTCGAGCATCCACACCATGGCGTCGCTCGTCGCGATCACCGACGCGGTTCGCGGGGACTCGAACATCAGCGAGATCTCTCCGAAGATGTCCCCCGCGGCTTTCGAGTTGACCTTGACCTCGGCGCCTCTGCGATTGCAAAACACGTCGAAGGTGCCAGAGTGCACGAGATACATCTCGGATCCCATGTCGCCTTCTTGGATCATGCGCTCGCCCGATGGGACTTCCAGCACGGTCATCTCCCTGGCCACGGCGTCGCGCACGGTCTCTGCGAGCTGGTGGAAGACCACCGTGTTCTCGAGGGCGGATTTGATGAAGTCGACCTCGTCTTCGTTCGCCTTGCGCCCCGCGGGGGTTTCGGGCTTGGCGGATGCGCCCCCCGCGGGTCGCACATGGAGCCGTTCGGTCATGCCCTGCGCACGGAGCTGGGGCACCTGCTCGTGGTCGCGGTCCTTGCTGACGCTCATGACGCGCTGCGCGGGGGCCCTCTTAGTCTTGGTCGCGTTCGACGGGCTGTCGCGCCCATTGGACCCGCCGGGGGAGTCGGGGTTGGCGCGAACCTCGGGTTTGTCCTTCTTGTCCTTCTTGTCCTTCGGCTCGGACGCGCCGCTGAACTCGTACGCCTCGCCGTGATTCACCGGTTGTTTACTCAGGCACGGACCCATCGCGATGCGACTATCGGCCTAGCCTCGTTGGTCGATTCGAGAGAAGGGGGGTGTTGCTTTTCGGCCGGAGAATGTGGGATTTATCCTCGGTCGAATGCGGAAGGGCGCGGTCGAACGCGCGTGTCTGGATCGCTGGGGCGCGTCAGTGGCGCTCGGCGGCGACGCAGCTCGTGGCGGAATGCCCACGGGAAGGTTCGGGTGAACCGAGCCGACCACGAACGCACCGTGGTGTGGCTGCCCGCCCGGGCCGACCCTTCGTCGAAACCAGGGACGCATTGCGCCTTCAACCAGCCAAAATCGTCTCCAGCCAAAAAGCCAACAACGAGTCTCCCTCCTCGGCAGTGGGAAGGGGCGAGTGGCGGGTCCCTGAGACTGGAGTCGCGACCGTGAGGCGACGTCGGTCCGTCATCGA
>Ga0115006_10002502_pt1 | contig 12108 bp, 5 predicted proteins | sample ArcOceMetagenome_3_FD_88943 | JGI IMG/M metagenome (GOLD analysis project Ga0115006, IMG submission 88943) | Marine eukaryotic phytoplankton communities from Arctic Ocean - Arctic Ocean- Svalbard ARC20M Metagenome | ecosystem: Environmental > Aquatic > Marine > Oceanic | place: Arctic Ocean...
AAATTGAATTTTTTTTCGGCCCGTGTCGGTGCCGTGACAGACGACAGTTTGGCTGGCGGCGGACGGTCGAGGACGGTGGGACGGTGGGATTGCGCATGTGCGAGGGCGCAGGCACGGGCGCGAGGGTGCGATAGCGAGCCCTCTGGCATGTGCCCGCATCCGGCCGGCGCGCCACACGGGCGCGCCGCGAGCGGCCGGCGGAGGCCCTGAGCGCCGTGCGCGCGACTGCGCCTGCGGCATTTGGCGGAGGCACGAGGCATGGCGGGGCAGGAGGACACCTTTTCGTTCCAGGAGGACACGCTCAACATCGCCGACCTGAATGAGCTCGTCGCACAGGGGCATGCGCCCGCGGGCGCCCAGCACGACGTGGGGTTCAAGAGTGGCTGGAAGAGCGAAAAGGTCTCGGGCAGCGAGATTAGGGAGCGCCTCGCCGCGCTCGCGACGGTGTCGGCGGCCTCTACAGCGACGGCGGCCTTGCATGCCGGCGCGCACGAGACAGTGCTCAGCGCGACGCCGCCGCTGGCCGCCGTCGATGTCGGCACCGCGCCCGGGCGCCCCGACCATGGCACGGCGGCCAACACCGACACGGCCGCCACCGTCGAGTCGTGGAGCAGCCTGCTGGCCCCGGACACGGCCGGGCAAGACCGATGCGGGGACGCGGCGTCGTTGGACATTCGCGATGCGGAACAGTTGCTGGCGATGTCGCCCACGGACGCCAAGCGTGCCGTGGAGCTGTCGGCGGGAGGGGCGCCTGTGAGTGTTTGTCGCTGCGCTCTGTCGTGTACCGCACGCGTCCTGCGCTGCATGGGCTGGGCAGCACCCGGGTGCTGAATGGCGTGTGCTGTGCGCAGAGACCCGGCGCAGACACAGGGCGCGGCAACGAGGACGCCGACGTGCTCTCGTTCGAGGCGAAGCGCCATGCGCTCGGTGCCACCGGTCGGCAGGTACGGCTCGCTGCCGCGCCTGTGCCCGCCCTCTGGATCCGCGCAGGCGGCGATTCCCTTGGGCTGCTAGCATCTGCAGGGTCAGGTGCCTTTGCAAGAGCAGGGTTGGTGCGACTGACGCATGCGAGTCGATGGGGGAGCAGATAGCGCACGATTTGGAGGCGCCGCTCTCGTGGCAACTGGAGGATGACGACAACAATGGGAGGCGGCCAATCCGCAGGGGCGGGCCCCTCCCTGAAGTCGTCATGCCACGGTGCGCGGCCGCAGAAGCCAAATCGCCGACGCTCGTCTTGCAGCCAGATAGTCCTGCGCGTCTGCCCGAGGCACGGACGCCGCAGCACAGAGGGCACGAGGCTGCGGCCAACAATGACTTCGGCACGCCAGGCCCCGCGCCACGGCGCTCCGCGGAGCGCGTGAGCCTCAGTGAAATCAGGCAGCGACTGGGCAATCTGGCGAGCGGGACCGGGCAGGGCGCGTTTGCGCCCTTGAACCTGAGCGGCCTGCGCGCCTCTGACTCTGACGCCGGCTCCCTGCACGCCCCGCGCTCGCGAGAAGCTGGAGCCTTCAGCCCCATGAATGCTGCCGGCAGTGCTCATCGCAGGAGAGGCTCGGGACATGATGAGGGCACAGAATCAGGTGGGGCGTTTGGGCCCCTGACCCCAACATCTGGTCGCAAAACGTCTGGTGTTGCTGGGAACAGTGAAGCGAGCAGCGGCGCTTTTCCACCGTTTCAAGCCCGCCCCCCGACCTCCTCTGGGCGGAATGGGCAGGTGCTCGCTGAAAGTGGGGCCTTTCCTCCTCTCGAACCTCGGCTGCCATCTCGCAGCGGCGGAGCAGAAGGTGCCGTGGATACTGGAGGAGGCACGTCGCCGCCCCACAGAAGACCTCCGTCATCGCACGGGGGTGTGACAAACGGCTCAAGCAGTTCGGGGGCGTTCGCACCTCTGTCGAAACTGCCCTCTCCTTCCCGGGAGGGGCCAGCACAGGAGGAGGGAGCGTTTTCGTCAAGGCAGCCGGCAAGCGCCTCGCGCCACGTCCCGCCTGGCATGGAGGGTGTGGGTACAGGGCTGGGTTCCGCACGCCCAGGCTCGAGCAGCGGGCGCGCACCGGGAGTGGTGGCAGTGGGCGCCTTTGGTGAGAGCATTCTGGGGTCCCCGACAGCGCCGCGGATTGCGATGATGGGAGCGCGGCGGGGAGCGCTGGGCGCACGCCAGCCCGCAGTGAGCGCGGGTCCGGGTGCGGTTGAGCTTGCCAGACGCAAGGCTGAATCTCTGGTCAAGGAGGCGTGGATGGCGCTGGCGGGAGAGGAGCTTGAGAGCGCGCAGGAGCTTGTTGAGCAGGCCAGGGAAGAGTGGAGGAAAGCAGGCAAGCCGGAGGGGTTGAGCATCAAGTTCGTGCAGATCCAAGCTAAACTTGACGAAAAGCGCCAGGTTGCCTTGCAGCCCCGCCCCGAGGCCGAGTTCGCTCCGCTTGCTGCCGCCCTTGATCCCTTTTCCGAAGAAGAAAGCGCGGCCTGCAGATTGAGCCAGCACGAGAGTGTGAGCTGGTGCGACGAGACGCAGCAGCGTGTCAAGCAGGCCTTGGCCGACGGGCAGATTGTTGAGAATGAGCCCGGATCTGACCCGCTGCCCAAAGGTTGGCTGCGTCTCAAAGCTCATGACTCGGGTCAGGATTACTGGGTCAATACGGAAAGTGGGCAGCGTGTTGCGCAGCAGCCCAAGGACTGCGCATCGGCGGACAAACTCATCAGTGCGGCTGGCAACCTGCTGTCGCAGAACCAGGTGGCCTGCGCGCGAGAAAGGCTGGAAATGGCGCTGGAGCAGCTAGAAGACGCCAAGATTCGAGACCGCGACGAGGTGTGCGCGGATCTGCACGATCGAATTACGCGTCGCGCAGCGGACATGCGTGCGGAGGCTGAGAAGCAGTTGCAAATTGCATCACGTGCCCTTGACAAGGGCGATTTCCAAAAGGAGCGCTCGTTGCTGTCGGATGCTCGGGACATGTTCATGGATGCGCTTGACGAGCGGCTGGATGCTGCGCTCTACCTTGAGACTCAAAGCACCGTGGACGCGCTACAACATGACATCGAAAAGAAGGAAGAGCAGGCGCGCCATCGTCGGAAGGGGGATGAGGCCGTGCAGCAGTTGAAGACTGCGCTGCAAGAGCGAGATATCAGGCGCGCACGCATGGCGCTGGTCGACGCTGAGCGCGCGTACGTTGCAGCAGGAGATGCAAGCGAGTCTCTGCAGGTGGGCCCGAAAGCCGACGAACTGCAACAGCTCAGCATCTTGCTTGAGTCGCAAAATGATACTAGGCTGCGAGGAGACGAGGCGCTGGCAGCAGCACGCTCTGCCTTTGCGCGCGGCGACCATGTGACCACGCAGGAGCAGGCCAATAAGGCCCGGTCTTGTTATCTCAAGGCAGGGTTGCGGAGCGATATGACAGCCGAGCTGATCAAGCCCGTGGAGCTCTTGCTGTCGCAACTGGAAACCTACTTGCAATCGAAGCAGCGCACCCTCGACATCTCGGAAAGCAGTGAGTCTGACGACAATGGCGCAGCAGTGCAGCGAGCCGGAGAGGAGGAGGAGAGGGAAGATGCAGAGCAGGGTGAGGACGAGGACGAGGACGAGGACGAGGACGAGGACGAGGAGTCAGACGCAGAGCAGGAAGAGAGCTATAATTTTACGAGCGGGGGGCCGTCATCCCCAATGCAGCAGCCAACGCGACAGCCGGATGCACCGGCAGCAGCGCGACGCCCTTTTCAGCGCTCGCATGTTGCCATGGCACCACACCCGCCGCGACAGTCTGCTCCTGTGGCCCAGGCGGCAGGCGCCCTCGTGCCTCGACCTCCTGCTGTCCACAAGAGCGGCAGCGGGTCGGACGAGCACGCGCCGCTGGTTGCGCGTCCTCCGCCCGCTCGCACGCTCCAGCCGCACCCGCCTCCTTCGAATGCAGCGCCTCACAGGCAGCCAGTATCCGAGGCCGCGCCAGAGCCCTTGTCATCGCCAATACGTCCGCCGACCGGGAGTCGTCCGCATCGTGGGAGCGGAAGGCCGATGCCGCAGGCCTTGTCTCCTGTTGCGCCCGCTCGCACATCGCCACACTCGACGGATGGTTTGGATGATGCAGGTGGCCACAAAATGGCCGCTCCTCCCCCAGCTCCCCCACCACGGCGACCTGTGCCGCACCATGAACTCTTGAGCTCCAACGGCCTGGCTCAAAGCCAATCGGCCGAGGACGGGTCCCCAGATAGGCAGGCAGATGAATTGTTGCGTCGGCGCCGTCGCAACGAGCTTCTGCGCTGGTGGAAAACCACGGCCCTGGAAGCAGCAGAAGCGCGCAAGCGGGAGGAAGCCAATCGCAGACCTGCCGATACCTCGGTTGAGGATGCGCGGGCCGCCGCTGATGCCTTGCTTGCCACTGCCGACAAGGCGTTGCTGCAAGCCAGGACCGGGCATGCTGGCAGAGTGAGCAAGGTGGAGCAGGCGATGCGGCACGTTGCCGAAGCGCGTCAGGTCGTGGCGGCAGCTCGCATCTCAGATCGCGACCAGGTGTTGCAGGACGTGCAAGCTCGATGCGCCGAAGCGCTCAATTGGGCCAAGCTGGTCGAACACGCGCAGAGCGCCAAATCCAAAGCCGAGAATGCTCTCAAAAACAAGGAGTGGGCGCAGGTGGTGTCAGAGGCCGACACGGCTATCGAGGCCTTTGAGGCGGCAGGCGAGATGGATCAGGTGTACAGCATGGAAGATCTAAAGCAGCGTGCTGCACAGGCGCAGGCTCGCGCACAGCACTGTGAGAGAGGCGATGAAGCTGTCAAGCGTGGGCTTGAGGCGCTCAAGGACGGGCAGGTGGCGCTGGCCAGTGAGCAGGCGCAGTTGGCCACTGGCGAATATGCTGCGGCTGCGGCAGGTATACCCGAAGGGCTCAAGTCGCTCTTGCAGCGCATCAGGTTGGTTGTTAGCGTGCACACGCGCACACAACTGCTGGTGTCATCGCTTGCGCGCGAATGCGTGTAGATGCAAACATGTGCATGGTGTGGTGTGCGGGTGAGCGTGTTGCTCGGCTTGAGGTTTGCCCTCGCGTCCGCGCATGTCCTCTAACGCAATTTCGGTGTCTCCCTCTCTGCTACTTGCTTGTGCTGCTCGCTGACTCGCTCGCTCGCCCTTGTAGTGAGGAGGTTGCGGCTGCCGAGGCTGCAGCGGCGGCAGCCAGGGCTGCGGCACAACGCGAGCAAGGCGACCAGGCACTGGAGGATGCGCAAGCGTGCATCGAGGATGGCGAGTTCGACGATGCTCGCCTCGCCATAGCCAAGGCTAGGTCCCTATTTGAGCAGGCCAAGTGCCTGGATGAAATGACGCGAGTCCTCGCCTCGCTCGATGTCATGGTGGCGCGCAAAGAGGGCCGTGAAAAGTGCCTGAAGCGTGCGCGCGCTGCCTTTGAGGCATGCAAGCTCAGTGTCGAAAGGGCAGGCACGGAAACCGACGCCAACGAAAAGCGTGCCCTTCTTGTGGCAGCCCGTGATGACTGCTACACTGCAATTGCCGGGTTCCAGGAGGCGGATGAAGAAGAGTTGGCAGCGCAAGTGCGGCAAGTGCTTGCTGGTGTAGAACAAAGCATCCGCGAGACACGCACCAGTGCCGAAGCCGATGCCGCCATTGCTGCTGCCGAAAAGCACTTGGGAGACCTCCATTTCGATGAAGCGCGTCGCGAGGCGGCGCAGGCGATGCTGTTCCTGGCCAAGGGTGGCTTGTTGGAGGAGCGTGAGGCCCAGGTGACGGAGCTCGAAGAACGTATTCAGGCCGAGGAGGCTCGCCAGCGCACTCGCCAGGAGATCCGCAACGCGCTTGAGCTGGCATCCGGCGCCACTGAGCTCGCGCGTGTGCCTGGAAAGGCATCGAGCCTCGATGATGCTCGCGGGCATTTACTGCGCGCTGAGCAGCTGTTGCCGCAAGCAAACGACACGCAGCTGGCTCAGGAGGTGAAGGATGCCAAGCACAGGATTGAGGTGGCCGTCCAGTGGCTGCAAGAGCTCGAGGATGGAGATGCTGAGCTGCAAGATGCGCGCAAGCATCTAGCAGCAGACGACCTCGAGGGGGCGCAAGAAAGCGGGCGGACAGCTCTGCAAGTGTTTGAGCGACTTGATGTCGCTCCAAACATCGCTGCCGCCCAGCAGCTCCTTGCGGAGGTTTCGAGTGCGCGCGTGCGGGCAAACGGCGAGGAAGAGTTGAGGAAGGGTGAAGAGGCTCTTGGAGACGACGACATGGAGCAGGCACACGCGCATGCCAGTGCCGCTCGGGAGATGTTTCAACAGGCAAAAGCTGGAGACGGTGTTGTAAAGGCGGAAGACCTCATTCGCCGCGTCCGCGAAGCTAAAGATCGCGATGCTACTGTGGAGCAGGGGAGCAAATTGCTGGCCGAGGCAGAGTCAGCCATGAACAAAGCTGATTTCGGGGCGGCTAGACGCGCTCTTAGTCATGCTCGTGCTGCCTTCCTCCGTGCAGCCATTCACGATGGCGAGCAGGAGGTGGCACAAGTGGAGCAGCGACTTGACGTCATGGAAGCTGCTGCCGCTGCGCTAGGTGAGGCGAGACAGGCTGTCCAAGAGGCTACACAGTGCGCAGCAAATCTTCCGCCAGAGGCATTGGCTGCCAAGTTTGCCGCACAACGTGCTCGTGCTGCGCTCGAGCGATGTGGCGAAAGCGTGTGCGCTCCATGCATGGTCAGCGAGGTACTTGAGGTTACAGGCAAGGTGCAGGCAATTGAGGAGGTCATCAGAGGCATGATGGAACAACAATCGGCGCAGGCGACTGTTGCGACTCTGATCCAGAATGCGCGCACATGCTTGGACAAAGAGCAGCTAGACGAAGCCGATGAGTTGCTCGCACAAGCACGGCAGGCGCTTGCACAGGCAGAGGATGGCGGCGGTGAAACGCTGCAGCAGGTTGTCAACATGCAGGAGGAACTGCGCGTGGTGAGGCAGGAGGTGGAGCATCGGCAAGAGGGCGAACGCTTACTCGGGGAAGCTGAGGAAAGTTTGCGAGCCGTCCAACTTGGCACAGCGGAGCAACAGGCTCAGCAAGCGTTGCAGGCGCTCAACAAGGCGCACAAGCGCCTGCGTGTCGACAAGCTGCAGCAGCAGACCCACCGACTGATTTTGCGCATCGCGGATAAGATCGGAAAGGAAGCCAAGAAGGATCAGGGCGCCGGGAGCCTCAAGGCTGCTGAGCAGTGCATAGAGGAGCGACGCTTTGATGCTGCGCGCGTGCATTGCGCTGAGGCGCGCGACGCGCTCGTCAAGGCCGGTGCGCTGCAAGACCATGAAGGCCATCTGATTGATCTGGAGGCGCGAATCGCGCAGCTTACAGCCTTAGACACGATGCGTGCCCAGGCTGAACAGGCAGTGCAGTTGGTAGGGAGGGCATTGGATGTGGTGCGAGTCCCAGGGAAACGTGATGCCAAGCTCGCAGAGGCTAGGGAGCATCTGGCCTCTGCTGTTACGTTGCATGAAACCATGCTGGAGGTGCATCCTAGCACCCTAGCGTCGGTCCTCGGGGAAATTGTGGCTGCCGGCCAGCAGTTGGCCGTTGATCTGGAGCAAGTGCAGGTCAGTTGCTGGTGTCTTGCCTTGTACCTTGCAATCACAAAACCCTCACAGCGTCGCCACAATTCACAACCCCGCACGGCATGCGAGTGAAAATACTTACATGTGCACTCGCACCCATCTACCCACTCGGTTGGCAGGCCCGGCTTGCGGAAGAGGAGAAGTGGGCGTCGGCATGTGTAGCAGGCGAAGGAGCCCTGCAAACAGCTCGCGACGCGCACGAAAAGCAAGACCTCGACGCGGCTGTCCTTCATGCTACCGCGGCTCTGGAGCACTTCAGCGCGGCTGAATCAGAGGAGGGCAAACAGGCAGCAAGCAAGTTTTTAGAGCAGTTATCTCAGGCCCGCAATCAAGCCCGCGCCCAGGTCCGTGCTGCGCGTCTTCGTGTCCTCTCGCGCATCATCGCTGTGCTACTTCCTCCTTATGTGTCTCTCGCCCACAAATCCTCTCGTGCGCCCCTTCGCAAAATAGCACCTGCTCAGAGAAGGCAGCAACATGCGCTCACACGACGCGACGGGGCATGGCGTGCGCAGGAGCTGCTGGCAGCAGGGGAAGCTGCCCTGTCTCGCGACCAAGTTGCCGCAGCTCGCGCGGCGGGCGATGAAGCGCGGCAAGCGGCCGAGGATTGCGCCTCTATTCCGCTCATTCGCCAGGTGGAGGCGCTGCTCTTGCGCGTTGAAGCGCGCGAGGAGTCGCTCTTGAATCGCGAGCAAGGTGTGCACGTGTGGGTGCTTGCGTGCTTGCTTGTGTGCGAGGGTACATAATTTGCTGCGGGGATTCGATGGACATGTCTAGTTTTCGCTCCCTCTCTCGAGTGTTCGTGTGTGTGTGTGTGTGTGTGTGTGTGTGTGTGTGTGTGTGTGCCCTCCATATGGGCATGTGCATGCACATACAAGTACACGTTTCAGGTCTTGCGGCATACGCATGTGAGTGTGCGCACGCGTGCACGCTCGCATGCGCCGCTCACATTCACCCGTGCATACACGCAGGTCTCAAGAGGGTGGCAGAGGCGGAACAGGCCATGACAGATGGCGAGTTTTCAGCAGCGCGTGCAGCTTTGGGTGCAGCAAGGTCAATGCTCGAGATTGCCAAAGATCTCGAGGGGCTGGAGCGTGTGAGGGAGCTGCAAGGGCAGGTCGAGGCGGCCGAAGCCTCGAGGAGCAGCGGAGAGGCGTTGGTGGAGGCTAAGAACGCGCTGCAGCGAGCTGATTTTGCGGCGGCCAAAGCGGCTGTTGCGGCCGCGAGAAATACCATGCTCAAGGCAAACCAGGGCTGCGAGGAGGTTGACGCGCTGCAGCGGAGGATTGAGGCTGCAGAGCGCGCCACTGAGACCTTGGCGGATGCCGAGAAGCTGCTGGAGGAAGCCCGTCACTTTGCGCAGGCTGAGCTGAAGATGGAAGAAGCAAAGGAGCGGCTTGTTTTGGCGCGAGCGGCAGCTGAAAAGTTTGTCGCAGCGCAAGCAGCGCTGGTGTCGTTAGAGCCGGCCCGGTCCTCCACGGACACGGATGCGTCTGCGGATGAGCGCGCACAGGCTGGCGCCGGGCTCGCTGCTCTCCTGGTGCCAGACTGGAAGCAGCAATGGGAATCCCGCGTGGGTGAGCTTGCCGCCTTCCTTGCGTGGTTGCAGGACATGCAACAGAAGCAAGCCCGGGCCGCAGAGTTGCTCGAACGCGCCCAGGACTCGTTCCAGAAGGACGACCTTGATGAAGCACTGAAAGCGGTGGACGAGGTGACGCAAATCGCCAGCGCTTTGGCCGAGAGCAAGTCAGATGAGGTGAAGGAGCAGGGGCTGAGGATTGCAGCGGACGCCGAGTACCTCGCCGCGCGCATAAAGTCTGCTATTGACGGAAAGGGGGCTGTGCAAGACGCTCGCAGCGCGCTGCGTGCTGGCGAAGAATTGCTCAAGGAAGATAAGCTTGCTGAGGCCACGGAGCAGGCCAACAAGGTGCGAGCGGCGCTGACGCGCATCACGGGTGAGGAGGAGCTGGTGCAGTCGCTCACGGAGCAGACAGAGCTCCTGGAAAAAGCCATCACGCGCGCGCACGCAGCCGAAGAGGCTGATGCTGCGACCAGTGAAGTGCGGGAGCGTATAGGTGTGGCAGACTTTGAGGGTGCTCGCGCTTCGGTCATGAAGGCGGCCGACGCCCTGCAACGCTGCGAGATGGCTGATCACCAGGCAATCGTCCTCAATATGCTGTCGCAAGTCAACTCCGCCGAAGCGGTCCATCGTGCGCGCATGCAGGCGCAAGAGCTGCTGTCGGAGGCCGAGGCGGCTCTTGCGAAGGAGGACGAGCATGCGGCGCGGCGCGCTCTCGACGCGGCTCAGCGCGCCGTGGACAGCATCGGCGAGGATGCGCTGGAACCAGAGATGCGGGAGCGCTTTGCGAAGCTGGAGCAAGTTCTGGGGGCTCGAGACCAGGCGTCGCGCTGCATGGCAATAGCCAGCAAGGCGCTCAGCGCTGTTGAGCAGCAGGTGGCTAGCGAGCAGGTGGAGGAAGCGCGCCAGTCACTTGCGGCGGCTGCAGAAGCTGTGGAAGAGGCCGCAAGCGCAGCCGAGGGCCGCTCCGATCTGGCTGACCAAGTGCTGGATCTGCGTGCGCGCCATGCTCGATTGTCAGAGGGACTGGCGCGCGGCGGCAACCGTGCTGCCGCGCGCAAACTTGCTGGGCAGCACCATGCCGCTGCGCAGCGCGCAGTGAATGCGGAAGACGTCGAAACAGCGGCGGAGGAGCTGGCGTGCGCGCGGCATCAGTACAATGTCGCTGGCGACCTCGAGGCCATGGGCGAGGTCCTGGATGCGCTGCACAAGCAGGTGGAGGCCCTAAAAGAGAAGGGGTCGAGTGACAAGGAGCGGCAGATAGGCGACGAGGCCATCAAGAAGTTTGGCCAAGCGGTGGTCAACGGCGACTTCGAGCTGGCGCGCTCGCTGCTCGACCAGGCGCGCGTGCACTACGAGACAGCCAAGATCGACATGAGCGCCATGCTCAACAAGCTCGAGGGCAAGCTGCGGACGGCCGAGGCCAACGCCGCCAAGCACTCGGTGGGTGACGAGTCACTGCAGCTCGCCATCGAGCAGGTGGCCGCCGGCAACCTGGAGGAGGCGCGGGAGGCGCTGGACATTGCCAAAAAGGCCTACCAGGCGGCGGGCATCGAGCTGATGGACGACGCTATCCGCGAGCTCGAGGCTGACATTGATGCCGAGCTCGCCCAGCGCGCTAACAAGGACACGGCCACCCACGCCCCGCGTCCTGACGCGTCCCACGAGCACGACAGTTCCGAGAGCAGCTCGTCTGACAGCGAGGACGAGGCTGCTGAGCAGCCGCCTGCCAAGCAGGCCGGCACGGAGTCCCAGGGGAAAAGGACAGCCGCCGCCAACGGCAAGAACGTAAAGAAAAAGTCGGGCAAGGAGCGCTTTGAGGAGGGTGAAAACCTGTGGCGCAAGGCCTTTGACCCGGCTTCTGGCGACGTGTATTATTACCACACTGGCTCCAAGGCCGTCCAGGTCTTGCTCCTCTCCTTGCTCCGTTCCCTCTCCTCCTGCTCCCTCTTCCCTTCCCCATCTGGCTCTGCCTCGCACACTGCCATTCTCCCTCCCTTTCTCCCTCCCTTTCTCCCTCCCTTTCTCCCTCCCTTTCTCCCTCCCTTCCTCCCTCCCTTCCTCCCTCCCTTCCTCCCTTCCTCCCTACCTCCCTTCCTCCCTCCCTCCCTCCCTTCCTCCGTTCCTCCCTCTCTCCCAACCCTCCCCTTGCCTCCACCTCTTCCTCCTCCCTTCCCCTCGCTCTCTCTCTGCGACCTAACCCCCGAAAGTCTCAACTCCAGACCCTATCTTTGCCGTGGGACCTAACCCCTAAAACCCTAAAACCCTTTCTTGACAGTGGGACCGCCCGGAAGATTACAACTCTGAAGATGACTGGTCCTTGAGTGCAAGTGAGCGCTCGCATGCAACGGACAAGGAGGAGGATTCCTTCCGGTCTGCTTCTAGATTGTCTGCGAGTGTGCGTGCGTGGATGCGCCTAAACCCTAAACCCTAAACCCTAAACCCTAAACCCTAAACCCTAAACCCGGAACGCGACTGTGTGCGAGTGTGCGGGCGTGGATGCGTCTGTCTGTCTGTCTGTCTGTCTGTTCCTGTGTATAGGCACATGTGCATGTGTGCCCACACATTTGTATCGTTTGGATGTACGGTATGTGTGTGTGTGTGTGTGTGTGTGTGTTTATGTGCGTATGTGTTAGCGAATGCACATACTATACCGTATACAAGTGTTGGCGAATGCACATACAGACAGTATCCCGTATGTATATACCGTATGTATGTGTTACATACTGCATGTATGTGTTAGCGAATACACACGCTATACCATATGTATGTGTTACTATACTGTATGTATGTGTTACTATACCGCATGTATGTATTAGCAAATACACACGCTATACCATATGTGTTGGCAAATACACACGCTATACCGTACACGCTCCTGACACTGCTCTTACATGTGCACGTGCTCACACACGCCGCGCGCGCACACACACACACGCACACGCACACACACACACACACACACA
>Ga0115006_10002506_pt1 | contig 12097 bp, 7 predicted proteins | sample ArcOceMetagenome_3_FD_88943 | JGI IMG/M metagenome (GOLD analysis project Ga0115006, IMG submission 88943) | Marine eukaryotic phytoplankton communities from Arctic Ocean - Arctic Ocean- Svalbard ARC20M Metagenome | ecosystem: Environmental > Aquatic > Marine > Oceanic | place: Arctic Ocean...
GGGGGGGGGGGGGGGGGGGGGGGGGGGGGGGGGGGGGGGGGGGGGGGGGGGGGGGGGGGGGGGGGGGGTGGGGGGGGGGGCGAAAGTGAGGGGTGAGAGGTGAGAGCGTGTGTGTGTGTGTGTGTGTGTGCATGTGTGCGTGCGTGCGTGCGTGCATGTGTGCGTGTAATACTCCCGCGCGCACACACACACACCCGCACACAAACCCGCACAAGCGCCAGCAGCTCCTGCACACACGCGCACGCACGCGCGCGCGCGCGCGCACACACACACACACACGCAAGGCGCACCTCAGAGGGCAGCATCATCTGCGTGACCAAAATGGCGTCGGCATACCGGTGCACCTGGCACAGACACCATACCAACAAGTCGGCAAGGGCCGGGGGCAGAGTCAACACCTTGGCGCTCCCTGCACTTCCCCAACTCTCCCCACCCCGTCCCCGCCCCCCCCCACCGGCTCCACCGCCAACCGCCGTCGCCAATACGTGGAGGGCAGTCATAGTGAGGTGTGATATTGCCACTGCCGTCCGCCCCTGCTGCAGTGCCAAGTGCGCTGCATCCACTGCCCAGCGCGCGTTCCGAATATCCCGCCCCTGTCCGCACACACACGCACCGCACACGCATGCACATACACACGCAGAGAGAGAGAGAGAAGAGAGCGCGCGCGCGCGAGAGAGAGAGTGCGCACGCGAGAGAGAGGTTTGTAGGTAAGGGCCGGGAGCACGCAGTGGCGAGAGGAACAGGAGGAGATGCGAGAGCGACGCGCAAGGAGATGGAGGCGACGCGCATGGCACGTGAGTAGCGTGCGGCTGGGACAGGCGCAAACAAGAAGGTGCAGAGAGAGGGAGAAGAAAGAGAGGGGCAAAGGGGGTGTGCCTGCAGGACAGCCACGACAGCGCGGAAAAAGACAACATGTCTCTCTGACAGCAGGCGGGCACGGACAGGCGCCGAGGACATTGTCCCCGCAGCAGAGCCGGGCGCGTGTGCAGGAGTGTGGTAGCTGCTGGAGTGGAGCGAGAACAGTTCCTTAGCGGCCTCTGCTCTGTCTGCGCTACCCCCGTCGTCGCGCAGCCCGGAACCCGGAGCGGCGCGGCTGCGAAAGCATTTGTGGAGGGCCGCGACGGCCTCGAGCTGCGCCTGCGACAAGTCTGAGAGCGCCTGGAACCACGCTCGCTGCGGAAACGAGGCAGCCAACATCTCCCGCCCACCGGCGGCCGCTGCGGCAATGATGAGAGAAGTCAGGTCCTTGTCGGCCTTTTCGAACGCCTCGGCCTCCTCGTCCTCCGCATCACCCCCCCCGCTGCCCGCATCGTTGACCTCAACTACTGCCGCCCATTCTGCCGCCGACACTCCCAGTGCCCTGCAGCAGCTGCGCACCCTCACCCACCCCACATTTTTGCTGCTACTCGCACCTGCGCCGCCCGCGCCCCCCTGCGCCGCTGCCGCACCCTCCACCTCCATCGCCTCGGCATCAGCGGGAAACCAGGCCTCAAACGTCTTGTCCGACACACAAGACTGCTTCTTCAGCTCCTCCATTCCCTTCCTCGCCGAGCCGACGCCGCCGCCCTGTCCTGCCCCAGCCCCCTTACCCGCCGCCCCCCCGCGCCATGTCCCCGCGCTCCTGAGGAAGGCAGCGAGCTCCGACGGGCGGCACGACTTGCGCGCAGTCTTGCTCTTCCGTTGCGCAGCTTCCTGCAGCGCCGCAGCGCCGCCACCGCCCGCCACGCTCCCGTCCTGGCGGTATGGTAAAGGCCCGTCAGTGGACGGCATCACACACCGCATGCAACCTGTGGCAAGGCGCAAGACACACACACTTGCGACAACACAGCTCGCAAGGCGGGCGCATACATGCGGCGGCGCAGTGGCTCGGAGGTAGTCGATCGCCATATCCATCTCCGAGCGCGCCGCCACCAGCACGCCTGACTCCGCCGCAGCCGCGAGCGCATCCACGAGCCTTGACGTCAGCGCAGCAGCCTGCGGGAGGTGCGCCGGAAATATGGCATCGACGCCCTCGATCCGCTTGCGCGCGTCCTGCGCTGACGCGAGCCACCTGGTCGTCTCGCTCAAGGCCTCGCGCGCCAGACCGCAGCATGTGGAACGCTCGCTAGTCAGTCTGTCGCGCTTGGCGCCCGCAGCCGGTGGCGCACCGGCGGCGGCGCCGGGGTTCTGATTTTGCGTCGACGCCGGCAGCATCCGCAGCGCCACCAGCGCGGGCACCGCGGGAGCGCCGGCCAGGGTGACGACGCTGTTGGCAGCCGCCACTTGCTGCGACAAGACCTCGCGCTGCGACTCCTGCCCCTCCTCCATCATCCAGGAGCACAAGTGCTCGCGATACGCCCAGGGCAGCGGCATCACCGCGCGCGCCCCGTCTGCACCCTCGGCGCCCTCCTGCGACGAGAAACGAGGGCTGTGCGCTGCTGTGAAACGCGCGAGGCGCACAACGTTATCCAGATGCAGCAGCTGGATGAGCTGCGCGTGATGGCCCGCCAGACGCAGCAGCTCCGCCGTCAGCACCATGACGGCGCCAGAGGAGATGGGAATCTCACTGCCGCCCCCTTCCATTGCATCTGCCATCGAGTCGTCGTCCATGTGCTTGCCCTTTCTGTCCCTGGCGACGTGCGGCGTTGGCGGGGCCTCTGGCTGCGATTGTCGCAACATGCGCAAAGCCAGCGCCAGTGCTGACAGACGCTCGGGGCGCACCTGTGGACACGGCAACGCGTTTTCGTCACGACGTCGCAGACAGGCGTGAGGGCGCAGTCAGTGTGCGTGAGGGAGCGACACGTGCGCGCGCGTGCACATCTGGCTGCTGCGCGCATGCATGCGCGCGTACGTGGTGCGCGCACGCACGCACGCACGCACCGTACACCGTCGTCGCGCCTGGCTGGCCTGCTCTGCAGCCTGGCCAGATGCGGTCCGTCCCGTGGGCGCGGTGCGTTCCAAGCGGTGGATGACGGTGAGGGCCATGCGGAACAGCTCCTCAGCACGCTTCAGCTCTCCACGATGCAAGTGCCACTCTGCAAGGTCGTGGCACACCACGCACAGGAGCGGCAGGTCCACGCCCTCCTCCTGGCAGCTGTCGGCGGCGCCTGCAGAGGACAGCCCCGAGTGCTTGAGCACGTGCGCAGCAAGCTGCTTTGCTGCCGTCTTGGGGTCCCGCGCGTCCGCGTCGCTCCCGTCGTCCGCCGGGGCCCCGGGCAGCTGCTGGCCCCCTTGTGAGAGGTCGTCGCCGCGCACGACGGCGCGCAGCACCCAGCGGTGGACGTGGCACTCCCACTCGGCGCGGTTGGCAGGGTCGAGCTCCCGCACCAGCTTGCGCACATGCAGCAGCAGCGAAAGTTGCAGGGCGTGTGGAATGCGCGCCTCCACGTGCTCCAGCGTGAGGTCGGACTTGACCACGACGCGTGCCGCCAGGGCGAGCATGAGCGCGGCGCGCACGGCCTGCGTGCCCTGCGCGAGCTCCGCCAGCGACTCGAGCAGCTCCACCGCCGTCGGGCGGGCCTGCGGGTCATCCCTGAGCGTCTCCAGGTGGCCGTCCAGCTTGCTCGTCGAGTTGCTCGCCTGGTGCCCCCCCGCCCGCGGCGCTCGCGCGCGTCAGCGCGCACAACCAGGCAGGCAGAGACTCGCGGGCGCGGGGATGGGGGTGGGGGCGGGAACAGAGCAGGGCAGCGCGAGCGGGCGCGTGCGACCGCGGGGCGCCCATGCCTGGTTGTGCAGTACAAAGTCGAGGCACGTCGCCATGCCGGCGCCCGCCCCGGCTCGGCCGGCGAGCTCGCCGGGAGGCGAGCGGTGTCCACGAACAGAGCCACCCGAGCGAGAGTCACATCATCCCCTCGGCGCCCCAGGCCGAGCATTCACGGGACGCCCGCGGCCGCGCCGGGGCACTCGAGACCCGCGGCAGGGATGCAGGCCGGCGAGGCGGCCTCGCGGCGGGCGAGCAGTGGGCTGGGCGGCACGAGCACCAGCCGCCTCGTGCCGAATCTCTCCGCGGCGGCCCGCGTGCGCAGCAGGCGCGTGGAGGCGCACGACAGCGAATCCGACGTGTCGTCGGTGCTCTCGGCCACGCCGCCCATGTTTGCGAGCCACCAGGGGTCCGTGTCGAGCCAGGGCAGCCCGCCTCCCGCGCGGCCGGGCACTCTGTCGACCGCGATGGAGCGCGTCATCCGCGTCGAGCGCAAGCGCGCTGGCGAGGTGCTGTCCGGCCCCGTGTGCGCCGCGCAGCAGCGTCGCGGCGCGGGCGTGAGCGCGTGCCGGGCGCGTTCCGGCCGGCATGGCCAGGCTGCGGGCGTCCGCTCACCGGGGTGCTCCTGCTCGTGCCCGTGCTGTGCGCTGCCTCCATGAAGCGCTGACTGGCCGCCCTGCGTTGGTGCGCGCCCCGCTCAGGCATACCGACGCAATCTGTCGAGCCTGTGGTCGAGCATGCACTACATTTTGCGCACGGCGCGGTGCATGCATGCCTGGCGATCGGACACGGAAGCGGCGCTCCGCAAGCGGGTGGGCGAACGGCATGCGGCTGAGCTCAAAGCGAGAGGCGACGAGAAGCAAGCGGAAATCGACGGCCTGCGCGAGGCCCTGGCGCAGGAGAGCCGCCGCAAAGACGCGGAGATTGACAGGCTGCAGCAAGAGAACACGGCTCTCCGGGCAGCGGAGCAGGAACGCGGCACCGCAAACAGCAGCGGTCATGAACAGCTGGCGGCCCAGGTTGAGCTTCTCCAGGAGCTGCAGAGGAGAACAGAAGCAGACCACAGCAAAGAAATAGAAACATATCGCCAGCAGCTCGAGACCTACAGAACTGAGACTGACCTGCTCCGTGCTCGTCTGCGTGAGATGGAGGCGGCGGGTCCGCACGATCGCAGCACGTACATCGATGAGATGCATTCTAAGCTCGAGCAGCAGCTGAAGCATGAAATTCATCTCATGAACTCAAGCATGGCCGCGCTGGAAGAAAAGTACAAGTCGCAGGAGAAGGAGCTCGAGTCGCTCCGCAACAATGCTTCTGTTGATGGCGCGCGTGACGCGGCGCACCCCGGGGGGCTGCAGGAACCCTCCTTAGCTGCACAGGTCGAGGAACTCAAGGCCTCTCTGCAGCAGAGCGAGTGGGAGCGAGCGAAGCAACAGGTCGCAGTGTTTGCGGATACACGTCCAGCGATCTCTGTGCGCTCTTTGCCTGCGTCTACTGCGTCTGCGCCTGGCGATTTGCTTCAAAAGTCTCAGGCGCCCCTGTGCAAGCCGTGCCGTTTTCTGTCTGCTGGATGCTTTGCGTGTCTTGGTCCATGACGCAACATGTATGCTCAGGAGGAGCTGGTCTTAACACGCGTGTCAACGAGACGACTTGACGAGACGCGTGAAGCGCTGACTTTAAAGTCTCAAGAACTCGCCGTGGCGCAGGTTGTATCTGTTGGGTGCTACTGTGTCGAATCCTCCAAAACATGAATTCATGCAGATTGTCACACTCTCAGCGTGACATGTCACGGTTTTTTAGCGTGACATGTCACACTTTTTGGCGTGAGTGTAGTTGTTCAGTAGTTGAACAACTACACTCACGCGTGGTGTTTTGGAGGATTCGCGGCGGGCCCCCGGCGCCGTCGCCGGCGGAGCCGGCGCCTCCGCCGGGGCGCCCGCCGCCGTTAGGTTGCGGCGTGTTTTGGAGGATTCGCGGCGGGCCCCCCGGCGCCGTCGCCGGCTCCGCCGTTAGGTCGCGGCGTGTTTTGGAGGATTCGCTTCTGTTTCGTGATGAGTGAAACGGCCTGGCGTGAGCCACCACCGCAATCGTTGACGGATGGCGGCGGACGAGCAGGTGGAAATCACGCGGCTAATGGAGGACATCCGTAGCACCGAGGACTACAATAAGCGGTATGAGGAACAGCTCAAGCAGATGAGTCACGCAGGGAATCAAAATGAAACGACGCTGAAGGCTCTGATGCAAATGCACGAGACACTAGTTTCGGAGCTGCGCAAGGTATTTCCTTCATCACTGTGCCTGTGCATGAATTATCTTATCAATATTCGTTTGCGGAAAAAAAGGAACACTCTGCCCAATTCTTAAATTTTCTGCGGCCTGCGTCGCGACCCACTCAAAATGCTGAGCGCACCTTTGCGCATGGAGTTCCCTTGACTGCTTGCTTTTCTTGCGGACCTCCAGCGGCAAGAAGACGAACTTCAAAGCCTTCGTGCACTGCTGCAAGATGCTCGTCGCCAGCACGAAGACGAGCTTAGTCACGTTCGACGGAAGTACGAAGACGAGCTGAATGATGCACGGCAGAAGAGCGAGGAAGAGATGAGCAGCGTGCGTAACAGGGTGTTGGAGGATATGGAAAGGGTACGGCGGGCAAAAGATGAAGATCTGGAGAGATTGGAAAAGCAGCGCCTCGAAGATGCCAGGAATTCTGCCGCAGCGCAGGAGGCCGAGATGGAGGAGTTGCGAGCACAGTGGGAGGAACAAATGCAAGAGCTCAGGAGGCAGCATAACGAGCAAGTCAAGGGGGCTGCTCTGAAGGACCAGCTTGTGGGAGAGCTTGAGCAGACCAGAGCGATGCTTCAGGAGAAAGAGGATTTGCTGGCACATTTGCAAACGCGTTTTGAAGGCGAACGTCTTGTCTTGACGCAAGAGTGCATGCGAATGGAGGAGGAGCTGTCACAGTTGAAACACAATGTCAAGGACAAGGACTGGAACACCGCCAGACAGCAGGAGGAGCTGGTGATGCTTCGTGGCACCGTGCGCCGCAAGGAGGAAGACGAAGAACGATATTTGCAGCAGGTGCAACAGCTACGCGATGTGATCTCAGGCAAAGAAGAAGCACACCAGTCGCTTGTAGAACAGAACATTGCGCTGGTGAACGAGGCCCGGGCAAAGGATGACAAGATTGCCCTTCTGCATTCAAGCTTGAACGAGACCAAGGACGTGCGGACCTTGGTTCAGGAGCACGATGCCATCGTTGAAAGGTTTCGGGCACAGGTTCTGGCTCTGCAGACCGAGAACTCTCGCTGCAAGTTTGCGGGGGAACAAATGACTGCTGAGGTGGACAAGGTTCGCGATGAGCTGCGTTTGCAGGTGATGAACCTACAGCAGATGGCCAATGTGGTGGATGCGGAAACCAAATCGTTTGAGAAAGCCCTGGCAGACCAGCAGGAGCAGTTTCGGGATCTTGAACACCGTTTTGAGGATTACCAGCGCCAGATTGAGAAAGATCAAAGCAACAAGCTCGAAGACAGTGAGCGCTACAAGTCTGCTGTGGAGAGCCAGCGCTTGGAAACAGAGCAAATCCGCAGTGAGCTTTTTCAGATCGAACAGCTGAGCAGGGAGCAGGCTGCCCAGACGGAGCAAACGCGAGCAGAATTGGAAGAGTGCCGCGCGCAATTGGAGCAGGCCCGCGCTGCTGCTCAATGTGCTGAAAACCTTGAGTGGGACGTGGCAAAGCAGCAGGAAGAGCTTGTGGTGCTGCGAGGCGCAATAAGGCGCAAGGATGAAGAGAAGCTTAGGCTAGAATTGGAAATTTCCTCGCTGAAGGAAGCTGTCACCGACCTCGAGGAACAGCTGCGGGGGAGGCAAGAGGGCCTGGATTCGCTCGCTGATGAGTCGCAAAAGGCAATGGCAGAACAAGTCCAGCTTGCGCTACATGCGCAAGCGCAAGCCGCTGCCGCAGAATCTGAAGTAGCCCGGTTGAAGAAGGAACAGGACGAAAAAATCAAGCTCTTACTAGAGACTCGGGAGGATCGCGGAGCAGAGCTGGTCAACAAGACCTATGAAATCGAGCGGCTGCAGGCGCAGATCCGAGACATGTCGCAGCAGGTTGAGCACAGCATGAACGAGCTTGATCGGACACGAACAGATTTGGGGAACGAGCTTGATCGGACCCGAACAGATTTGGGGCAGCGGGAAGATGACCATCAATATGTGTTGGAGGCAATGGTGGCTAAAGACGAGGAGCTGTCTTTGAAGGAACAACAGATCAAGAATGTGGAGGCGCGGGTGGAGGAGGTGTCTGCTCTGCTGGCAAGAGCTGAGGAGCAGTTGCAAAGCAGTCAACACCAGGAGTCGGAGCTGCGTGAACAGATTGCAGCGCTAGAGGGCGCTGTCGCGGAGAAACAGTCTGAGGCCGACTCGGTCTTGTGGGAAAGCAAGGGGCAACAAGAGGAGATCTCCAGGCTCAGGGCGTTGGTGCGACGGGGGAATGATGAGAAAGATTTGCTGAAGAAAGACCTAGAAAGTCAGATCAATGAGCTGCAGGCGTCGCTTGGTAACGCGCACCGCGAGCTCAGCGCTATTGCTGAGCGAGCGCGTCACCACGAAGAACAGCATCATGAAATGCGGCATGAGGAAAAGAATCCTATGATTCAAGAGATTAAGGCGCGGCATGAGGAGGAATTAGCGCATTTCCGGCAATTACAAGCTGATGGCCTCGAAGAGCTCAACAGGCTGAACGAGACCAGGATCCATGAGATGAAAGAGGAGCACACTGCAAAGTTGAGTGACATGCGAGCCAAGCTTGATTATGAAGTGGAAAACAAGACCTTGGCTCTCAAGCTGCAGCTTGCTGAGCGCACTGCTGATCTTGATGCTGCTAAAAAGCAGCTGAATTCCGTCGAAGAAACTATGCGAAGCGCGCAGCAAGCTCTTGAAGAGAAAATTAGACGTCTTGAGTCTTCAGCGCAGGCTCTGGAAGAGGACGTCAAGAATAAGAACGCAGTTATCACCGGCCTACAGATCGACCTTGACGCGCTGCAAAAGACTATCGAAGACAAGCAACAGGAAGTTGCAGAGTTGGAAGCTGCGCACGAACGGGAGAAGAAAGAAAGGGAGCAAGAGCGAGAGAAAGCTGACAGCATCATCGGCGACTCAAATGAAAAGGAAGTCATCTTGAAAAAGTACACGGATCTGGTTGAGGAGCTGCGGGGTGAGCTCGAGACGGCGCGCAGCGAGGTATTGCGCATTGAAGAGGATCGCATGAAGGCGCAAGAAGACAACGTCATCATTCGCGGCTCCCTCCGCCGCAAAGAGGAGGAGCGCCAGAAGCTGGAGTCCGAAAACGTCAAACTACTCGAGGTCATCGGCCGCAAAGATCTGGAGCTCGATAATCGCGATGCCCTAAAACAAAGAATGCTTAATGAGCACAAGGCAGATGCAGATGCAAAGCAAGAAATTCTGGAGCGGCTCAAAGGGGAGCAGGATGCCTTGGGAAAGCAGGCCCTGGCTGACAAGGAGGCACACGAAGCGGAAACGAAGGATCTCCTGCGCAAGCACGACTTGGAGAAGCGTGAGCTACTGAGGGAAGGTGAACAGAGGAACGTGGAACTTGCACAAAAGGCAAAAGACAACTCAGACTTGCTTGTCCAGATCGAGAATCTGAAGGATGAAGTGCGCAAAATGCAGAAGAGTGTCGAGGATCAGGAGCGCAACTTGGATCTCAAAGATCAAGAACTGATCGACTTTAAAGGCAAGCATGTCGCCATTGTCGAAGCTCTGCAGATTGATTTGCGAAGGAATCAACAGGAGCTTGATCGCCTAGAGCTGCTGGTCGCAGAACTCGATGAGTACAAAGATCAGGTGGGCTCACTGCGTGAGGGAGAGCTGAATCGGGTGAAGGAGCTCAAGCAGTGGGAAGGCACACACCAGGAGAATCTGCAATTAGTTGCGTCGCTGAGGACGGAGCTCAGTGCAGCCCAGGAGAAGGTAGCCGCCCTCGAAAAACAGGTTCAAGACCTGTCAAAAGATCTCGAACGCGACAGGGCAGAGCTGGTCTTGCTGCGTGGTGAAAATCGGCGCAAGGGTGACGAAATCAGAAAAATTGAGGAGTCGCATGGTAGCTTGCAAGATACGTCTTTAGAGCGATCTGCGGCTCACCAGGATGAGATGGAGGGTCTGTGGCGTGCTATAAATCGCAAGGACGAGGAACGCGATGAGCTTAAACGGGAATTGGATAAGGCTGGACCAATTATCGAGGAGCTGAAAAATCAAGTCCAGAAGCTTACTGCTGACGCCGAGAAAAAGCAAAAGGCAATGAAAGAGTTGCAGTCGATGGTGAGGGGCAAATCGCAGCTTGAGAAGCAAGGTGTGCCAGAAATGTGAATGATGAATGTCTTCGTTGATCAACCATGCACGTCTCTTGCTGCGTGTCTTCAATGTGACCATGCTGACTCTTTGCATATTGGAAATGCGCAGATTTGCTTCACTCGAGCGTGAAGCAGCGGAAGGTCGAAGAGCAGAATCAGCAGCTCATCCAGCAGCTGATCCAAGAACAAAGTCGGCGGAAAGTGCTGCAACTCGGCTGGGCCAGCCTGGAGAATACATTGAAACTCAGTTTTCCGCCACTTGCTGACGCTCGCTGTCACCTCGTGTTCACTGCAAGATCATCGCTTTTGAAGGTATGCGCTGATATGCGCAGCCATCTTCACCCGTGCTTGTGTTGGGGGGTATGCTCTGTCTGGCATTGGTCGTCTCTGTGCTGCTGACCCTGTCGATGCCCATGTTATTCCATCTTTCTTGATGCTGCGCAGAACGACATGCGCGAATGGATGCGGAACAACTTTGTGAAGGCACTCAACGTCGATGTGTCTTGTGTCAGGTCAGTGTCGAACGTAGTGGGACAGTCACTTCAGAGCTTGACTTCTCAGATGCCATTGAATGAAAAGCAATGATTGGTGAATACAACGCTCACTGTGAATCTGTCTTGAGCAGCGTCTCCCACATCAGCTGGGGCTCTTCATGGGTGGGCGCAGTACGGAGCATCGACGATCAGATTCAATCTTGGGCCCCGCAAGTACCTGAGGTCCTGGCCGTCACACATCTGCACAATGCGCACTTAGATTTGATATTTGTGTGCTCGTTGACAGCTGAGCTTCTTTACGCATTGACAGCTGAGCTTGTTTGCCCTTGCCTGTGTCGAATCAGGATCAAAACTTGGCGATGGCTTTATTGCGCTTCCATACGGTCAAGGGTTCAGTGGAAAGTGGAATGCAGCTTGCTGAAAGGTGAGAACCGTCAGGAGTGCGACCCCTTCAGAGCTTGGCTGTTGGCAGGGACAGCTGTGGCATATGCTTCTCGCTTCAATGTGTATGTAGCATCACCGAATCCTTCGTAGAACAATTACACTCACGCGGCGTGTTTTGGAGGATTCGCGGCGGCCTCCCGGCGGCGGCCTCCCGGCGGCTCCGCCGGCGGAGCCGCCGCCGCCGCCGGGAGGCCCGCCGCCGTTGAGCTAGGAGACTCGTGAACGCGCGGCACTGACAATCCGCATGATTTGATATTTTGGAGGGTTCGCGTTACATCTGACCCCGCCGTGGCCGCAGATTCTGCGCGTTGATGAAAAAGAGGGGCAGCGCACTGTACCAGCAGCTCGAGCCCTCCCGAACAACACTCTTGGGCTGCCTTCCGCCACACAAGACGGTAGAAGGTGAAGAGGTTCGTAACGTCATAAACACTTGTTGCTGCCCAAATGCAATTGACCTTAAAAAGCGTGCACTTTAACTCACTGTTGGGCTTTGCTTTGCAGTGCATGCTACCTTCAGAAGTGGCGACACGGATGGTGGTCGCAGAAGACATCGGGCTTTCTCTCTTTTTGGACCACACCGGAGAATACGTCGTCTCGTACGTTTTGCCAGAAAGCCTAGCCGCCGAATACGAAAAGATCCAGCCTGGCGATGTTGTGCGCGAAATTGAAGGGGTTTTGGTGCATCGCAAGCCGGTCTCAGAGGTCAGCAAGCTTCTCATGGCAAACAAGCCAGATAACACAGTTGCAATGCTGGTCTGTAGAACGCAAGACGGGACGGTGGATTCGAATTTGGTGATCATGGTCAGGCCAAAACTTGCGCCATCGTCATCGCCGTCTTTGGCCAAGGCTCGGCAAAGTATGCTGCATCCCGATATTACGGATCTGCTTGCCACGGGTGATCTAAGCGTTTCGATGGCCGTACATCCGTCGTTTGAGGTATAGAAGTCCAGGGAAATTTTGCAATTAGACTGCCTATGATGGGGCGTGCACACACACGGTCACACACAAACGGTGACACACACACACGGTGACACACACACACACACACACACACACACACACACACACACACACACACACACACACACACACACACACACACACACACACAC
>Ga0115006_10002507_pt1 | contig 12091 bp, 10 predicted proteins | sample ArcOceMetagenome_3_FD_88943 | JGI IMG/M metagenome (GOLD analysis project Ga0115006, IMG submission 88943) | Marine eukaryotic phytoplankton communities from Arctic Ocean - Arctic Ocean- Svalbard ARC20M Metagenome | ecosystem: Environmental > Aquatic > Marine > Oceanic | place: Arctic Ocean...
TCCAGGAGTCCCGGGCTTGGGCAGTTGATGAGTTCGCTAAGTTCGTTATCGATGGCCACGAACTACGTTCTCCCGCCAACCCGCCGAAATGGCTTCCGCGCCGTGGTAAGTGCCGCGGCGGGGCGGGGCGGTGGGGTGGGGTGTGTGCCTTTTCTGCCCGCGCGGTTGGCGCACGCAATTACAAGCCTTCAGTGCTTCGTGTGCGCTGTCGGCGCCGTTGTTTGCCGCCTCCTGCCCCTGCCCGCCCCCGCGCCAAGCCGACGGCGGTGCCCGTCGGGCTTGCGCGCCGTCGAGACGAGGGCGGGCGCCCTGCGAGCTGCGCGGCGGATGCATGGCGTGGCAGGCATCTGCGTGTGGCGTCGCTTGACGCGTATTTCCTCGGCAGGGTGGAGAAGTACAGGCCGCAGAAGCTGAGCGAGGTCGTCGGAAACGACGATGCGGTCCAGCGCCTGCGGTCCATTGCCAAAGACGGCAATATGCCGCACATGATTCTCACGGTGAGCGCAGCGTGAAGCCACACCAGTGGCTGTGGCTGCCTTGCTGCCCATGCTGCGCTCTCATCGGCTGACTCCGACGTCGCCTGGCGCATTGGCGAACACGTTCAGGGCTCGCCGGGCATCGGGAAGACGACGTGCGTCATGGCGCTAGCGCGCGAAATGCTCGGCGATGCCTACAAAGACGGAGTGCTCGAGCTCAATGCTTCTGATGAGCGCGGCATCGATGTAGTGCGCGGCAAGATCAAGATGTTTGCGCAACACAAGGTGCCCAATCGTCGTGCGCGCCGTGCCTGGGGCTGTTACATTCTGCTGCAAGTTGCTTGCCTGCGCGGCGCGCATCCCCTCACCGTCGCGCGTGATCTCTTATCAGGTGACGCTGCCGCCTGGACGACACAAGATCGTGATTCTGGACGAGGCCGACAGCATGACGACCGGTGCACAGCAAGCGATGCGCCGGACCATGGAGCTCTACTCCTCGACTACGCGCTTTGCGCTCGCCTGCAACAACTCGTCCGAGATCATCGAGCCCATCCAGAGTCGATGCGCCATCTTGCGCTTCACAAAGGTCAGTGACGCGGAGATCCTGGAGCGACTGGAGGACATCTGCAAAAAGGAGGATGTGCAGTACGAATTGGGGGGGCTGGAGGCGATCATCTTCACGGCCGATGGCGACATGCGCTCTGCTGTCAACGCGCTCCAGGTCCGCATGGCATGCGGGCAGGCTTCTGGGTCGCCATGCGACTGCACGCGAGCAACGCGTGCCAGGCAGGCCTCGGCGATGATACGAGCTCGTCGTGTCTGTGCAAAGGCCCGCGGCATGCGACCACCATGTAACCTTGAAACCGCTGTGCAGAGTACGGCGAGCGGCTTCGACTGTGTCAACCAGGCCTCTGTGTTCAAAGTGTGCGATCAACCGCACCCGAAGCTCGTCAAGGAGATCCTCTCTGCCTGTCTAGAAGGCGACATCCACGACTCGCACGGCAAGCTCGAAAAGCTCTGGGCAAAGGGCTACTCGGCTGGCGATATTGTGCAGGTCTCTTTCATTCGCTTTGGCTGTGCGATTCACGCGCGCGCTCTCTATCTCGCTGCCTGTCTCTGTCTCTCTCGCGCGCGCGCGCGCGTGCACGTGCACTTCTCATCTATCTCTGCCTTCCTGCCTCTCTCTCCTTCTCGCTACCTTGTCACCCTCCCTCTCCCTTCCTCACAGCCATCCCTGCGCCTCGTCCTCCTCATCCTTCTTCTACCCATTCTCTCTGGGCATACCGACGCGGTGCATGCTGCACCAAGACTAGGAGCCTCACTTGACTCGTGTGGTCCCACGGCCGCATCATTCACCTACCCAATTTAAGCCTAAGCCTCCAGCTAACAAGCGTGTCTGTCCCCTCCGTCTGGCGGTGCCCGTCCGCGCGCACGTGCCCCCCATCCACGCACACTCGACGCAGACCTTTTCGCGTGTGGCGGGTAACATGGACATGCCTGAGAAGAGCAAGCTGGACTTCCTCAAGATTGTCGGAGAGTATCACATGCGTGTGCTCGAGGGCGCTGATACCCTGGTGCAGCTGTCGGGCATGTTGGCCAAGATGTGCCTCCTCAAGCACAACGTCGCGCCGTCTGCATGATGGGAGCAGGCGCGAGGGGTTGGAGGTGTTGAGGGAGGGCGCGAGAGGAGGGCTCGAGAGGGGGCGAGCGTGTGAGAACGGAAGCCCATTGAAAGCCCTGTGTGAATTTGTGCACATAAGTCGCTCCCGCCGAGAGAACAGCCCATAGTCTTTGTCGAACCTAACACCATGTAGCGTCATGTGTCTTGCGCTGAGCGGCAGCAGCAATAAATCTTGCATACAGTGTCCGTCTGCTACCGAGGGTTTTGTGGTTTGGCGGCGTACAGCTCTCAAGTCTCACCAGTTGTTCCCACACAACCTGCCGCCTCACTCCGCCATCCATTCGTCCTCCCCTACCTGGTGTATCTACTGTAACATTTTAATGCACAAATTTGCAGCGACGCGTGTCTTTGTCACGCGGTATAACCCAGGTGCACACACGACACGAGATAAGAAGAATCTTCTCCTGTCAAGCAGCGTGTCTATTCTCTCCGTTCCCTGCTCCATCTCTAGGCGCTTCTCAGAGCTCCTCAGGGTCATTGTGCTCTTTCTTTGCCGCCCCCGTCCGCCTTGCCCACGTCCGAGCACTCCCACTCCCACTATGGGGGCGACTTGAAGTCGCAGAGCCTCCTCCCCCGCTCCCTCTCCCGCTGCTAGGTGGTCGGCTTGTACTGCTCGAGAACCCGCCGATCACGTCATCATAGACTTCTCCAACCATTTCCCTGGATACAAATAGATGAATCGCATGCACGCACACAGACGCAGGTGAGCATAAATTAACCCCGAACGCGCCACGGACACTGGAGCGCAGCGGCTGTGCACAGCTGGATTGACGCATGCACACGCACGTGCACGAACGCATGCGCACCCAACCACACGCACACACTGCAGGTTCACGCGCGCCAAACAGAGGCAGGAAGATATCGAACGTGAATAGTTCAAGTCTCACCCCACATCATTGTCCAAGTCTACAAGCTCCTGTCGCGCTTGCTCTGTGCCAATGCTGCTACTGCGCGCCACCGAGTGCCGCGAACTCGGACCAGATATTGATCCCCCCATACCCTCTACCCACGCTCTATTGACACCTCGTGCTACGCCAGCACGTGCACTCCTGTCGCTGCCGGGATCAGCATCATTGGCACTCGAGTGAGTGTCTGGTCGAGATTCTGCGCTAGGCTCCCACCCCATATCAGCATGCCGCAGGATGTGACGATTTGTCAGCTCGACATCTGGTGACTTGCCCGGACCATCGTCACCCGCATCGTGTTCGTCATCAGTCCAACCGCCCGTGATCTCTTCCGTGTCACCTTGGACAGGGTTGGTGCCGTCTGACTTGTCCTCCGGCCCCAGGTCAGGTCCAATAAATGCAGTCACGAGGTCTCCGTGCCCTCCGTTAGATGCGTGCACAGGAGGCGGCGTCTCAGGAAGATCAGGGAGGATGTCTTCTGGCTTTAGTTCTACAATGTCCACTTCGAGTTCGTTGTCGTCCTCTTTCAAAGCCACCTCCCAACACTGTTGCCACTCCCGCTCGTTTCGGATCAACATCACCCGTCCCATCTGTACATCCTCCTCCTCATCCTTCTCGCCCTCCCCTTCCTCTAGCTCCTGGACCTCTTCCGCGTCCATATCGTCAGGCCCGACCGCAGCCTTCGGCTTCTTCTTTGGCAGGGCCTTCTGATGCGGATCTATGTACTGAAGGCAAAACGTCTTGTGCTCCCAGGAGGCTCCTCGCGAGACACCAAGCAGCCCGTTCGTACCAAGTTTTGCAACAAGGCGTGCCTTCATATCTGTTGGAAAGAAACACACGTCACCATTTCAGACGGCCCACGCATTACACTGTAAATATTCAGCGAGTTGAGGTTTCATCTGCGCACCCTTTCGCAGCGCACCCTTTCGCAGCGCACCCTTTCGCTGCGGTCTCATCTCCGCATGCCTTTCTCTGGGGCCATGCACCAGGTCAATTACAAACAAGCCACTGGCTAACAGTGTGTCCGTGCGGCAACATGCCGGTCGGTAACGAGGTCAATGGAGACGCGCGCGCTACGTATTGCGTGAAAAAATACCTGCCCAGCCGGCTCGATGGGCTCCCGTTTTGAGACGAATCTCAGTGACGGACCGCTCTCCACCATTTTCAAACACAACAAAGGTGTACCATAACGCTAAGCTCGCCTGCACTTTGCGCTGCTGTTCGAGGAGCAGATTGGCACGATACAGAGTTCCCTTAATGGGCGAGGAAATATTGTACCACTCTTGCAAATTGATTCCCCCCTCTGTAGGATAGTTGTCTTCTTCCTCTTCTATGTGCTCGTGGTGCTTGAGAAGATCATCAATGTGGAAAGTCACCGGTTGCGGCTCTTCGTCGCTGCTTGCGCCTTCTTTGTCCTCCACTTCACTGTGCACGACCTCGCTTTCAAGGTGGGCTTGCGCATACAATACCGAGGAGTGCAAGCGCTCTTCCTCCTCGGCCGCTTCGATTTGCATGTAAAGAAACCGCTGCTTAGGATGCGGGTGGAAGTCAGCATCCTCGTATATCCATGCTTGTTCTGGAAGAAGCCCCGTTGGAGTGTGAACAATCTCGTGGATTCTGTCATAGTGTCGCACGAGAGCTCGATGTTCCATGATCTTTTTGAAGGACCAATACGCACATGCACACATTGAGAGAAGAGCGAGAATCGGAACCCAGAGGAATTCTGCATTCCAGTCGCGAGACAAAATCACCCATTGCTTGTCGGGAGAGTGCCAACACGGATAGAAACTGCCTGGATGGCCGTGCCTCCGGATGAAGTCCTCCTTGCTGCCGCTGGAGTGCTCGCGGTTCACGGCGTCATATGACACTGTCTGCCATTCGGCGCAACGCTCCTTACCGTCCCTGTCCGGGCAGCAGCACTCTGGCATAGTCGACCTGAAGACATGCACGAGAATCTCCCCGCGCATCAGCGGCGTCAACCCAAATCCTCGCGGCGACTCTGTCTGCTTCGAGGAAATGGCTAAACATTCCGCCGGCAAATACGTGGCCAGGGGCTCTGCGAAATCGCGGACCCATATATACAGAGAGGACACAAATAAGGTCAAGAAAAGTAAGGTTACGAATGACCATCCAACGGCCTCGTGCCATGTCTTCACTTTGCTCACGCCGGCAGCTTTCAGCGCCAGCGAATTCTTGTCAACGACCAGGAACTCTGTTGTGTCCCTGTACATATCCTGCGTTTTGGCCGCTAGTTCCGTTGCAAAATCTAAAATACCCTGAGCCCTATCGCCCGCCACACTCCATTTCTCCCACGCCCGGTCCTTCCAAGGCGGCCGATTTCGCCGCTCTTGCATTTCCCGTTCCTTCTGTTGTCGACTGTTTTCGAGCTCCCGGGCAAGCAGCTTGCTTTGCTGTTCTTCTGCCAACTTCCTGGCAGCTAGCTTGCGCGCGTCTAATGGTGGCTCGATATTGAAGTAGAACCCCAAGTCTACTTCGTCCAGACCTGTTGCACCTTCCAGGTCGTTGCTTGCTTTCGTAAAAGCTGCGGGTCGGCCAAATTGGACCTTTTTGCCCTCGCCCAGGGCGCTAGGATCCCCGTCATGCGTCTCCATCGAGACCCTTATATGAACAGCGCCTTGCGCCGGGCCCATGTCCGTGCTCCCTTTGAGCTTGAGCCATTCCTCGCGGACTGGTGCGCCTGGCTGCAGCATATGCAGGCTTGTTTTGGCAAACCCGAGAAAGTCGTTGGCACTCATGACATCGTGATCAAACACCTGCAGCTTGAGCTGCCCAACTCTACCGCGCACAGGTATGCGAAACGTCTGGTCCCACTCGGGTTCCAGCGTTGCCTTCTTCACCTGAGTCTTGAACGGCTTCGCGGAAATGGCCCCTTCCAGTTGCAAGACGGCAAAAGCATCTGACGTGCCGTTTGAATCTGCTGCGATCAAGCCTTTCGCCCCGACCACGTGCAGCACAACGATTCGGATGCTTGTCTCGGGATCTACGAGCTGGCCCTGCGCGACGCATCCAGGCGAATGCGGGGAGGGAGGACGGTAAGGGACGGGACGGGCGCAAATACAGCACCCTGTTTTCAGGGCGCAGCGTTCGGAGAGAGCAGGAAGCCCGCGCGCATGAGCCGCGGCAGGAGAGAGTCCGTACCGGCACGCGCGTTGGGTTGCCGTCCGCGTCCCGCGGCGTACTGAGGTCCAACCCGAAGTAGAACGCGGGGGCGCCCCCGTGCCCCCCGTGCGCGGCTTCGCCCGCGCCGTGCCCAGAGCGCTCGCCGGGGCCATCGGCTTGACGCGCAGTGGGCGGCTGCCCCTGCAGCGGCGCCGCTGCATCCGCAGCGATCGCGCCCGCATGCCGCTGCGTCTGGCCCACGGCGCCCGCGGCGGCCGCCGGTGTGTAGCCCGCCGGCATCGCCGGCTCGCCGCGGCGCTTACGGCGGCTGCGGGCGCGCGCGCCGCGCTGCCATTCCGGTGCCGCCTCGCAGTCTCGAGCGCGGGCTGCGGCCACCCGCGGCTGGTGCCAGACCCCGGCGCCAGACGCAGCCCGGGCCCGTCGCCCCGCGACGGCTCGTCGATGCCCGCCGTGAAGGGCGTTGCTTGCACTGTCGTTCGTGAGGCGAATCCGTGCAGACGGTGTTTTCACACGTCCCTCGCACAACCCCAGCTCCTGCGCAGCGGAGTCACCCCGAGCTGCCTCTCGCCGGGCGGCCCGTGTGGGCGGGCACGGCGGGGACATGTTCGCGGGCGTCAGCGGCCAGGGGGTACAGTCGGAATTTTGGGGCTACTTCTGGAAAATGGTGTTTTGCTGCTGTTACCCGTGCATCTTGTACAAGGGTTGGTCTGATAACAAGGCGGGTCAAGTCTACTGGGCAAAAGAAGCAGAGAAGAAGCGGCTGGCCGAGCAGGCCGCGTCCGCAGATGCTGCTGCGAATGCCGCGGCGCCGAGTGGGGCGTACGGTGCGGTGTGACACACACGCGAGGCGCGGCCCATTGACATCCACCGCGTCATCACGCCTGCCCTGCGACAGGATGAGCGTGAGCGCGGCCCGCTGCGGCGTCGGATGTTTGCAGGGCCGCGCGCGTGAGCGCGCCCGCACAGGGCGTGCTCGGCACAAATTTCGAATGCGAGATGCGACCACGAGCCACTCTTTCCAGGGCCGGCTCTCGAGAGAGCGAGCACACCTGACGTTGAGTGCGAATCAGAGAATTGATCACAGTCCGCGCAATAAAAAAGTGGCCAGGCATAATGCAGTCGGGGGTGAGAGGTAACAGGACAATCCATAATAGGGTCATTTTTCAAATGAAGAGACAGAGAAGTAAGAGTGAAGAGAGAGGAGAGTGAGAAGAGAGAGGGAAAGACGAGAGAGAGAAGAGAAAAGAGAGGGAGAGACAAGAGAGTCAAGAGAGAGGAAGAGAGAGGAAGAGAGAGGAAGAGAGAGGAAGAGAGAGGAAGAGAGAGGCTGAGAGAGAGGGAGAGAGAGAAGAGAAAAGAGAGAGGAGAGAGAGAGAGAGAGAGAGGGAGAAAGGAAAGGGGAAGAGAGAGAAAGGAGAGGAAGAGAGCAGCGTACATCCGGCAGTAGCCATATCCCTGGCACACGGGATGCGCGAGAACAGTACCAGACTGGGTTGTGTTGCGCTGACCGGTGGACCCGTTTGCGTGTGGGAGCGAGGAGCATGCGTACGGGGGGGATTCGGGTAGGCAATCGCTGCCACGTAAAAGCGGGGACACAGATTTCGCCGGGCTCGCGCGCTGCGCGCCGGTTGGGTAACGTTGATCCAGGGACCTGCTTCTCTAAGAGAAGCGCGCAATCGCTATACAGAGCCGGTGCCGATGGCTGCGCGGGGTGGAGAGCTTGGAGCTCCAGGATGTTGCCACCTCGCACTAGTGAACGCGGTGGACGAAGAGGTTAGTTCAAGCTGCCCATGGAGGACGGCGATCGCGGGCGGTGGGGAGCGGGTGGGGAGCAGGCGGTGGGCGGCGGGCGGTGGGCGGCAGGTTGAGGGCGGCGGACGGCCGCGGGTCGATAGACAGGGTTTGTGGGAGAGGAGGGCAGAACGGAAGAGAGAGAGCAGGTGTGGCAAGACGGAGACAAGAGTGCAAAGCGTGGCGTGGTAGCGCAAGGCCAATGTCTTAGGTCATGCATGAGCTGCATCTCCCATGTTACATACCACGTGTCACACGACGACACGCTCCGCTCTGTCGCCCACGCCCCTCACACTCGGTAGTCCTGCGCCACAAATACCGGTACCGATAAACACCAATGAATAAACCTTTAGACTGCCTGGAGTCACGCATGACAGACCTTCCTAGCCATGTCCTGCCTTCTAGCTCTTCCCCTGCTCTGCAAATCCCTTGCCTGCCAAGCTCCCACCCAAGCTCCCACATTGACAGCATTGTGCTCACACTTGCACACAATCCTAGACCCGCCCCTTGGCGGCGCCAATCCATTGCGCCTGGTCATCAGTATCAGCTCGTGACAGCGCAGATTTCAGATCCTTTGACGCATCCTCCGCGGCTTTCGTCAGCTCGGGTGATGAATGAAGCCCCCTGCAGGAGGAAGAGGCGGAAGGGGAGGAAGAGGTGAAGGTCAGGGGACAGAAAACAACCAAAGAGAGCACGTGTGCACGTGGTTGCAGCGAGAGGAACAGTGCAACGCACGCAGAGGAGAGAGAAATGCCCGCAAGACCAGTATTTTAGTGCACATCACACAACACACATACCACACACTCGTGAATGCACGCAGATACATACCACAAGTGTATCCCCGGCAAGCCATGCGGACGTGAGTTGGCTGGCGCCTTGCTGTCACCGGCAGCACCTCCCACCTGGGCATCCGCGTCCCCAAAGAGGGAGGTGCCCCCAAACACCATCTTGTCAAAGTCATCCAGGTCGCTCGTCGTTCGGGCACCAGGGACGTGACGCGAGACCGTGTGCGCCGTCGCCGCGTGCGCGTCCGCGCCTGCACCAATGCCGCTGCCCTGCTGCTCAAGCCGCCGCTCCTCTGCAACCACTTGCCTGCGGAACCCCTTAGGAAACGCTTCAGGGCTCAGACCCTTGCGTGCCCTGCTGCCGCCCGCACTCCCTTCCGACCCAGCTCGCACCTGCGGCTCCTGCTGCGGCTCGAGGGCCTGGGTATCGATGAGGTTTGCGGGGTCTACGTCCGTAGACAAGCCGAGCCAATCTTCATGATCCTTTCGGTTTGCCGACGCCGCAGACGGCTTTGCGTAGAAGTCTGCGGGCAGTGCGGTGTAGCGAGGTGCGTGCGCACCACTTGCCACATTCCGTCGCCCCCGCCCCCTTGCCCGGCCACGGTGAGCATGCTCCCCACGGATCTCCCCAAGCCCTTGGCGCGCTTGGCCCGCGAAGGGACGACGTGGCTGGAGCCGGAGGGTCTGCCATCGCGCCCCGGCACCCACCGAGGCCTCTCCTGCCACCTGCCGCAGGCCGGCCTGGTTGCGCTGCAATGGCGTCATTGGCGCCAGCCCAGGAGCCTCTGGAAAGAGCGCTGAGCCTCCCTCCATGACCTTGAACGAACGTTTGTCCTCCCCAGCCCCCCCGTATTGCCCCTTGGGCTGCCGCGCGCCCCCTCCGCGCATCCACGCAGCCATCTTCTGCTGGTCGAATTGCCCCGTAGGCCGCCAGCCCGGCACGCCATAGGTCGCTGGCCTTGCCTTGAAGGGTGGGCCGCGACCCATGGAGAAAAAAGAGTCTGCTGCTTGCCTGCGGAAGGGCCCGGAGACCGTTTCAGGCCACGTCATCGCCGCACTCTCATCCTCCCCCGCCGTCTCGCGCTTCTTGCGCTTCTCTTCCAGGGGCACCCACTCCGCATGGTGCTTCATCACCTCTGGCGCGCGCTGCACCGCGCCCGCCGTCTCCTCCGCCGCGCCCTCTGCGGCTCCGTCCTCCTCCACCGCGACCGCCGAGGATGCTGCTGGAGACGGCCAACGGAGCGTTTGTCTGTCAGGCCAGTCGAGCGCCTTGCCCTTGCGCGCTGCAAGGTTCTGTGTGAGACTCTCACGCTTTTCCAGCGCCCGCGACGACGACCACTCCTCAGCCTTTAGATTGGTTTCGTAATCCTTGATCAGCGTGGAAAACGAGCTCTTGGCTCTGCCCGCAGCCTGCGAGCGCCCGGCGTTCGCGGCAGAAGCAGTGCCGTGTGAAGACGAGTGCTTGTCGACCTTGGTACCGCCGTGCGCTGCAGCAGCGGCAGCCCCGGGAGCATCTTGCTGCATGATCATCTGCTGCACCTTGGGATTGCCCCAGATACCCGGGTTTCCCCCAGCTCGCCCGTTACTGCCCCCGCCTCCGCCCTTTACGCGGGCATTGCGCGAGACCTCGAGGGCCGAGGCAAGAGGCGTGTCCTTGTGGTGACGAAAACTGAGCAGATCCTCTTCCACCCAGCGTTCAAACGCCGCGATCGAGTCCCCGTCCTGCTCCCCACTGTCGCTCACGGCGTCCTTTCGGCTTTTTCTGCTGCTACCCGAGCCGGCGCTGGGCGAGGCCTCGAGCGCATCCAGGTGTGTGCGAGGCACACCCTGCAGCAGCGAAATCGGGCGAGGCACCACCATGATCTCGCCAACCGGATTCGCAACAGACTTCCCGCCCTTGACGTGGTCGAGGTTCACCTTGTTGTAGTGCAGCTGGAGCATGAGACAGCACGTCAACAGAGCGCTGGTGCACAGTGACGCTTTGAGACCACCACTGGACCGCAGCGCGCACACAGTAACCGCGCAAGAGTAGTGGCACCAGTTCTGGCTGCTCGAGTCGCACGCCCCGAGTGCAGACATGTTGGCAGCAAAGATACAAGCAACAAACCTGCGTGGGGCTCTCCTTTTGGATGGGCGGCCACAAGAAGGCCGAGATGCCTTGGCCGATCTTGTCCACATCCTGCCAAAGGGAGGAGCCCTGGTGGTCAATCTTCTCCTGCACCTCGCCTTTGGAAGCCAATTCCTTGTCGGCCGACCACGAATATACGTTCACGCCCGGCAGCCCCTTGCCCGAGATAGAATCAGCCCCTTCCTTGGGCGGGTCACGGATATCCGAGTAGCCGCCAAACCAGTGCGGCCCATCCTGCACGGACAAACGCCACCCGCCTCAGACGTTAGCTCCCGCGCCAAGCAAGTCCACGCACGAGCGCACACACGGACGCACGGACGCACGCATACACACACAAACAAACATAAAGACTCTCTCACACACAATCTCTCTCTTTACCACACCTGCCCCGGGTAACCATGGGCGTAGCGGTACTTGGGGCGCCACCGCAGCGTGGTATCTTGGCCTCCCTCCACCAGCTCCCCGCGCCCTTCTGGCAGCACCAGATTTCCGGCGTCGACCCTTTGAGAGAGAGCGCGCGCGTGCATGCGTGAGTCAGAGAGTGCGTAATCTGTGTTTGTATGTGAATGCACACATGAATGTCTGTAGAGTATATGCTACATGCATACATGTAGATATGTATGCATGTGTGCAGTATTGTGTGCATTATATGCATACACGCAGATGCGTATATACCTGCCATACATGTAGATACGTATATACCTGCCGGTGTCGCGCACAGCGTACCACTTGCGGCGCATCTTGTTGTCGTCTGACGGCAGGGAGAGCGCCCACTTCCCCTTAGGAGGCGTGAGATTGTCGCCTGAATGAGAATTCTCAAAAGTCAGTGCCCGAGTAGATTTAGTGTAGAGGGCCACTGTAGAGTGCACTTTTGAGAATGTCTGCCATTTGTGTACACATGCCCGCCCTCTGGCTCAGCGACAAAGTCCCCTGACACCACCCGCCCCTCTCGCGTCGCCCCGTTGCCGAGATCCTGTGGGACATCCTTGTCCTGGCTGTGCACGTGCTGGATTCTCTCCGCAGATACCCACGGCGTCGGCATCCAGGGTGTGGGCGGCGGCGGCGGCGGCGGCTTTGGCGGTGGCGGCGGCGGCCTTGGCGGCGGCGGCGGCGGCGGGGGTGGCGGTGGTGGTGGGGGTGGGGGTGGTGGTGGTGGCGGCGGCGGGGGAGTGTTGTGCGCGTAA
>Ga0115006_10002508_pt1 | contig 12090 bp, 6 predicted proteins | sample ArcOceMetagenome_3_FD_88943 | JGI IMG/M metagenome (GOLD analysis project Ga0115006, IMG submission 88943) | Marine eukaryotic phytoplankton communities from Arctic Ocean - Arctic Ocean- Svalbard ARC20M Metagenome | ecosystem: Environmental > Aquatic > Marine > Oceanic | place: Arctic Ocean...
CACTAACTCGATCCATGAACTCTGTCCATCCATGGCCTCGTGGATCGAGGCGCCGGGGCAGCGGGGATGCTGAGAGCGCAGGCGATGCAGCGGCGCCCGGACCGCGCGATGGCTCAAGGCTCTCGATGGCTGGCGGGGCTGTGCGTGCTGGTGCTGCTCTCCGGCGCAGCATGCGCAAAGAAGAAGTCGAGCAAGAGCATGGATGCCGAGTTCCAGGCCATCGGCAGCAAGGCCATGGCCGACTTCAACGCCGGTGCGGCATGCTTTTTTGCGCGCGACAGCAGCGTGTCCCTACCCTTGCGCACTCCAGGCTGGCGCAGGCGCCTCCTGGAGGAGCAAACCGCGCGCGCGCACGGTCTGGGGTCCGATGGACTCGGCGCACGCGCGCCACCGGATCCAGTTGCCAAACGCCACGGGTGCCAGCACTGCCGACGTGGAGTAGAGCGCGGTCCCTCGCCTGAGCGCCTGCTGACGCTGGCGGCGACACGGCAGGACGGTCCCGGGACGCGTACGACGGCTTTGTGAAACTGCAAAAGCTGCAGCCGAACAACCACGAGCTCTACGTGGCCGCGGGCCAGGCCGCCCAGGCCTTCGGCAATGCGCAGGGCGCCCTGGACGAGTTCAGCAAAGCCCTCGGCGTCATCAAGGTCCTGCTGTGGCTCGCCGTGCGCCCCCGCAGTGCGCATGCTTGGCCTCCGCCCCCCTGCGCGTGTGTGCACAGTCCCGCGAGCTCCGTTCCCGCTGGACCGGTGCTGCCAGTGCAGCAGGCTAGGTGGTGACGTGGGTGGGCGTGCAGGACAAAAAAACGAAGGCTGATCCGTACGAGAAGATCGGCGACCTCTTCAAATCCCTTGGCGATCTCCAGCAGGCCAAGTCCGCCTACGACAATGCGCTCGAGGCGGACCCCAAACGGGTGTCAGTGCTCGTGGCGCGCGGCATGATGAGCCAAGAGAACGACGCCTACCAGCTGGCAGAGGCGGACTTCCTCGCCGCTACGGCTGCGGATCCGAGCAACGAAAGGGCTTGGAGTGGCCTCGGCGTGGCCTGGATGTATCTGGAGCATGCGTGCGATCAAGGCGAGTGCAAGCCCAAGGGATACGACTCATACGACGAGGGCTCGATTGCTTGTTTGCGCAGGGTGATGCAGCTGGTGCCGGACAACATGGTGACCCTCTCCAACCTTGTCATGGCTGAGAACCGGTGCTGCGACTGGTCGAACCGCGACAAGCATTTGCGGCTCCTTCGCGGCGCGCTGCGGGATGCGGCGGCGAACAAACAGAATTTTGCGCCGCCATTCCACGCGTTTGAGTTCGGCTTCTCCCCCAAGGAGATGCTCGTCAACTGCAAGTACCTGTCGCAGCGCCACCAGGAGTCGGCCAAGGCAGGCAAGGCGGCGGTGCCGGTCAGCGCCGCGCGCGGGCGCTCGCACGTTGAAAAAAACGGGTTCCGGCTCAATGTGGGCTACACGAATGGCGCGGGCTTCCACAACGGCACGACGACGGCGCGGTGCCTGCGCAGCATGTTCTCGTTCCACGACCCTAAGCGCATCAACGTCATGTGCTATGCGCTGAGCGGCGACGACAAGTCGGAGGAGCGCCAGACCATCAAGGCCGCCTGCTCCGGCGGCTGGACGGAAGGCCGGGCAATGAGCGACGTCGAGCTGGCAACCAAGGTCGCCAATGACAATGTGCACGTGCTCGTTGACTCGACCGGCTACACCATGAAGTACCGCGCCGACTTTTTGGCCATGTCGACAGCGCCCATCATCTTGAGCTTCCACGGCTTCCCGGGCACCATGGCCGCCAAGTTCATCCACTACCTCTCCTCCGACGTGCGCACGGCGCCGCCAGAGTACCAGAGCTTCTACAGCGAGAAGCTCGCCCTTGTGCCCTGGACGTACCTTGTCAACGACCACAAGCAGAGCCGGCGGGAGGTGCTGACGGGCAGAGCGCCCAGCCGCGCGTCGTTGGGCTTTGCGGAGGACGACATCATCCTCGCGTCCTTTAACCAGCTCTACAAGATAGAGCCGGAGGTGTTTGGCGCGTGGCTGAAGATTCTGAGCAGGGAGCCCAAAACCAAGCTCTGGCTCCTCAACTTTTCCAAGGCCGCTTCTAAGTACCTGCGCAAGGAGGCGCGCGCCGCCGGCGTCGACCCCGCGCGCCTCGTCTTCCACGACAAATTTGCAAAGGACACGGAGCTGCTCGCCAAGGGGCACGCAGACCTTTTCCTCGACACGCCGCTCTTCAACGCCCACACGACGGGCGGAGACGTGTTGTGGGCGGGCATTCCCGTGGTGACGCTGCCCGGCGAAAACTTCGCGCAGCGCGTTGCGAGCGGGCTGGTGCACTCGGCGGGTTTCTCCAACGTCATGATCGCGCGCTCGATGGGCGACTATACGCGGCTCGTCCTAGCGCTGTGCCGGCAGACGCTGCAGCGAAGACACTGGAAGGCGGTGCTGCAGGCGGGCCGTGAGACGGCTCCACTCTTTGATACCAAGCTGCTCACGCACCACGTTGAGACGACGATGAAAATGATGTGGGAGGTGTACGCGGCTGGCCTCAAGCCCCGGCACGTTGTCCACGCGTCTGTCCGTGCATGAGCGGGGGGTCCACGACGGCGTGTCCGGGGGAGGTGGCAGCCATCTCCGAGTACGCTGAGCATGGCACAGAGCGGAAGGGAGTGAAGGCGCGTCACCTCAATCATGGGGATGCGTCGCGCGGCAGGGGTTGCCGCCAACGCCTACAGTAAATACAGAGTACACACCCAGCAAATACCGAGTACACACCCAGTGAATACACAGTACATACAAGAGAGGCCTTGAGCCCTGCCAGTGGCGAGAGCACTGCTATTACCGTGCCGTAGTTGAGCGCACTATCAGTGACAATCAGGGAGACCGGTGTTACGGTCATGGTACGGCGGCTGAGTGTGAGAGTGCACTATTAGGAAGCATCAGACAGGGTCCAAACGTCGCTGGATGTGAGCATTTTATTCCTCCAAACGGCGAGTCAAAGAGCGTCCCGGAGGCACACGAACTCACGAAAACACGGCAACATGCACATACGTCGAAACTGACACTGCCACAGCACCCGCAAGAGCCGACCGTTGGTCTCAGGTGCGTTCAAGGTGTGTCTGATAGCGCAAAGAGCTCTCTGAGTGTGTACCGTTCCCGGTGCCAGTATGGTATCCCCACAGCTGCGCGTGCACACCACAGCGAGCCCGTGCACACAGGTGACACGAACTGCTCTGCGCACTCCGCCCCGCCCTCCCCTGCGTGTCAGCGTCACCGTCCCTCCACGAGCGCCTCCTGGTGCTCGTGAAATCCACCCTCCTTGGCGTTGGCCAAGGCAGCGCGCAGCTTCTCACGCAACTCTACTTGCGTCGCATACGCCGGCAGCCACCTGCGTCCCATCACACCAAGGTGCATGCGGTCAGCGTATAGCTGTAAGTGTGTGCCGCACTCAGCGGGAGGGCGTGCGAGGCGGGTTCGTGAATAAGGGGAGAAGTGGGGCGTGCGCGCCGTGTGCAAACAGGCCAAACATGGCCACGCAAACAGGCCAAACCTCGCCAACCGCTTGCACATACTCGAGGAATTGCCAAACAACAAACACCCGACACAAGGTCCAGGCAGACACGCGAGGCATCGCCACGACAAGGGGGCAAGAGCCGCGGGCGAGGACGTACATGAGCTTAGAGCACGTGCGAGTTCGTGGATAGCGCGAGCGGGTCTCGGGCGCAACTTCGATGCCCAGCGACGCGAGTCCGCCAGGCGGTAAGCGTGGGCACGCCGTTACGAAGTCAAGGAATCTGCCCCAAACCACTGGTCAAACTGCGCGCTGCGGCCACGCACATGTGCGCAGAGAAAAGCGCAGTGCCAGACGCATTGCACGCGAATCCGACGAGAGCACACGCAGGCGCGCGCGAACGCGTGTGCGGCAAAGTGGATGTGCACTCCAGGACAGAGACTGCGACACAGACAGAGACTGCGACACAGACAGAGACTGCGACACACACAGCGGCAGGCACACAGGCGCAGGCACACAGGCGCAGGCACACACCTTGCGCGATCGGCAATAGGCATGGCGACCAGCTCGTCCAGCAGCATCTGGAACGGCTGGCTCTTCTTGTTGTAGCGAGCGCCTGCGCGTCACACTATCATCAGTTTACCCGCCCCAAAACTCCCGTCAAAATTCCATGATGCCGCACGCATTGAGGACAGGCATCTGTCAGGGCGCCCGCGCGCCGGGGATGAGGATGCGGGCGCCCCCACCTTCCTGTGCGTCCAACAGGCCGCAGTGTGCCGTGCATTCACGCGCACGCAACGCGCGTAGAATGCAAGATGCAAAACAAAAAGAGAATCGCGTAGAAGAGAATGCAAGACGCACCTTGCTCGTTGCTGACGAGCTTGATATGCTGCTGCAGCGACGCCTTGTCCCATTCGATGCTCCGCTCGCCGCAGAGCACCACGTCCATCTCCGCTGGGCTGAAAATCTGCCCACCACCAGCCCAGCACAGTCAGCCAGCCAGCCAGCCAGTCAGTCGTATTGTCAGTAAGCCAGTCAGTGGGCCCCGGCCGTTCCTGGCACCACTTGACACACGACACGGCACGCCTGCTCCTCAGGCCCCAGGGGCGCGGGAAGGCAGACCTCGAGGGATGAAAAGGGGAAGACGTCGTTGATCCCAGCTCGGAACGCGTCCATCTGCCGCCGCACGCCAGCGTCAAACCAGAAGGCCGCCACCACGTCCACGTACTCAGCCAGATTCTCCACAGTGACGGCGCGGTCTTGGCCTCCATGGCACAGCACAGTGCCAGTGAGAGGGTCGACGAAGGTGGCGCCAGACGTGGCGAGAAACTCACCCAGCGAGCAGTGGTAGGAGCGGTGCAGGTACCGCGCCATAAACTCGCGCTCGTGGAATTCCTTGATGAGCGCCGCGCTCGCCGCATCGTCGGCTCCCTGTGCCTGTGCGCGCTCGCGCATCTCCGTGACTATGACGCAGTAGGCTTCCACCAGGTGTTGCGGCGTCCAATCATCGGAAGGCAGCAGCGTGTCGCGGCCGTGGCTGAAGGAGCGGAGCAAGTCTAAGACATTCGCCGAGCACCCGCCCTTGAGCATCTCAAAAAAGAGCCGGTGGAGCGGAAGGGGCACGGTAAAGCGGTCCCGGCACGCTTTGCCCAGCAGGCGGCCCATGAACCGGAACTGCCGCTCGACGCGCTCCACCACGTCGGCTGCGGCGTCGGGTGGCAGCGGCTGCGGGAAGAGCCCGTCAGCGTTGATAAGGTACTTGAAAGGGCCCTCCGGGTCCAGTTTAAAGTCTTCGTCACGCCCGTCTGAGATCCACAGCATTTCCTGCTTGTTGAATCTTCGCAGCTGCAAGGCCACCGACACCGCCTCGTAAAAATTCTGCGTGACGCCGGACCCAAAACCCCCCTCCTCATGGAACTGCACCTCGAGCACGTGCTTGGAGCTGTAGTGCAAGTCCACAAGCCGGATCGCGTTTTCGAGGATGCTTTCGCGCGAAACGCGCGCCAGGTCGGACGCGATCGCGCCGATCCGCTTGCTGTACATGCGCTGTTCGAAAAGGTCGATTTCGTCGGTGGCGCGCGAGATGGCGTCGATGTCTTGCTGCTCGCGCGCGCGCGCCAGCAGCTGCTGCGACTGGCGCATGCTCTCTGCGTGCTTTGTGCGGTAGGCAGCCACCTTGTGCTCCTGGAATCGGTAGAGGGCATGCGAGGACCCGAAGCCATTGCAGTCGAGCAAGCGTTGCCGCGACTCCAAAGAGAAGAGGAAGGGCAGCAATCGCGGGATGCGCAGGCACCACTGCGGCAGCCAGCATGACGCGAACGCCAGCGCATCCTGCAGCTGGCACATGAGCCGTTTTGTCAGCCACTGGCTCTGCCAGCGGCGTTTGTGGCCGCGGCGCGCTCCGAGCTTCTGGTGCAAGAGCTGCACCACGCCCAGCGCCGAACACACCTCCGGTGAGATGTTGTGTCCCGGTATGCTCCAGTCCCGTCCGCTGCGCCCTCCGGATGCGCAGACCTGGGCGTTGTGGTCCATGGGGTCATCGTGCCTGCCTGCCTCTGCCTCTGCACCTGATGCCGCAAGAGCTGGCCCCTCGCCCTTCAGACGCCTGATCCACTCGAGCATATCGACATCCTCCCGCAGCTTCAAGCAGAAGTGCACAGCGTGCGACGCGGGTTTGGGGTCTGTGCCCCCGGCTGCCTGAAGGCAGGCATAAATGGTCTTGAGGACGTTGTTGTGCTTCAAGGGGGTAGCGTGCGACGAGGCGTCCGCCAGACGCCCTGTGGCGATCCAGTGGTCCATGGCCCTGTCGACGAGACCGCTCAGCTCATTGCGATGCACCACGCGGTTCAGCTCCACCTTCTTGCTGCTGTCTTCCATGGTAGCGGGCTTGGCCGCCGGGCCCTTGGCGCGCACCTGCGCAGGGGTTGCGACGGGCTCCCACAGCACCTCGATGTTGGCCTGCTGCTCCCATCGCACCTCTTCGCGCCCGCCGAGCATCAGGATCAAAGTGGGCTTGAACCCGCTGCGCTCTACTCCAAACTGTTCCAGGCACTCTGGCGTGGTGCCAGAGAGAATGCGCAGGAAGGTTGCTTGCCCGTATCGCCCTGCAAGCTCCTTGACGAGCGTGCTGGCGCTGTGGATGGGACGCGGCCATGAGTGGCCAGCAGGCGGGCGTGCCTGTGCGTCAATCAGCAGCACTCCTACCACGCCCTGGCGGCACTTGTCCAAGGCCGCCTGCAACTGACTAGCGCTTTTGACCTTGAGCATTTCACCACCCACTCTCGGCAGGGTCAGGATGGCCTGCACAGGCTGCGGCGGCAACACCGTGACATCAGTATGCTGTGCATCCATGGCGTCATGCACTGGAGCTGAGTTCCACAATTCCAGGCGGCGTTTTGGCGGCGTCACGCCCTCGCGGTACACAGCAGGCCTGTCGCGGTCTTGCGGGTCGCCAATTTCAAAGCTGGTGAATCTGCGACGGATGTCCGCCGCGCTCGGCGCTCGCAGGCCGGACTGCGACGATGGAAACATACCCAGATGCTCGAGCATGCGGTGATCGCGCATCATCAGCTCGTGCATTTCGGGCGGTATCCTGCCGCGGGGAGGCCAACCACGGGCGGAGCCGCGCAAGCTCTTGACGTGGTCTTGCGGTACCGAGCGCAGCACCGTGCCATCGTCGCAGATCACCATGAAGCGCTGAGAGGCCTCAACTGACAGGAGATTCCCAAACTTCCATTCCTTGTCCCCTGTGCTGACCTGCACACGGTCGCCCTCACACAGCCCAGAGCCAGCACCTCCCTGTGATCGTTTCGCATCACGCGCCCGCTGGGTGTAATCGTGCGTGTTGTCCGTAATCACGCGGCACTGCACAACGTTGGACAGCCTAGTGACCAAGGTCTCGGCCTCATAGCGAGTCTGGCCCCGTGCAACCGCACCACTCTGCCCTTCAGTCAGCGCCGCCGTCAGCGACTCGTACCAAGACTCCTCGTGATCGTAGCCACGGTCCGGCCACCGGTACTGGTCGCCGATATGTCCCGACGCGGGTGCCACGAGCGGGTCAGCCGCCGACAACGCTTGGCGCACGTGATCCTCAACCTCTTCGAAGAAGAGTTCAGCAGGGAAGCCGTCGGGGATGACAATGAGCACGGTCTGGTCGCGTGCTGCCTCCGCCTCTTTGCCCTGCACTGCACTCTCGCCTTCTGCAACGTCTTCCACGTCCTGGAACTCACTGACAATCGCTGCCGGTTCCTCCACGCGTGCCCAGGACCACGAAGTGCTGGACCCCGCCGCCTTGGCCAGACCCAGTGCCGCCAGAATCGCCTCGCCATGTCTTCGGCGCACCACATCTTCCGCCAAAGGCGACGGCAACGTGTGAGGGCCGGGAGGCGCCGCGGCCGCAACCAACGGTTTCATCCACGTCCAGAGGCCCAGAAGCGCACTGTGCACCGCTTGCGGAGAATTTTCGGTCTTGAAGCGGCTCAGCGCACACCGCAAGGACTCCCAGTACCTGGAGCGCGTCGGCATCTCGACGATCATATACTCGCGCGCCAGGAGGTTGACCAATTTCTCCTCATTCTGGCCGTCCAGGTACCGTATGCGGTGCACAGGGATCTGCGGCGGAGCCAAGTCATGGGATGTGAGGTCGTAGAGGAAGTTGGGGCCGAACGACACCGAGACACACTCCCCCTTGGTTTGAAAGCCGAGCGTGGCGAGGAGACCCTCGGTATCCACTCCCCGCAGCGGCCCCGGCTGCAGCAGGCCATTGCGCGTGAAAAAGATTGCCGCTCGCCGGAAGTCAATGCCGCACCCAATCACGTCGCCCTCCTGCCAGGGCGTGGAGAGCGGGGTTCCGGTGCCGCAGCTGTTGAAGGTACAGCCATCGTCACCGTGCCAGGCATGGCTCACAGGTTCCCATCCGGGCATTTTGTTGTTCGAGTAGCCCGCCCTGGCAAGCCCCACGCCAATGGCCCCGGTGGGCCCTCGCTTCCGGATGGCTGCTTCGAAATACGCGATTGGTCCGTCCACAGCATTCGAAAAGGGTCTCGACGCCTGCACGGTGCCGGCCGGGCTGCCCTTGCTCTGGCATGTGACCACTGTAGTCGAGCCCTCGACACTGATCGCCAGGCATGGGGCGCGCGTGCGGATGTCCAGTTCCAGATCGGCACCGCCTTGCATGCAAACGTCCCCGCTGCTGGCACCAGTGGCTGAATCCTCCGCCTCTTTCGTCGTGTCCTGCGGCAGCATGTCAAACTCCACAACGACAGCAAGTCGCAGGGGGGCAGTGCCGTTGCAGCTCGGGCGCTCCTTGATGGTAGCACCCACTAGATAGTGGCAGAGTGCCACGTACTCCTGCGGAGGGGTGCACGTACGCAACAGGTGCCTTTCGAGCTCCTCAACCCGCAGCAGCGGCTCCACATTGAGCAAGAGCGGCGGGGCGAGGCTACTGGAAGCGCGCGCCACCTTGGCATTCCTGGCGGGGTTCAGGCGCGGGCTGAGCTCCAGCCTAATTGGCGTCGTAAGAACCTGCAACTCGTCAGGCGGAAGAACGCTGCCATCTGCCCGACGCGACTCCCCAGACGCATGTATGGGCCAGAATTCCTCTGTACCAATGAGCTCCACCAGTGGGGCAATCAGACAATCGAGCTTGGAGCGCCGGCTCTGCCCCGCAGCCGCAGGTCCCCCGTCGGCAGCAAGGGCAGTTTCCTCCTCCCGCGTGGGACAGAACGCCGCAACAAAAGCGTTCCACTGCACTGCATTCCATTGCGGCTGATCTTTCGGGCCATTCAATGCCTCCAAGATTGCGCCTGCCACATCGCAAACCGCCAGGTCGTGCGGGGAGGTTTCCTGCGCCCGTGTCAAAACGTCAGCGAGGCTTTGGAAGGCCGTGGACTGGCGCTGACGCAAGTCCTCACAGGCCTGCCGCAGCTCCGGGGTAGCACAAAGATCCTGCGGCGATGCCTGCGGCAGTGAGGCCAGCACGTCTGAAGCAAGTTTCGACACGTGCTTGTCCTTTATCCGGCCAGTCTTAGATTGGAGAAGCTTCGCCTGAACATCTTGCTTTGTCTGCGCTGCATTGCTCAGCCGTTCCACCCAACGGATCATGCCGGAGCGCCGAAGCCGAGCAACGTGGTGCGGCGTCTTGTCTATTAGGCACTGCACGATGCGCAGCAGCCCATAGATGGCGTCCAGCGCATCGCAGCCCTCCCCTTGCGTCAGCTGTAACATGACATTGAACAAGGAATCTGTAGCCCGCACTCCGGATGACGCTTGCGGCGGCCGCCCAGCTGCCGCGCCAGAGGCGGCATGTGCGTTGTCGCACGCAGGAAACACCTGAGTTCAACTTTAAGACTCAGAATTTACAGTTTAGGGTTTAGGGTTCACGGTTTAGGGTGCGGGTTTAAGATTCACGGTTTAGGGTGCAGGCGGGGTTGGGGGCCGCAACACCTGCTGCAAAACTGACGCCGGAAGCTGGTCCATGAGGTAGATCAACAAGTGAAAGGCGCTGAGCTGCGGCTTGATATCGGTTTCGAGCCCGCATGCGGCCACCACCAAGGGCACCAACTTGGCCATCCCTTCGTGCTGCAGCGCTACTCGCGCCTCGTCGCTGAGCGCCGTCGCGGCGTGCTGCTTGAGCGTTTGCGCGACGCGGGGAGCACACGCAACGAGCGCGGCTTGATCAATCTTGGAGCAGTCGCAACCATTGTGCAGCAGGGCATTCACCACTTCCAAGTCATCGTTGGCTATGGCTGCCCGCAGCGGTGTCTGCATGGCCGGGGGGGGGCCTGCCAGATCCGGGTCTGCGCCGTGCTTGAGCAACGCCGTAATGATCTGGTGCGGGCAGCGCTTGGTGATCGCCAGCAACAGCGCTGGTGTGCCAGTGTCGTCCAGATTGTCCGCATCTGCACCCTCCCGCAGGAGTTCCTCCACCATTGCCGCATTCTTGTCAGGAATGGCGCGCTGCACCAGGTACCGATTGACTTGATGGTGTGCCTGGTGGGGTCCGCCTGCACCCCCTTGGTAGCGCGAGGCCGGCTTGACCTCGTGGGCTTCGACGCGCGCCGTCTCCTGCACAGGCGAAAGCCACTTGACTGTGTACGAACCGTCGCCATTATCCGCCTCAATCACACCGCGGCGGTGGGCAAATGACTCTTCGCCCTCGCCGCTGGGATACACCACGTCGCCTTTTCGAATGGTGTGCCGCCTCGACTTGAGCGCCTTGCGGCCATCTAGAAGGATTTTGACTTGCCTGGATACATCTTCGATCATGCCGTAGCTCAAGGGCCGTGTAGAGAGCTTCTCAACGAGCGCGTCCATTCGCGCCTTCCACTCCTCACCCGTGCGCGGCACAGAGCTGCCGGACAGCGAGGGAGCAGTGCCTGCAACAGATGACGCACTTTCGTCACGCGCAGGGTGTGCTTCCCTTTCAGCCGCGCCCTCAGCATCGGCCCCTGCTCGCGCGGCACCGTCCGCGGCCTCCCCCCCAAATATGCCCAGGGCCGGCGAAAGCGCGGCGCCCTCACCCAGCGACGGCTCCTCAACCAGGAGGCTAAACGAATGCGACAGGCTGCCGCCCGGGCCGCTCACTGCCGCCCACATGGACGAATCAGCAGACGCAGCCTGGACGGAGCTTGCGCCTGAATCGTCAAGCCCAAGCGCGAGCACCGGGCTGCCCCCGAACATCATGCTCGATGGCGACGCTCCACCTGCGCTGGCATTTAGCGAGGGGCGACTCCCCGCCGCGCCCGCAGCCGCACTTGCTGCCGCGCCCCCGCCGCCGGCCTGTGCCGCGGCACCCCCCGCGTCCTCGCCGTCTGCGCGCAGCGCGGCATCCGCCTGCTGCCCGGCAGCCCTCTGCACACCGCAGACCGCGCGTCAGGCCGCAGCGCAACGCGGGGAGCGGGACCACTTACTGCACGGCAAGCACCGCGCGATAACCTGCCGCCCCAAACAGGCGCCCCCTGCATGCGACCGCACGCGCCCGGGGGCGGCCCGGCGCAGGTGTCTTTCGGGGCAGGTGCACGCTCTCAGGTACTGGGCCCTCCTTGTTGCGTCGGCCTCCGAAGCGGAGACGAGGCGGCGTGCAGCAGCGCGCGCGCGGCAGACAAGGAGGCGCGGCGGGAGCTTGACCGCATCACTGCCCGCGTCGTAATCGCCGACTTGCATCGCGTCATTGAAATTGTCCATCGCGCCGCGCACTGCCCTGCAGCGCGCTCAGCCGGAGCTGCACCTGCGGCGGCGGAGGGCAAGCGGCGCAGCGTCACTACCCTGTGACGGCCGGCAGCACGGCGCCAGAAACACCCCCGCACCGCCCCGGCCACGATGCCAGCGCGCGGGCCGCCGCGATCGCATGCGCCTCACTCCGGCGACGGGCGCCGCCTGCCTTGCTGGGCCTACTGTAGCGCACCAAGCAGCATTTGAAACACGCCGCACGCATGCCCGCGCGCGGGAGGCGCGGCGCGGCGCGCCCGGCCACACGGCGCCGCGCGCTCGTGCAGACCTCGGATGGGCTGCGGCTTGTTCGCCGCCCCCCCCCCCCCCCCCCCCCCCCCCCCCCCCCCCCCCCCCCCCC
>Ga0115006_10002509_pt1 | contig 12089 bp, 11 predicted proteins | sample ArcOceMetagenome_3_FD_88943 | JGI IMG/M metagenome (GOLD analysis project Ga0115006, IMG submission 88943) | Marine eukaryotic phytoplankton communities from Arctic Ocean - Arctic Ocean- Svalbard ARC20M Metagenome | ecosystem: Environmental > Aquatic > Marine > Oceanic | place: Arctic Ocean...
CACATTGAAGCTGTTGTAGTGTACAGTAGATCTACACATATGACGACGTGTGTGTTGTACCGGTACTTCTGCACTTCTATACCTCGGGCCTAGCGCTAGAGCTTGCAAACTACTTAGGAATCCTACGTAGCTTGTTGGCCTCTCCTCTCACACCACCACGCCTTGCCCCCCCTCTCCTGCCCCTGGCTGATGATGACCGAAAACTCGAAGTCGGGCTGCAGGGCCGAGCGGCGGCCAGACGAAAAACGCGCTCGCCTCCCATCCAGATATCCAGATGCCCACAATGCCCACCGCTATCACCCAACCACGCCACACGACCGCACCGACGACGTGGCTGCCGCAGTCGCTGACTGTTCATGTGACATTATTCTTCACCTTGCGCAGAGCACTGAAGCACGATGGCGGACAAGCAATTTGAATCATCGGTAAAGAAGAGCAACAGTAGCGGTGGGAATAACTGGTTCGCGGGCGTGCAACGTGGTCTCGCCAACCAGGCAGAGAAGGCACGCATTGCCCAGGAAGCCAAGGAGGCCGGTAAAATCCACAACCCCAAGACCAAGGAGTGGTACTTCTACACCATCGAGGATGACCTAAGAGAGGTTGAAGCAGCCCTGCAAGAGAGCGGTGCCGTCGGCTCTGCCCCCGGTAGTATGCACGGCGACACAGAGGACGAGCGTAAGGTGAAGGATCGTGAGTATTATGACCTGCTCGGAGTATCAACAAACGCCGATGAGAATCAAATCAAGAAAGCCTACTACAAGAAGGCCCGAACCTGTCACCCTGACAAGAATCCTGGCGACGAGGAGGCAAAGGCTCGTTTTCAGGAGCTCGGGAAGGCATATCAAACACTTTCAGATGCCCAAATGCGGGCAGCTTATGACAGAGATGGTAAAAGCGAAGGCAATGACAGCGAAATGGCAAATAATGTGGATGCATTTGTGTTCTTCAACGTCATGTTTGGGTCTGCGCTTGTGGAGCCTTATATTGGTGAGCTGTGGATTGCCAACCAAGCCGATAGTATGATGAAGGATCAGGCAATGCAAGAGCCCATTGACGAGTCGCTCCCCGAAGAAGAAAAGCAAAAGATAATGTACGAGCGATACAGGAAAACGAAACAAGGCGACGAGCTCAAGCAACGAAAGAGACAGGCGACGTGCGCCAAAAATTTGCTTGAACGCATCAATCCCTTTGTGAGCGGCACGACATCCGAGGAACCTTTCGTGGCGGGTTCTAGAGACGAAGCAGGTCGGATCGCCGAAGGCGCGTTTGGTGAACTCTACATGATGACAATCGGCTACACTCTTTTGGTGGCAGCAGAGGAGTTCATTGGCTTTAAGACCTCTTTCCTTGGGCTTGGTGGCCACGCAGCTAGAACGAAACAAAATGCCTCGAACTTTGGCGCCAATATGAAACTGATCGGGGCCGGTATCAAAGCTCTTGGTGCTGGTTCTCGTGCAATGGTGGAAGCCGAGAATCTGCAGAAGAAGGCCGAAGAGACCGGAGAAGAGCTCGATGCGTCGGCGGCAGCCGAGATGGCCGAGGCTCTGGACGACTCTCTGCCAACTTTTCTTGCATTCGCTTGGGCATTGAATAAGAAGGACATTCAGTCGACACTCAAAGCGGTGTGCAAGAAGCTTTTTGATGATTCCAGCGGCGAGAATAACACAAAGGAACTCAGACTCAAAAGAGCGGAAGCTGTGAAGATTCTTGGCCGTGAGTTTCTGTTGATCGGTAAGCAGGCGAAAAAGTCAAAGCCATCGAGCAATGAGGTTGACGCCGATGATATCAAGGCACGCGTCGAGGTTGCCACACGCACAACAATGGCCAAGGCCCAGGGTCAGGAGCTCTCCGAGGAAGATCCGGAAGAGATGATTCGAATGGCCAAGCAAATGTCGCTAGATGCGAGGAACCAGAATGAAGACAGTGGCGACGTTGCCGACGGCGAAGGCAATTCCAAATACTAGTAGGTTCCTAGCATTTTTAACACTCTTAGACTGTAGATCTACATGTAGTATTTTCGAGTCCCCTTTGCTTGATTCATTCAGCGTCGAAAGCAATCGCAATGCAATCGCAATCGCAAGGCTGCTCAGAAAACCCGGAGGAAGCAAAGTGGCGCCATATGCATGCGATGCGCGATGGCATGGCGCTCTGCCGCGATGGCGCTCATTTTTCTTCTTCGATCGAACTTGCTGGCAGTCCTGGCCAGTGCTGCGGCTGCAGCCGGAAGCAAGCTACTACAGTACTAGTAGTACTAGGCCTATATCTCTTCGACGAAGTGATGCCCAAGAGCGTAGAAGGAGAGATGGCGGCGAAACGGGCAGACGCCATCGCGGCAGAGGAAGGTGCAAACTTCGTCAACACAGGTACGAGTCGAGTACGAGTATGAAAAAGCAGAGACCTGCGTCGTGATCGACAGTTGCCGTCGCGGTGCGATCCGTTCATGATGATGCCCTCTTGATACGCGCATATTGTTGGTTCTCGTGCTTGAGCTTCCCATCTCATCAGCTTTCCCCGCCCGTTCTCGCATACCATTCCTTCATCCACCGATAACCACAGGATTGCAGCACTGGGAGGAAGTACGGTCCTTATGGCTCAAGAAGACGGAGGCCGAGGGCACGGGGCCTTCTCGTACCGCAATCAGCATCGACGTGGACGAAATCATTGACATCATAATCTCAAACCGGTGGAGAGACGCGCAGACAAAAAGTAAAGGGGGGGGGAATGCCGGTGCCCAGGGATGCTCATTTTCCCACCCAATACCATTGCCTCAAATGATTGATGTATTGACTGACTTATGGGAGGCCGAGGGACTTGAAATGTAATAATCTGGTATGGAAAGGAGGGCAGTGCGACAATATGGCGATGTTTGGTGATTGAAATTATCAGGAAGTCGGCCTTTCGAAAGCTCCTTTGCCAACATAACTTTTAATTAAGTTTCATTATTATTTTATATGGCAGAGACACAGACAGCCTAGCAGCTAGCAATTGCTCAGATGAAAGTAAGATCACCACCCAGCATATGCAATACTTTTTACTAGTACCGCACATTAATAGGGATCCTACGTGTACCCAGGTACTGCAAGAAGACAGATGCGACAAGACAATGCCGAGAAAGATTGGATCAATCATTTCTATTCGCCGACTCACTGCCGATTTCCCCGCTCAAAACTGGGTTTGAAGTACGCAGCTCCATTTTTTGCAATACAACGTGCATACAGATATCTTTCCCCATTTCGGTCCGCATCTTTTCCCGCTTCAATCTGAAACATGACATCCCGATCCCACAAACAAGTAAGTGCATCGGCATGCACGCCAGCCAGCCCCATTCATACCCTCGCTCAATACACTCGTACGCCTCGGATTCGCGTCCGCATGTTGAGCTGGGAGTGTTTGCAGGTATAATAAGCATTGCGCTGTGCCCGACAATCGTCCGATTCAACCGGATCCTTCATGCAGTCCATTATGCTCTTCTTATCCTTCTTGACGCAGTCCGTCTCCTCCATGCAGGTGAGGAGACTGAGGGCAGCCTCGGAACACTTTTTCGGCTGAAACGGCAGTGGGAGGAAAGTGCAATGTGAGATAGATACGCTAACGGCGGCAACATCGAAGTGCTATCTAGCTAGACAAGTTGGGACTTACCATTTTAGCAGGATGGCAGTAGCAATTGCAACTGAAACGCCGAGCAAACGTAAGGCCGGTGGGCATTCGGTGCAAAAAAATGAGGCAGCAGGATATCGATACAAGAAGACGGACGACGGACAAACCGGCTATTTTCATTTCACGTCTGACCGCCGCACCGCCCGCCGGTAGCCACAGAAAAACGAAAAACCGCGGCGGAACGCAAGAGGCGTATCGAAGACGGCAGCGACGAGGTTACTACAGCGCGTTATTCCTGCTTGCTAGCCGACGGATAGATCGATAGATCAACTGAAAACGCGGGACGTTAATCATGCTTGTCCTTTTCGAGACCCCGGCGGGTTACTCGCTCTTTCAGGTGGGTGACCGAAATCTCTACTGATTCGCCTGTTGCTGATGCTGAAGCATGGGTTATTACACCGCGGGATCTGGGTTGTCATACTACGTAGTACGCCCCTGCCGATGCCTCTGGATCCTTCCTTCACTTATGGATGCTTCTCAGCTCTCAGTTCGCTTTCCGTGTTGCTTTTGAGGTAAAAAATATCCGGTCACTGTGCTAACTCTTATTTCTACTTTCCGAATTCACCCCCTCCCCTCTTCTCTTCCTTTCCGGGCTTCCCGACGACACCGACACGAACATGCGCCTTCACTTGACCGGCTACCCAACCTGCCTCCTTTGCAAACAGGTATCGGATGAGAAGAAGCTCAAGAAGACCGATGCCGAAGACATGTACGACAAATTCTTCTCCGACGAGGACAAAGCCAAGTCGATGCTCAACCTCGTATCCTTCCAGCCCTTCTCGGACACCGCCGACGCCGTTTCGGCCGCCGCGGCATGTATCGAGGGCAAGGTGAACAAGTCCCTCAAATCGTTCCTCAAAAAGCAGCTAAAGAAGAAGGGGGGAGAGAGTCTTGCCGTAGCGGACAAGACTTTGGCGTCAAACATCAAAGACAAGCTCTCGTGCAGCGTCGTCAACGACACCAAGACCGCCGAGCTGTTCCGTGGCATCCGCTGCTACATGGACGAGCTGATGGAGGCCGGTGACGACGAGGCCGGCGGTGTCAGCGGTGCCGACCTCCGTGCCATGCAGCTTGGTCTGTCCCACTCTCTGTCCCGGTACAAGCTCAAGTTCTCCGCCGATAAGGTCGACACCATGGTCATTCAGGCTGTCGGCCTTCTCGATGAGCTGGATAAGGAGATCAACACTTATGCCATGCGCGTGAAGGAGTGGTATGGATGGCACTTTCCAGGTGAGTCTTCGGTTTCTATGGGATGAGCTAACTCAATGAATTCTTCGTGTAACATTTCTATTTTGCTCATAATGCTACCATCGACCAATTTGATTCAAATGTACAACAGAGATGCAAGGAATTGTGAATGACAACGCACAGTATGCCAAGGTTGTCCTATCTTGCGGTTATCGGTCAAATTTCAAGGGCACGGATATGTCGCAGATCCTGGAAGATGAGAATGTTGAGACCGCCCTCAAGGAGGCGGCGGAGGTTTCTATGGGAACGGAGATCTCTGACATTGACGTAATAAACATCAAGTCTCTGGCCGAGCAGGTCCTCAGTATGACCGAATACCGCGCGCAGCTCTTCGAATATCTTAAGAACCGGATGAATGCTATTGCGCCCAACTTAACCATTCTGGTTGGGGAGCTTGTTGGTGCTAGACTGATCTCTCACGCCGGCTCGCTCATGAATCTCGCCAAGGCTCCGGCCTCGACGGTGCAGATTCTTGGAGCCGAAAAGGCCCTCTTCCGAGCTCTCAAGACCAAGCACGACACTCCCAAGTATGGTCTCATTTACCACGCGTCTCTCATTGGTCAGGCGGCACCCAAGCATAAGGGCAAGATCAGCCGCGTCCTTGCCGCCAAGGCTGCGCTGGCCACCAGAGTTGACGCCCTGTCGGATGAAACCTCCGAAAATGTTGATACGACCATTGGTTACGAAGGTCGTGCTAAGGTTGAGGCTCGATTGCGCCAACTTGAGGGTGGAAGTGGCGCCATTGCCTCTTTGGCTAACAAGGCTGGCGCTCTCACGTCCGGCAAGACCGCTAAGTACAATCCCGTGGCTGCAAAATCAGCGGCGGCAGCATCTGGCTACAATGATTCCAACGACATGGTTCTCGACAGCGGCAACAGCGATGACAGCAGCCCCAAGAAGAAGAAGGACAAGAAGAAAAAGAAGGACAAGAAGCGAAAGGCCGAGGATGGTGACGAGTCACCCAAGAAGAAGAAAAAAAAGAAATCAAAGGAGTGAGTAGACGTCTAACCAGCTAGAGGTAGATCTGCCGTAGGGAGCTCCTTTATTACCGGTAGAGATCTAGCGCGAGAGATTTCGTGGCTGGCGGTGCTAGATATCTGTGGTCACTATTCTCTTTAGATCTAGCTGGATCTAGATTAGTCTACGGTAGTTCATGTATAAATAATAATGGTACGTTGCAACGTAGTATTATTGCCAAGACCCAAACAACAGCCCTGGCCTACGGTACATGTACGGTAGATCTCAGGAACCAGACAGTTTTTTTTGCTTTTTTGCTTTTGCAAGGTCGCGTCCGTGCTCATCGCTCGCTCAGCAGGTCACACAATTCGTCTTTCTGTCGACCGTCCACTGACTCGACTGACTCACTCGACAAACTTGCTTCAATCGCGGTGCTTCAATGAGCCACATCTCAGAAAAAGAAGGCCGTTTGAAGGCCAAATAATTAATGGTTTTTGAGAAACGTGACGGATGGCAGATGGCATGTTCTTCGCCCTCCGAAAATACTTATTGTTTTGAGGGCCTTCTTGAAGTGCACCTTCTTTTATTATTATTGCCGCAGCATGGAAACTCGCTGTTGGGCCTCAATCTCGCAAATAGGAATGCTTTTCGTTTGTCACTTTTTAATCAAGCACGAACTTCCAACAATGGTCCCAACTAACCAAACCTCCGCCTTACCCCGGGCCTCCGCAGGCCTGAGGGTTCGTCAACTTGACTCTATAAAGTCGGAGCGATTGCCGAAGCTTTCGTTGCCCGGCGGTTGTCACGGTATCCTTCACGTTCACAGTCAGCACAAACAGGCATCGCCAACTCCGAGGTCATCTGGCACAACCGTTGACAACCATCCATCAAGGCCCATCCCCCTCCCCCGCACTCACATTCCTCGCACCATCTCCGAAGTGCAGCTCCGAGAGGACATAGCCGTCGCCGAGTGGCGCGAGATGTGCATGTTCCATCGCCTCGTCGAGGGGATGAAGGAGCGCCAGCAAGCACAGCAGCACGGGACATCATGCTGTGGTTCCCAAGATTCCACCGCCCACCCTTCTTCAACGAGGCAACTTCCCAAGACCATCACCCCACAAGAATCTCCGGTATTTGTCGACGACTCCGACCGATCAGCTTTTCTGGTCGAGATGCTCTATCGGGCATCTGAGCTTGGCGACCTCACCACCGAGACGTCAACAACTGGTCCCACGATCACCAGCAGCAGCAGCGCTACGGCTAACAGCAACAAGCAGCAACAACAACAAGCACAGCTAGTAAGAGACAGCGATTGGTCTCTAGAAGGATTCGCCTTCTCCTCCATAACGGCGACCACTTCGTCCTTTGTTCATAACGACGACAAGGAAGACGAGGGAATCTTCACCCTTGATTTGTAAATACAGCAAGCACAAGCACAAAAGAGCTAGACTCTACGACAACTAATACAAACTGTAAATGCGACAACGCACTTACCCGCGCTACAATATTGCATATAACATATCGATGCTAGATAACACATCTTAGAGACTCAGGTTAATTAATAAGAAACTGTAACTTGTACATATGACATGATCTTCTTCCTTTATTTTTTAGAGATCCGCTCTTCGGCTCTTCGTCGTAGTCTGCTTTTTCACTTCATTCTGCTGCTGCTGATCGATGGCTCACGGCCACCTGCAATCACACACAGAGCATGATGCTCTTCAGGCCTCCTGCTTTACTGGTGATCAGCATTGATACATCGATGCCGGCCGCCGCCAGCCACAAAAAACAAATGACGACTGACGCAGACTTACGGTCGACGGGCGGACCGTCCATCCATCGATGACCGCGACCCGCGACGCCCGGACGCCCGCCGCGACCGTCAATCGGCACCCTCATTCGTCATTCGTCGATTCGTCCCGGGCGCCACTTCAATGCCTCGAGCCACCTGGACGACAACAAATCATCTCGTTCTGAATTTGCTGCTGCTATCGCTCGCCGTCCTTTCCCCGCCCCAACGTGTCTTAGCATTTACCGCCGCCATGTCTTCTCCTCGCATGCTGTCACCCGTTTCGCCCGCTGACGTATCCCTCGAAATCAAGGATCCCGTCGATCCCACCGCCCTCGGCCAGGCCAAGGACATCATCGCCGAGCTGCGACCTACGCCGAACGGACGCGTCGACGCCGCCAAGCTCCTGGAGGTGGCCAAGCGCCTCGGGGACATCCCCGCCGATCACGCCGGCTCCTACACCGTGTCGGCCGAGGTATGCAAGAAGGCCTTCGATGATCTGGCCGAGGCCGATCGCAGCGCCCTCGTCAACATCTACCGGAGGGTCAAGACGTTCGCCGAAGCGCAGAGGAAGAGCGTCACGGACATCGAGATCGACATTCCCGGCGGCAAGGCCGGGCACACCGTCAGCCCCTGCAGAGGTATGTACCTAGGTACTTCGCTGCTGCATGTATGCGTTTGAAGAGGATGGAGGATCAGCACTTCTTGTACTGTACTCCTTTTTCTGATTTGTATAGTACTCCTTTGATATCGAACACATTACATGCTGTGCTCAATGTCGTTTTCTTTACTTACTCAATCGACTACTCCAAACAAATTTTTGTGCGTGCGTAGCTGCTGGATGCTACGCACCTGGCGGGCGCTACCCCCTCCCCTCCTCTGTGATCATGACTGCTGTAACGGCCCGAGCGGCTGGATGCGATACGGTCGTCCTCGCCAGTCCCCGCCCGGCGCCCATCACTCTGGCCGCCGCTCACATTGCCGGTGCCGACCTCTTCCTTTGCGTTGGCGGCGCCCAGGCCGTCGCCGCCATGGCCTACGGCATCGTTGAGTCTGACGCTGGCGCTGCAGTCCCCCCGTGCGATGTTATCGTTGGCCCGGGAAACAAGTGGGTGACGGCTGCCAAGTCGATTGTTTCGGGACCCTGTGGTATTGACATGCTTGCGGGTCCATCGGAGGTACTGGTGATTGCCGATGAAACTGCCAATGCCGAGGTGGTGGCTGCCGACCTCATTGCCCAGGCTGAGCACGACGTGGTGGCCAGGGCCATCCTTCTTTCCAACAGCCAAACGATTATTGACGACGTCGATGCTGCCGTGGCCGAACAGTTGGCTTCTTTGCCGGAGCCCAACCAGTCCACCGCGCGCGAAGCCTTCAAGCAGTCCTTTGCTGTTCTATGCGATTCCGTCGATGCGTGCATTTCTATCAGCGATGACATTGCCCCCGAGCATTTGGAAATTCAGACCAAGGATGCTATGGAGGTTGGGATGAGGTGCAAGAACTACGGTGGGCTGTTCGTTGGAGAGCACGCGGCCGAGGTTTTGGGTGACTACGGTGCTGGTCCCAACCACACCCTTCCCACTGGCGGTACGGGACGCTACACCGGCGGTTTGTCGGTGTTCAACTTCCTCCGAATTAGAACTTGGATGCGAATCGATGACAAGCAGGCGAGTCAATCCATGGTGGACGACAGCATCGTCATGGCGCGGCTCGAGGGACTTGAGGGCCACGCTCGCGCCGCTGAGAACAGAAGTACTACCGTCGAGCCCTCATACAAGAAGAAGAAGCAAAACGGTGGTAACTAGTAGCTAGGTACACCTCGATATGGAGCAGACACATGCTGAATCATGAGCGACCGAAATAACTCTACATAGAGCTTGGTACATCGTATGTAGCTTGCTAGCTAATTATGCCGGCCTATCTTCACTACGTTGCTAGAATCTACGGTAGCTAGACTAGAAAAGGGGAACCCTACTTCTTTCGTCTACGTAGATGCACGAGACTTTCCACAGCATCCGTTCTGGGAAACAAGTCAATCAGCGTACAGTCAGCGATCTCAAAATTGCTGTTCAACATTTCAATATCCCTAAGCAATGCCTCCTTGCCACAGGAAATGTAGATCAAATGCTGAAATTTGCCCTCGATGGCCATTCGACATACATTTGCTGAAAGACCAGCTCTCGGAGGGTCGACCAACAGAATAGTGTAGTCTCGACTGTACCACGTGTTGGTATTATTGCGATCCTCTTCAGCTTTCTTCTTACTGAGCATCTGATGCCTTGACCTTGTTGCCCACTCTCCAGCATCGCCTCGGAAGAGCTGAACAACTGGACCCCCTGATCTTGTCTTCGCATCCATCCCTTCACTAGGTGCCCTAAATTCGGCATCAATTTGGTTTAATTGTAGATTCTTTTGACATGCCATGATGAGCCTCTCATCAATCTCGACACAGGCAATGTATGAAATTTGAGTACAAACCTTAGCTATGGGCACCGTGTGTGCGCCGCAGCCGCAGTACATCTCTAGAAGACCGACGTCATGATCAGATCCATTTGATATCAAAGTAATACGGTTGAGGATCCACTTCAGCGCCATCTTGCATGCATTGCCGTTGGGGTGTTGGAAGGCGTCTTCAGGCTTTGCATATTGTATGGTAATATCATCTTCGTGGGCAGGTTGTCGATTCCCTATAATGACATCATCGATTACACTTTTGTCAGTCTCGTTACAGCAAATGGTAACCGTATCCCTAATCATAATGCTTCCCTCGACCATGTCCTTATCATCGTGCGAAACTAGCTTTCGTTTCCGAGAACGGCCAGTCAAACTTGTCAGCTTGCAACCCCGGCGAACCTTATCAGCATCACTCAACCATTTCATTTCACCATCGGATGATTCCTTGGGCAATTGGTCTGTATAATTAATTGTAACGACGATATCTTTATCGTCGGCCCACGAAGATGCGAACGAAATCGATGCTGGGCGTGCGGAGAGCAATGTGGTGAAGTCGTTGGCAAAATTTTCATCTCTACCATCTCCATTGAACAATTGCAAGAGTTTCGTCTGTGTCTCTTGAATACGTTTTGATGCAATGGGAAAATACGAACAGCCGATTGAAACAGCTTCTCTGTTGGTCCGCATCGCGTACTCCCACGCGCCATCGCCACGTGCACCGCAGAGCAATTGGAATGTAACACGGCACCTGTACGACAACGTCTCGTCTTCTCGAGAGCATGGGGCCTCACAGATTTCGAAGGATTGATCCGACGTTGAGCGTGCAAGTTGGTCTCGAAGAGCACCAGCAGCGGCGTTAAGTTTGGCAACTGAATGTGTCACGCCACTTTCCGCCAGCTGTGCCTCGTAGCCAGGCAGAACAGCGATGGAGCTTGTTGGCATCGTCATGGCATTCGATTTTGCAATCTACGAGTAGTCACGCCTTCTATTCTTGGCATCCTCCGATGCGCGCGATTCGCGCGATGGTCGTTTGGGTTATGAGCCAAAAAATAATATCTACCGTAAAAAAAACCGTAAGCCCCGTCTCAGGGTGGCAACAATATCGTACCTACCGGTAGGTACATGTATTAGATCTATCTACATGTAAAACGTAAGAGCGTTTGCATTTTGCAATATGCCTAGCTAGGTATCGTATTGTGCAAATCTAATTCAGTTCACTAAATTCTTGTAAATTTATTTATCCTGCATGCTATCTAGCAAGATCTAGAATCTACGTTGCTAGATCTACCCCGCTGAACGGGGGTGGAACGTTCAATCCCCTTCTTTGGTCCATACCTCCTCGGCTTTGTTCTTATTATTGTTCTTGTCGTCCTTATTATTGTTCTTGCCGTCCTTATTATTGTTCTTGTCGTCCTTATTATTGTTCTTCTCGTCCTTATTCTCGACCTCCTCGACCTCCTCGGCCTTGTTCTTGTTCTTGTCGTCCTTATTATTGTTCTTCTCGTTCTTCTCGTCCTTGATCTCGACCTCCTCGACCTCCTCGGCCTTGTTCTTATTATTGTTCGTGCCGAATTCGAGCCGCGATGGTAGATCATCCGAAGGCTCTCCAGATTGGTCTTCAGGGTTGTTGGGTTCAGTCCTTGTTTCGGGTATTTCGGGCAGTATTGGAGCCGAAGGATTCGATGAATGCGCAACTGTAGGCATTGATGTTGGCAATTTGGTGGGGCTAGCCGAAGGATTCGATGAATGCGCAACTGTAGGCATTGATGTTGGCGATTTGGTGGGGCTTCCCGAAGGGATCCCCGAAGGGCTTTCCGAAGGGGTCGTCGTGGGCAAGGCCGATGGCGTCGCCGTCGGTGACTTGGTTGGGCTAGCCGAAGGATTCGATGAATGCGCAACTGTAGGCATTGATGTTGGCGATTTGGTTGGGCTCCCCGAAGGGATCGCCGAAGGGCTTGCCGAAGGGGTCGTCGTTGGCAGGGCC
>Ga0115006_10002510_pt1 | contig 12088 bp, 18 predicted proteins | sample ArcOceMetagenome_3_FD_88943 | JGI IMG/M metagenome (GOLD analysis project Ga0115006, IMG submission 88943) | Marine eukaryotic phytoplankton communities from Arctic Ocean - Arctic Ocean- Svalbard ARC20M Metagenome | ecosystem: Environmental > Aquatic > Marine > Oceanic | place: Arctic Ocean...
AACTTCTATCTAACAGAGTAAAATAGAAGTTGAGTTACCAGGGCGAAGACAAAGATAAAAAAAAAAAAAGAAAAGAGAAATAAGAGGCGGAGTGGAAAAAAAAAAAAAAAAAAAAAAAAAAATAAAAAAAATAAAAATAAAAAAAAAAAAAAAGAAGGGAAAAAGAAAATAAATAATAAATTCTTTTTTGAAAAAAGGAAAATAACCAACAAAAATAATAATTTCAAATTATATGAATAGAACTCTGGATTATCACATTAATTTATTGTTTGTTTTATCTTTTAACCATATATTTCCGTTTTCATCTGTCATTGTTTGTATAACATCATCTGTAGAAAATGCTGAATCTTCATATATCTTATTTAAAGTTCTTGGTAAATATCTATATTCTGGAGTACAAGGGGGGCAAGTTAATTTATGATTTAAGAAAATCAATATAATTCCTGTAATTAAAAGAGCAGTGAAAATCTTCATATAAGATACTTAATATTTATTTTTTAAATCATCAAAACCTCCTACATATTTATCATTTACAAATATAACAGGTATACTATTTAAAGAAACAGATTTATTAAGTTTCTTTTTTAATTTTAAATTGTGTTCAATTGATTTTAACGATGTTGCATCAACTTCTATAAATATTGCCTCACTTTTTAATTTTTTTTTAGAGTATTCTTTAGCTTGGACACAAAATGGACACCACAATGCTCCATATATTATAACTTTGTGTTGATTTGATAAATTTGTATTTTTTGTTTTTGAAAGTACCTTTGATGGTAATTTTGATTTCTTTTTTGTTTTTGTAATTACCTTTGAAGGTGATTTTGATTTCTTTTTTGTTTTGTCTGTAACCATTAATATACAAATGAATAAAAATAAGATGATGATTTATAAATTGTTATCTTCATTATCACTTTCAATATCAATTGAATCAGTTTTAATATCAAGTCCTACAAAAAAAGTACCTGATGTATTTTTTCCAAGATATCTTTTCTTATCTCGAACTATTTTAATATTAAATTGAGAAAATGGGCCTGAATAAAAATCATGATTGAATCTTTGACGTTTATAATTATTATCCATACAATGTTGATTGAAATAATTCACAAATATTTTTTCTGGAATGTATTTATCCTCTGTAAATTCCATACTTCCAGATGACAGGAAATGAATTAATGAGTTTGTTGATTGAGCAATTTCAGATCGTGTATTATGAAAATAATCAGGTAAAATAGACCAAATATTAGATCTTCCATACAAATCAGAATATTCTATATAGACTTTATTACATTTTTTTATAATATTTGACATTTCATTTTTTATTTTTCTACCGAGAAGTAAATCTCCTTCATGTACTCGTTTGTTAAATTTAATACTCATTAAACGGCGTTGAATACTTCCAGAATTATCAATAAAATCAGGAGATTCATTACCAGCCATTACACCTGGAATAGACCAATTTATAAATCGGCTACTTTTACATTTGATATTTATTGTTACCTTATCACCACTAATAATGCTTTGAAATTCACCTTGTTCAATTGAGAAATCTCGTTTAATTTCTGGTGCAACATATAATAATCTATCAACAAGATCCGCTAAGCCAAATTTGGGTTGGATATTATTAGACATAACTCCGACATCTTCTTCATCGTATAATTGTTTACATACATTCATTACATACGTTGATTTACCAGTTCCGGCTTGACCTTGAATAAAAAAAATTACTTGCCAACCATCTCTCTCATCAATTTCATAAATTAGCCGACCAGTAAAAATATAAATCCATTTTAAAATTTCATCAGGAATATCTTGATGTTTAAATATAGAATCAAAATATGGAGTTTCAATGTCTTTCCATGACTCATCTTTAGTATTGAAATCTAAATCAAAGTATTTTGAAGAAACAGTATTTTTTGGAATATTTACAGATTTGTAATCATAAAACGAATCTGTATCAGCAAAATATATTCCATTACGAAAGGAGAAAACACGTCTATCCTTTTTTAATTCGTGAAATTGGCTATCTTGACAATTAGATAAAAATTCTACACATTGTTTAACAGTATCTCCTCTATTAGTTGCATTCAAAAACTGTTCATAATTAGTTTCTTTTTTAATAATGCTATAAATTGTATTTGAAATACTATCAATTCTTTTCCATGCAAAAGTAGATAAATGATCTTTTGTCTTTATTAATGTATATATATCATTATTATAACGAGCATAGTTGTTTTCATAGAAATAATCTAATAAAAACAACAAAAAGTTTTGAAAAGGTTTATTTTGTTCTGTATCTATAGCTGAAAAACGAAATAAATTTATATCACTATTATTTCGATAATCATTTGAAAGATCCATTAAATCATATATACGAGAAAAACCAGTACAACATGATTTAGCATAATAAGTAACTTCTAATAATCTGTTAATTCTAATAATGATTTCAAAATTATCACTGTTTGTAATTTTCAAATCATTATATATTGTTATTAACTCCTTAATGTATGCATCAAATTTACTTTGAACTTCTGTTGTTGATGAAGTTGATGTGATATTTAAGTTATCGTGACAAAATGTAATATACTTCCCAAAATCATTACATTTATGCGGATTCTCGATATCAATACCCCATTTGTTTTCATGTATAATCAAATGATTCATTTCAATAAAATATATGTATACAAGCTGTTATATATTATATACAATGGAATTCTTTAATATCGTTTAAAACTATATTTAATTTTATAATACTATGTTAAATGGAAACTGAAAAAAAAATGCTACTTACTGTTGTTCTCTGTATGACATTATATATGCTTTTTATGTATAAAAATGTCAATGATTTTAAGTCATGTTTAGTAAAAGATAATAAAAGTATGCATGCCAATATGGTAGATATGAATAAAAAATTCCAGAATCAAATGGTAGACAAAGTAGACAAAAATAATGAAACAAAAGACGAATCAGAAGACGAATCATAAGAAAGTATTAAATCTGATTAAATTAAGAAGTTTTTCATCTAAATTTGATTCTTTTGTTACATTTAAATCAATTGAAGTAGAATCACACTTATAATTTGTTGATGTGCAATTATCTACATTAAAAATTGATTGTAATAATTTTTGTTCTTCATCTGTTATATTACTTATTTCAGGCATAATGATGTCAAATTTAATATAAAATATACCAAATTTGTTATTATTTTTAATTGACATACCAAGATCATCAATAGAATATATTGAGTCATAATTAATTGTTTTAGAAGACCGAAATGTATATACATTACCATTTAAATGTTTACATCTAAAATTAAACCCCATTAAAGCATCATATAATGATATAGTTTTATGCAATATTATATCATTATTATATCTTATAAATCTCCCATGATTTTTTATTTTAATATTGAAAATTAATGAGTTATTTTCAAATCCATATTGATCATTTTCAGTGGCACCTTTTTTTAATTTCAATTTATATATTTTGTTGCAATATGTATAACCAGATCCATTACATATATCACATTGATATATAAACCCATAACCATTACATGATTCACAATCTTTGATAATAGTTTTTGTTATTCCTAATAATTGAATTGGTATATTAAATTTTCCATTTCCATTACAAGTTTTACATTTATAAGAATTACATTTTGAACATACCACTTCTTGATTAATTTTAATGATAATTGTTTTACCTAAATATATTTCTTCAAGAGAAACATATAAATCGTGAAACTGTCGTTTTGCTTTTTCAGCAAAGTATGATTTAAAAATATCGATTGTAGTCGATTTAAAATTTGATTTAGGTTTTGAAGATATAAATAAATTATTTATTTGATCATAAGCTGTATGGATTTTTGTAAATACATCTTTTTGTCCGCCTTTATCAGGATGATGTATAAATATTAATTTCCGATAAACTTTTTTTAATTCATCCTTACTTATAGTTTTTGGTACATTTAAAATAGAGTACGGACATTCCATGATGTATTATAATTCAATATCTCTAAGTAAAAAATATAAAGAATAAATATACTTTTTATATATATAAATGAATGAAGTTGAATTACTACGTGAAATTATAACTATGCAAAAACTTCAAATAGAAAAATACGATATATATATTAATTTATTTTTAAAAAATACGAAATGTTTAGAAGAAACAAATACAAAATTAATATCGGGATGTTCAATATATGAAAGTATTGATAAAAAAACAAGTAATATTGATATTGAAAATATTATAAATCTTTTAGAAGCACCATATCCAAGTACAGATAATTTGGTAAAAATTTATAAAATATGCATAGAAAAGACTTTTTTTACATATAATAAAAAAGAAAATACAATTGAGTTTTATGATGTTGATAGCTTAGAAATTGTTTCTTTTAATGATTTTGCAAACAAAATGGGAATGTATATATTTGGTAAATTTGTCAATAATATTCAAAATTGTTCATCTAATTCAAACGTTTCAAATGACTTAAATTACGAAAAAGATAATAATAGAGTACAGAATATATCTTTATTCAAAATCAAAGAAAATCAAATATCAATTTTAAAACAGTTTTTAAAATAGTTTCGTTTTAAACAGATTTTAAAATAAATAAGTAAAATAATGGAACTAATTACAGAATGGTCAAAATGTCAAACAGAAATAAAAGCATATAATAGTAATCTAAAACAACTTAAGGAGAAATCCAAAGAATATGAATCTGTCATTATTGAATATATGCTAAAAAATGGTTTAGTAAAAGTTACACAAGATGATTTACAAATTGAGTTAAAAACAAAAAAGGTATTTTCAACTTTGAAAAAAGATTATATTTGTACTACACTAAAAGATTTTCTTGCTAGTACAACTGATCGAAAATATGATACAATAGCTGAAAATGCAACAAATATACTTTTTGAGAATAGAGATCAATTAGACAAACATACAATTAATTTATCAAAAAAATAACTAATCATCAAAAGAAGATTTTAATGTTTGTTCAATACTTGAACCTGAATTTGTATTGTAATATGACATACCAATATATGTAAACATAGATGCTAAGAATGCATAATTTAAATTATGTTGTTTCTTTACTTTGTCAGAAGAAGATTTTGTCGATTTATATGTTAAAAAATATACAAAGATACCAACAAATAATGAAATAAGATAAACATTCTTCATTGTTGAACTTTCAATTGTCATTGTATTATGATAATAAATTATTTTATTTATTTAAATGTAACCGTAATATGATAATCATTTGTGGAAGTCAGTATTTTTTTCACAGGTTTTTTCTTCTTAACCTTTGATTCACTTGATATTTCAGATTCAATTTTTTTGAAATTATCTTTTTCTTCAAGCCAATCTGTCAATTTATTTTCAATTGCGAATTTAAAAAAATTCATTTGTCCAATGGTGGTTGTAATTTTTTTATTAGGTGACAATGAACAATCAATTTCAATTCTTGCATGTCGTTTAAACGGATCAAACTGAAGTTTTGAATATGCTTTAAGTTGCGCTTTATATGAAACGTTTAAATTAAATGGAATTTTCCGACCATTTTTTTCAATATAATAAATAACATTATTTGTTTTAATATATTTTGTACACAAAAAATCAAAAATACGAAGAGAAATTTTTGAATCTTTTGATAAATAAAAGTAAAGTTTCTTCATATTTTGACTTTTTTTATAGAATGTTAAAAGTGATTTAAGTAATAAATCACCTTTATTTTCAATTTTATTTGGATGTGACATCCTTACTATTATTATAATAAGACAGAATCTTTAAATAATAATAATAATAATAGTAATGAATTCCTACATACCTTATGGAAATGGAAATTCATATGATATTTTAAGTATAGTTGAAAATGAAAAGGAGATTTATGATAAACAATATAACGAATATATAGATAAAAAGAAACGTTTTGGTTCATTTGATATAGATATAATTACAGATGAAATTCAGAATGTTCTTGCTAAAACTATTAATGATGTTTCAAATAAAAACTATTCAGACATCTTTAAAAAAGACAGATGGGAGGGTATTGGATATATTTGTATGATATTCGCTATAATCGGTTTTTTGATTAATATTAGTTAAAATTTATTTTCATATTTTTAATGAGAATAAAACATAAAGCAATTAGACCAGCATTCATTACATTTCCTATTACAGTTGGTTTATCATCTTTGAACATTGAAGGAATTGATCGAATTAATACACTTTGTATTTGAGAAGAATATATAATAACTGATGGTACTATAATAAAAAGAAAATCACGCTGCATATTGGATAAAGAAATGTTAGAATCAGGTTCTTCAGCTTTAGCTTGATTCTGTGGATTAACAAAATTCATATTCATATTTTGACCTTGTTGTACAGGATTACGAGATTGAACAATAGGATTTGGAGGGAAATTTGATTGTCCTTGTTCATGTGTATGTCCTCCATTTGATTCCATAGTTTGAAGCATATCATTATAATTTATTGGCTGAGATTGTTGATCATTTTGTCTAATACTTTCGATTGGTGTTTCATATTCATCCATGATTATTAATATATAATGTTTTTATTTCTAATACCAAACTTAAGGTTTATAATATGTTTATAAATAATTAAATGAATGTTTTAAAAGAATTTAATAGTGATAAATATCCTACTAAAACAAAAGCTGCTTGCTTTAACTGTTGTCATTCATTTACAACTAAACCATTACCTCTACCATTTGAAAAAAAATATGATACATTTCATGTGAAATATAACTTTTGTAGTTGGGAATGTATGAAAACATATAATAATGAATCAAATACATCTGATAAGGAATATATATTTACATTAATTCAGTCATTTTATAAAATATTAAACAATGGAAAATGTTGCAATATTGGATTTGCTCCAAATAAGTATGTATTAAAATTGTTTGGTGGAACTATGTCTATTGTAGATTTTAGAAAACAGAACATTAATACTTCACATATTTTATTTGAAACACCACTTATTATAAACAATCCAATTATTGAAAAAATTGATAATTTTGCATGGATTAATAAAGATGAAGCAAAATTAACAATGGATAATTTTGACAAGTCAAAATTAACTGCAAATATAAATGATTCAGTAAAACTGAAAAGAAATAAAACTTCAAAAAGCGATACTAATACACTAGAAATATCAATGGGATTGTTTCGAAAAGAATAAATTTAGCGTTTATATCTTAATGCAATATCAAAAATAATTAAAATTAATATTGCTAATACTATGATATATATATTTTCTAATGTTTCTGTTAAACCGTTTATATCATAATTTGATTGATTAGATTTATTCATAATATTCAAGATAATACTTTCTATATATTCACTTGAATATGGCTTAAAGTAGTCTTGTAATTCTTTACTTTTAAATTGAAGTCCATTATTAATATTTTGTGGAACTATTTGTTCTGGTTCTGGTTCTGAAAATGGTTCTATTAAATTAAGTTCTCTAAGTATTTTATTTTGAATATCTGGATTTGAGTACATATTATTATTAGGAGGAGAAGAAACAACTTGTCTTGTTATTTTTTTTTCTTTCTTTTCTTTTGGTTTAGTCATATGTGACCATGCATCATTAATAGGTGTTAACGCTAAACTCATTATAATATATAATTATAAAAAAATTAAATATCAATCACAGATTCTTTATTTGAAACTGTTACTTTTGATTTTCGACCTTTTCGTTTAGTTCCACCTGCTGTAATATATGATACATTTCGAACATTATCTGACAAATCAGACATCTCTGATTCAGAACTAATAACTGACTCTGGTATGTTATGTGACATTGTGTTAGTAATATTATGAGAAGACATTGGAGGTGGAGGACCCATTCCTGGTATATTATTAAACATAGATCCCATATTCATACTTGGACCTTTCATTTCACGTCGCCCATCTGAAGAAACTGGATCAGAAGGACCTGGTTGACTTGATTGATTTGATTCCTGTGCTTGACCTTCTTGATTATTATTATTCATCATTTGAGACATTGATTTCATTAAATTTTGCATCATTTCAGGATTTTGTTTTGACATATCGTTCATATTAGGTAGTTGTTTAAACATAGTACTTGTCATATGAAACATAACTGCACTACCTCCAAGTGCAAGTAAAAGTTCTAATTCAGGAGGTGTATTAACTCGTCCTGTATATTTATCATGTAAGCGTTCAAAAACATTATCATAATCACCATCATTAATATTTTCCATTACATTTTCTGACCAACCATTTAATTCGACAGCAAATGGATCATACCGTTTATTTAGAAATTCCATTCCACTAACACATGCAAGCAGCATACGTTTTGAGAATTTTAGGCTTGATTTAACATTAGCTTCGCGGGTAATTTTTTTATATTCTAATCGCATTTCCTGAAGGTCTGATTGCATATTGAATTTTTTTGAAATACGTACTCCTTTTGATTCAAGTCTATAAAATTTATATAATAAATCTTGTTTTTCTTCTTCAATGTTATCATATCCTTCGCTAGGTTGTAGTTCGGTTTCTTCAACATATTCATTACCATAATTTCCTCCATCTTCTTCTTCATATTCATTTCCTTCAAATTCATTTCCTGTTTCATTTATATCATTATCAGATTCATCATCATGTTCGTCTTCTCTAGGATTTTCAGGCAATCGTTTATTTGGATTTGAAAACATTTCAAATGTTTTATCATTAAATGATGGTTGCATTTTTGGTTTTGCTTGTGTAAACATTGATGTTTTGTTTAGTATAGATTGTTTCTTTTTCTTTTTCTTTTTCGTTTTTTTTACTTGAAAATTTGTTTCACCAAGATCAGATCCAAGATCAATACTTAAATTGTCATCACTAAATTGAAATTCAATATCACTCATATACTATTAATAATAATCGTTTCTTTAATATATTACGCGTTTATTATATAATATTGAAACATTGAAGAGCTCGTTTAGCGGCTCTTTGTTCTCCTTCCTTTTTATTCTTATGCATGCCTTCACTAACAAATTTGCCATTAATATATACATGAATAACAAATAACTTCTGTATACTATAATTATCTTTGTATAATTTATAATCAGGTAAATTAGGAGTTTTTCTACTTTGTAAAAATCTCATTAAAATATCTTTATAATTAGTATCTTCTAGAAGATATTCATCATTAAATGAATTGATTATATAATTTCCTATAAACTGTTTGCTATCTTCTAATCCTAAATCAAGATAAATAGCTCCTATGATTGCTTCCAAAGCATCTTCTAAAAGTCTTGGATTTTTATTCCATTCGTTTCTCAAACCTTTTTCATTCATTTTAATAAATGACTCAAAGTTTAATTTTTTTGCAATTTTACTAAGCGACTTTCCACTTACCATTTTTGTACGTAACTTTGTCAGAAATCCTTCATTTTCTTGAGGGTATTTCTCATAAAGATGTTGTGCGACGACCAATCCTAAAACAGAATCTCCTATGAATTCTAATCTTTCATTTGAGATTGGATTTTCATCATTTATTGCCGATTTATGCAAAAATGCTTGATCATATAATTTCGCATTTTTAATTTTAATTGAAAGTATCTTTTCGTAATCCATTTAAATAATTAAGGTTTTGTTTTCTTAACTTTCTTCACTTTCTTTTCTTTTACTTCGGGTACTTCTGGTTCACTTATTGTTGTTGTTTCAGTTTCTACCTTGGCAACTGTTGTATAGTGATGTTTAAGATAACGCTGAAGATTAAAAAATGTCAGCTGAACATCATCAGGTGGGCTAACTAGTTTCTTAAGATTATCATCAAGTAGAATGATACGTTTATTACTTTCATCTTGAAGACCTTTTTCTTTCACATATTTATTAATACGTTTTGTTACTTCTGTTCGTGCAATAAGCTCACCATGTTCAAGTCCAAGAAATGAAGCTAGTTCTGGTGATACATTTGTTGGTTTAGCAAAACCGCTTAGCTTTTTTTCTTTTGGATCAATATCTTTCTTTTGTTGTTTAACAAGTTTTTTCATTTGACGTTGGAGTTTTTTTACATCATTGAGGAGTTTATCATATTCTTCACGGGTTACAAATTCAGTCATAATAAAATAGCTATGAATTTAAATTGTAATTTAAAACGCATTTTTTTCACTTAAAGAATATGATATATAATATATATATATATATAATCATACTGAACATAAATCATGGATTTTATTGAAGAGAACGAAGTATTTTCAGACAATTATTTTGAATTGATGGAAAGTTGTCATCAAGTCATTTCAAATTACCCTTTAAATCTTACATCACCATCTTACTTGTCATTGTCAACCATGACTATGGTATGTGAACTCACAAAAACTATTGACATTTTATCATTATCAGAAAATTTCAAGTCACCAGTATCACCAGTTTGTACAATAAAAAAACCAAAACATAATACAGAATTTGAATTATCCAAAAGAGGAAAGAAAAAGAAAACTTTTTTTAATCAAGCATCTATTCATTATGAAACTCATACTTGTAAATGTATTAAAGTATTTTCAAATGGTAGATTACATATAACCGGTGTTACTTCTATGAAGGAAGCTAGCGATTTATGTAAATTCATTTGTAACATTCTTAATAATACAAGTGGTGCTATTCTGGGTGAAAAAAATGTATCTGCTTTAAATCTTAGAATATGTATGATAAATACAAATTTTGCACTCAATAACGGAATCGATATAATTAAATTGAAAAAGCATTTATCTGCAAATGAATCAATTGTTTGTCATTATACACCAGATACATATCCTGGATTAAAAATAAAATTTCATCACAGTAATAACAACATTTCATCAGTTTTCATATTTAGTTCAGGTCAGGTTGTAATCACAGGAGTAAAATTAATGATCGATGTAAAAGATGTTTATACAAATATAATGACAATTATTTCCACAAACTATAAAAATATATATAATGATAACCTAACACAACACAAAAAGAAAAAGAAAGGAACGTTATATTATAAAAATGGTTACCAAATTTCTCAAATGGACGCCTGTGTAATTTAAAAAAATAATAATATTATGTCATTATAAAATATGTCACGTCCTGGTATGGCCGATGGAAGAATGTTTACATCATATTCTACTAATTGTCAAATGAATGACTTAATTCAAACAAATAAAGGTTTTACTAACAATGTTGAATATAAGAACTATATTCAAAATAATGCAATAAATGTTATGGATATGTTTACTAGTCATATTAAAGAAACTTCAATTGTAACAAACCAAACCAATTAAAGATATAAACTTTATATTATATAAAATGTTATCAAAGAAAGGTTTCATCATTTTAAAATCTGATATTGATGATACAAAAATAAAATGGCTAAAAAATGAGCTCACAGTGTCGCCCGAAAATTCATTTAATCAAAATTTAACTAATAACAATCTAGATTCATTTCCTGTTTTTCGAGAATCTAAATCTAGATTTCGTATTCCTCGTTTTTTTGGAATTGAACATTTCCCATTAAAATACAAAAATAGTATATCATCTGGTGTTAAGATTGATGTTAGTTTTAAAGGAACATTGAAAAAAGAAACATGTCAAGATATTGCAGCTGAAAAATCTCTTCAACAATTAGCAGATAAAGGTTGTGGTATTTTATCACTACCGACTGGTTATGGCAAAACATGTATATCATTATACATTTTAGCACAACTAGGGTTAAAAACATTAATTATTGTTCACAAAGAATTTTTAATGAATCAATGGATAGAAAGAATTCAACAATTTTTACCTAATGCTGATATTGGCAGAATACAACAAAATAAAGTAGATGTTGTTGGTAAAGATATAGTTATTGCAATGCTTCAATCTATAGCTATGAAAACATATGATTCAAATTTATTTGATACATTTGGCTTTACAATTATTGACGAAACACATCATATAAGCTCAAAGGTTTTTTCTCAAGCTTTGTTTACTGTTTGTACTAAACATATGTTAGGATTATCAGCAACGCCTATTAGAAAAGATGGATTAACTAAAGTATTAAGTTGGTTTATTGGAGATATTTTTTATTGTGTCAAAAG
>Ga0115006_10002511_pt1 | contig 12086 bp, 13 predicted proteins | sample ArcOceMetagenome_3_FD_88943 | JGI IMG/M metagenome (GOLD analysis project Ga0115006, IMG submission 88943) | Marine eukaryotic phytoplankton communities from Arctic Ocean - Arctic Ocean- Svalbard ARC20M Metagenome | ecosystem: Environmental > Aquatic > Marine > Oceanic | place: Arctic Ocean...
ACAAACCAAACCAGGATAACTTTCACCGCATGGAGCAATTGCGTTTGTCCCTCGCAAAAGATCTAGGCATGAAAATGGGACCGGGACTCAAAAAGATTACACCCACCGGATCATCATGAACTCGAGATTTCACCTATTGATCAGCATGTGGGCGCACGCTTTTGCCAAAGATACGACTTTTCACCAACGAGGAAAATGAGCGTCAGCACCGCGATGACCAAACCACCCACAAAAGCATTCGCGGAGGCAAAGATAGCTGTGAATACGGGATGGCGATCCAGCCATTTCGGCACAATCATAATTCCATTAACAATCCGGTCTGATATCTTGTTGCCTGTGCGCTTTTGGAAACCAACGGCTGCCGTGGTTAGAATTGTAAACAACCCGATCTGCATCAAGAAACTGATGGGTAGCATGATGCAACCGCCAATCACGAGTTTGTGTTCCAACTTTTGTCCAATCTGATTGACCGCCCCCCCTCGGTTGGTAAACTTCAGGTAGCCATCGCCGGCGGACACAAGGTTGACAACTCCACGTTTAAATTGTACCAGATTCTGAGAATTTTGTTGATTTCCACACTCGCCACAAAACGACCCCATCAAGAGAAGTGGATCCGCCTCAAGAACAGCCGTCTTTGACATGACGTCGAGAACTAGGTGTTCTTGTGTTTTGTCCAACACGAAGAGGTTGATGACAGAAGGCTTCCACAAAAGTCCCTGCCCGGTAAAGTCATTGCCAAAGCCCAAAATCCGCTTTTGTATCGCAGAATTGCTATACATAGCATGCGACGCCAATGCACTGTAGAATACGACCCGCCCAGTTTCGTCAAACTCCACGCTCAAGTTAGCACCGTTCGGGAATTGAGTGGGGTACCAAAGAAAATTGCCGTGCGCGGAGCCGGCCACGCGAGTCACGATCCACTGATCCCACAAACTTTTCTTTCCCTGTTGCGCAACTATCCCATCGTCCTGTAGCTTTGTATACGGACTTGTCTGAGCACTGGCTGGGGTGTATTGAAACCGCACACTTATTTCCTCTGCGTCGAAGCTGTGGTAGTCCACTGTGCCATTCCAACAGTAGTAGGGCGAATAGATAACATCGATAAACTTTATCCCGTCAGCAGCTTGCCATACGCCAGCGGTATAGGCAGTAATGACCTGCTTGCTGCTTTGTGGATCGCCGTAGAGCACCTGTTTGGGATCGGCTGGGGGTTTGTACCCGTCACAGCCTGCATCACTGTTGTTGATCTCGAGTAGCAATTCACTTTTGCCGACTGCGTTTTTCTGAAGAAGAAATAAGGGGGTTTTACCACCAGCTTCCTGAAGCAATTGATTTCGAATTTGGGCAATGGTCTTGAGGTTTGGGTCCGGCTTACCTTTGACCAATAACGGGAACCGGGTGATTAAGTACTCCCAACTAGCGGGAAAGTATTTTTCGTCAGGATGAAACCACACGACCGGACAATGTTCACATATCGCGCGTTGCAACTCACTGTCCATTTATTTGATATACGCTCTAGAAAAAACATTTATTTGAAAAACAGATACGAGGTCGACCAAAAGAGAAAATTTGACTCTAGGGAATACCTTCGAACATGTCCAATAAATTTACATATATTTGAATATGTTTATTCCGCAAAAATATTGCACAAAAAACTCAGGGGGGCCGGACAGGGAGAAACCGTAAGATGTTATCGATAACTAGTGCTGAGAGTTGAGACCGGTCAAGTTTCTGCAATATGTGATTCCGGATCAAGTGTATACTTTCAACGTATGCCAAATTGTAGATTCCGAATTGTTCGTATTTGTCTTCGTAACACAGAGCTTTTCGCGTCAAACTCAAGTCCAAATGAAGTGTTGTATTATTGAGTGCTTGTTGAAGTTCCGTCGTATTCGCACTACGCAAGTTTGCAACACATCCCTGCTGGCACCAAAGATGACCGTGTTGGTACAATCCAATCGCAAAACGAGAATAGACTGAAATGTTCTGCGACATATCCAAGTATGTGCGAATTGTGTTAAGCGCTGTATTGTTTCCTCCGTGTATACCAACCAGCATTTTCACTAACGACATTGCTGTATTGTCATGTATATCCACCAGCTGCAGATCTGCACAACCATGCAGCAGCAACTGTATTGTTGATAGATGCGCTCGCACGGCAGCTACAATTAGAGCAGATTCTCCATGTTTATTTTGGTGATCGATTGGAGCACCTGCCTCAAGAAGTAATTTCACAATTTCCGTAACTCCTGTGTCTGCCCCCAGCGTCAACGCACTGTCCCCGTATTTGTCTGTTGCACACAGACTCAGATTCAAGTCTTTTTTAGCAGCATCAAGAAGCATTTTGACAACGCCCGCGTCTCCGTTCAGCGAAGCATGCATTAACGCGTTCATGTTGAAGTTGTCTTGGTGCAAGACGTTCGCACCAGCCTTGAGCAAGTGCCTGACCAAGACGGCATTGTCGACCATGGAAGCCGCTCCGAGGAGAGATCTCTTGTTGTCATCTTTGCTGTTCACGTCGCCCCCCTTCGCAATGAATTCTTCAAGTAACGGTAGTCCGTCGGGTTGCCGAGTGAGGATATGTTCCGTGAGTTGGTTGACAGACAGAAGCTCGAGCATGTTTCTTTTTTGTCAGCTGGAGAAAAGCCCGCTCTTGCTTTCTTTATTTTTGGTACATTTTTTGTACCAAGCATTTTGTGTATCCTGGGTGTTCAAGGTTTCAATTATTTAAAAATAAACTTGAGAATTTTTGATTGTGTATTGACAGCAGTTATGCAAGGATGGTATGCGTGGTGTCCCACAGTCGCTTGATGAGCATCGCCGCGGCGTCCATGGTGCCCCGATAACCCTCCTTAGCCAGAGCCTCTAGACGCGGACCGCAGTGGTCGAGGGCGATACCCTCAGGTGCCAGGATGACCCACACGATACTGCACCTGGCCATGTAGGATTCCATTGCTTCAATGGACGCGAAACGCCGTGGCTCGGTTCGCAGCGAATCCACGAGCATTAGGTGCTCGCCGCAAACAATGGCCACATAGTGATTACGCCGTAGAGCGATCGCTCCCAGCGTGCCACCGTAAGTCTGGTGCACCGCGTGGAGCGCCCAGGAATGCGAAGCAGGTAGCAGCAGAGCTGACAGACCGATGGCCTCGCATGCTCTGGGGATTGCTTGGTCCAAGTAATCCCCTGTCGCCCCAGTCCCGGACGCACCGTCCACCGCATTCAGGTTAATCATACCATTTACCACGCGGTCCGGAGAAGCGTGGTTGGTAAAAACACGGCATTCGAGCAAGTTGTTGAGGGCATGCAACAAGCACAACAAACCTCTCTGTTTCTCGTGGAAGAGAGGCATATTTACACTGTCCGCAGTTATCAGGCCTTGCATATGACCCGTTATCTGGTCCAAAGCCTGTGCTTTGTCAGCGGGAAGGAGCTGCGGCAGCTGCCATAGCAAAGCGGACACTGATATGTGACCAATCTCACTGGCACGTATCACCGCTTCCAACGTGCTGACGGCATTCGGTCCCTTTGAAGCCAAGAGCTTGACGGCTCCGTACAAGATTTTGTTCAACACTGCACTGTTGTCGACAGTGAAAGACGCGTCTCGCAATTTGTAAATGTGATCCAAGCTGTCGACAATGTCACGAAACCTTCTTGGTGTCATGGCTGCCCTTCAAATGAATGGAATTATTTTTTCTTCTTGCTTTTTGACAACTTGGTCGACGTTGTTTGTGTCGCTCTTGCTGCTTGCCGGACACGTGGGCTCGTGCGACGGGGTGGGGACCGGCTTGCCTGGCGTGGGGACCGGCTTGCCTGGCGTGGGGACCGGCTTGCCTGGCGTGCAGCAAGCACGCGTGCGCTCGTGCGACGGGGTGGGCTGCGACGGGGTGGGCTGCGACGGGGTGGGCTGCGACGGGGTGGTGACCTACTTGTTTGGCGTGCGAGTCGCGAGCTCCTGCGAGGGGGTGGGCTGCGCTGGGGACTCCTCGACCGGCTGGCGGACCGTCTTGTGCGAGCTTGACCACGCTGGCTGGCCTGTGACTGTGTGGCTCTGGCGCGGGAACCCGAAGCGCGTTTCTTGTGCCGCCCACCCTTGTCGCTGCGCGTACGTTTGCACCCGCGGCGGCCCACGATGCATTTGGGGGAGGTCTTACACTCGGCCGCATCTAAGCCGTAGCATTCGCTCGTTGCAACCCAGCGTGGCTTGCCCTTTGACTGGCCACGCTTGAAGTATGTGTCAGGAAAGCGACCAGCATACTTGCTGTTGGTCGCATTTCCTGAGCGCGGCACAGGTGTGCCAGGTGGGCCTCTTTGCTGTACAGATGGCATTTACCATTAGGAATCTTTTTTTTGGAGAAAAATATATATTTTGTTCAAGTTGATTTTCGAAAAACGTATCATGGTTTTCTGTCGATGATACAAACTCCGTTCAGCAGATCCTGGTGAGACTTTCCTTGCTTACCATACAGTTTCAAAAACGCGTCGTTGAAGCCCACGACAGGGTCTATCCGGTTTGTACTCTTGCGTTTCTGGAAAGCCAGACTGACTGCACACAACACGTCCCATACTGATTTGCCTGGTTGCGATGCTTTGACCAATTCGATTGTAAACAAGCTCCCGGTCGAATATGCCTCGGTTACCTGACTTTCCCTCGCAGCCGACAAGCATATACAAGGGACTTGTGGATTGAAGGCTCGGTGGTTGCCCAACAAACCGTCTCGATGCGTTATAGCCTCCATTCGTTTGTCAGACCGAACTGTGTAAGTGTGGGGGAAGTTCAGGATCCCACCGGAATTGCAGGCGTCTACAACGAGCAATAGTAGAGGAGTTTTGGTAGCCGCTTCGAGTATTTTGGCGAGCCGGCTCTCCATCAGCAGGTTGCCATCGTCGCCAACCAACGCCTCGTCTACAGAGGACCCTCCTACACCGTGCATGCTGAAAAACAAACAACCCGGGGTGCCGGCGGTGTCGAGGTGTTTGACAAACTTGGTGAGCTTTGCGTCCATCTGGGCTGCGGAGAGATTTAGATACTTTTTCTGCTTACTTGACCCGAACAGCTTCTGCATGTGCTCTATGTCCAGGTAAGTGGAGGGTAATCGAGCTGATTCGCTCATTTGGGCATAAGTGTTGGCGATAGTCAACACCTTTGCCTCTGGTGTAATCAGCGGTGATCGAGGCCTCTTCGGCACTGACCGAAGTGTCAAACCCTTGAAGGTGCTTTTGACAACGTGCTGTACAATGGTAGGCATCGTGGACGTTGGAGGCAACTCGCCTCGACTGAACACGTCGGCAAACTTTTGCCGGTTGAAACCAATCCATATCAAGCATACCAGCAGAAAAATTGGAGGGATTTGAAGCAGATAGATCACGTAGAGTACAGCCACAGAAACATGTAAATAGTGTCGTGAGAAGTCTATCTTATCTAAGAGCATTTTGTAGAATTACTTCATATTTTTAATTACATGCAAGTTGTATGGACCAATTTGTTAAAGTGGGCAGAGCTCTTGTCCTCAACACGCTGTCCACCGGGTACGACCCACGCGTCCAGCTCGTCGTCCCACAATGCGACGAGCTCTTCTTCGCACAATGCGCAAGCCGTCTCATCTTCGTCCACGATGACGCAGGATTTCTTCGAGTCGCAGGCGGCGGGCTGCTGCGACGATTGCCATGCATTTCGCGGAAACCACTCTCTTGATTGCCTTTTCCCACTCATCGCCTCACTGCGTTGCTTAAAGTGCTCGTCCATGTGGCGCTTCAGAGGATTAGGCCAAAGACGGAGCCCGCAGACTACACATTGCTGCTTACGCCAGTCGTAAAGATGGGCTATGCTGGCTGGAAGCAACTCATAGTCAGCGGGTCGTCTGCATAGACGCTTGTGGGTGTGCCGCTCGGACAACATGACGATACACAAGAGATGACTGCGAAACGGCACTCAGTCGCTTTGTTATGTTTTGAACCCTTGCCTCGACACAAAGTCAACAAAAATCACTCGTGCACTCCTTAGGGGCGCAGCGGTGGTATCGTTATCCATTGTTGGCATCTGGATCGACCGGTCCCACTCGTAACGGGACACACTTCATGCATCTCGGGTAAATTCAATACTTTCTTTAAATTTCTGAGCGTAATCACTTCATAAGGTGGACGACGTGATGGATCAATGCACATAAATACTGGCTTATAGGTCGTCGGTATATCGTCAATGATCATATTTTGTGTGAATGGTCGCTTAGTGCCCTTTTCATATGCGGCCGTGTTGCTGAAACCGATAGTTTTGAACATTTTGTAGTTGTAGGTGTCTGCATTGTTTGGATCGTAATTCTGTGCCCCTGCTGCTTCCAGTACGTATGCCTTATACTTTGGTGCACCTTTAGACCATGCTTTCGCTAGCTCATACATCGCCTGCAACGAGAGAAAGCGCCCCAGACCCTTGATAGACGACTGACTGGATGTGCAGACAAGTACGAGTTCTCCAACTTGCTTATTCTCAGTAAATTTCTTCAATCTGTCATTCTTCCAGTCGTATGCGTCAGTCTTGTGTGTTATGTAAACACAAAAACCGACAAGTTTGGGTCCTTGGCGGCCATAAGTTAACGCGAATACGGCTTTTGCATCTGAATAAATTTCCATGTCCAACACGCCTTGGGGGTATCCTGTGATGGGATCCGTGTCCAGATCTGCGTTTACGCACATGATCTTGGCCTGAGTTACTAAGCTTCTCATCTCCCCTGTATAGTGCGTGCCCGACTCATTCTTTATGTCTCTCAGTGCTTTAGATGATAAATGCTTCAGCACAATCCCATTCAGCAGTCGCCAGCCTTTGAGATGTTCCCGGAATTGTGTCAAGTATTGGCGACGGTCGTCCATCTTTAACTTATACGTATTTTTATATTTCTCATATCAGTTTCAACTTTATCAACTTTGTTGAGAACAATAAAGAAAGATTTTATGCAATATGTCCGTGACTTGGTCAATGCTCAGAGAGCAAAAACATGAAAACCTTCGCAGCATCAAATGGAATTTGATCGTGTTCAGCCATCCCAACTCTCAGGAAGTCACCCCAACGAGGAGGATACGTCTCATACATGAAACTACTGTAGCTAAGCATTGCTTGGACCCCAGATGACTGTCGGAACAACCAATTCCCGAACGCAGCTTTTATCTTTTCGTGCGATGCTCGCATCTGGGTTTGGTTGAAGATCCAATTTTCTGGGTCTGGCATCTCTGTTTCCATCTCTATTTCCATCATGTTATAGAGTCTTTGCGCTTTCTCCCAATTTTGCGACATGTATAGTCTAGTTTTCTCCACGTTTGGCATTTGTATACGATGCAGCAGTTTCATCACTGAGACCATCTTGACAACACCGAGTTGTAAATGGCCTAAAACATGACGGCAAAAGGGACATGGTATTTTACCATCATTTCTGTCAAACAATTTTACAAAGCACAAGCTGCAATAACTCCCATCACATTTGGAACAACAAACTAGGCTACAATCTTCGTCAAAGCACAATGGACATTCCCGGTCCTTTGCGTTATCCAATGCCCTCCGCAGCCGAAGCCGAATTGATTGCACTGTGTCCACAGTTGACACTGTGAGGCTCCTGTATACCCCACTCTGACCCAGCTTTACTACCACATTTTGCAATTTCCGAAAATGGCTTAGTCCCTCGTTGCAATCTTCTTCCGCATGCAACTCCACCTCTGGAAACTCCCTATGCAAACCTTCTACAATTTCAGCGACTCTTGCTCCATAGGCGACAACGCACGATGGCTTGTGTTGATGCCAGTGTTTCTTTTGGCATGCTCGATTACAATATGTCGCGCGATTGCACCTGCACGTAAACTTGGGATCGGCAGCTCCACATGAGTTGCACTTTGTGTCATAGCATTGTATTGACATCTCTGTTTATTCAGTAGGCCAAATGCACTATTGGTGTGTGCTGTCGTCATTTTGTTTCATACATTTTACAAAGCACAGTTTGTTGATAACTGAAGCAAAAAAAACTTCACAGTAAAATAAAACATAATGGTCTTGGAGATTCTCGACCGTCTGACGGTGTTGCGAAATATCAACATTGTCGCTGCCGTTTTACACGCCACCCTCGCTATCAGTGCACTGAGCGTTGTCTTCGACAAGGGGTCGATCCAAGTGCCAGTGTTTTGGGGGACTGCCCGGTGGAACTCCACTGAATGCGAACTTCAAGGATATGGTGAGGGTGTGCCTGTGTGTCCGAACTTGGACCCAGGGGCCGACGGGCGCCACCAACTCAATTTAAACTTTTCTGTTCTTCTGATTTGCTCGCAGTGCATTACCACCGCTGGACACTTGTGGCAAGCGTGGTTGGCAAGACCCGGCACCTGGTTTGTGAGATGGGTATTCGAGTACGGCATCAAGGCGATAAGTTGGGCGGAATACGTGTTTACTGCCGCGTTGACTAACCATGTACTCTTGTATTACTCCGGTCAGCTAGACGTTCGTGCGCACATCATCGGGTATGCTGCACAAGGCACTCTCATGGTTATCGGTCTCACTCAAGATCTGTTCCGCCACTGGTCACTCACGGCACCCCGCGAGGCGCCAGTCTGCAAAGTCGTGATCCTATGTCTGTTCGTGTTGGGGTTCTTCAACTTGATGAGCGTCTGGTTCCCTAGCTTGTACGTGTTATGGTTCGACACACCCGCCGATCAGACCCCGCCTTCCTTCGTCAAGTGGATCGTGCTGCTCGAGTTCCTTCTGTATTCCTCCTTCGGATTCGTGCAACTCTACTTTTTCATACCCTATCTCTTGAGAGACGCGGCTCATTACACCCCTCGGTACCTAGAGGAACAATTGGCTCTCGATGGCTTGTCGTTTCTCGCCAAGCTACTGCTCAATGTCGCCTTTAGCACGTGCTTTGTCTACCAAGTGTGTGGCAGTGATGAGTGAATGCAAAGCGAAGAAGTTTGTGTTTTTCTTCTGGTGCAAAAAATAAATGTGAAGAGACAAATGAGTCCAACTCGCCGCAAGAGTCCAACTCGCCGCAAGAGTCCAACTCGCCGCAAGAGTCCAACTCGCCGCAAGAGTCCAGCTGCTTGTCGCTGTTTCCTTGCACTAGACCCCGATGGATTTGCAGATTGTGAACTCATACCATCGACGCCAAGACAGGGGAAAGCACTCGCTGAATGTCTGCAAGAGCTACTGCCAGCACACTTGCTAGTGGAAGTCTATTTGGAGCCTGGCAAGCCATTCGTCTCCAATGAGCACGTGCCTGCTGGGAAAATTCTAGTGCGACACATCAACGACTCAACGAGGCCCGCAGCGTCAGCAAGCCCACTAGGCAGGCTCAAGGAGGTCGCTGCATATTTGTTGCTTGCAGAGAGCATGAAGAATGTGACAATCCAATATTCGTTCATACCGACTTCTGTTGCCACACGAAATAAGAACGGGATTGTAAATAAGTTGGTTTTTGACTACTCTAGTTCAGACATTCTTCCCTCGGTCATGTGAGTCCGTATCATCGACTCGTTTTGATAGTCTTGAATTCTTCGAAAAAGCATACCGAAACCCGTGAGCAGCTTCTTGAGTTACTGTGTGGTCTACTTGAAATTAGCAGCGACTCTTCGCTTTCGACTGAGATAAGTGTTCAAAACATTTGTGTCTTTTTTTTCGAAAAAAATAAACACACAAAAGCAGAGCTATGTCATTCGACACCGTGTTGTGTGTGTTCGAAGAGGCTCTGAAAGTCTCCAATTTGCCACGCCTCCAAGCTGTGGACGCCGCCTACCGACGAGCGGGTCGGGTCGCACACCCGGACAAGGGAGGGTCGAGCGAGGCAATGCATTTTTTGCATGAGATGTGGAAACAAAGACGAAGATCTGAAACGGGTTTCCCCGCACCAGCCGAGCAGCAGAGCTTGTTTCACTGCGAGACAGGCTCGGACATAGTGAGAGTGGGCAGGGAGATGGGTAAAATCAAGACTCTGTTCGTAACTCGTAACTGTGAAGTCGAGGTGAGCCTGCGTTCCACCGGCGAGCCGGTGTGGGAGAAGCGATACATCGACGCCTATCCTTGGACGATTCGGGTTGTGGACGGAAAGTTGCTGGTAGGCAGAGAACAGATTGCGCTAGGCGAAGAGACTACTGTGGTGACCGTCAAGGTCCCGAAAAACTTGTATCTCCCGGTGAATCTTCTGATTGGTGTCTCTCCGCGAAGAATCAGCAACTCCTACAGGTTTTGGCCCGGTGAAGAGATGCTGCTGCCCTTCGACCTCAATTGTTTCCGCAACGGCACCTTGCACATCGCAACATGTGCCGATTTGCACGATTGCTGCGTCCTCAACCTTGCCGCCCAATACGCGGGGCCGACGGCAGAGGGGCGCCATTCATTTTGCCTTTCCCCCGACGAGTCGGGTTTGCTTTTAGGGATGGGGTACGACGCTCACGTGTCGGTAGTCGAAAACGAACAGTCGGGCCTCGCCACGACGCAGGTCGTGATGTCCCAGAAAGCATTCAATACAACCGTTGTGTGGAACGTCTGGCAACGCGAGCCGGCTCTCCGGACGCCCCATCAGCAAGCGAAACCTTGCGAGCGGCGCAAGCGAAAGCGCAACAATCGGGCTTGTCCCGATACGGCTGACGGGTTGCCGGCGATCGACGGAACATTGCTGCGCGCCGGGGAAAGCTGCAGTCTGGTAGTGTACAAAGTTGGCAATCGCAAAGCGTCTTGGACTCTACTTTCAGACGCGATGCTACAACACAGAAATATCGATCCCGACAATGTGCTAAGGCCGAATGTGCGCTTACTCAGTGGGATTGTGTTAGATATTTGTTCAAAGTTCTTCACATTTGTACCCACAGACCCACCCCCCAGCAGTCAAGGGTATCTCACAGATTTGCAACAGCTGTCGCAAACGTGGCGTCAGCATTTTGCTACCGGTAAAGTTGTACTTTCCCGAACTTATCAACTTTGCAAGCCAGTCGCGTGTGAGCCCATGAGTAAAAAGCAATAAAAAATTACAATAACGTTAAACTGTTTATGAATACAACACTGTTCGAAACAACGCATAAATGACACTAAAGCAGCCACGAAGTCGTGTGTACCACCATGTCTGAACCCCATTCTCCGACCAGCACAGTCAAAACTAACCGATCGTCGTCGGCTAGAAAACTGCCAAAATGGTTGCGGCTAACCAAGCGATCTAATCGGACATGGATTGGTGAACTCCTCTCCGACGAAATTCTGTTGCACATCGCGTCGCTAATCAGACTACCCACCAGCGTCTCAAAATTCAAAACAAGCTGTCGAAGATGTACGAGTGCGCTACCTGCACCGACATGTGACCAATGTGCAGCAACAGAACACGTGATTCTGTGTCACATTTGCGAAGAGTTGCTGACCTGTCTCGAACACGCTTACTCCTGTGAATCTTGTGGATCAGTCGCGTGTACAGCTTGTGTACCAACCAAATGTGCTGGCTGCGCCATGCATATATGCGGTATGTGCTCGATCTGCAATTGCAATTAAACCCCAATAAAAAAGTACTTTATTTTCTTTCTTTGAAAATGCATCAACTCGGCGCTGACTGGCAGCATTCGCGGTAGGTACGACCAATTTCTCCACAACCAATGACGCGCATCTGCCCGTTCTCACGGATCACTCTGACGCACTTTGGAATCCACGGGGTCCGAAGTGCCTCGTCCGCATGGGCAAAACCGCAGTTTATGCCTAATTTGCATGACTGATTGGTGCATCGTTTAGTCTTCCAGGTTCTACATTCTTGTTTTTTGTGCCCCTTCTGACCACACCGAAAGCACGTGATATCGCGTCGAACAAGCATCTCATCGATGTCGGTAGATCTGTGTTTGACCACGTGAAGTACATGCGACCAAACCGGCAGTGCTCGTAAGAGCCACTGGATTTCTTTCTGGGTGAGCCGAGTGGGTATTGCCGAGTCAAAGTCGGCTGAGTACGACATCATATTCTTTGTTGTAATGTATTGTCTCAAAATCTACAAAAATATTTAATCTCAACTAACGACTTGCGACCCTTGTAGGAATCAGTCGAATCAAATAAAAAGTTGGAAATTCAAAAGATTATTTATTCAACA
>Ga0115006_10002512_pt1 | contig 12079 bp, 7 predicted proteins | sample ArcOceMetagenome_3_FD_88943 | JGI IMG/M metagenome (GOLD analysis project Ga0115006, IMG submission 88943) | Marine eukaryotic phytoplankton communities from Arctic Ocean - Arctic Ocean- Svalbard ARC20M Metagenome | ecosystem: Environmental > Aquatic > Marine > Oceanic | place: Arctic Ocean...
CCCGGCCAAGGCGCAGCACCGCGCGTCTGAAGGCTCCCCAGAGGAGCGTTCAGGACAGCGCAGCCACGTCCTTCCACAGGGCCGAGCAGGGCCCAACCATGGTCTCCAGAGCGCTGCAGCCCCACCCGTGGCTGGGCCAGCACCACGTCACGTCGTCGCCGTTCGTCTTGAAGGGTTCACTGCAAGAGACGGCCATGGCTCACATGGGCGAGATCATGACGAGCTTGCCGAACGCGTCGGCCGGCGAGCGCATGCAGGTCGACGACGGCGCCGCGCGGCCGCCGGCCATGGCGCCGGCGTCTGCGCCAGGAGAGGCGGGCCCGTCCTCCTCAGGCGGCGGGCGCGACGACGGGGACGCGGCGATGGACTCGGAGCCGAAGCAGCCGCGCAACCCGGCTGAGGCGCCTATGCGCAAGCTTAGCGTCAACCTGATCGACACCTACAAGATGATCAACCAGGTGAGAGGCCACGCACGCTCGGGCGCTGAAGGGGGGGGGAGTGGGGGACGCGGGGGGCGCGAGGGGGCGCGGGAGGGAGCGCGCGCAAACGGCGTGAGCGGGCGCGCACCTGTCCGCTCGAGCTGGTCCACCCCACGCGCGCCCGATGCGCCCGCGCGCGCGCGCCGCATGGCCCGTCTGCGGCCGGCTGGATGGAGGGGCGCCATTCAAACACGCACACCTCCTGTGGCAGGTTTACTACGAGAAGCGCAAGCGGCGGCAGGAGGAGAAGAACGCCGCGAGCGGGGGCTCGGCTGCCCAGTCCAAGCAGCGGAAGGGCAGCTACAACCACGGTGCGCCGCCTCCGCCGCGCGCCGACGTCGCCGCCGCGCTGCGCAGCCCTGTGGCTTTTGAGCGGCCCGGGCCACCCCACTCAGAGGTGCTCGCCATCTCGTGCGCGCAGGCTGGGACGACGAGAATTACGACTACGTCGTCAAGAACGGCGAGCTCTTCAACGAACGGTACACCGTCAGCACCGTCATCGGCAAGGGCTCCTTCGGTCAGGTCGTCAAGGCGCTCGACAACACCAACCAGGTGCGCCCCCGGCCGTGCGCGGCGCTCCCTGGGGTGGCGTCTGGTGGCGTCGGGTGGTGGTGGCGTGCGCGCGCGCGCGAGGTGCGCCCGAGGCTGAACGAGACTGTGCGTCGCTGTGTGCGCAGGAGTGGGTGGCGATCAAGATCATCAAGAGCAAGAAGCCGTTCCTGCAGCAGGCGAAGACGGAGATCGAGCTGCTGCAGTTCCTCAACGAGAAGGACGTGAGCGACACGGCGTGCATCGTGCGGCTGCAGGAGCACTTCATGTTCCGCGGCCACCAGTGCCTCGTCTTCGAGATGCTCTCGTACAACCTGTACGACCTGCTGAGGCACACGTCGTTCAAGGGCGTCTCGCTCAACCTGATCAGGAAGTTCGGCAAGCGCATCCTCAAGGCGCTGTGCTTCCTCGCGCTGCGCGACGTGTCGGTCATCCACTGCGACCTCAAGCCGGAGAACATCCTGCTTCGCCACCCGCGCCGCTCGGCGATCAAGCTGATCGACTTTGGCTCGTCGTGCCGCGACGGCCAGACGGTCTACTCGTACATCCAGTCGCGCTTCTACCGCTCGCCCGAGGTGCTGCTCGGCTGCTCGTACTCGACGGAGATCGACATGTGGTCGCTCGGCTGCATCCTCGTCGAGATGCACACGGGCGAGCCGCTCTTCAGCGGGCAGGACGAGGGCGACCAGATCGTCAAGATCTACGAGCTCCTCGGCCCGCCGCCCCACCACATGATCCAGGCGGGCACCAAGGGGCTCAAGTACTTCCGCGCCAACGCCGAGGGCACCGGCTACGTCCTGCGCGACCCGCCGCGCAACGTGAAGCACCGCTCGCTCAACGAGATTCTGGGCGTCGAGACGGGCGGGCCCGACGGCCGAAGGCTCAACGAGCCGGGCCACTCGGTGACGGACTACCTGAAGCTCAAGGATCTCATCCTGAAGATGCTCGCGTACAGCCCCGCCGAGCGCATCACGCCCTTCCAGGCCATCAGCCACTCCTTCTTCGGCTCCACCGAGTCGGCCGAGGTGCAGACCGATGCCGCAGCTGCAGCGCCCGGCGCGAGCAGTAGCCAACCGCCCGCGACCGCGCCCGCGCCCGCGCCCGGATGATCGAGGTAGATGCACCCGCACTTCTGGACCCACGGGCATGCGAAGCTCCCACCGAGACTGGGGTCGCGTGTGCCATGATGTCGCGAGTCACGTCAGCCCCTTGTACCTTATCCCCCCCTCCCTTTTTTGGTGTTGTGAGATTAGAAAAAAAGAGAGAACAGAAATTCGCGGCCCCGCGATATCACGGCTGGGCGCGCAACGGTCGGGTCGCCACGTTGCAAGGGGTCGTCGACTCTCGTCACCGGTAGTGCAACGCTGCCAGCAGCTGCTGTGGCTTCGCCTTGAGCTCCTCCAAGCCCACCACGCCCCCAAAGGAGTCGCGCAGTCGCCGCGCAGCCGCAAGCTCCACCTCGCTCAGCAGCGCTCCACCGCTCTCGCCGCCGCTGCCGCCACCGCCGCCGTCACGCCTCCGCTTCCCCTTGCGCTGCCGCTGTTGCTGCTGCTGCTGCTGCTGCTGCTGCTGCTGCTGCTGCTGCGCTTCCCCGAGCTCGTCGGACGGCGGTGGAAGCGGCGGCGGCTGCCCCGGCTCTTCCGGCTCTCCCTCGGCTGCCTCGGGCGCGGCGGCTGCCACCGCCACCGCCGCCTCGGCCGCCGCCTCGGCCTGCAGCTGCTCGGAGCGCCTCAGCACGCGCAGCAGCCGATGGGCGACGCGGCCGTGCTCGGCGAGAAGCCACTCGCTGTGCTCGGCAGAGAGCGCGGGCGCCGCCATCGGCGGGGACCGCCGCCCGCACTGCTGCGGCTGCTGCTGCTGCTGCCGCCGCCGCTGTCGCTGCGCCTCGCACCAGTCGCGCAGGCCGAGGGCGCAGCATGCGCGTTGCGGCGCGTGGGTCACGCAGAGCGGTGGCGGCTGCGTCAAAGAGGCCGCCGCCGACGAGGACGAGGACGACGGCGGCGGCGGCCCGTCGGCGGCCATGTGCTCGGCGCTTCCGCCGGACTCGCCGTCGGAACTCGCGCCGAGCCACAGGTACCATCGGCGCGCCGCGGTGTGGTGGGTCTGGTCGAGGACGGCGGCTGCCGCCGCGTGGCCGCCCTCCGACGCGGCGCGCAGCATCAGAGCGGTGTGCTCCTCCGCCTGCGCGGGGTGGTACTGCAGCACGCTCGCCGCCTGGCTGCTGGCGGTGGCCTCGACATCGTCGTCGCCGGTGGCGGTGGCGATGGCGGCGGTGGCAGTGGCGGTGGTGGCTCCGGCGCCATGTTCAGTGACGACGCGCCGCACCTCGCTCAGGCAGCAGCCGAGCCTCTCGTGTGCTGTGCGACCGGCAGCGGGCTCGCACAGGAACTGCAAGGCGGAGACGGAAACGACTGTGTCGAAGGTGCCGGCGCGCAGCGGCAGCGGCTGCGCCATGTCGGCCTGCACCACCTCGCAGCCACGCCGTCTCGCCTCCCGCAGCATCTCGATGCTCAGGTCGAGCCCAATCGTCGCGCAGCCCTTGGCGCTGAGCGGCGTCGACGAGAGGCCTGAGCCGCAGCCCAGGTCGAGCACCAGCGGCTTGCGGGTCGCGGCGGCACCGGCCGTCTGCAAGCCCGACAGCTCGAGGCAGCGCAGCACGAGCGCCTGCTGTGGCGCCTCGAGCTTCTGCGTGTAGCCCTGGACGCGCCACTCGTCGTAGTACCGGTTGACACCCTCGGCATCCGCCTCCTCGCGCGACGCCGTGAACCAGCTGCGCACAGCGGCGCGCAGAGCGTCGCCGCCCGCATGCGTGCCGTCGTGGCGCAGGCCCGCATCGACGGCGGCCATCCGCTCGGCCGGCAGCGTGATGGGCTTGCCGCGCCCGGTGGCCTCACGGTGGGCAGCCTCTACGAGCGTGCGGATATCAGTGTGCAGCGCGGTCGGGAACGATCCGATGTGTCGCTCCTGACGCCAGAGCGTGACGCTGAGCGGCTTTTCGGCCGTCGTCATGGTTGCGTCCGCATAGCGACCCAAGTTCTGCATGCAGCATGCAGCGTTAGCCTTCCCTCTGCTATGGGTACGATGTTTGGATGGCCATAACTAGTACGTCGCTATATACACATGCACACTCGTCTCAACTCTTGGTTCGCTCAAAACGTGCGGTGGTGCACCCCCACCGGGTCCGAAGCATGGCCAGCATCGCGACGCAATTGTCTCGTCGGCTGTCTCGATTGAAGCAAGCGACGCCTCCCTCGCGGCTACTGATATGTCAACCCCGTCGGCCCCAACGCCGCCCTCGAAGCTCGAGCGCCGCGGCTCGATCGACGCGCGCCTGAAGGCGGAGGCTGCGTCTCGCTCCGCCAGCAAGGCCTCGCAGCCGAAGTCGGCGATGGAAGGCCTGTTCAAGAGCATGAACTTTCTCGAGCCCAAGAAGACCGACGCGGCTGTTCCGGACGACGTGACGGACGCCGAGGTGCAGGAGCTCCAGGAGCTCAGGAAGCTCAAGGAGATCAGGAAGCTCAAGAAGCAGCCGACGCCGGGCGTCCTCCTCACCCACGAGGACCGTCTCGAGCGGCTGCTCGAGGACGTGGCCAACCGCTCGCCGCCAAAGCTCGCCGAGTACATCCGGATGGCGGCTCCGATCCTCACGCCCGTGACCATCGTGCTGATCAAGGTGCTCAACGTCGTGGGCCCGCTCTACATCAAGCTCTTCTCGCTGCTGTACACGCTGCTGTCGCAGCTGCCGTGGGACCTCTTCCAGGCGGCGATGGGGCTCGGCCTGTGCTTCTTCGGCGGCGGCTACCTCGCGTCGATCGCGGCGGTCGAGGCCTTCTACGCCGTCGGCTGGTCGACGACGCGCGCGCAGCTCGAGCTGATCTACGAGGATGCGCTCGCCGTCCAGGCCGCGCACGCCGAGGACGACAAGAAGGACGACGACGGCGACGGCATCGCCGACGTCAACCAGATCTCGACGTCGGCGCTGCTCGACCGCAAGATGCGCGTGGCGGCCGGCGCCGTGCGCGACCCGCAGCGCCTCTCGGCCGCGCTCGGTGGGCTGTACGTCGGCTGGCTGTCGGTGCAGGGCGTGCTGCGCGTCAAGTTTGCCAAGACGATCAACCTCGCGATCTCGTGCTCGCAGTTCTGCGAGTACTACGTGTGCAAGCTGGTCGTGCCGCTGGCGGCGCCGCTGATCGCCGAGGAGTTCCGCGCGTGGCTGCCGGTCGCGATCAAGACGCTGACCAAGGCGCTCTTCGTCTGGTTTGCGTGGTCGCTGCAGCAGGTGGTCTCGGCGGCGCAGTCGGGGCTGCGCGGCGGCCTGCTCTTCTCGCGCGGCGTCGCGGCGTGGCTCAACAAGCGCGGCCACACGTCGCTCCTCGGCTTCTCGCTCGAGCCCGACAAGACCTACCTCGACGAGGCCGTCGGCTTTGCGCTGGCGGCGCTCGGCTTCTACGTGCAGTGGGAGTTTGGCTTCAGCGCGCCCTTCCCCTTCAGCGTCGTCATGTTCCCCCTCGACGTCGTCGAATGGTGGATCCGGTGGAGCATCACGAGCGAGCCCGTGTGAGCACGGCGGTGGGTTGGGCCCGGCCCGGAACTGTACGCACACGTCGGTGTGATATGTGGCGTTATGGCATGAAGAGAGAGAGAGAGAGAGAGAGAGAGAGATATGAAGCCGCACTATTGCACGGTGTTGATGTCTGTTTGCGATATTTGATCATGATTATCAGAAATTCCGGGTCAAACGGGTGGGAGCCTTTTCTCCATACTCACTGTGGATCTGTGGTGCAGCAACACCGAAGAGAGCGAAACTTGATGACGCTACCAGCACGAGACGTGGACTCAGTTCCGTTCGCTAGAGTGCAACACCACCGCACACAAGCAAACTTAGGATGCGCAAAAACGAGCCGAAAGCGCAGGCACGCACCCCGACGGCGGCGATAACACATCGATGTGGAACGCGAGCACGCCGCCGCCGCGCACCGCCACCGCCACCGCCACCGCCACCAACCTGAGCGCCGCGGTGACGCAGCTCCGCTTCATCCACGCCGACCCCGGCGGCCGCCGCGGCCGGCGGCTCGTGCCGCACAAGGTGCGGCGCGGCCGCTCGCTCGTGACCGGCCGCGAGCTGCAGGGCAACCTGCACACGCTCGGCTACTTCTCGGCGTACATCTGCGCCGGCACGCCGCAGTCCAAGTTCGACCTCATCGTCGACACGGGCAGCTCGCTCACCGCGATGCCCTGCAAGGACTGCTCGCACTGCGGCTCGCACCGCCACTCGAGCTACCAGAACGCGCGCTTCGACACGACGCACTCGTCGAGCTACCAGCAGGTGAGCTGCCACTCGCCGCCTCGCGGCATGGGCACGTGCCGCTCGTGCGACAAGGACCAGTGCGGCTACTCGGTCTCGTACACGGAGGGGTCGACGATCCGCGGCCGGATCGTCTCCGACTACGTCTGGTTCGCGTCGGCCGCCACGGGCACGGCCAAGGCGGTGCGGTGCACGTTCGGGTGCCAGACGTACGAGTCGGGCCTCTTCAACAGCCAGGTCGCCGACGGCATCACGGGCATCTCGCAGGGGCAGTCGTACGGGCCGACGCTCTTCGACTGGATGCGCACCGGCACCTCGTCGCCCGACGTCTTCTCGATGTGCCTCTCCGAGACGGTCGGCGCGATGGTGCTCGGCGGCAACGTGCCGGCGAGCCTCGCGGCGAGCGCGCCGTGGATCCCGTACTCGGGCGGCGGCTCGTACACCGTCGACCTCGTCGACATCCGCATCAAGGGCAGCTCGCTCGGCGTCGACCGCAGCCGCTACCGCTCCACGATCGTCGACTCGGGCACGACGTTCATGTACCTGCCGCCCGACGCGTACCGCAAGGTGCGCGACCACTGGCGCGGCGTCTGCCCGTGGGGCTCGTGCTCGTCCCGCGTCGCCAAGGGCGAGTACCCCGACGACTACTGCTACAGCATGAGCGAGGCCGAGCTCGTGCGCTTCGACGACTTTTCGCTGCACATGAACAACGGCGTGACCATCCCGTTCGGGCCGCGCCAGTACGGCTACGAGCTGCGCGGCGGCGTCTGGTGCCTCGGCATCTTCGACAACGAGCACAACGGCGCCGTCATCGGCGGCGCCAACATGCGCAACAACGAGGTCATCTTCGACCGCGCCCACCGCCGCATCGCCTTTGTGCCGTCCGACTGCGGCGCCATGCACGCGGGCGCGCGCGGCTCCTACCTCGAGGGCGGCTACGGGCTGAGCGGCTGCGGCACCGCCGGCTTCCAGACGCCCGGCAGCCCCGGCCAGCCCACGTCGCCGATGCCCGCCGTCCGCCGCGACCCGCCGCCGCCGCCGCCCAGGCCGCCGCCCAAGCCCAGGCCGCCGCCCCCCAAGCCGCCGCCCTCCCCGAAGCCACCGCCGCCTCCCTCGCCGCCGCCGCCCTCGCCGCCGCCTCCCTCGCTGTCCTCGCCGCCGCCGCCGCAGCCGCCGCCGCTGCCCAGCGCGTCTCCCACGGCACGGCCGCCGTGGCCTTCGCCGGCGGCGCCGGACGCGCCAGAGGCGCCGGCGCTGCCGCAGCTGCCGATGCACGACAAGATGCCCGCCAAGGGCGTGCTCGTGCTCGACGGCGGCCACGGCAACTTTGCCAAGGCCACGTGCGTCACCGACCCGACGCAGACGACGCTCGGCGACAAGCCAATCGCCGTGCAGTGCTGCGACCAGCGCACGTCGGCGTGCCGCCGCCACACGGGCGGCCCCGACGCGCCCGCCACCGGCACGCAGAGCTCGTGCGTCGGCGGCTGGGGCTACGAGGCGACCAAGACGGGCGAGCTCGTGCCGGCGACGGCCGACATCCAGCCTGCCACCTTCTCGCGTGCCGTGTGGGAGTGCCAGCGGCGAGGGCTGCGGCTCTGCCACGCGAGCTGCGCCGGCGCCGGCTGCGGCTACGACGCGCTCCCAGTGTGGACCGGCCTGCTGTGCCCTGACGACGGCCGCACCGTTGAGGAGCACGCGAAGCCGTGAGCGAGATGCAGATGAGACGGGCGAGCGCCAAGAATGGCACCAAGCCAGACAACGGCCGCGAGTTTACATCGAGCGAGGTTCGCGTGAAATTCGGGTGAACGGCTCAATTAAAACATTCAATTTGACATGCACTGACTTGGGAGCTCCGCCGCCCGCACCCAGCTGCCATACTGGTGGGTTGGACCCCACACAGAGGCGCCGGTGCGCAATAGGGGCGGCGTACACGGACGACTACAGACGCGGAGAGACACTGCGCCTTCTTGCATGGCATGGTGCGAACGGTACGATCATGAGGCTGGTACATTTGGGGGGCATACGCACGGTCGAATACGGCCAGCCACCGAGCATAGGGGCGGCATTTGTGAGAGTGGCAGGCCGGCAGGGCCATGGACACATGATGCGATCTCGTTGATCTCATGTGCTGCAGCGCGGCGTTGTGGTGGTGAGGCGTCACGAGAAGCCACCGACGACGCGCACAAAGTTGCATGCCTTTGAGACGGCCGGCGACGTGCCGCGGACCGAGTCGGGCGACGGGTCGCGCGCCGGCCCATCGACCACGGGGAGCTGAGGCAGAGCAGAGGACGAAGAGGACCTCCGGAGCAGGTCAGCACGTGCATCGGCGACCGCACTGCCCCACAGCCTCGTGAGTGCTTCCGGGGTCACCCCCGAAGGCTCGCGCGGGCTCGTGCTTGGTGTCGTCTCGTCTGAAGCCGTGTCATAAGGAGCGTCGTCTCCACTCGGCTCGGACGGAGTGGAGCCGTCGGAATCACGAGCGGCACGTGCATCGGGTCCCTCTGCCTCTCTGCCCGTCGCAATCGGTTCGTCCGAAGGGCTTGCGTCGTACGCACGCTCGGTCGAAGGGCTTGCGTCGCACGCACGCTCGGTCGCCCTTTCGTGCCGCAGCAGCTCGACCTGCGCCCTCTGCAGAGCCACCGGGTGCGACTCGTTGACACGTTGCAGGACCTGGCTGCGCCCAAAGCCCAGGCCGAGGCCCAGGTCGTCGAGCGACCCGCTGAGCCCGCTGCGCTGCAAAGGCACGCCCGTCACCAGGTGCGCCTTGCCCAGGTCTCGACAGCTGCCACTCCGCTTCATGGCCGGCTGGCTCTGCCCTCCCGAGTCGACACGAGAGCGCTTTAGCCCGCTGCTCGAGCTCGCACCCGTCTCACGTGGCAGCTCGGAGCCTTCGCATGAGTCAAAAGAGCCGTACGGCGACTCCAAGGCCTGATATCTGGGCGTGGCCGTGCGAATCATGCCGATGTCGTCGGCGGTGTTTTATTCGTCACAGGCGGAGGCCGGAACTGGACCTCGCTTGCGGACCTCGTGCGCAAGATTGCAGCAGGGCGCCTGCCGGAATTCGAGCACGGTCGCGAAGCAAAACGCAAGGAAAACAATCAAAGAGGTCGACCAGGTGAGTGATCAAAGTTAGCTACAGGGCTACATCACCCAGCCGCCGCTTCGCTCGGATGCTGTCGGGGAGCTCCTCGCGTACGAGCGGGCCGGTCCACCCCCACTGCTGCGCCACCCACTTCTCGTCGACGGCCGGCTGGCCCTCGTGGCCGATGCGTGCGTCGCGCTCTCCGTTGCGCGCCGACGCCGGGAAGAAGATCAGCCCGAGGCCGCGGCGCGGCTGGATGGAGAGCGGCGGCTCGAGGTTGGGGAAGTGCGTGGCGCCACCCTCGGCCGCGTCGCGCAGGTAGACGAGGAGCGTGGCGACACGGTTGCACTGCGGCGTCGGGCAGTAGTCACAGCCGTCGACGACGCCCTCGGCGATGCAGTCGTGATGGAAGCCAAAGCGCTGTCCGGGCTCGTACCGACTCACCTTGAGCGGCTCAAGGTGGCTCAGGGGCATGCCGAGGACGTCGGCGAAACGCGTCTGCAGGTCGTAGACCTCGTCGTAATCGCACCTCACGTCAGAGGACGTGCGGCGCGTGTCGACGGCATAGCCACCTGCGCTCTGCACCAGCGATTGCGTCAGGTGCGGCTCGGCCTTGGCGATGAGCGCCTCGCACGCCTCCTCCGAGAGAAGATCATCCACCAGGTAGATGTCTGGATCGGCACACACTGCCCGGAGGCCAGGATAGTCGCGGTTGACAGGCCAGAAGACCGGCGTCGGCCACAGCTGCTTCACGGGGACAATCGCGAGGCTGCTGCTGCTGCTGCCGGCGCTGCTGCTGCCACTGTGGCTACTGCTGGGCACCATGCCGCAGCTCACCATGCCGCTGCTGTACAAGAGCATGCTGAGCAGACAAAGTGCGCTGCTGGCACGGAGAGCTGGGTTGACAAGGAGCTCGGACGTGACGCTGGGCTGATATTGCGTCGTGTCGCTGTCGCGCTGCGCTGGCAGACGCAGCTCGTGGCTTTGCGGTGCTTTGGACGCGAGCGGAGTGATAAAAAAATGGGTGAGAAATAAGGTGTTTTGATGGTTTTGGTGAGGGGGAGTGGGTGGAGGGTAGGGGGGTGTTGAGGATTTTGAGAGGAGGAGATGGGGGTGAATTAGGTGATTTGGAATGGTTTGGAGGGTGTGATTTTATGAAGTGTGTTGGGGTATGTATTTTTTTGTTAAACTCGCCGCTGCGTCCCTCGTGGAGGCTAAGCAGCCGCTCGAGCTCCACAGCGTGGTTAAAAACAAACAACTTGCTCCCAAATCACAACCAGAGGGGGAGTGTATAGCGCTGTATAGTGTATTATAGGCTGCATCGCTGTATACTGTATCGGCTGTATAGGCGCTGTATCGGTTGTATATGCTCAGAGGCGCTGAGACAATGCTCGTTCGCTGTATAGCTGTATAATACAGCAAAAATGGTGCAACCAACTAGTACGCACTAGCTATTGATTACCACCATTTTCAACCATTTTTATTCACAACACCTCAAAATCATCAACATCCCCCTACCCTCCACCCACTCCCCCTCACCAAAACCATCAAAACACCTACAACAACTTCCACCCCCCAAATCAACTCTTATCTAAATTTTCCCCCAATTTTTTCGCTCGCTCCGCTCGCGTCACGCAAGACCAATGACCGTGAACTCGGCTCGGCGCAGCCGATGGTAGTCGCCGTCGTGGATCGATTGGATCGATGACGACGAGCTCGCGGCTGGCGGCGCGCCCTCAAAGTTGCGATTCTCGGGCGTGTGTGGCCAGCGCCCCGTCGCCTGCAGCCGATTGCCCACGACTTGAGTGAGTGTGCGCAAAGCCCGGCGCGAGCCAGACCGCGTCGTCCCTGTCGGAGCGTACGCCCTCGTTCGCATCTTCATCCTCCCATGATGCCTCGCCCTGCAGCAGCGTGAGCAGCAGCTGCCGCACGCTGGTCGCCCTGGCCTGCGCCAGCGCCTCGCCGATGGAGGAGGGCGCCTCGGGTTGGGCGTAGCCGTGGATCCGGATCCGAAGGCGTGGGTGACGGCGGAGCAGCGCCGCGACCCGCTCGACCTTGGTCGCCTCGCGCTTGTCGAGCCCGTCATCGGCGAAGCGAAGTAGACCTGAGGGAAGCGAGGTGGGTGCTCGCAGAGGTGCAGCCTCTCCAGGCTCCAGTCGCAGTTGATGGGCGCCAGTGGCAGATCGCCAGGCACATTGCGCGAGGCGAGCAGTGAACGGCGACTCTCGGCGCACCAGCGTGCGGTGGCTGGGTCCATGAGCAGCTGCCTAGAACGCCGGTCGGTCTGAGCAAGCCTCGCGCTGTCCTTTGCAGGCAGGTGCAGCACCAGGTCGTAGAACGGCAGCTCGGCGTCCATCAGCGCGGCGACGATGTTGAAGCCGGCCACGGCATCGTCGACGGGCGTGGGAATGGCCACAGCATCGTCGACGGGTGCGGGAGCGGCGAGCCGGCGCCGCTTCGGCATCCGTCCAGCAAAATTAGGCTCCCCCGCCCCGACGCAGCTCGACCAAAACTCAGCACCATTGCCAGATCCCGGGGCGGCTTCCGGGGCGAGCCGATCTCAATCGCAACTGCAAGGGGTGGCTCGCAGCTGCGCAAGGGCCGCGTGAACCATGGCCCCGAAGCGAAAGGCGGCATCGCCCCGGAAGTCCCCGGAAGCTTCGG
>Ga0115006_10002513_pt1 | contig 12077 bp, 7 predicted proteins | sample ArcOceMetagenome_3_FD_88943 | JGI IMG/M metagenome (GOLD analysis project Ga0115006, IMG submission 88943) | Marine eukaryotic phytoplankton communities from Arctic Ocean - Arctic Ocean- Svalbard ARC20M Metagenome | ecosystem: Environmental > Aquatic > Marine > Oceanic | place: Arctic Ocean...
AATGCCAAAGATAATGCTGCCACGAAATCATAAATGTAATTAGGTATGGTCACGGAAAGACTACCAATAAACAACACACTCTCTCGTAATGCCAAAGATGATGACATTATCACCGCCCACACCGGCTCATAGTTTGACAATTCTACGACCGTGAGTGTGAAGGATGCTGGCAGTGTGTGCGAGCATGTGCACGCACACACAAACTAACGAGCATCCACGCACGCAGACAGACAGGCATCATCATCGATCATGAGCACGCGTGCATAGAACGCAAGTGCGCACAAAGTGTGCGCACACAGGGTGCGCACAAGATCTCACTTCATGAGAATGGTCGTAACCATGACGTAGAAGAGGAAGGTGTAGATCATGCGGTAGAAAATCAGATTCCGGTTTGGCACCTGCATGTTCTCTACCTCCCATGGAATGTTTTCACTGCACCCACACGGAAATGCATGTCAGCAACCTTTTGCCACCGGGAATTCAAAGTAGCATCGCGCGTCAGCTGGGAATTCGAGGTAGCATTACTGACTGCGCTCCTACATCGGCATTCCACTGCAGAGGTCTCATGTGCGGAGAGAGTCTGGTGCACAAATTCGTGTGCCTAACACACACACACTCACCCTTCCACACAGTGTCTCTCCCGCTCGCGCGCGCGCTCTCTCACTCTGAACGTGCATTGACTTACAGCGCCTCGCCCAAGTCGCCCTTGCGCAGGCCGATATCAAGCACCACCAACGTGCATTTCCAGATGGACGTGCATCGCGCGCCGTTGTTGTTTGGGTCGAGCTTTCTGCCGCCCATGACATCGGGACGCTCCAGCTGAAACTTTTCGGGGAAGACGAGGAAGCCTACGACTCCAAAGAAGTAGTACATGACTATGAGCAAGATGGCCGTCTGCACCAATGATCTGCCGCGATACGTGATCGACTGCCACGCGCGCGCGCACGCACACACACACACACTGTCATTGCCATGGCTGCTCCATGGTTCGTGTCGCGTGGCAAGCTCCCGCAGGCAAATGCAGCGCAGGGCGCAGATCGACGGCCAATCCTCGCTACGGCTACCCTCCTGCCCGAGATGAGCACAACCCTAGCCAACCAACCTGGATCACGTTGCGCAGAATGGCCGAATGATTGAAGATCTCAAGCATGTGCACGAGCAAAAAGAGCGGAGCGCCGGAGTGGTCCAGCGCCAGCGCCAGCAAATTTGCGACCAACATCATGGTGATGACCCAAAAGTAGCCGTCTGTCAGCAGATACAACGGCCGCACCAAGTCGATTTTCCGGGGCACAAAGCGGTTGATGCCGCTCCTCTGACGGAGCGCCATGTTGAGGTGCCGGAAGGTGGGGTTGGACTGCTCTTCGGGGAGCTGGACTATTGCGGCCCACAGCCGGTTGGTGGGGGGCTTGGCACGGTGCTGCCGAATTTTGCTCTGCACGAGGGGAATGCCGCGCTCTGCAACGTACCACCACTGTCGCGTGATTGCCAGGATGCACTGCAGGATCGACAGGAAGAGAATCACCTCCTTGCCGCCCGGCTTGATCTTGTAGATGAGCAGGTCCTCGTTGTCACCACAGATGAAGCTGCCGTTGCATTCGTAGGCATAGAAGACGAGGATATTGATGTTGATGACACAGGCGTTGAAGAAGAACAGTTTCTCGCGGAAGCCGCTCGTGAGCCGGAAGATGTTGAGCACGGCCTTTTCGGTCAGCTTCTTTTGGTGCAGCATCTCCTCATACAGGGGCTCGAGCTGCTCGGCAAAGTCCGTCAACTGAGTCTGCAAGTTGGCGCGGTTTACCGAGTGCACCAGTAGGTCCTTGGACTGGGGCGTCAGGTACGTGCAGACAGACGGCACAATAAAGTAAGCCTTCTCCAGCAGGCCCTTCCTGCTGATTTCGATCACGCCCACTTTTTGCTGCAAGTTAGCCAAGTCCCATATATAATCTGGCCGACACTTGCGGTTCAGGCGCCCCGTCTTGTCAAACGATGCCAGTGTGATGAAGGTTATGTAGTAGTACTGCGCGACCTTTTCTGCATCAGCATTGGGGCCCTCTTCCACAGACTCCAGAGAAAACTGTGCGGGAGAGTGTGCAACGCGACGCGAACAGTGAGTCATCAACACAGTGTCGCGTGCTAGCACGCGTACCAGCATGTGTTGCTTTGACACGCCAACTGAGGCTTGCTAACGCCGGGCTCTTGAGTGGTTTAGCGGTCTTCACACGCACAGTATGCCAAAATTTAGTTGTCGTCACCGGATTCAGATTGCTCATGAATGTGCACATTCACACGCACAGTATGCCAAAATACGCATTGTATGACTCCATACACATTCACACGCACAGCATGCCAAAATTGAGGTGTCATCACCTAATTCAGATTGCTCATCACGCAGGGCAGTCTATAGATAAATATTCAATGCATCCGCGCTGATGGTGGGGTCACACCTCGAAGGGTGCCTGGACGTACTCGGGGATGTGCACGGGAAACTCGCCAGACTCATGTTTCTCTTTGATCAACAGCAGCCCACGGGGGTTGTAGAGCTGGACAGACACAGACACAATTCAGCGCCTTGACACAAAAACGCATCAGACGCGCACTTGCGGCAGAGCCTCCTCAAGAGATACGGGCAAACGCGACTGTCAATCTTGCATTTACCTTCAAGAGCCCATTCATGTTGTCAATGAGCACATTCGTGTCGAGCGACGCGAGCATGCGCTCGGGAATATATGGGTGGTCGACGCACTCGAGTATTGACAGCAGCGTGGTGGCAGTCGCAGCTTTCAGGTCGTTGATTCTGTGCTGATACTCTTCGCGCTCCTGCTTGGCGCGCTTGCGCTCATGTAGGTGCTTCAACGTGGCGTGCTCATCCTCCTCCTCCTCCTCCTCCTGCTCGTGAAGGCTCTCGTCGTGTCCCTCTTTCCCGAGGATTTCATTGGCGCACGCGCACAGGCGCGTGTCGACGAGGACGCGCTGGTTCCGGCGGCATGGATTCTGCACGAATTCAGACAGGGCGGACATGGCGATAGTGACCTCCTTGACAATGCGCGGGTTGATGTACGGCGTGACAGCATCCACATAGCTGGCGACGCCTGACACCATGTCGACGGCGCGCGAGCTGCTAGGCTGTGTGCGCAGGAAGTCCTGCAGCGTCATGTTGTGCCCCTCACACAGGAGGTGCAGGAACCGGATTACCAGACCTACGTGAGAGGTTTCAAGCCGGGGATCGTTTTTGGCCGCTTGCACGATGAGGGAATGCAAGTCACGTTGCTTTCCAGTGCGAATCAGCCCCTCGATGATGCGACGCTGGGGCCCCTGCTCAAAGCGGATGCGGTTGGAAGTCCGGCCCTCCGCCTCCGCGCGCCGCAACCGGTCCTGCAGGTGTGCAAACAGGTCTGGCGCCCCCAACTGCTCGTCGCTCGTCATGATCGCATGCAGGCTGTTTTGGAATTTCTCTTCGCCCCCGTGCAGCACTTCGATTCCGAGTTCTAGCAAGCAGGCCGTCACGCGATCTCCGCAGTCGCGCATGCTTAAAATCTGCACAATTAGCTTCGGCACCCCTTGCAGCAGCCACTCGGGCGGGTCCTGCTCCGTGACAGAGGTTCGCCACGTTCGTGCGAGGACCTTGAGGACTTTGATGCCCAAGATCACGTCCTGCTCCCACTTCTGTCTTTCTGCTGTGCCCGAAGCTCCCCGGGGATACCGACAAATGCGCGTTACGAGATATGCCGCGTCGTCGGCATTAAACTCCCTGACGCCTGCCGCCCCCGTGGCACCCCCGCCTAACGCGGAAGCACTCATCCTCGCCCCCACCCCACCTGCACCAGTACCCATGCCAACCATGCCGCTTCGCTGGAAAGCTTTGCAGAGCATCAGCAGCTCTTCGCGCACGTTTGGCGATTCTTCGTCGCCATCTCCCTGCCCTTCGGCGCCGATAGGATCTTGCGCGTCGAGGAATGCGCGTGCAAATATATCTATGTTCTGTTGCACGGTCTCATTCACTTGCTCATGCTCGCTGTCAGCTGCCGCAGCGATGCCGGCTGGCGCCTGCATAACGTCTCGGCGGTTGGCTGCATCTTCCGTTTGCACAGGAGGTGGCACAAAATTGCCGGCTGCGATCGCAAGTTTGTCCCTTTCCGAAATGCTTTCGGCATGCTCCAGCGCCTGGTCTGACAGGATCGCCGCTGTTGGTACGTTCCACATCTTGGCAGCTTTGTACAGAGCCAGCAAGCCCGCCGCGTCGTAGGGATGCAGGGTGCACTCGTTCAGGATGTCGACCAGTCTGTCCAGGAGGGCACCCGCAAGCGCAGTGCGCTTGTCGCTCAAATTCGACATCAAGTGCCGGTGTTTGAAGGCTGACAGCAGCATGGGCGCCCAGAAATGACAGAGCTGCTCGGGAATCGCCCAGGGACCTCGTTTGGTGTTGTAGCGCGAAAAACTGTCCAGTTCCTGGCTCTTGAGTACGTCGACGAGATACTCAATCATGTCCCACAGGGCCTCACCTAAGAGAGGGTGTGGCTTCTGTGAGTCGTCCTTGAGGTACAGATTCTTCATGATCTGCAGCGTCAAGGCCTTGGCGCGAGGCAGACAGCAGCGAGACTGGATGTCATCCTTGATCTTGGTCGGTGGCAGGAAAACGCGGATTACAAGCGCAATATCGGGATTGAAATCCTCGATGATGACAAGGACCAGCGACAGCAACTCGACATTGTACGCCATCAAGCGCACGGCCCTGCTACAGGCGCTGGCGTTCATGTGTTGCGCCAACGGAGGCTTTTTGAGGGCATTGAGGACAGCATCCACTTTGACCGCCATGTCCTGCACTGCACGTTCGACGTCATGCGCAGCTAGTTGGGGGTTCAGCCCACTCTCCTCAAGGACGAGGCTCTCGCGCATTTTATCGCCGGCTTCGTCCCGGAAGAGCAGCAGCGCCTGTTCCTGTGCCGGCACGTCGCGCTGCGTCAATTTCTTGATGTCACGCGACGGCTTGAGCTTGAGTGGCCCACGCTGCGACATCTGTTTGAGCGCATAATTGTGAATCTGCAACACAGCAGTGCCGTTGACCGAACACAAGCCACGGAGGAATTGAAGATAGTGCGGTTTCCTCCGATCCTCTCGCGACCCTCGTGGGCTTCTGATAGTGCGATCCCCACCCGAGAGCACATCAACGACGCGCGCGATGCTCGATTCTTCGAGTGAACGACAGAGCTTGAGGTTGTTCTGGTAGATGGCGGACACAGCCAGGGTAGCGTGCAGGCCTCTGCCGGCAAACGTGAGGATCAAGCCCACGTGCGGCGCCATGATCTGCTGGTTTTTGTCAGAGCCGCGGCAGAAAAACTCAACAAAGCGGATGCATTCGAAGATCAATTCCTTGCTGTAAAACTTGATCCGATCGAGCCTGTCCTCCCCGCGTTCTCCCGCGTATTCCCGCCCATGAGACGCATCTGACTGCTGGAGCACCCCCATTTTGCTAAAGTCCAACATGTCTCCAGTGTGCGGATCTCTACAGTTCTCCAGCACCTCAAGTACCCGTAGGTGGATGAAGGCTCTGCTCACAGACTCCTTGTTCTCAGCTGCCACGCGCAGATGATCGGAACTGTTGGTCTTGGCGACACAGTGCTCTGCACACGTTTTGATGGCATTCTTGAGCTCATTTCGCTGCTCGTAACTCAGCCCCACGATTGATGTCTTCTTTTTGCGCACCTGCTGCAATTCTCTGACAGCCAGCGGCACCAACCTATGCAGTCTGAAGCTCTGATCGACGCACGAGCGATACGCGCTGATTGCCCCGGGGTCTAGCAGCACCTGCATGTTTGAGAGCTCTCGGAACAGCTCTAGTTTGGGCGAGCGTTCGCGGAGCAGAAGGCGCAATGACATGAGAGACAGCTCCTCCATTTCCGACTGCATCATTTTGACGAGCTGCACCGCAAGTCGCTCCCCGTCCACAGGCGAGGTTGAGAGCGAGAGGAACTGGAGCAGCTTTGTCAAGTCGTCAGCGTGCCCAGTGCGCAGCTTTTCAGTCAGTTTGTGTAGCACCTCCGCTTCCAGCTCTTCCTTTGTAAGAGCGCTGCCCTCCTGCGCAGCCGTCGACATGTTGCTGGCGTTGCTCTTGTAGAGCGCCAGAAGCTTGGGCACGCGCACGCGTAGGCGCAAGTCGCAGATGTAGTCGAGCATGCGGCAGACCACCAACTTGGCCATGACCGCACTCTTACCCAACGGGCCTGGGGACGCGTTCTCCCCAGTGTCCTTGTCCTTGTCCTTGTCCTTGTCCTTGTCAGCACCGGCCTGCGCGGGGTTGAGATGCAGCAGCAGCGCAGGGATAACCTCCTGCGACAGCTCCTCGTGCGAGGAAAAGAGCCCGAGCTTCAGCAGCTCCTCACAGATGAGAGCGAACTCCAGGGTGAGCTCCGCTTCCGACTCCGTGGTGGGCGCAATCATTTTTGGAGATTTAAGTCCAGCTGTCACAGCAGCTTTCAGGGGACGAAACTCGCGCAGCGACTTGTCCATCTCAAAGCGCGGCCCCGGTAGAGCCACAGAGGCACTGTCGATTTCGTGCAGCAGCTGCGTCGACTCGCGCTTCGCAGTGTACTCCTCCGGCAAGCGCTCCACATAGAGCATGCGCATAAGGCGCAAATAGCGGACGCGCACGCCTTCTTGTCCTTGCACGCCCAGCTTGTCCTCGTGGATTCCTCGGAGCAAGCTGTCGTAGTCGATCTTGGAGACGTGGCGTCCCCCAACCTGCGAGCGCCCAGTGGCACACTGGCTGGCGCAAACCGCTGCGAAGAGCTCCAAATTGGCCATGTAGTAGTCAAGCATGCCGTGGTACTGGCTGCCTGGCTGTACCAGGCTCACGAGCTCAACCGCCTTTGACGAGGGATTGGGGCCAAAGCTGGGCAACGTAATTTCGAGGCTATTTGTACTCTTTGTGATGACGAAAAGATTGCGATATTGTGACTGCAGCAACTCCTTGATCACCATCTCTTGATTAGCAGCGATGCCCTTGCCGTTGCAGCAGCACAGCGCCGCCGCGAAGCGCAAGAACTGCGGTGTTTGGTCCCGCTTGTCGTCGACGTGCTCGATAAAAAACATCTTCTCCGTGTCAGGAAGCTCTGTCACCACCTTTTCATTGTCCTGCAGAATCATGAGTATCGTGACTGCGGCGCTCTTGCAGCACGCCGGCTCCAGCAACTGCTCCTGAAGCTGCGGCATGTACTTGGAAGCTAGGTAGCTGCCGTTGTCCGGATTGGCACGGATACCATCTTGCAGCAGTTCGTGCGCCGCGTCAAAGAGCTCGCAAGTGATCTCCAGCTCGCCCGGGATCTGCAAAGCCGTGGAACCAGCCAGTTTACTCTTCATTCTGATTGTGATCTCAGTGACCAGCGCCAGCACCTGCGACTTGCGCATCATGTGCTTCCATGTCGTCTCCGTCTCATCGCCGTCGTACAGGACTGCCGCGTCCTTCAAGACCTTGAGCATGAATCTGTAGTTGTACACAGTCTGCTGCAGCTTAATCTGGGCGTCCGGCAGGTCCAGCACGCGCAGAAAGCGTGTGAGTGCTGACCGCATATTCACAGCCCGCCCGATCATCTCCACCTTCTCCTCCTCCACCTGGATCACCTGGTAGCCATCTTCTCGGTGCAGAATCGACGACGTGTCTACCTGACGCACGCGATCCGACAGCAGCGTCGAGGTCGCGTGCAAATAGCGCCCAGTTGCCTGGAGCTGGAGGTGGACGCAGCAGTTGTACTTCATCTCGCCGCTGGTCACAAAGACAGGCTGGAAGACGAGCAGCGTGTCGGGCCCTCGTTCTGAGCACAGCCCGACCCCCCTCGTGTTAAAGCACAGGTACTTCTGCGTGAGGAGGTGACGGAGACGTATTATGTCGCCATACTGGGCCGTTGCGCCAGAGAACTGGTTCTCCAGCTCGACTCGCCAGAAGGAGTAGGAGCCAGAGTCCTCCACGTCGAGGTATATGTTGCCCGCGTCATTCCCGTCGTCGTCCCCGTCTGCATCCCCCGTGGCCACATACAGGCCAGCTTCCTTGTGGAAAAGCCGCACCACCTCGCCCCCCTCTATCGACACTGAAGCCTCCGCTGTGTATTTCGTGTAGACGCCCATCTTCCAGGAAAACACATCACGGAACGTGTGCACGTCGTGCTGCGAGAACCCCTCGCCCTGGAACGCGGGGTCCTCGAAATTCTCGCGGTTGGCCTGCACACATTGGTCGGGCGCAGAGGTGGACACGAGGGAGAAGCTGTCGCCATATCGCAGCGGGTCGCTCAAGTGCTGGATGGCGAAGCGCGGCTGCACAGTGAACCACTGCGACTCGCTCTGCATATCGGAGACCACGAGATCGTTGGTGGCCTCGGCCTCCTCCGCGCCAGAGTGGCCCGCGCCCGGCAGACTGTTGAAGAGCGTCAGCGTCCGCTCGCTCTTGAGGTGCTTGAGCTCAATCGCGTCGCCGTACCTCACGACGGTGCCTAGGCTGCGCTGCACGAGCAGCTCGTTGTCCTGCTCCTCCGCAGCCATGTCCCTTTTCATCTGCTCCATGGTGTGATGGTGGGCAAGGTGCTCTACTCTACCCATCTTCGAGGTGTCCACCTGCACCGCCCTGCGGTACCGGTCCGTCGCCACGTGGAACTTTTTGACGCTGATGACAAAGCGAGAGTCCATGATGAGCTCGTGGTCATCGTTGCCCTTGGCCTGACCGAGCCAGCAGCTCTCGTCGACGAAGCCGTCAGCAAAGAGCAGCCCGGGCACCTCCGGGACGGCGCTCTGCAGGAAGACAATGTCGCCGATCTTGACGCAATCGCTGTCGTCGTCCGGGGCGGCGGCGTCGGCGGACGCCTGCTCGGACCGCGCTGAGGCCGCCCCATTGCGCTCCGTCGTTCCGGGCGCGGGCGTGCGCGGCGTCGCCCCGTCGCGCGGCGTCGCCCCGTCCGCCATGCCCTCCGCTCGCTGCCGCGGCTAGCACGGCATGGGAGTCGAAATAGGAGAGGAAACTAGTTCGTGGAGGTTGACATTTTTTTCAGAGTTCACGAGAAAACTAAGAACCATGGCCAGGCGTCAAATTTCACGTTCTGGAGAACAGCAGCGGGGCTTGTTCTTATTCCGGCGCCCATGGCGGACTGCGAGGCCGGGGGGCGCCAGGCGCTGGGGGTCGTCCTCCCGCGGCGACGCGACGAGACGCCGGGCGCGCAGGTGTGTCGCGATTGCGTGCGCCGCAGGGCCGCGTGCGCCCGCGGCGGGGGGCGTCTACTCCCGGCGTCGCAGCCCCGCGCCCCCGGACCCCGCGCAGCACACACCCGCTGCCCGCACGCTCGGGAAGGCGCACCGCCCGCATGGACGCGCCGTGCGCCGTGCGCCTTCGGGCGCACCGCAGAGCGCTGTGCCCCCCGCTGCGCTGACGGCTCGCTGCGCGCTGCTGGGCAGCTGTTCAAGGCGACGGCGCCGGTGATTGCGCTGGGGTTGCTGGCGGTGGCGGCGGTTTTGCTCGTCACGAGCGAGCAGGAGTTTGCGGTGTCAGTGCGCGCGCAGGCTGGGAGCTGGACGGCGGATCACAAGCCCATGCGCCTCGACGGCATATCGGCCGCGTTTTCCACGAAGAAGCGCGCGCTGAAAATCGCCAAGGGCACCAAGCTGGACTGGGGCGGCTCGGAGGAGTTTATGGCCGACGACGCGGCAAAAATTGCCTCCAACCAGGCGAACATCTTTGAGCCAAAGTACGGCCAGACGCCGCCCCCCGTCAACAAGGGGTACCTGGACGAGATCGAGCAAGCGCAGGGCGAGCAGACGCAGGAGACGATTGACAACGCGGCGCTGGCTGCGGTGAGTGACGTTGGCCGTGGGCCCTGCACGCAGCTTCGGTTGGCAAGCGCTGTGCCGCAGTAGACGGCTCTCCAGCAGAGTCGCCCCGTTGGGCTCGGCATCCGAGCGCAGCCGCGCAAGCGGACTTGCGCCTCCGAGAGAGCAGAGCTGCTTGTTGCGCGTGTTGTGCCGTGTGCTCGCATCTGACGCGCGGCTCCTGGGCAGGGCGGGGAAATCAAGGGGCAGGCTTACTACACGAATGAAACTTACTGGCGCGAGGGCCCGGCCGCTGGGTGGGGCCAATACGATGCGTACTACAACTGAGCATCGCAGCAAAGCGCGCCCAGTGCATCCGTGTCCGGATCGACAGCGCAACTGTTTGCTGGATCCTGCTTTGTTTATTGTAGAGCCTGCGACATGCAGGTCTTGGCGCCGGAGTTTTCCCGGCAAGGCGTAAGCGCAGGCTGTCTGTCCTCTGTGCACGCGGATCTTCCCTGGGAGGGCGGTAGCAAAGTAATTGTTTGGGAACCAGTCTTTCACCAGGGGGAGGAATTGGTTTCTGCTGTGTGATATATATACAACATCATTTGGAAACTCTGAGATGTGAACGCTGTGTCGTCACAGCCCGCGCACGTCCAAAAACCTCTTTACAGTTTGCGGTGCGGAACCTGTTGCTTCGGCTCATCGCCGAGGGCGGCATTGTTGGCAACGCAGTGTCATGCAGATTGTTTGTGATGAATTGCATTTTGCGATGCCGGGAGTGAAGGCCACGCCGATCTGAAAAGATCCAGAGGTCGCTTGATGGACACACACGACCTCTGGATCAGCCGGGCTGCCAACGGTCTCCCCCGGGGGGTCCGGGGGGAGACCGGGCAGGGGTGGGATCAGTTTTAGGGCCGGGGGCGCTTGGCAAGTGAAATGGCGAAAAGACGCCCAGAAAGCCCATTTTGGGCACTTTTTAGCCCATTTTCGGGACGTAACTCGGCGAGTCTGAGCCCGTGCCGGTTGGGCACAAAAGAAAATGTGTTTTGTACAAAAGTACATGTGTTTTGTACAAAAGTAAACTTTACTTTTGTACAAAAGTAAATGTGTTTTTTCAGTGGCGCGCAGGGCCATCCCCCGGCGCTCGGGGCCGAAACAGGCCCAAAATCCCCCGGCGCTGCGGGGCGGGGCGCCCGCGGCGGGGGGCGCCTCTGGGCGCGGGTCAAGCGCGCACGCGCGCTTGCAACGCGTGACGTGGTATTTTGGTTTTGGCGGCGGCATCGGTAGCATGGCACATGTTTGCCATCGTGGTATTGGCCTACCGGTAATATTAACGGAGCGGGCCAGTGCCCTAAACCCGACATCAATTCTGGCGGACAATCAAACTCGTTGATGCCGTGTTCAATCACCGATGGGGCCCAAAGCCCGGGTTTGCTGGAGGTGGACTCCGCCCGGCGCTCGATCTCCAGCGCGGACTCTGGAATCGTTATTCGGAAATCGTTGATCCGAAGTTGTTGTCCGACGTCGCTCTAGAGCTTTGCGCGAAAAGCTCTAGATCACCAGACCGCCCACAAGACTCGGAACAACGGCAAACTCATGCATTCTGAGCGTCAGGCAGGTCTTCGTTCTCGGGCTTGTCGTCGTCCAGCTCTTCGATCCTATCTTCAACCTCTCCTCCCTCCTGCTGACCGTCATCGTCCATATCCACCCACTTTTTCTGTCAGTCGTGCAGCATGCGGGGGTACAAATGCACGCATCAGCCTCTTTGCGCAGCCGCGCCCACGCACCAGCAACCCCTTCTGCTGTTCTGTTGAACTCGCCCGCCCACCGCTTCCGCGCGCGTGGGCGCCACGCCCGCCTCGCAAGCGTGCCCGCTAGCTGGTGTGGGGCGTGCCTCTGTCGCCACTGTGCACACGCGCTTTCTGCAGGCTGTCTCTCAACCGCCTACCCCCTGAGAGCAAGCCGCACCGGAGCCGCCGCGTCCGCAGAGGGAGCCTTGAGGTCTTCGCCAGCCATGTCACCGCCAGCCATGGAGCCAAAGTCGAAGTCATCATCCATGCCTCCGACCGACGTCGTGGCATACTTTTCTGTCTCAGCTGCTAGCAACAAGGCGGGTCGGGCACGGTTGCAGGGTGGCAAGCAGAGGGAGGGCCCGGTAAGCCGAGCAGCCTCAGGGCGTGGACAAAGGGCGCGCACGCACTCACACAGAACGGACGTACAGGCGTATGCGCACGTGCGCAGGGGCCAACCACCGGCACGCACGCGCTGGGCCGGGGCCGAGAAACGCACCC
>Ga0115006_10002518_pt1 | contig 12073 bp, 9 predicted proteins | sample ArcOceMetagenome_3_FD_88943 | JGI IMG/M metagenome (GOLD analysis project Ga0115006, IMG submission 88943) | Marine eukaryotic phytoplankton communities from Arctic Ocean - Arctic Ocean- Svalbard ARC20M Metagenome | ecosystem: Environmental > Aquatic > Marine > Oceanic | place: Arctic Ocean...
GCTGCTGCTGCTGCTGCGGCGGCGGCGAGGGCCCGAGGAGCAGCATCTTCAGCGCCTCGTCGGCCGCGGAGAGGTAGGAGAGGTCGAGCGTCGCGAGGCGCGGCGCGGCGCGGTGCAGCAGCTGCGCGAGCGCCGCGGCGCTCAGCCCGTCGCACCCGGCGAGGGAGAGCTCGCGCAGGCAGCGCATCGCGCCGAGGCCGGGCACGACCGCGTCGCTCAGGCAGTCGCAGTCGTCGAGCTGCAGCCGCCGCAGCCCACCGCACGCATCGAGCAGCTGGCCGAGCTGCGCGTCCGACAGGTCGACCGCCGCCGCGCCGATGGACACGGAGGCGACGCCGCGCCGCCCCAGCGAGCGGAACAGAGCCTCGTCGAGCGACTCGGCCGGGCACTCCAGCACGAGGGTGCCGTCACCCCAGCCCACGGAGCCGTTGTAGGCGAGGTCGCGCAGCCGTGAGCAGCTGCTAGCCACGGCGCTCAGGGCCATGATCGGGAGCTGCTCGATCACGCGCAGCAGGAGCTCTGCCGGCAGCCCGTCGAGCTTGCAGTTGGCGGCGGGCGGGTTCTCGTCGAGCTTCCCAGCAACGGGAGTGCCCATCTGCTCGACTAGCCAATGCAACTCGGCGAGCTCGGTCCGGTCGATCTGGGAGACGAGCTTGGCCAGTTCGGATGGGTCGGCCCGCAGCCGTGGGATCAAGCGGCCAAGGGCCTTGAGGTGCGCCGCCGCCGCGTCGCCGGCTCTCGCCCGGTCGCCGTGGTGCATTGGCGAGGTCGGCTTCGCCTTGGGGAGGCGCGGCACGCTGGCCGGCGAGCGCGAGCGAGCGCGGGCGTTCGAGCCGCGCGCGACAGGGCGTGGTGACGCCATGACCAGCGTGGTACTCACTTTTGAAGCGTTTGAAAAAAACACAAACTTCGCAGTGCATAAAATGCATAGAAGGTTTCTTACATCTCTGCCCTTACACCCTAAAAAAAATGCATGGAATGTCCGCGTCCGCCGTCCCAGACGACGAGCCCGACATGCTATTCTCTGACGCTCTTCCGGCCGAGGTCGTCGGCGCGTACAGCGGCGCGACCGAGGTCGTCGTCGAGAGCGTCGCGCCGACCGACGTCTGCATCCGGCAGACGTTCGACGCCGGGGGAGAGAGCACGCTGCTGTGGTCCTCGGCTGTCGTGCTGGCGCAGCGGTGGGCCTGCAACGAGGACGATTCCCTGCCAGTCGTTGGGCGTGGCTCGCGCGTGCTTGAGCTGGGAGCCGGCCTCGGCCTCAACGCCATCGGCCTCGCCGCGATGGGCGCCGCTGTGACGGCGACCGAGATCGAGCCCGCGCTGACCGCGCTGCGCGAGAGCGTGGAGCGCAACCGCGCGTGCTGGGAGGCCACTGGCTCAGTCGAGAGCATCGAGCTCCGCTGGGGCGAGGAGCCGCTCATATCGAACGGTGGCCCCTTTGACGCCGTGATATGCGCCGACTGCATCTACTCGCGACCACTGAGGCCGCTGCTACTTCAGACGCTGCGCCAGGTCTGCACCGAGGGCACGGCGGTCGTGTTTGCCTGTGAGGCGCGAGGAGACGAGGAGGCCTTTGTCGCTGAGGTTGCGCACGCACTTGGAGCGCGTGCAGATTGCGTCTACGGTCCGGACGATCGCACCGTGCAGATACACGTGCTGTCGCCTCTCTCTTCGGCGAAAGAGGCCATCGAGCCACTGCGGTTCATGGATCTGCCCGACGAGCTGGTCCTGGAGGTTGCACGAAGCCTTCTGGCGACCAACGCCGTCCAGAGCGCGCTGAGGCTCGCTGCCACGTCCAGCACCGCGCACATGCATCTGGTGGCGGCACGGCGTGAAGCCAAGCTCAGGCGGCTCCAGTGGTCGGCCGAGCTGTCACGCCATTTGGCAGCGCAGGCGGTTGTGCAGGATATTCACCGCAGCAACGACGGCAGGCAGGCGGTTGCGCTGGCGTCGAACACGTCGATCGTCGGGCCCGAGCTCGTCGCGACGACAGGGCGCATCTCGTGGACGATCAAGATCGACCGCTGCATACGCAACGTGATCCGCGTTGGCGTCTGCCATGCGTGGCCCACCGAGGCGGCGCAGTGTTTTGGCTTCTATCGAAGTTGCTTTCAGCAGATGGTCTGGGACAGGGCGGGGCGCCTCGACTTCGGGCGTGGCGCCCTGCCGGGCAAGCACCCGACAAAGGTGTGGTCTAGATTGCCAGAGGGCTTCGAGCTCAAGTCTATCCAGTGCATGCTCGACAGGGATGAGGGCGCATTCTACATCAACCTCAACGACGCCGTCCACAGCGAGGACGACACAGGCGGCTGCGACCCGCCCGGCAACCGCGATTCTGAACATCGATGCGGTAACTACGTGCGGGTTCTGTGGGGCATTCCGCCCGGCGCAGTTCTCAGGCCGTGGGTACACTTGAGCAATCGCGGCGACGCGGTCACATTTGACGGCGTCTTCTGTCGAGTCGACGAGCCGCCGAGCAAAGGGCCTGCTGCTACGTCGCTCGTCGCGCCGCCCCCGCAGCTCTCGGCCTCGCCCTCCTTCAAGGAGGGCAACATCGCGTACAAGCGGCACGACTACGCCCAGGCCATCGACTGCTTCACGCGCGCCATCGCCTCCTACGCCGAGGAGCAAGTCCCGGCGCAGCTCTACGGCAACCGCTCCGCGGCCTACTGCGGAGTGGAGCGGTACGCGGAAGCGCTGCGCGATGCGGACAGCGCCATCAAGCAGGACCCCACGTGGGCAAAGGGCCACTCGCGGCGGGCAAACGCGCTCCACGCGCTGGGACGCCTCGAGGAGGGGCGCCTCGCCTACTTGGAGGCCCTTAGGCTCGACCCGTCGAACCAGCTCGTGCGCAACTCGCTACAGAGCCTGATGGAGACACAGCGGCAGGGCGGCGGCCGGCTGGTGCTCGAGCAGAAGCGGTTCAGGGACATGGGCAACTCGGCGTTTGCGGCCCAGGACTACGAGCAAGCGCTGCGCCACTACGCCGAGGCGGTCAACCTCGACCCGACCGACGACGGCCCGCTGGCGCACGTGCTGCACTCCAACGTGAGCGCCGTCTACTCGTCGCTCGGCAAGTGGACCGAGGCGCTCCGCCACGGCATGCGGTGCATGCACCTGAGCCCCAACTTTGCCAAGGGCCACTCGCGCGTCGGCACCGCCTACGCCAACATGCACATGTACCGTGAGGCGGAGGCGTCGTTTGAGGCAGCGCTCGAGCTCGAGCCCGACAACCAGCGCGTGCGCGAGTCGCTCGAGCGCGTGCGCGCCTCGATGCAAGCGCAGCCGCAACCGCCATAGAGGTGCCGCGGGGCAGGTTCATCAGCTGTACCTGTTCTCCCCCGCTGTTGGTGTTGTCGGAGGGTTGAGCGCAGAGTGAGTCTCCAGCGGTGAGGCATAAAGTAGGTAAGGAATTTCGACAAAACAAATCTCAAAAGTCATGCCGACTCCAGCTACGTTGGACACCTCGGATCGCTCTACCGTTCTCGACGAGCCGCGCGTTGCGCGGTTGCGCGAGCTCGCTCGCGGTACGCGCGTCAATGGGTGCACCGATGCGCTGTGCCACCGCGCGCACGGCAGACTCTGCAGACGCGCGCGTCGAGAGGTCGAGCACGGTCACAGGCGAGAACTCGGCGAGCACTCGGCTGTGGTGCTCGAAGAAGAGCTGCTCCCAGGCGCGACGGCGCAGCGCCGGCCGCAGGCGCTCGGTGCAGAGCCGCGACAGCGGCCCGCCGCGTTGGCCGAGCGTGTTTGCGTAGCGCAGCAGCGGGTCGTCCGTGCACGACTCGTTGTGGCTCTCCTGCAGAATGGCAAAGCGAAAGCTGTGGAACCAGGCGTCGATGCTTCGCGTGGTGACAAAGAACTCGGCGCCGCGTGGAGCCAGACGGCGCAGCAGCGCCGGGCTCGCAGCAAACCAAGGGACGTCGCTGAAGGCGTCTACGGCTGCCACCATGCGAGAGAGTGTGCGAGGCTCGCGCGAGGCTCCGTAGAAGGCCGCAAGCAACCTGTCACGATTTAGGCCGAGGCAGCCCGACGGCTCGTTGCAGTGAAGCGCACGGAGGCCAAAGTGGCTGGCCACCGCGCTGAACCAGGTCGTGCCCGTGCGTGGCAGCCCTAAATTGAACAGCCGCGGCGACGAGCGGCGTGGCGTGCCACGGGTGCGGTTGTGCTTCGTCGCGGGAGCCGCACGACGACGCTGGCTCGACGGCCTGCGCGGCATCGTGATTGCATACCTCGCATACGCAAACCTAGGTCCTCAATAGCCTAACAGCTTAAACACGGAAAGGGCGGGCTGTCTCCTTTGTGGGCCCGGCGTATGGCAGATTGCATGCGCGTTGAGAGACGCTATGAACAGTTGGGGTTTCTAGCTGGCAAACGCGTCGCCTCAATAGGACAATAGCCTCAATAGCCAGGTCTGCGTGCCTGATCCGCAGTCCGAACTCCGAAGTGTGTAGCCTAAACAGTCTAAACAGTCATATAGGACATCAATCAATCAATGACAAGCGAAGAGTTAAACGAAAAAAAACGTTGAATTTTTCAGACTCGTGATTCGTATACCACGCCGTCCGAACGAAAAGATGCTCGTCGTCGCCGGCGCTATCCTCCTTGCGCAGCCTGGCAGCGGCAAGGCCAAGGGCAACGGCGAGCCGCACCTGCCCAATCCTACTGTCCAAAAGGTCGAGCGGCTGAACCAAGTGATGATCACGTGGTTTTGTGGCAAGGGCAAGGACCATGACAAGAAGGACAGCACAGACGACAGCCCGGCAGAACCAGCAGCAGCAGAGCGGCGTCGCGCGCTCGAGAGAACAGAGGCGGAGGACATCCGAGAGGGAGAGAAGCTCATCTGCGAGCTGCGCGACTTCCGCTCGCGGCTGTCCGAGGCACCGCTCGAGCGCAAGAAGCCGATGATCGACGCGCACCAGCAGCGCCTGAAGGAGAGGTCGGCCGAGCTGAACAACGCCAACCTGCACGAGCTCAGCGAGAAGGCGATGCATCGCATCTACGCAAGATACTGCGACGACGCGGCGGGGCTCAGGCAAGAGGGCGAGCCGTGCACTGACGAGACGATCTACAAGATGTACGCCGTCGCGAGCACAGCGACGTCGTCGGATCGCAGCGGCTCGGCAGCAAAGGAGAAGCGCGCTGCCGCCGAGGCGGCCGAGGCGGAGGCGGAGCCGCTTCGCCTGCTGGTGGTCGAGCTGGAGGCGCGGAAGGCCGAGGCGGCGGCTCGCGAGGACTTTGAGGCGGCAGCGAAAATCAAGAAGGAGGCCGAGGCCGTGGCAGCGCTGCTGCAGGCGGTGGAAGCGAAAATCGACGCGAAGGGCCAGTAGACTGGTCACAATGCATAATAAAGAAAGATACACCCAACCGACGCTAATGAGACGGACGATTGTTGACAGATCAACAAAACACGCCCGCGAAAAAGTGTGCGAATTCGTTCCCCAGGACAGCAGTCAGCAGCGATGTGGACTTGTCCCCAGGACGGCAAGAGGGAAGCCGATGGCAACCCTCTCGACTCACTGCTTGGTCTCGTCGCACGTCGGCGGCGTCTCCAAGCCGGGCGTCAGCCGCACCTGCTTGACGTCGAGCGACGCAATCTGGCGGCAAACGGTGGCGGCGCCCGGCGCGGTGACCATCGTCCACGAGACGTCCAGCCAGCGCAGCGAGGGGAGGCGGCGCGAGACGCCGAGGATCTCGACGTCGCCGATCGCGCACCACATCAGGCTGAGCTCCTCCAGCGCGCCGAGGCGCGGCCAGCCGTAGCTCAGCTGCTCGGCCGCCGCGGCGTCGTCGGCGTCGGCGGCCTCCTCGAAGCACTCGAGGCGGCACCCCGCCAGCCCGAGCTTCTTGAGGTTGCGCAGCCGCTGCAGGCAGGAGACGTCGGCGATGCGCGAGCAGAAGGCGAGCGAGAGCACCTCGAGCAGCGGCAGCGTGGTGCACAGGTGGTCGAGGCTCTCGTCGCACGTCGGCGTCGCCGTCAGGTCAAGCTCGCGCAGCGAGCCGAGCGCCCCGAGCCGGCACAGCCCCGCGGCGGTCGGCAGCTTGCACTCCTGCATCACGAGCGAGCGAAGCGGCAGCGGGGCGAGCGCGGCGAGCCCGTCGTCGGATATCTCGCACAGCGAGATGTCGAGCTCGGCGAGCGGCAGCCCGCTGAGGTGTGCGATCGCCTCGTCAGAGACTTTCGGGCAAGACGCGAGCGTCAGCGACTGCAGCTGCGGGCACACCTGAGCGAACGCCTGCACGGCGCCATCCGATGCGTTGCAGCATTGCCGCAGGTCGAGCCCCCGCAGCGCAGGGAGCGACGCGGCGAGGCTCTCCAGGCCGCTCTGGCTGATCCGCACCTTCAAGTTGAGGTGGAGCGCCACAGACTCGGCTTGCCGGCGGGCGAGGCACAAACGGGCATGCTCGTTCAGCTCCAGGCCGCTGCCGCCGCCACCAGCTCCCGTCGAGAGGATGCCCTCGCCGAGGCAAACATCCCGCCACAGTGCCTGGTTATCCACTGCGTGCCGCCAGCTGCGGCACACTGCGGCAGCATTCACCAGCGCGTCCACCGGCAGGTGCTGCAGGAGGCTGAGCAGCGCATCACAGTACAGGAGGCTAACCGGCACGTCCTCGGACATCGGATTGAGCCGAGGTTGAGGTGGGTTCGGTCCTTGACACGCCGCGGGCGCGGCGGCGCGGGGGGTGCAGATGAGAAGAGCGTCGAGGCACTCGGATGCGTATGTGCCACCAAGGCGATGTTACATCCCGCTTCTCAGCCGGTTTCAAAATTTGGAAGGAGCACATGAGGGTCTCGTCGACGCTCATCATGGCTCCAGCGTTGTCGAACTGGTGCTAAGGGCATTTAGCGCGGTGCACGGGGTGGCAACACCACCTGGAGCGAAGGCTCGCGACCGGGAGCGGCACATCGCGGTGGTTCTGCCCCTCCCCAGTATCAAGATCCCCCTCCCCCGCACCCTCCCCCGCTGTCGACGGGCGATGGGAGCCGAGGTATAGCGTGCTCCTCCGGAAGGCCTCAAAACCTGACGGACAGCGCGGCTGCCTCGGTGACCGCGCACGGACGCCACCGGGCTGATCCCTGACCCATCCCCCACCTAGACCCAGCCCCCAATCTGAACCCGACCTCCTGGCGTGGGGCCGCCTTGCACCGCTCGCGAGGCCCCGCGAGTCCGGCTGGCTCGGGATCAGTGTATCCCCACGTGGGCTCTCCTGACCGGCAGCTTAGGCAAAGCAATGATCTAAAGTATCTAAAGTATCTAAAGTCACATCCAGCTCTAAGGTCGCCATGACCTGGCGTTCCAAAAACAAAATCACACAACCAGCAACACGAGAGAACCAACAGCCTGTGCCTCGCCACCGATCACGCCCGTCACTTCACCTGGACTCCACACACGCGTGCGGTGCGCGCGCGCAATGCGGTCTTCCGGCAGCTCTCGAGACGAGGCACCAAGTCGTCGATCACAATCGATCATCATCATCTTCGGCATCATCATCTTCGAGGCCGACGCGTGCGCTCATTGCACGTTGGGGCAGTCGCGCGCCTTGTGGCCCGGCTGGCCGCACTCGTAGCAGTTCTGGTTGCCCTGGGGCTGCGGGCAGTCGGCGCTCAGGTGGCCTGGCTTGCCGCAGTTGAAGCACTTGCGGAACGTGGCGCCCTCTTGGCGCGCCATCGTGCAGTCGGCCGAGACGTGGCCGACCTGCCCGCAGTTGTAACACATCGTCCGCTTGGTGCGCGCCTTGGGGGCGACCTCGAGGTCACCCATGCTGTCGGCGAGCGCAGCGTCCGGGCAGTCCTTCTTCAAGTGGCCGGGCTTGCCGCAGATATGGCACACCTTGTTGGACGCGGCAGGAGCACGGCCGCCGCCGCCGCCACCGGCCTGCGGGCAGTCGCGCTTCAGGTGGTCCGTCGAGCCACAGATGTGGCACGCCCGGGCGGCCGCCTTAGGGGCAGCTGGGATGCCATCGATGCCGTTGGCGAACAGCGACATATTAGCTTCGGACGGCGGCGGGCTTGGCTTAGCTTGGTGACGACCTGCTTTGAGCGTCGGGATGAATTCGGTCTTCAGGATTCCTTAGATGCGGTGTTGTACTCCCATGCTAGACCGGGCACGTCGCGACGGCGCCCGAGCGGCAGAGCCCTGGCCAAACCAAGCAAAGCCCCCCCCATCCGGGGCGAGCGCTGGGCGAGTGTGGAGAGGCTCAGACTGCCCCGACTCTCTAGAGTCTCGCGTCAAAACGTTGGAAGAGTGCACGCGTGACGATCAAAACACTACGATAACTCATGACAGGTATGCAGGCTCTGTGTACTGGGCCACGTCAAGCGTGGAACTTACGGTACGCGCCGAGCTCGTCCAGCAACTCGCTGAGCTGCTCAGTCGAGATCTTCGACTCGGTGAGCGACGGTATGAGCGCCTTCGCCTCCTCTGTCGTCTCGGGCAGCAGATTGCCAAGCTGTGCCACCTCGAAGTAGTGCAGGCCCTTCTTCTCGAGATCACTGTCGTGGGCGGGCAACCGAGAGGGCGTCAGGGCGTGCGGGCGACAGCGTCGTGTGGCGAGACGCTGCGTGCGCACCCTCGGACTTGCGTGACCATGTCCACCGACTTGAACTTGTCGGTCCGACTCACGTACTCGTGCGTCTTGAGAAAGTTGCTGCCACACCATCGCGGTCGCACGGCTCAGCGGGTGCAGGGAGGGCGTGTGGCGCGTCCAGCTCTTGCGCGCGCGCAGCACACACCTCTTCTGCTGCTGCCCTTGGGACGCCTTCATTTTGTGCTCGAGGACCAGGTGGACCTCCGAGTTGAGCAGGCACTTGGCGCTCTCAAAGTCTGCGCACCGCATGGGAGCAGTGTCAGCCAGAGGTGGTGGGACGCGAAGGGCGAATGCTACAACGGGCGTCGTGCGTGCACTCACCCGGGCCAAGCTTGAGCTTCTCCGCATCCTCCTCAGCTTCTACAGCTCGCCGCATCGCTGATCGACGCCGCGGAGCCGAGCGACAGCGGCGGGTCGCGGCGCGTGCTGCGTTGGTAGGCTGCGAGGAGCGGTGCGAGCGCCGCGTAGAACCACGTGCGGTGGTTTGGCACGGCTTTTGCCCGTTGTCTGGTTATTAGCGCTAACGTATTAGGGTGCTAGTTACCGCAACTATACTTCTGTTTGTTTTCACTATCGAGGCTATTGAGGAACTGGTGCATGCGGCATGCACGAGTTTGCGCGGCGGTGTTTCGCCCTAATCTCACCTCCCAGTATGAGCGACGCCACCGAGTACAGCGCCTTCGTTGATGCGCCGGTCAGCAAGCCGCCGCGCAGGGTGCGCGGGCTCGAGCTGCTCGCGGTCATGTGCCTGCTGCTCGCCTCGGGCAGCGTGAACTTCGTCCTGCTGAAGGTGCTCTTCACCGCGTACGGCGAGGCGAACGCCTTCTTCGTGTCGCAGGGCATCAACCTTCTGTACGTGGTCTACGGCGGGCTGGTCACCTACCCTCGCCTCCTTGGCGGAGGCATCGGCAGCCGCGTCTCCGCGTGGATGGGCATGGAGCCGATCACGCCGGCGATGCGCCGCTCGCCGCAGCGCCGCTTCATCGTGATGGGGCTGCTCGACTGCTTCGGCACCTTCTTCACGGCGATGGGCGCCGTGCACACGCCGGGACAGCTGCAGCCCGTGCTCAACCAGTCGCTGGTGCCGTGCACGATGGTCGTCTCGTGCGTCCTGCTGCGCTCGCGCTACTCGTGGCGCCACACGCTCGGCGCGATGCTGATCGTCTCGGGCGCGCTCGTCTCGCTCTCGCCCTCGCTCGCGCACCACGCCGGCTCCGGCGCCGCCGACAGCGCGTGCGAACGCACGGGCGACTGCGTGCGCGTCTACTCGATCGCCATCTACTGGCTGAGCAACGTGCCGATGGCGCTCTCGGTCGTCTTCAAGGAGTCGCGCTTCCACAACGAGACGATGGACGTGTGCTGGCTGACGCAGTGGGTCTCGATCTACCAGTTCCTCTTTGGCTTCGTGCTCGCGCCGCTGCAGCTGCTGCCGGGAATGAGCTCGGCGCGCGGCGTGCCCGCGTCCCAGATGCTCGACGGCATGGCGTCGGGCTGGGCGTGCTTCGTCGAGCACGACGCCACCGGCTGCGCGCAGCGGCACACGATGCTGCTGCTCTTCGCGTACGTCGGCGTCAACTTCGTCTTCAACACGACGGGGCTGTGGCTGACCAAGCACGGTGGCGCCGTCCTCAACTCGATCTCGTACGCGATGCTGGTGCCGCTCACGACCGTCTTCTTCTCCTTCCCCTTCTTGGGCCCGTACCGGGAGCAGCTGCACGCCGCCACCTTTGGCGGCCTCGCCATCGTGCTGCTCGGCTTCGCGCTCTGGCGCTACGCGACGCTCCGCGACGAGTCCGCCTCGGCCGCCGCCGCCTCTGCCGATGGCATGGCGCCCGTGGGCTCCACCGCCGCCGCCAGCGCCGCTGTGGACACCGACGCCGCCTCGCCCGAGCGCGAGAGCGTCCGTCGGTCGCACTCGGGCGTGAGCAGCTTCCAGGAGCGCGTGATCATCGGCATGGGCTCCATCACGGTGGGCGCGCAGAGCCTCGCCGAGAGCATCGCCGCGAGGGTGTCGCCGCGAGCCACCGCCGCGTCTCGCGCGGGTCGCGACGCGGCCGATGGCCGGTCACGTCACCGGTTGTTCCAATGAAGACGACTTCACTCCTTAGCTTTCAGTACCTTTCTAGGTCGTACATCTAGCTTGCAGCGCGATTCATCACTTGCCTGAACCGCGTGTGTCGGATTACGCGTGCTCCTCGACGCTCCTCGACCTGGTCGCGATCTGGTCAATCTCGCGCACCTCCGCAGCGGTGAGCGCAAAGCCGAACAGGTCGAGGTTCTCCCGAGTGTACGCCGCCACCGTGTCGGGCTCGCTGCCCGTGCCCACCGCAATCGTGCAGCCGCGCTCGAGGATCCAGCGTAGACAGACCTGAGAGACGCTCACGTTGTGGCCGCTCGCGATGCTCATCATCGTTTTGTCCGAGAAGGGGCAGTTCTTCATCGGACTCCATGCCTCGTAGCTGATGTTCTGGGCGCGGTTGTACGCGATGGCCTCGTCGCGCGGCCCACACTGCGTGTCCTGCCCGCCCACCGAGAGATCGCACTGGTTGACCGTGGGCCGGACCGACGCGACGCTCAGGATGGCCTCGATCTGCTTCTGATTGAAGTTCGAGAGACCGACGGCGCGCGTGAGGTTGGCCGCGACGGCCTGCTCGAGTCCCTTCCACAGCGCGACATTCTCCGTGTCGCTCGCTGGGTGGTGGATGAGCATCAGATCGAGCTGCGACACGCCGAGCGTCGTGGCAGCGAGCTAAACCTGCCTCATGGCGTACTCGGCGGTGAGCGGCTCCGTCACGCCGTGGACGTGCACCTTGCTGGTCATGAAATAGCTCGCGCGTGGCGTGCCCACGAGTGTGCCGGCGATGTCACCGGTAGACGAGTAGTCATTCGAGGTGTCGATGCCGCCGCCGCCATCCTTCAACCAGGCGGGGATGCCAACCTTTGGGTCGGAGCCGCAGCACGTGCCGAGGTTGATGGATGGGTAGAGGACGCCGGGAGCGATCTCGACGTACTTGCCCGTGGGGATGGGCAGTGCAGCGAGGTTGGCGGCGAGAAGGGCGGCGAGCGGCATGGCGCAACGCGGTGGGAGGGACGTCGGTCGGCGTCACCGAGCCCCAAGTCACACAACGTACAAATACATCACTCTAAACAGCTAGGCACACTTGTGCTGTCTTTTAAGAAGACGGCAGGCGCCGATTACCCCACAGCCTCCTGATACGCACGCAGGTGATGATACACCAGCGCCAGCCGTACTGGGCGAGAGAAAACGTAATTCCCGAGCCGCTAGGGGTCAAGTACCGCACGTAGCTCGTGCAGCGCAGACTCACGTTTCTCAGCCATCGCTGCTCGATCGCGCGCGTAGCTTTTGGTGGCAGCCAGCGCAGCGCACGATGCCTCCCAAGCCGGCCGAGCTGAGTCGGGAGGACCAGAGTGCGGCTGTCCTCCAGGCTGCTGTGCGTGGGAGGAACGCTCGGAAGACCGA
>Ga0115006_10002519_pt1 | contig 12072 bp, 11 predicted proteins | sample ArcOceMetagenome_3_FD_88943 | JGI IMG/M metagenome (GOLD analysis project Ga0115006, IMG submission 88943) | Marine eukaryotic phytoplankton communities from Arctic Ocean - Arctic Ocean- Svalbard ARC20M Metagenome | ecosystem: Environmental > Aquatic > Marine > Oceanic | place: Arctic Ocean...
ATTCCAAAAGTATGTCTCCCTTTTTGTACAGAAAACTACCAAAAGTGAACCGTTCGCCTGGCCCCTGGAGGGCCAGATGACATCAACCGTGACCAAATGAAGCCTTTATGGGTCTCAAGCGGATGCCATATATCGCGCCGGCCGCAGCTTCCGCATGAATGGCTCCGCCGGCGGGTACAAGTTTAACCGTGACAACCGTTGACTTTTACTACTGAACCGTGACTCAGGCTGTAGTAATTATAAAAAAAAGAGGAGCCGAGGTCACGAAGCGTTGCCAGTGGTGGCCCATGTGTTTGAAAAAAACAAAATTTTCAAGTTAGGGGGAAGCCCACTGTCCCCCACAGTGGGCCACACGGCTGAACGGCGGCGACCGCGGAGAGAGGCGCGACGTCGCTCGCAAGCGGTGACTGGGATGGTTGTAGTAACAGTACGAGTCGGCGTTGATTAACCGTGTCAGCTTCGCAGACATTTGCGGGAGAGTACTGCTGCGGGAATTCGTCATGAGACTACAGGTCCCATCGCGCTGTAGCATGCGGTGAAACTACCTGGACTATTCCAAGCTGTACACACGCTCTCTGAACCGAGCAACCAGACGCGCAGATGGGCAAGCCATCGCGTACGGCAGTGCTCACGTTTCTGGGCGGCTTGCTCGTGAAACCAGCCAGATGCCAGGCAAACGCTTCAGCCGTGTATCGCGTGGGCGTAATCGCCTCAGAGCCCTTTGCGTGCACAGATCAGAGCCCGTGCTTCCCGACCGGCATCAGGGCGCCGTCGACCGGAACGTGCGTGCACAACGGCATCAAGACCACTGATGGCAAATGCGTCCACGGCATCATACCTGACATGCTGGTAATCTACTTAGACGCTATGTGTGCTGTTCTGTGGATTCTAGATATTTGCGCCAATGATTGCTTGTCTGCAGACCTGAGATTCCCGAGTTCAAATCGGTAGGTACTCACCCTGCAAGCTGCTGTGTGCTTGTCTGACGTTACCACGCTTGCCTCCACGCACATCTTCCAGAAAATGCTTGAGGTCATGCTATCTTCCGAATTCGAGGTCACCCTCATCCCGGGCGTTGGGTACACCAGCATCGTACAGGTCCTTGTGGTGTTGCGTGCAAGTGTGCTTGGAACTTTTGCACACATGCACGCGTTCGCTTGTGCGTACGATGTGCCAGCGTGCTTCCCCATGGTCCCGCTCTCCAAGCACAGGGCTGAATCCGGTCATTGCTGCCATCCCCAGGAGTGTTCTTCTCCGGGATCATCAGGCAAATTTCAGACCGGCATGTGCGGAGGAAAGCAGTGAGACAACCGAAAGTCTGAATCATGGCAAACTTGCGCCCGCCAGGCGTGTTTGCGTGCGATGCTCCTGACCTCCGTTGGGCTTACAGCTGCGATATGGTGGCTGGCGACGTGACGATCACCTGGACACGAAAACAGACGCTGAACGCACGGTTCAGTGAACCCTGGAAAGAGGTGCTTCTTGCAACACTTGCTTGCAACACTTGCTTGACCCAGCGGGCGCGCAAGATAGCAGTGCCGAACTCGGCCCCGGTGTGCCCACCGCACATCGGGCGGGGAGGGGAGGAGGGAACGAGGACTGCTGGGCTAGAGCGGGGTGGGTGCTTTTTCGAAGGCTCACGTGGAGCACTTGTCTTTCTCCCGTTTGCGCACTCACTCGTAAGTGCTTGTGGACTGGCTGCGCTCTCACTGGCAGGTGGGATTGCAACTGTACATGAGATACAGAGAAGGGACGTGGGTAGAGAGAGCAAGCTTGGCCATGAAACCCTTCAGTCTGGAACTTTGGCTCGCCTGGATGACAATGCTCGTTGGTGAGAGAGTCTACCATCGTCGTCCGCGCTTGCTCGCTCTGCACTCGAATTCGAGTAAGCTTGCCTCGTGCACTAGATGTTCATCAATGCGGGTGGATGGGGGATGCCCTCCAAGCCACCTCGTCCATGTGATTTGCTCGTGGAGGCCGCCTCGAAACACAACGCCCCAGCACACGGATGCTTCCGTGCATATTCATGTGTGCGTGCATATTCGTGCACATGCTCTGCGTGCGCTTTCTGTGCAGGTGGCGCGATCACATTTGTCTGGCTGGAAAATGCTGCATTTCGAAAAAGTGTAGCTAGATGCGACTGTCTGCGCTACTTGGCAGACCATTGGGAACGCCACAAAGAAAAAACAAATGCGCGTCGGCACGGGTACATCCTCTTCATATTATGATAATATCGAATTTGGGTCGTCAGCAAATATCATGTGATGCCATTTTGATTACTAATTTGTGTCTCTGCCAGACCCGATCTCGAAAGCGTGAGGTACCTTAGCCCAGGCGATGCATGGTTTCATTCGTTGATGTCCAACTTCTTCGCGCAGGACAATTACCCCTTTCAGACAAAGTCGAGCAGTAAGTTTGATGCAACATGCGAAATGCAAAAAAGGGATGACACGATAATAGACGAAAGGGTGAAAGAGGGTAGACAAATGTGCATGCTTGATCTGCCATCAAACTCTTGATTTTGAACCTGGGAATAGGCTAGGCTTTATTCCAGTCTATTTGCTGTAATCCAAAATCATGAGCCAGGCTCAGGATTTTGCAATGCACTTGCTCCCTGAGTTTGAATGTCACCTGGATCCTCCAACCTAATCCATCATTCTTAACAGGAACTCTACTGGTGGTCATATCATTAATGATATTGCTCCTGGTAGCATGTTATACAGCCAGCTGCACCTACTTCCTCACCAGGACTCAAATCAATTGGGTAACGTACACAAAGAGATAGACATCTAAGCATCCGCTGCCTTCGTTTTTTTGGTGTGCTTCAGTGCCCGTATATCTGCGTCATTTAGTATCAGAAGCGCACACTATGAAGTACACACTATCAATAAGGACAAACACACACCTGTGACATGAAATGATTGTCATTCTGATTTCATGTTGGATGCATCAGCAATTGGCAAAGATTGGATCAGGGGAGCTCCCCCCCGATGTTTGGAAACGCTTAGGCAAATCTGTGCAAGCTGCATCGCCGGGATCTTTGATCTTATCGAAAGGAGGTAGCACATCCGGTGAGAACCCGTACGCACATGTGTGTATCGGAGTGTGTGCGTGTGCGGGTAGGGAGAGGGGGGCGTGGAGTCGTGTGCGTGATTTTCGAATATGCATGTGACAATTCTATTTACTTGAATTTGCTGCCTGGCATTCTTGCATAAATAACGAAAACGTATTTCAGCCTTTGTCAAGGGGCACATGGGAATAGACACGGAGTGTGAAAAATCTTCGACAACTTGCAAATTCGTCAAAGACATCAACACAGCGTATGAAAATAGCGCCTCCAAATACGAAAGTACTGCTTCAAAAGTTTATGCTTGTTTGACATGTCACCTGGATAGTCCAGCCAGGGGATATCATGCATCTGAAGACGTATTCGAATGATTCCCGGCCGTTGCTAGTAGTCCGTCTATCTGCACAGATACTATGTTGCACGCATGCGCGCATGCAGTCGTGTGCTGATGTATGAGAGTCATACACGCGCACACGCACATACATGCATTCTCGCAGACAATGTGAACGCTCTGAAAGACAAGACCAACTTGGCCTGGATTGGTGATTCTCATTTTTTTCAAATAAGTCATTTCAGCTGGCCAATTTCCCATCCATTCACTTTGTATTTGGCCGAATCGTAAATTAAACTTGTTCCTGTTTAAAACGCACTAATTTTGTCAGAGGAGTCAGTCAATGAACATTTACTTTTGAAAGAATAGATCAACTCTCTTTCAGACCATTACGATCACCGTCGTAAAGATTCATTTAGTCATTGTGCTGGCAATGCGCATTGACACGTTGACTTATTTGGCTGTCTTCCTCCCTCCTCATCTGTATTTATTTCCGAGCAGGCGAAGACCTTACATTTAACTACATGCTTGCGCGTCTAGACTGGGCGGCCGGTGAACATGGGGCATGGGTGGGAGACGGGAAAGGATCTCTGTCGTTGTGTCTTTGCTCACGATGAACCTTGCTCTAGTTCATGTCTTTCCTGCTTTTTGTCCTCATGTGCCTGTCTCTCCCTCGCTTCATAAGACACCTATTCACATGCCCCGAGATTGCGCGCTGCAGGAGATGGGGAGTCAGAGTCGTGCCGTCAACACTGGAACTTTGTTGGAGATAAGTTTTTCATCACTACGTATGGATTCGTGTTTGGTCCCTCTCTGACTTCTCCGGTGCAAGATCTGGTCAATCAAGAGATTCGGAAGATGAAATCCGATCGATCTCTTGACAGCCTCGTGCTTTCATGGTTCAACGAGTCTGGTCTCTCTCTCTTGCGCGCGCGTTGTCTTGCTCTCGCTCTAAAATACACGCCTGGGCACTCGCACGTGCCAAATTGTTGGTCACCCAGCAACCAGCATGATGGGCGTGTATCTTTGCCGAGCCGGGTGTTATTCGCGCACTTGTCTGACTGCGCGTTTGTGTACATGTATGTATCTCTGGGCTGACACGGATGTGTGCGATAGCACCCTGCAACCTGGATGAACGAGAGAGTGAACAGTCACAATTGCGGTTTGCAGATTTCAGTGTCCTTTTTGGTATTGTGAGTGCCCCCCCCCTTTTTTAGTCGACTTGTGTGGAGGAATTGGGACAAACATCTCAAATTTTGCAAAGACTTCATGACTGTCAGTTTATGGTTGCCATTACTGATACCGGCGCCCACCACCTATACCCCGTCCTGACGTTCAACGCTCGCAGGTTGGAGGTTTAGCGGTTTTCTTGTTCGCGACGCGCTCATACCAGCATTTTTGTACAGATCCCAGCAGGTATCCAAGAATTTTGCATTTCCAGTGATTCGAATGCCAAAGACAAACGATACAAACTTTTGCACGATTTTTGTGTGGGAGCAGGCTCTCACCGCCGGCTCCAGATGATACGACACCAATGCTTGAAATTTTGGACCATGTCGAACATTTGAACCGAGAGATGTGGTTTCTGCGTCGTGGACATGATGCCGGTGAATACTTGCGCATACTGCGTTGGCATGGTTGACCTTTCTCTCTGCTCATCAGTTCCCAGCCTGTACGGCTTGGTGCCAAATGTCCAGAAATGATAATTGTGATGGTTCTCTGCATGACTCTGGTTCAACAAATCTTCAGATTTGCCCGAAATACAGGAAACTTCATTGTTGCCTGACGGTTGGCAGGTGCGTATCTGTACGTGGTCAGTTTTGCGTTCGCTTACGCAAACACGTTTCTTGTTGCTCTCTTCGTCTCCTCGCTTCCGCCTCTGTCCTTCCGTGCAACTCGTTCTTGCTGAGAAATTCGCACGCGCGCATACACACACAGTCGAGAACTGACGTTCGGTACGGTAAGCGCTACTTCCAAGGAAGGTACTCCCGAAAGACGCAGTGGGAAGAGCCTACGGAGCCCGATATGCCCCCCGGTACACCTGTCTGCACTGTGGCTTCTCTGTCAGAATTCGGTGTGTTGGCTTTGCGCCTCCGGAGCTCTAAACGTTTGCTACCGCACAATCGCCCTCTCCACTTCTATTTGTTTCGTGCAGGACTCTCAAAAAAGAAGCTGAGGTCTATCCCGCGCTCACAACGAGCGTTTACAAATAAACCCAAGAACTCTATGGTGGATCGGGTCCATGAAGCTCGTCGAATGCCTGCTTTCGGAATTGATCGTGCGGCGCCGTTCGCAGCAAATGTGTATGATCCTTATTATCACGGCCCACGAGAGTATGTACAGCGCTTTAATAACGTGCCACCAGATGTCATAACATTGTCGGGAGACTTGGTGGCGCACGGCGTGCGACCCTACGTGGACGATTCGACCTATTCAGATGAATCGTCAAGGGAGGAATCGCTTGTAAACTTCGCGACCATGCATGACCATAGGGTTTGATAACGTGCCACCAAGCGTCATAACATTGTCGGAAGACTTGGTGCTGCACGGCGTGCAACCCCACCTAGAAGATTCGGATAAATCGTCAAAGGAGGGATTGGTTGTAAACTTCGCGACCATGCATGACCGCGCTTGGTATAGGGGTATGGTTTAGGGTGTATGTGCCATGTGAGGTCATCAAGCTCTGTTTACACGTATTAGCCCCTCTTACTCGCTACTAGAAGCGAGACAAAGATCCGAGGCAGAAGACATTACAGTGACGAGGTCGAATGGTGGAAATAGAGGCGAGCGTGCACGAGGGTGTCGTGAGCGTTGGCCGGCTGTAGAGGGCGTAGGGGACGCCGGCGCGGGGCAATGTCAACAGAGTTACTACTTGATTACGAGTAGATGAACAATCTGAAGACTCGGCGATGGCCTGCGCGTAGGCGATGGCCTGACATAGGCAGGGCCAATGGCGGTGCGGCTGCAGCCGCTGGCGCACTCGCCCTGGTCCTTTCTGATGTCACATCTGAGGCAAGACGACGCGGCATGTCCCCTTCATCGAAACAGTCTCCCCACCACAGCATTCATTTTCAATAATAGAGTATGGTCAGCTCTGATGCCTCCACATCTCTCGTAGCCCCGCCATGAGGCTACAAGTCTGAATCTCTCGAGACTGCACTCCGACCGCGAGGCGGGGGGGTCCAGTCCGTGTCCAACCACTCCACCTCACCCTCGCCGAAATCCAGAGCGCAGTAGTTGCTACTGTTACCACCACCTTTTGATTCCCCTGCTGCTGCGGAGGCGCTCATGAGCCCGCCACCCGAACTGCTTTGGGTAGATGCTCCGATGTTACGCTGTGCAACGCCAAGTTCTTTGAGTAGCGTCTGTGCCTGCCCAGCGGGTACGTGAGGGCAAGTGGAGAAGGCGGGCGGTTGACATGGTGCATGCACATGTCAGTGAGAAGGTCCCTGCGCGTCGATAGATGTGTTTTGTGTATAGCAAAGGAGGCACCAGAAAGCGCGCAAGCGGGTGCGCGCGACAGAGATGCACACACCCGCGCAACTCTCGTTGCCAAATCTGCGGTGGCCATGTTCACTCCTCCCGCCCACGCACGAGAACTCGGAGGGTTTGTACTGTGCATCGACTTGGGGGGCGCACTCTGAGGAGCCGGCCGACAGTGCTGTGTGGGGTGGATGGTTTCGTCTGGTTCCAGCTGAAATTTGGCACGACCGACGCGTTTGTCATGTCTGCTGCTGCCTTGATGCTTTGTCTCTTGTTGAGAGATCGATTGGAAAGAGTCGTCGTTATGTTGAGGTGTCCTTGGCGGGGGTGGTGGGAACGAGGCTTCACGCGTGGCTGCTGCGTCATCCGCGATGCTTTTTTCATTCACATTGTATTTTCCCACCGAAGCCGCTGGCGGTGATGCCTGCACCGTGCGTGAACATTCATGTGCACCCACGTGCGCGCGCATACGCATGTGAACACACACACACACACACACACACACACACACACACAAACACACACACATGCACACGCACACAATACGCACACACACAAGGTGCGGAACGGAGCAACAGACAGACCGACTTCATAACATTGTAAATTATACAGCAATGAATGCGTACACACGGAAACATACGGAATCTCGAGGTTCCGGCAGTTGCAGGAGGTAGGTCGATACTCCATGCCCAACACGCCATGGCTCCAACTTGGCAGTACTCCTTTCTCTTGAAGCCGACGACGGCAGCGCAATTTCTATTTTGGGGGGCCTCGAAAACCCGCGAGGCGGCGACGATTCTCGTCCTTCAACACTTACCAGATCCCCCGCCGCAGCAGCACGTCGCTGTTGGAGCGAAGGTTCGTACAGCCGCGGGGGCGTAAGTCCCCGAATCCGCGGCGGCGACGCCTTTCTCGCAGCACGCGGCGGAGATACGCCAGGGCCGAGGGTAGGAGGCGAGCGACGACCATCCCATTTGTCATCCAACAGGAAGCTGGAGCGAGGAGGGGATAATGTATGAGGTGGTTGCAGTGAGAGGCGTCCTGTGCCATTTGTGGTTGAGGCGGCGCGCGCATTGACGAGTGCAGCGTAGAGTTCGCGATTGGCGGTGCGATGGCGCTCCAGCTCCTCAAGCATCTCCTTGGCCGTGGCACAATGATCGCTGTTTTGCCGCTCCATCGCCTTCGTCACCTGCCACATGCCAGATTGACTAGCCTCGAGATTATTCTTTTCAGCAGTGAGCAATTCAACTTGCCGTTCAAGCGCCAGGTTTTTCTCTGCCGCCTGCAGCACTTGTTTATGTAGCGTTTCGTTCGTCTGCCTGAGGTCCTCCAGCTCCTTCTGCTGTTTGCGGCAGCTGTCCCGTAGTCCGTCGAGCTCTGTTTCAACCTTCAGCAGATCGCTCCTCTGAGAGAGTTGGAGTGAGTGAAGCTCGGCCTTGAAGCCATCGTTTTCATCTAACAGTCTTGACGCAGAGGCAGCAAGCACCTGCATTGTGTGGCAGCATTGGCCAACGACATCCTTTCGCCTTCCCGCCCGGAAATCGTGCTGCTCCTCGCGAATCACACCCATATTGGCAGATTTTACTTCTGCGAGACATTCCAGAAGCTCCGAATCCTGTGCCTGACGCTCTTCCTTCAGTGCCTTGACTGTTTCCCTCAACACGGATGTCTCCGGCTCGTGCGTCGTTCGATTGGAAGTTGCTGACTGCTCCTTGTTGTCAGGGGTCGTGCCGAAAGACGCGCGCGTGGCACGGGCGGGGGACGACGGCGTATCTCGTCCTTGCCTTCCGTTTTCCCTGTCTTCATCGGCGTCACGTGCGTGTTTTGATTCAACCTGGAGCCGTAATAGCTCTATTGTTTCACGCAGCACTCGCACTTCCTGTTGATGCGTTTCAAACGCCTTCTGCAACATGGCTTGCTCTTGTACTTCCTGTTGATGCGTTCCAAACCCCTTCTGCAAGATGGCTTGCTCTTGCGCGTCTTCACCAATAGGAATAGGACTCGCCCGGGACTCTCGCCGGTTGAAGTGTGGGGACGACGTACCCACCCGATCTGGGCGTGATGACAGGGAAGAGGGCGGTCGACCTTGCCCGCTTGCGTCTTGTCTCTCCGGCAACGCAGTTCCTGCTCTATCACGCTCGCGCGCTGTCGCTCCTGCAGGGGCCTTGGATGGACTCTTACTTGACGAAATTGTATGCAGCCATGCCGAAACCTTTGAAGTCTCTCCTCCCTGGGTTAGCAGGCGAGCAGGCGCTTTACCTTCTTCTCCTGGCGCGTGCTGCTGCTGGTCATTTTGCTGCTTCTGCTGCTGCTGCTGCTGTGCGGACTCTCTGGCATGGTTCATTGCTGCGTCCGTGTCCTGTTCCACACGGCGTTGCTTCATTTTCTCCCTCACCCTGGCCCATAGTCGTCTTTCCTCATGATCAACTGTCTCACCAGGCTGCTTGAACCTCGCGTAGTCGCCGCCATGCAGCGCGCCAGTCGTGGCGCCGTGCTCGCCCGCCTTCAGCGCCGCCTTGGACGCGGCTATCTTGGCAGCAACCTTGGCCGTCGCGTGCGCCCCGGCCGCGGGTGCGGCTTCTGTACCCTTTGTAGGGCGTCCCAGCCACATTGCTGTGTGGCGTTTGCATGTCAGTCACTGGAAGCTTGTGCTTAAGACATCATCACCTCACCTGCAGCACGTGCAGTAGCCTGAAATCCGACAGCCGGAGAGGGAGGATGATCGTGCCTTCCCGCCACGGGCGGGCTTGACTTGGCTGCAGGGCGGACATTCCCCCGTGCTGCTGGGCGACCGCGCACCGACTCGTCGTCGCTGAGGCGATCCAACCTTGTCAGAAAGCACCTACAGTTTTTTCACAGCATCGGAGTACTGTATGCTTCAAAGGACACAGCAGAGACGATGGGACAGACCTGTCACCAGCAAGAAGCTCGGCAGCTTGGGCCGCTGCTCTGCCCCTAGCGATCCTCGAGCTTGCATCCTCATCCTCACTGTCGGCTGCCTCACATGCAAAGCGCCAAAATGAGCGCACGCCGCGTGCGGTTGAGGTGGATGCTGTGTCTGTGCTGCGTGTGATGCAAGCATCGATTGCATGAAAATCCGTGCACACCTGCGCGCATTAGCTCTCTGCGCGTCGCCTCCAAGTCTCGCCCAAAAATGCCGCCCTTCGTCCCGGTTCCGCTCCTGCTGGTGGCAGCAATCGGGATTAGTAGTGAGCCAAGCAGGAGCGGGCGCCACACCGCACAATTCGGCTTCCATGGTGCGCACGCTTGGCGCTACGATCTCTCGTGCAGTTACTCTGGGGTGCGATCGCTCCTCCTGCTCACCCGCTGCGCAGAAGGTCGCCGGACGATTGGGGCACCGAACCTACCCCGCTGCGGTCGGGGGTATCGAAACGTACCACTGCATCCCCGCCGTTTGAGCGCACCTCGGCCCTCATCTCCGGGCCTGTGTGCTCCCCCAGGCCGACCCCAGGCCTCCCGACGCCGGCTCGATACCGGTAGTTACACTGTACCGTAGCCAGGGTAGCGGTATTTTCACCGGTATTTTGTGGTACCCCGGCCGCGGCCCCCGGCCCGGCGGGCCCCTTCAAGTTCACAAAATGGGGCTCTGTGGCAGGCCCGCCGCCGGGGGGGACCCCAATGCCTGGAAACATTTCGGGCCCGAGCCAGACCCGGGCATGAGAGCCTTATACAAGGCCCCGGGGCGGCGAGGGATTCTGGAAGAGGGATCCATTACGGGGGGGGGGGTCCGGGTATGCCGCCATTTTGGCGAACACTGGTTGGCCCTGTAAAAAGGGCTGTACCCCGGTGCCTTAAAAATAAACACTCGACACACACCGAGCCCAGGCTGTGCGGCTGTCGTCTATGTCTTGGGACAGGTGACTGCGCGCTTCGAGGTCGTAGGTATGTGTACTAATGATTCAGTTATGCTATGCAGGGGTCCTGGGGGGGCCAGTGGTCCGACCAGGGCGCAGCGCACTCAAGCCTGACGGGAGCATCTCGGCCCGGGGCTGCTCTCCTGTCGCCAGCGGCTGCCCAAACAAATCCCTGGGGACTGAGGACTGCGGAGACAAGAGGTTAAACTGAACTTGCACCCCTCGCAAGCACGCTCTGGCTGTCTTCTGCCCACCTCTGGAGTCTGTGTGTCACTCTTGCTTCGCCCTTGCAAAACTATCGTTGCCACACCGGCCCCCGCCGCCACATCACAGCCCCCGTCCAGTGCGTCGTGCCCCCGCATCTCCTCTCGGCTCCGTGGCTCTTGAGCGTCGATTCATCGATCCTTGGCGCACGTCCCTGTCTTGTCACGGTGCCCAGCACTACCGGCTGCGCAATAGGTGAGCGCTGGCATCTGACAAAGCGAGCAAAAATTGGGCTGCGGTATAAATGCCCACAATCTGATGGTCGCCCTCTTCTTTGAAACCACCAAACGCTGCCAGGTCACAGGCATCGTCCTCAGCCGCCTGCGGACGGGAGGAGAGGAGGGCAAGGGTGTTTTAGCGGCGACGCTGAAGCCACTGAGAGAAGAGTCTAAGAGAGAGTCTGAGAGAGAGTCTGGGAGAGAGTCTGAGAGAGAGTCTGAGAGATAGTCGAAGAGAGAAGCGCTCAGCAACAGACGCACGCCTCGGCTGCTGTACGAATCCATGACGCAGCCATCAGCCCCCAGCCGCATCATCTGCTCACGGGAATCGCGCGCACACCTAGGCCCTGCGTTGTAACCTGTACACACACCGTAACTCCTGACCCCTAACCTCAATAATGTTTACCCTACATCATGCCCCAACCCCCAACCCCAACCCGTACCCTACGCCCGAATCTGCTCACCAGCCCCGCCCCGCCACCCCGAAAGACAAATCACAGCCACATAGCCCCCGGGCACCTGTCGATCGTGAGGAAACTCGCTGATGCGCTCGGCAGCAAAGCCGTTGGCAAAATCTGCTGGCAGCGGCGCATGCCCCGTTGTCGCACAGTAGTGGTTGTAGGAGGGCGCGTAGAGAGTGCGCAAACTCGCCGGCAGATTCTCACGGTCCTCAATGCATGCAAACAGAAAACCTGGCATGCATATACGTGTGTGTGTGTGTGTGTGTGTGTGTGTGCGCGCGCGCGCGCGTGTGTGTGTGCGAGTAAGCGTGTGCGTACGTGTGTATGCGCGCACGTGCTTTCCTGCGCGCGTGCGTGCGTGCGTGCGTGTGTG
>Ga0115006_10002520_pt1 | contig 12071 bp, 3 predicted proteins | sample ArcOceMetagenome_3_FD_88943 | JGI IMG/M metagenome (GOLD analysis project Ga0115006, IMG submission 88943) | Marine eukaryotic phytoplankton communities from Arctic Ocean - Arctic Ocean- Svalbard ARC20M Metagenome | ecosystem: Environmental > Aquatic > Marine > Oceanic | place: Arctic Ocean...
AGGCGTGGTGGAGGGCGCATCGGCCGCCGACGAGGCCGATCGAGGCCTTGGCCGCCAGCAGCAGCTGCGCCGTCTCCGGGTGGTTGTGGCTGCAGGCGAGATGCAGCGCCGTCCGGCCCTTGCCGTCGAGGTGATAATCGACTATGACGCTCAGCATATCATCGGACGCCAGGAGCGTGCGCACCTCCTCCGTCCGGCCGTGTTTCGCGTCACTGAAGAGCTTGGCCGCGTTGGTGCTCAGCATTTTATGCGGAATGAGACGCCCTGGTCGTCGAAAATGTTCCGACTGCTCGCCAGCGACTCGCCCGCACCGAGGGGGCAAAACTAGACGTCGCGCTCGTCAATCGCAAAAATCGCAGCAAAAATCCCTCAAGGCACCAAGAAAACATTTTCAAAGAGAACGAGCAAATTCCTAAAGATCCCAAGTCCGGATCCTCGCCCATGTTCATAGGAAGGCACCGATCACTGGCGCTCAACGCGCGTATAGGCCAAACGGTAAAACAACATATAGGTTGCGCTCGGGGGCCCCGGCGCAAAAGCAGGTGCAGACTCATCGTGCAGGCTCACTCAGGCACTGCCGGGGCTGCTGCCGCGGCCACCGCGGCCACCGCGGCCACCGCGGCCGCCGCGGCCAGCTCGGCCCGCGGGCGAGGCCTCGGGCGGGGCCGCGGGTGGGGCCGCGGGAGGGGGTGGTGCCTGATTTCCGAGCAGAAACGTGGGGGCGGACGCGACGTGCACACCCGAGTCGAGGGCGGGCTGCGTGCCGAGAGTCTCCAAGCAGATGGGGCACGCGTTGTTGCCGCTCTCCTGCACGCGCGCCACGCACGGGGCGCAGCAGACGGCGTGGCCGCAGTGGAAGCGCACCGTGCGCGGCGCCGCCTCGCAGATCATGCACTCGCGTGCCTGCGCCCTGACCGCGGCACCGTCGGACTGCGAGCCGCCGTCGGCCGCGTCCGCCTCGATCAGCGCCTCGAGCCGCGCGAGGGCGTCGGGCAGAGGCAGCCGGTCCTCCGCGTCCTGAATGTACGCCAGCCCGTGCACAATCTTCGCGACCTCGGTCCCCACGGCGGGCGGCCATGCGCCGGTGGGGTCGGTCCATCCGTCGCCCGCCGTTGCGGGCGCGCGCAGCAGCGGCTTGCACGCGTTGAGGATGCGGAGGGCAGGTCTCCCCGTGAGGCACATCAGCAGCGTGACGCCCATCGCGTAGCCGTCGGTGGCCTCGGAGTGCTCGCCGCTGTTGACCATGTTGGGGTCGATGAAGCCGGGCGTGCCTTGGATGGCATGCACCGTGGAGATGTGGCTGGCCTGCTCGCCCTCCGCCGCCTTGGCCAGCCCAAAGTCGCTCAGGTAGACCTCGTTGGCGAGGCCGAGCAGGATGTTCGACGGCTTCAGGTCGCGGTGCAGGATGAGCGGCTTCCCGCCACTCGGCGTGTGAAGGTAGATGAGCCCGCGCATCGCGTCACGGATGATGCACAGCCGCGCTTGCCACAACAGCGGCGGCGGCGTCGAGGACCACCCGAGCTGCTCCAGACGCGTCTGGCCCTCACGAGTCTGCTTCAGCCGATCCTCCAGGTTGCCACCGCGGCACAGCGGCAGGATGAGGCAGAGACCGAGCGGGTCCAGGCAGCAGCCCACCACGGGCAGCAGGTTCTCGTGGCGGCATCTGGAGAGGACGCGCACCTCCGTCTGCAGCTGCTCCTCGCCCAGGCCACCGCTGGCGTTGAGCCTCTTGATGGCCACCTCCCCTTGGCCGAGCGACGCGATTGGCGAGTGGCTCTTGAAGACGACGCCGTAGGCTCCCTTGCCGATCTCGTACGCGGGATGGAAGTATTGCGTCACCGCAGCAAGATCCGACAGCGGCACAGAATTGACGCGGTCCAGCGGAGCGGTCTCATTCGCCTCCTGCAAAGAAGCCGCCGCGTGATGCTCTGAAGCCGGCTGCTCGTCTGCTGCGTCGAATGGTACGCCCAAGGTCGAGATCGACTTCACGCGCATGATGTGACCGTCGTTAGACTTCAGCGTCTGGTTTTCCCAACCGAACATCACCGCCATCACCTCCTTCATCTCGAACCCTTCCTCCATCACCTGCTCGAAGGCCTGCTCGATGCTTCGAATTAGGGTGCCCGCCAGTTTTATCGACACTTTGTTCCACCCTTTCGGCCGCAACAAGAAGAGCGTGTTCTTCATGCACACCCGCTTGAGCGCCGCACGCATTTTGCCCATGTGCGCCAGGCCAAGCGCCCTGCGCACAAAGACCGACTCGTTGGCCCACGCATCCGGGTCGAGGTCGACGACTTCCATCGCGATGCCGTCAAGGGAGGTGCGCACAAGCTGGCAGACCTCCTCGGGCGAGGAGTTCCCGTCGCACGATAGTACCCAGCCCCCAGCCTCGTCCTCGCCATCGTCGTCCAGAGGCGCCACGGTCGGCGTCGTCGGCGCGGCGGGTGCTGCAGCCAGCGCAGCCTGTGCCATCTGCTGCTGCTTCTGAAGCCTTTGATGCTCTTCTGCAGCTCGCTTGGCGGCGGCATCCTGCCGAGGCGGCGATGGCGCACCGCTGCCGCCAGCCGCGGCGCCCATGCCCTGCGGATACGTGGTCTGCGGCGGCACCGGACTTTTCGCGAGCTGTGGGAGCGCCTGGAGCATCTCTGCGCGGCTCGCGCGGGACAGCTCCACGTACCTGGAGCCCATGTGCTGCCGGTGCTTGGTCATCGCACGCTCGCGATCCTCGAGCGTCGCAAACTCGACGTAAGCCTCGCCCTTTGGGCGTGGGGTACCGCTGCGTGTGCCAGCCATGGACGTGGGGTGAAAGCCCTTGACGGGCAGGGGGCTGAAAAATGCGAGTACATCCTCGCGCGTGGCCTTGTAGGGCATCCCTTTGATCTTGACCGCTTCCCATCCGCTCCCTGCTTGCCCCATCCTGCCGTTGGGCTGCTGCGCCGGCCGCTGCGCCGGTTGCGGCACCGGCTGCTTCTGAGGCGACGGCTGCTTCTGAGGCGGCTGCTGCGGCGCGGGCTGTTGGGGCTTGGCGGCCACAAGAGACGGCGATGCCACTGGGCGAACAGGATGCTTCTGCTTGTCCTGCGCAGACTTTGGCAGCCCTTGCGACTTCCACGACGTCATCTCGGATTTGCTCGCCGCGATCGCCTTCTGCAGCTCCTCCTCCTCTTGCCAGGCGAGCCGCTCCGCCTCCTCTGCCGCCAACCTCGCCAACCCAGCCTGTTTCAAGACGGCGCGTTCCTCTTCCTGCATCGACGCTGCGCGCTGCGCTTGCTCCAGCCTCCTGCTGAGCTCTGCTGCCTCCTTCTCTGACGCGAGCAGCCTCGCCAGCCTCGACGGATCCATCCTCTCTGCCTCCCGCCGCTCTTGCTTCTCCCGCTCGCGCGCCGCCCTCCTCTCCTCCCGCTCCTCAGCTTCGAATTGCTTCTCCCACTCGCGCGCCACCCTCCTCTCCTCCCGCTCCTCAGCCTCGATGCGTGAGCGCTCCATCCTCTCTGCCTCCCGCCGCTCTGCCTCCTCACGCTCGCGCGCCGTCTTCTTCTCCTTCAGCTCCTCAGCCTCGAGCTGTGAGCCTATGGTCTCCAAGCACTGGCGTAGCTGATTGCTGATGCTCGCAATGAGCTCCTTCTGAGACACCCAGTTGAGCCCATCGATGATCGGGTCTAGATCGCCGAGAGCATCTGAGTGTCCTCCATCCAGCAGGATCTTGAGGGCGTCGTGCTGGTCCTGCGCCTCTGCGAGCCTCTTTCGGACCGAGTGTGCCCTCCGGTCTTTGAGCTTGGTGCAGTGCGATTGCCAGGCCGATCTCAGGGCTTTCGTCCTCGTCTCGTGCCGCACCGCCTCCTCCGCCTTCCACACCAGGCCCTCGTATTCCTTCTCGAAACGCTCCATCCGCTCTACATCGCCCGGCTCGGTCAGGTGCGGCTTCAGCTGCTGTGCCTCCGCTCGCAACGACTTCAGCGCAGGTACGTCGAGTTTCCTGTCGAAGGCCTGGATGAACTTGAAGAGCCTTTGCGGCAGCTCGGCGCGCAGTGCTGCTGCTGCCGCCTCCTTGGCCTTCGCGCGACGTTGCGTCTCGACATACTCGTCCCAGTACTTCTTGCTCAGCTTCACCTCCGTCGCTTCGGAGTACTCGGAGCATTCGTTCGCGCACACCGCTCGCACGCGAAAGAGCTGCGTTGACTTGTACTTGGGGTGATCGTCGCGCAGGCCGCGCGCAGTCGCGATCGTCTCAGGGCCGCGGTAGATGGAGGCCCAACTCAGAGCAGCGGGCCCGCACTCTCGCGCGTGCTCGACTTCGTAGGTTGCGCCGACGTCAATCCACTGGCCGCTGAGCCTCCCATACCACATCAGCTGCACGTCGTGGTTGCTGATGCATTTCGCGATCATCTTGGGCATCCGGCGCGGGAAGACGCTCAAGTCCTCCAGCAGCCCCTGCTTCTTGGGGGCCGCGGCTGCTGAGCACGCCCGGGTCCGTGCGTTATGCATCTGCTCGATCTTCTGCTTGGCGCTTTGTTCCACGCCGAGGCTCTCGACGAACGATTCGTGGTTCCGACCTGCGAGGTACAGGTAGAGGTTCCCCTCGTCCCGTAAGATCTGGCCGCACACCTGCGTCAGCTCGAGCAGCTCGACAGAGCCGGTGCTCTTATCGGGATGGTGCTGCCGCGACTTGGAGCGGTACGCGCGGCCCACCTCCTCGACGGTCGCGTCCTCCTCGAGCTCGAGCCACTTGTACGCCGGCAGCGGCTGCAACATCAGCTGCGCCAGCTCGAAGTCCTCGATCGCGCGGTTGTCCATCCAGCACGCGCTCGGCGTCGCGCAACACACGCACCCACTCCAAGAGCACAGCGCGTTTAGATTCTGCTGCGCGCGGTCCAGAGGCTGTGTGTCTTCGCACAGGGTGCACGTATACGTTTGCTGGCTCTTCATGGCGGCGGCGCATCGCTTCAGCAGCAGCGACATGGCACGACGCAGCTTGCTGCGCAGCTGGTCGGCGTCGAGCGTCACGTCTGCGTTGCTCGAAATCTCGGCTAGCAGATCACCTTCCGCCGTGCCGGGCAGCTGCTCCATAATCATGGGAAGCAGCTCGAGCTTGCCGCCACGCTGGCGCAGGTCGTGCGCGGCCGAGAGGAGGTCATGACTCCACCGTCTCAGCACAGCCTGAATCGCCTCGGAAGAATCTGTCAGGAGGCCTTTCATGTTCTCACTGAGCTTCTTGCCTGATTTATCACCGCGCTCCACGGTAACGCTCGCCGCGTGTGCTTCGCTCTCCGCCTGCTTCAGTGCGTCGCCGTACGTCTGCTCGAAGCCGCCTGCGCCAGTCAAGGTCTTTTCGCGCACCGCCTTCTCGCGAGCCTTCTGCAGGTGCTTCTTTGTCTTCTCCGCTGCCGCAGCTTTCTCATGAAGAGGCTTCATCATGCGCTCATGCGCGGCGGGGGCGCCACGCAACACCTGGAGCACCTCCTTCTCGAGAGCTGCCTGCAAGGCTACTTCCGGCCCAGCGAGAGCCTCACCCAAAGCCTTGCGCAGCCCTGCCAGCTTTGTCTGCACCGCTTCCGCATTCTGCATGCACAGTTCGCGTGCTTGCATGATGCGGCGCAGCCAGTGCTTGCCTGAGGTGCTCGGAGCGGTCGGAGAGGTCACGATCGTCTTGCCGGCTGCCTTTTGCGCCGCCGGCCGCGCCACGGGAGGCGGAGCCGTCGCGAACGGCTCAGCCTCGCTGCGGTAGAAAAGAACGCCTCGGTCTCGGGCCTTGACGAGTGACTCGAGCGCCGTCTCCTCCTCCTTTCTCATCTTCTCAGCCTCTTGTGCGCACTTCTCCACAGCGGCCCAAAATCCCTTCGCGTAGCTCTGCAGGTTCGAACCACCGCGATTCGCCTCAGCGGCCACCTCCTTTTCGATAGCTGAGGACTTTTTTCGCGCATCGTCCAATCGCCCCACTGCCTCCGCCCTCTTCGTGCGCACCTTCTCAAGATTTTCGATCATCTTCTTCGCCTGCTCCTCCTCCTTGCGCTTCTTGTTCATCATTTTGACGGCCGCGTCCTTCGACATCTCAGCCGCCTCAGCCTCGGACGCGAGCCACGGGAAGGGACGGGCCGCTCGAATCGCGAGCGCGAAGGCCGTGTTGGTTTCCCCGAGCGCGGCATGCGTCAGACGTGCTGCATCGGACAATTGGTCACGTGCGAATTGGCCAAGTGCGGCGTCCAGGCCCGCACGTGCGCTCATGGCCCGCTGCAGTCGGCGCCGCAAGTTGCGCCGCGAGCGCTGCAGCACCCGCGCGGCAGCGACAGCCTCCGGCGTCGGCGGCTCCGGAGCTTGTCCGCCAGGAGCAGCCCCCAGGAAGGACGTCAGGTCTCGAGGCGCAAGGCGCGCCGCGCGAGCGACAGCGTCGCGCATCGTCGACAAGAGCTCGAACTCGGCGTCGCGGAGCCGGGCGTCGACAGACGGCAAGCGCGAGAGCTGATCAGCCTTGGTAGTGATGTCGGTGAGATCATCTAGCACGCGCGCCGTGACGAGCTGCCACGTGCCTCCATCGGCAAAAGCAGTCTCTCCGCTCGCATCCTCCTCCGGCTCCTCGTCTGCTGCGACATCGCCCTCTTGAGCTCCCCACTTGCTCTTGCGGAGCGCCTCGGCCATCTCAGCGCCGAGCTGCAAGAGCTGATCCTTGCCGAAGCTGATCGAGGCTGCGGCATACGACGGGTCTGAAGTGCGCTCGATCGCGTCAATGCAGTGCGCGGCTGCGGCGGACCAGCCTCGCGAGGTGGAGCGCTGCAGGCCGAGGACCAGGTACGCGAGAGTCTCCTGCGAGATGTACTTGGCCGTGGCGTCCGTGACAGCCTTGACTAGCATGCCCGGGTACGTTCCGCCGTGGCACTCGGGAACGAAGAGCGCCGTGGCGTGAAGAGCGCCTGACAAGTAGGACACGAGGCGCCGCATGCCACCGGACGCATGGGCCAATTGCATGCGACCCAGGAGCTGGACGCCAAGCGCGGCGTCCATCTCCTCCGCAAACCGCCGAACCAGCATTCTGGGCTGGTAGCCCGTATGCGAATGCTGCGGGCTGCCTGCATGCACGCGCTGGCACCGCAGCTTGACGTCTCCATTTCCCGTTACGACCACCTCGACGACCCGTACATAACTAAATCCCGTCGCCAAGCCGGCGCCGGCGCCGTCGCCGAGAGCTGGATCCATGGTGAAGAGTCGCTGAATCGTGCCCACGTAGGGCTGGTAGAGCGCTTTAGAGGGCGCCATGGTTGCGGTCGACGAGCGCGCGTGCGGTCGACGAGCGCGCGTGCGGTCGACGAGCGCGCGTGCGCGAGCGCCTTGACAGCGAGAGGCTCTTGGGCCGTAAGTTTGACAAACTTCGTGAGCTGCTTTGCAACGGGAGGAGGGAGCGCCATTTTTCAGAGCATTTTGAGTCCAACGTAGAAGTAGAGTACGCACACGTACACAGACCGAGCGCCGGAACGTACAACGTATGATGCGCGAGCCACAGCGGGGCGCCGATGCACTCGGCGCACACCCTCGCTCACTTCTTCTTGGCCTTGGCCTTGGCCTTGCCCTTGTCCGGCATGACCGCGCGCAGCGTCGGGTTGGTGCCGCCGGGCAGCTCGGCCTTGGCGCGCGCCGCCTCGAGCTGCTGCGAGCGCCGCTTCATCGCCGCCTCGGCGTTCTGCTGGGCGCGCGCGTCGCCCTGCGCCGTGAAGCTCTTGCCGCGGAAGCTCCACGTCTTCGCCGCGCCACCGTCCTTGACGGGGTACGCGCCCGTCGCGAGCGACTCGAACTGCGCCTGCTGCTCCTCGTCGCTCGGCGCCTTTGGCAGCGGCAGCGGGTCGAGCGCGATCGCCTCGCAGTCGGCGGGCGTGCACGCCTCCGCGCCGACGGCCACGAGCCCCGGCGCCTGCACCGGCAGGTTGTACCCCTTCGGGACGCGCACGAACTTGCTCGTCGCGTCGAGGCGGCACGACCAGTCGGCGAGGTGCGCGACGTGCAGCGCCGTCACGACGTCGCTCACGTCGGCCGGCTTGCACTCGGTCAGGTCGAGCTCCTCCTCGGCGCCGCCGCCCTCGCCGCCCTCGCCGCCGCCCTGCGCGCCGCCGCCCTCGTCGCCGCGCCTCCTCCTCCTCCTCCTTCGCTCGAGGTTTCCCTGCGCGCCGCCGCCCTCGCCGCCGCCCTCGCCGCCGCCCTTCTCCGCCTTCTCCTTCTTGAGCTTCTCGAGCAGCCGGAACGGCAGCCCCGCCGGCTTGCCCTCGGCGTCGAAGCCGGGCATCGGCGCGTGCTTGATCACCTCGGCGCACAGCGCGCGCCGCGCGGCTGGGTTGGTGCACAGCCCAATCTTGTAGCCGGCGTCCTCGTTGTCCTGGTTCCACGCCTCGCCCTCGCTCACCTTGGCGCCGAACTGCTGCATCTGCGCCGTCAGCGGGTTGTTCGGGTCGGCGTTGCCCTCGGCGTCGACAATGTACCCGCCCTCCGGGTGCGGCTGCGCGTAGGGAAAGTTGCGCATCCACGCGCCGTCGCCAAACGGCCGCTTCGGGTCCTTGAGCCCGCGCAGCCCGTGGCACGGCCGGCCCTGCTCGTCGGGGCCGCAGTCGCCGTGGACGGCGAGGTCGCCCGAGAGCGCGAGCCGCTCCGGCGGCACCTGCGCGGCGAAGCCCATGAACGAGCCGAGCCCCGACTGCGGCGCCGGGTTGGCGTACAGCGGCATCACCCACGCCGGCCCGTTGGTGCCCTCCCTGGTGTTGCGCTTCGCCTCGGCCTCGGCGCGCTCGCGCCGCCGCTGCTCGTGCTTCGCGTCCTCCGCCTTGAACATCTCGATCCACTGGTCCTTGCTCTCCATGAGCGTCTTGGTGCCGCGCGGGATGTGCGCCGCGACCGTCTTCGCCCAGTTGAGCGGCTGCGAGAGCGGCCCGCTGCCGTCGCCCTTGGCGTCGATCACCTCGGCGTCCTCCTTGGGCACGAGCGCCTTTAGCTGCGCCACGACGTTCTGCTCGACCCGCTCGACCCGCCCCTTGGCGCCCGGCACCGCGCCGCCCTCCTGATCGAGCACCTTCTTGTCGAGCGCCTCCTTGGCTTTCTGCTCCTCCTTGGCCTGCTGCTGCGGCGACTTCTCTCGGTGGGGCCGCCCGCCCATCTTCTTCTTGCCGGGCTTACCGCCACTGGCGACCTCGCCGTCGCCGCCCGCCTTCTCGCCGCCTCGCTTCTTGGCCTCGCTCTCGCCGAGCTTCTTGGCGTAGTCGCCAAAGAGCCACGACCACTTCTGGTCGTCGCGCACGGCGAGGTTGCGCATGATCTTCTCGTTGGGCGTCAGGGTCGACCGCTGGGCCGGCGACCGGTCGGGCAGCGAGCTCGGCACCTTGCCATCCGCGTCGACCCACTCGTCCTGCGTGTCGTACTTTTCGAGCGGGAAGATGGAGCGGCGCTCGAGCGAGCGCTCGAGCGGCGCCAGCAGCGCGTCGAGCTCTCGCACGACGCCGTCCACGCCGTCGGAGTGGCGCAGCGGGCGCGCCGACGCCGCCGTCGCCGCCGCCAGCAGCAGCGACGGCGCGAGCAGGGACGACGGCGCAGCGCCCATCGATCAGGCGAACTTGCCAAAAGTAGGTTAGGGGAGCAACACCAGCGCAGTGGCACGGCTCAAAAGACGCGCACGCACCACTGCCACACACCGACACACCAAGCTCCTGCCGCGCCGACGGCAGTGACAAACCACCGCACACCCAAACTTGCGCGGTGATACTTTAGATCATTGCTTTTCCTAAGCTGCCGGTCAGGAGAGCCCACGTCGGACAAGAACAGCATAGCACAATGCGGCGCACGGCCGCGCTCCTGCTCCTCGCCGCAGCGCCCTGCCTTCCCCTCCAGCTGCCACGCCTGCCTCGGCTGCGTGGTCCGCCGCGCCGGCTCGAGGCGGTCGTGCTCGACGCGGACGGCACCTTCCTCGATCCCGACCACCGCGTCTCCGAGGCCAACGCGGCGGCCGTCGAGGCGGCTCGCTCGGCCGGCCTCAGGGTCTTCCTCGCGACGGGCCGCGCCTGCTCGGGCCCGTGGGTCGGCGAGTGCCTCACGCCGCTGCAGCTCGAGACGCCCGGCGTGTTCATCCAGGGCCTCACGGCGTTCGACGCCGAGGGCGCCCGCATCCACGACGCCAGGCTGGCGCCGTCGGTGGTAACGGCGGTGCAGGAGGCGTGCAGGGCGCAGGTGGAGGCCGGCGGCGCCGGCATCACGCTCTCAGCCTACGTGCAGGAGCGGCGGGTCGTGGCGTGCGACGACGGCACCAACCCGTGGCTCGAGCGATACGCCACCTACGGAGACGGCGACATCGAGATCTACGGCGAGGAGTGCGCGCTCGACCCGTTCGACCTCAAGGGCGCGCTGCGCGGCGACACGCCCAACAAGCTGCTCGTGCTCAGCGACGAGGAGAGCGTGCCGGGGCTGCGCGCGGCGCTCGAGGAGGCGCTCGCCGACGAGCCGGCGCGCGTCGTCAAGGCGCTCGACTGGACGCTCGAGATCCTGCCGACGCGCACGTCGAAGGCGGCGGGGCTCAAGGTGCTGCTCGACGCGCTGCAGATCTCGCCGCGCTACGTGATGGCGTGCGGCGACGGCGAGAACGACCTCGAGATGATGCGGATGGTCGGGCTGCCCGTCGCGATGGGCAACGCCAAGCCCGTGCTCGTGCGCGCGGCGGGCCGGCAGACGGCGTCCAACTCGGAGGACGGCGTCGCCAAGGCGATCACCAAGTACGCACTGCCGCGCGCGCCCGCCAACGCGCCGCCGAGGCGCGGGGGGCTGCTGCGGCGGCTGCTGCGGCGCTGACCGGCGCGGCGCTGTCGGTGAGGCAGCGGCTGCTGTGTTTATAGGAGAGGTCTCGAGAGACTCGAGAGAGTGTAACGCCTTAGGCCGTAGCTGCCGTCAGAACTCAAGACGGTGTCGGACTCAACTTTGCACTAATGCCTCTGTTCCCGACCCTGTCAAGCTGGCCTCGCACAACGAAGTGCGATGCGCGGGGCGCGATGCGCGAGAAGGATGCGCGAGTGCTCAGCGCTTGCCCTTGCCCTTCTTGCCCTTGCCATGCTTCGCCTTTCCGGCCTTGGTGCTGGCCGCCTGCTGCTTCTCCTTCTCCTCCTCAGCGAGCAGCTCCTCGGTCGCCGCTTTCGCCTTGGCCTCGGCTGCAGCGCGGGCCTTTGCCGCCTCGGCCTCGGCCGCAGCACGGGCCGCTGCCGCGTCATCCTCTTCCTTGGCGAGCAGCGGGTCCGCCAACGCGTCGCATATGGTTGCGTTCTGTTCGTAATGTAGCTTCGCAGCCGGTGAGTAAGTCGCCTCTGTAGCGCGCCGCCACCACGTGGCCGCCTCCTTGATCTCTGCCGCCGTGCGCGGGCCCGCGTTCCAAGGAGGAGGAGCTAGCGCGTCGCCGGTCAGCACATGCGCCCGCATCGTGCACGTATGCACATCGCCCGGAGCCAGGGCCACCACCCGCGCAGAGAGCGCCTTGAGCTCCTCGTCGTCCCACCACTCCGGCTTGGGCATGTCGTCGCACAAAGGGTCCTTCAGCAAGTCGAAGGTTCCTGCTGCGCATGTTGCCCAGCTCTCCTTGCTCTGATAGAGCTCCATGGCCTTGAGGTACATCTCGACTGCATCCGTCACGTGTCTTGATCGCAGCAGAACAATACCGAGGTTGCGGAAGGCGTTGGCATCGCCAGGCCTCTCCTTGATGATTTTGCGCCAGGCCTTGGCCGCGGCGTGATTATCGCCCTCGGTCATCAGTGCGATCGCGGCTCCAAAGCGCTTGCGGTCTGCATCGCCCGTCTGCTCCGCACGCCGCGCTTCTGCTTCGGCCAGCGCGCGCTCTCGTTCCACCACGGTTCCCTCGCGAGCTTCCATCGCCCACGCCTTCGCCCACTGCTTCTGCTCCTTGTGCCACTGCCTGTGCGTGGGCCAGTGGGCCTCCATGCACGCAGGACCGCAGTAGTAGGTCGCTGGCAGGTTGAGCTCGGCGCAGCGCACGCAGCGGTCCCACGTGCGCCGGTGCGCGGGTGGCGGCTGGGCGCAGTTGACGCACAGAAGCGACGGCTCCGCCATCG
>Ga0115006_10002525_pt1 | contig 12064 bp, 9 predicted proteins | sample ArcOceMetagenome_3_FD_88943 | JGI IMG/M metagenome (GOLD analysis project Ga0115006, IMG submission 88943) | Marine eukaryotic phytoplankton communities from Arctic Ocean - Arctic Ocean- Svalbard ARC20M Metagenome | ecosystem: Environmental > Aquatic > Marine > Oceanic | place: Arctic Ocean...
CCGTAATTAACACCCCTTCCTCCTCAAAATTCCTCAAAAGAGAGCCCTCCAAAGGTCCTGAAGCTCTCAAAACCTCTTTTGAGAGCACCAGACCATCAATATTCTCAAAACACAAAACGGCGTCAAAAGTTATCCGGATCCCAGAATCCTTACAGGGATAGGGTCCCCGGTCCCCCCATGTGGCCTGAACCTAAAGTCTTTAAGACTTGGTAAAGTACTTTTTAACACATTTTCTTAGAGAGAGTAGCTATTGGAACGCACACTCGCACTGCCTGCTAGTGCTCAAACACGCCCGACCGCTGCCGCTTCCTGTGGCGTCCCGGCGGCCCGGGTCATGGCTACCTGAGCGCGCTCAAAAGTACTTTGTGCCGAAGAGGACCTCATCGAGCTTGCGCTTCTCTTCGTTGCGGGTCAGTGTGGGCATCTCACCCTCGCGGTCCTCGAGCGCCTGCCGCGGCGTGACGAGCGGCCTGTCAAGGCGGTCGGCGTACGGCGGCTCGAGCACGGCGCGCTGCATCGGCGTCATCTGCTGCAGCTGCTCCTGCGGGTACTCGAGGTAGCCGCGGCCGTAGCCCATGTTGGCCGGAGCGAAGCGGTAGAGCGCCAGCCGCCGCTGCTGCGCGCCGCGCCATGGTGTCGCACCGTGGATGGTCGCCTCCGACCAGATGACCACGTCGCCCGCCTTGGTTCGGGTCAGGCTCAGGATCCGGGGTAGGCTCACGGTTAGGGTAGGGGTCAGGATTGGGGTGCGGGGTTAGGGCGAGGGTTAGGGTTGCAGTTAGGGTTAGGGTTAGGGTTAGGGTTAGGGTTAGGGTTAGGGTTAGGGTTAGATGACGACGTCGCCCGCCTTGGTTACAGGCTGGTAGACGTGGTCGCTGAAGGCAGCACTCGCGCCGGTCGCGAAGTCGGCGGGGCACGGCACGTTGAGCTTGTGCGAGCCGCGCACCTGTGGCGCATCGGGTTGCAGAGCAGTGGTGCACGGGGTTGCAGCCTTGTGGTGAGTGGGGTTGCAGAGCGGAGATCGTGGGAGCTGCGCACCACACAGAAGCCTCCGTCGCCGGGGTTGTGGTCACACAGCTGGAAGGAGACTGCGAGGAGCGAGGTCCACAGCTGCCCCTGCTCGCAGCGGTACTGCAGCGTTGGGTTGAAGCGGCCGTCGGAGGTGACGGGCCCACCATGCAGCGAAAACCCCTCGGAGTCTCGCTCCTGCAGCAGTAGAAGTTAGTGGTAGTAAGGCATCGCAGTATCGCTGCTATCTACCGTTCCACCTTTCCCTCTATCCAGCTATCCATCCACCCTTGCATCCACCCATCCATCTATCCAGCCCATGGGGTGATAACTACGTGAGGGCGTCGCGCGCTACGGGGCGACGCGCGATCGTCCCATCACGTACGTTACACCCCTGGGGCTGCCATCTATCCCTCTGGCGCCTGCGCGAGGAGCAACGGCTGGTGGTCCAGCCGGTAGCCCATTCCGCACAGCTCCGTGATGTAGGGCACGAGCTTGGGGTGGCAGAGCATATTGCGGAAGACCTCGCAGTGCGGCTGCTCCCAGAAGAGCATGCCGCCCATGTCAAGGCGCGGGCCGGAGGCGTCGAGCGGTGAGCCTGTGACGCACGCGCAGAGGTCAGCCGGTGGCCACTGCCGAGATGGTTCGAAGTGCGGCCACGTGCCGGCCTTGGTGTTTCGGAGAGCGGCCGTGTCTCGGGATTGCAGCAGCGACTGCTTCGCATCGACCGCTGCATTCGCTGCCGCCACCTCTTCCGGAGAGAGAATGCCACGGAGTACCAGGAAGCCGTTGAGGTCAAAGAGAAACCGCTCGTCCGCGGTGATGCCTCCTCTCTCACCGGCGGCTTTCATGCTGATGTATCGCGATGCCGAGCGGGCTATACTGCTGAACGCCGGCGTCACGAGAGTGCGCGCCAGCATGCACAGAAGTTTCCGAAGAGGGGGGGGGAGTAGAGTATCTATGGACTCGCCAGACTGGCACCTCCACCCGGCGTGGTGCTCGGCTCATCGTCTGGCGCGTCGCGGCCGCTGTGCTGCCTCGTGCGCAGCGCCTCCTCGTAGATGTGCCGCGGCGGCAGCGGCGGCTCGCGCACCTCGCCCCGCAGCAGGAGGCTCACCCACCGCCGCTCGGCCCCGCGGCAGACGTCGAGGATGTCTCGCCCGCTCAGCCCCTCCGCCGCGGCGCCGAGCGCCTCAAGCGCCGTGGCGGGCAGCTGCTTGGCATAGAGGCCGAAGATGCTCGCACGACCCGCGGCCTGCGGCGCGTTAGTGGGCAAGGTAGTAGGTGAGTAAGTGCGTCAGGTAGCAAGTACGTAGGTAGAAAAGTATGTCACGCTACATCTAGCACGCTGCATAGACCCGTCACCTACCCGCCTACCTGCCCACCCCCTACCACCACTGAGACTCACCTGCGGCGCGGCAAAGTGCACGCGCACATCGAAGCGAGAGAGCAGCGCGGTATCGAGGTCCTCGCGGCGGTTGGTCGCGGCGATGAGCGTCGTGGTGGCGGAAGACTCGACGCCGTCCATCCGCCGCAGCAGCACCGAGAGCATGCGCCGGCTCGCCTCGTGCATCTCGCGCGATCTCGAGCCGGCGAGGGCGTCGAGCTCATCGAGGAAGAGCACGCAGCGGCCTAGCGCGTCGCAGCCATCGAAGAGTAAGGACAGGTGCTGCTCGGACTGGCCGAACCAGCGAGAGACGAGCGACTCCATCGGTGCGTAGACGAGGGGTAGCCCCGCCTGTAGCAGGTGGTCACTCGAAATGGTGAGTGGTGAGTGGTGAGTGGTGAGTGGTGAGTGGTGAGTGGTGAGTGGTGAGTGGTGAGTGGTGAGTGGTGAGTGGTGAGTATAGACTCGTGCGGTGCGTGTGCGAGGGGCAGCCGCGCCTGCGCCGCGGCGATCTTCGCAGCGGACGTCTTACCGGTGCCAGGTGGGCCGTAGAAGAGCAACGCTGCGGGGCGATCTCCTGCCATCGCACCTTGCACGTCGCGCCGCGTGCCCGCGAGCACGGCGGCATAGGCGGCGGGGTGTGTGAGCGGTAGCAGAAGCGCCTCCTCCACCTGCTGCTGAACCTCCGCCGCTCCTGCCAGCGCGTCCCACGCCCCCCGCCCGCCGCCGCCGCCGCCACCACCGCCGCCGCCGCCGCCGCCGCCGCTGTCCTCGTCGGCGATCCTCTCGGGCGGCTGCGCCACCAGCGCGCCCATGGCCTGCAGGAAGTCTGCAGCCTCTGCAGGTCCGCTCGGCAGCGCTGGTAACGCTCCCGCAGTGGGCGGCGGCGGCGCCCCCGCGGCGGCCCCGGGTGAGCGCATCGGGCCCCAGGCGGCGGCGTGGGCGGCCGATGCACGCTCGGCGCTGGGAAGCGCGTGGAAGGTCTTTTTGCCAGGCGCTTGGCTTGACCGCAGGGAGCTGACGGCGGTGGCGATATTGGCTTCGACGGCGGCGGCGGCGGCAGCGGTGGCGGCAGCGGCAGCAGTGGCGGCGGCAGCGGTGGTGGCGGCGGGAGTGGCGGTGGCGGCGGGGTGGGCGGTGGAGAGGGCTGACGGAGTCGGCGGTGGTGGGTTCGGGGAAGCGTGCGGGAGGGGATGCAGCACTTGGCGCAGCGCCGCCAGCGGAGTGTCTGGCGCCAGTGACCGCTCGCCCAGCGGCACGCCCAGCAGTGCCTGCTGTGCGCATGAGGCGATGAGGCGCGACTGCGACATCGAGAGCTGCGGAGCAGTGAAGCGCAGCTCGCCTGATTCGGGTTCGGGTTCGGGTTCGGGTTCGGGTGCTGGTGAAGATGAAGGTTAGGGTAAGGGTGAGGGTTAGGGTAAGGCGTACGGGTGAGGGCTATGGTTCGGGTGAAGCGCGGCTCGCCTGGGAGCAGCCTCGTCTTGGCATCCGGGTCGAATGCGGCGCCCGGAGCCGAGGTGCGCTCAGAGGTGAGGCACGCCGCATTGTGCGGGATCTCGAGGCTGGCGTCGAGCGAGCCAGTGGACAGCCTGACGCTGTACACATGCTGGCCGGCTACGCTTGGCAGCGCAGGCTGCTCCGAGACAAGACGCCACACACGGGAGTTGTCGTAGTCGATGAGGTGTTGGAGCAGACCCGCCGCGTTCACCTCCGCGGGCGTGTCGATGGCCACGCTGACGGCCCCGTCGCTGACCGAAGACAACCGGATGGGCGTGGCGGACGCGACAAAGCGGCCTGGAGAGGGTCGCGCCACAAGCTCGGCTGCGGCTCTGCTGATGAGGCGCTCTGCATGCGCGCAGTGAGGGTGACCAGCGTCCGCAACTCTCGAGAAGACGGTCATGAGCCTCTGACGCGACGCCATCCTGCCTGCCGTGCGAGGCGCCGGGGCAAGTTCGCATGTTATATGTGGGAAGGCTCAGACGCAAGTTCGCCGGGGCACAAGGGCAAAGCGAAAGGGCGCCTTTTGTTTTTGGGACTGGTTCTAGCTAAGACAAATCCCTCTGACGATAAATCGACTCTTTGCTCAAAACTCTATCCTCTACCGTCCGCGTTCACGCTCCTGCGCTGCGGGCCAAGACGTAAGCCGTGTTAGCCCGTCCGGCCGGGTCGCTCTAGGGGTCGCCTGCCTCGGGGTCGCCTGCCTAGACTCGTCGTCCTCGTCGTCCTCGACCTGTTTGGCCGGTTTCTTCGGCAGCGGGCCTGGCGGCTTTTGCGAGATGCACGGACCGACCTTGCCGGCTGCGCCGTCGGGTTTCGAAGGGAACCACCGCGAGCCGTCTGTGGCCTGCGCACCACACACACATGCCGCGCACGCCTCAGATCTGTGTGCGCAGCCTCTGGAGGGCGAAGGTGCCTCCTCTATGCCCGGAGGTGGGCAGGCGAGCGTACCGGTTTCATGTCGATCGGCTTCCAGTGCACGGCCACAGACTCCTTCATCATCCATGACTGCCGGTGCGAGCTCGCGCTGCCGCTCCCAGGGCGCTGCCGGTGGCGGGGCGGCAGGAAGGTGTCCTCTGGGCTGTCGTGTGCGGTCCCCGAACGGCGGCAGCAGTAGCCGTCGCACACGGGAAAGTGCTTATGGTACAGCCGGTCGCACTCCAAGGCGTGATCTGTCATCTCCTCGCGCGGCAGCGTCAGCTCGCAGCCGTAGCGGCAGAGGATCTGTAGCCACAGTAAGTGCACGGTAAGCAGGCACGCCTGCTAGGCGTCGCATGCTGCGCACATGCTGCACACATGCACATGCACATGCACATGCACACGACAAGCCTGCTTCTTGGGGCAGATGTCGAGGTGCGCGGTGAGGTAGACGCGCGCGATGCGCACGCCGCAGCCCTCCGGGCAGCTCTCGACGACAAAGGGGCAGACCTGGGCGTGCGAACCGTCCTCGAGCTGCCGCACCGTCAGGCTCTGCGAGCCGCAGCGGAGCGGGCAGACGGCGCGGCGGCCGGGGCAGATCAGCGCGTGCGTGTCTGCTAGCTCGAGCTCCCCCTCGACCAGCTTAGCCGAGCGCGCGTACACGTCCCGCTCGTGCGCCTCCCGCGGCCCGAGGATGAGCGCCACGCCGCAGCGGTTGGCACACTCCTTGCCCTTGTACCGGCAGCTGGCGGCGTGGCCAGCGTGCTCGGCGCGAGTGAGCACCTCGGGGCAGCCGAGGTCAGCGTTGGCGCACCTGCGACCACGTGCATATTAGGGCTACAACCACATGCATATCCGCGCTGCAGCCACGTGCACCCCGGGCTGCAACCGTAGGTGTCCAGGCTGCAGCCCCATGTGCCGGGCTCGGCGTCGCGGCGCGACGCACCGCAGCAGGAAGAGCCGGCACTTGCGCGCGTGGTCGGTGAGCAGACCGTCCCAAAGATGGAGCCGCTGCCCATACGGGTCTGCCATCAGCGGCCGCACCGCGTCGCCGCAGGTGAGCCGCCCCGCCGCGTCGAGCAGCACGGCCGACGGGCTCTTGCGCGCGCGCGCACGGAAGCGCGAGGCGAGCGCGGCGCGCCGGAGCGCGCCTGCCTGGTTGCATGGCACGGCCGCGAGCAGCTGCGGTGCGAGGGCGAGGAGCGATGCGAGCTCGGTCTTGCCGCCGTCGACGAGCACAAGCACGGGGCGCACCACGCACAGCCCCTGCGCCGCCGCCGCCGTGCACGCCTTGACGAGGTCACGCACCAGGGCGGCCGTCGCCTCCGCCGCGCCGTGCACGAAGACCAATGCCAGCCGCGCCGCGCCGCAGCTGCTTGCGGGAGGCCCGCAGCTGCGCAGGAAGTCACGCGTCGCCACGTCCTGCGTCGCGCGGGCGGCGGCGGCGGCGGCGGCGGCGGTGGCGGACGCGGCGGCGGCGGTGGGCGTGGCGGCGGCGGGCGCGGCAGCGGCGGGCGCGGCAGCGGCAGTGGATGGGCCGGTGGCGGGCGGGCCGGCAGCGGGCTTGGCCACGCTGAGCACGTCGCCGAGCAGCTGACTGAAGGCGGCGTCGTCGAAATCGCATCCCTCGTCGCAAGCCTCACACAGCTCCCCAGCCGCCTCCAATGCCTCCCGCCCGATTTCCAGCAGGTCGATCTTGAGGCGGATGCCGCAGCCATAGGGGCAGAGCTCGTCGCGCATGCGGCAGACCGCCGCGTGCTTGGCCCGCTCGCGCCACGGGAAGCGAAAGCCGCAGCCGAGGGGACAGTCGGTCGGCCGCTCTGGGCAGGCGGCGAGGTGCTCGGCCTTGGCGTGCTCGCTGTCCGCGTGCGTCGCGCCGCAGCCGAGGCTGCAGGTGGCCGTCAGCGGCACCCAGTTGCCCTGTGCGTCTAGTTGCCCTGGATCGCGTGGGGAGGGGCCGTCGGGGCGGTGGTGACATATGGGCGTGCGGCCCATGTGCCGCAGCAGGTGCGCGTCGAGGTGGCGGCGCTGCAGGCGCGCGCCGCAGCCGCGCGGGCAGCTGAGCTCGAGCAGCGGGCAGTGCAGCGTGTGCAGCTCGTGGTCTGGGCGCAGCTGTGCCGCCACCGACCGCCACGTCTTGCTGACCGCGCCAAGCAGCGTGAAGCCTCGCGGCTCGTACCAGGCTGTGAGCACCTGGTTAGGGTTGGAGTTAGGGCTAGGGTTGAGGTAAGGGTTGGGGTTAGGGCTACGGGTTAGGGTTAACCAGGTTGTGAGCACCATCATGATGAGACGCACGGTCTCCGCGGTCTCCAGCACGGCTGTCACTGCCGCGCCCGCCTCCGCGGTGTGGCTAGGGTGATTGCAGTGGCAGAGCTTGACAGGTACTTGGCAGTTCTTGCACGTCTTGCACCCTCGGCCAGGTTGCATCTTGGGCATCCCATGCATATCTCGCGGGCTGTCGAGGCGCGGCTGCACGGGCGGCACCTGCTGCTGCACGTCGTCGCGTACGAGGAAGGACTTACCGGCGAGGTGGAGCCGTGGCCAGGGTCCCTTATGCACGAGGGCGCCGCAGCCGAGCGGGCAGGGCTGAGGCCGCAGCCGCTCGCACTCGCCCTCCCACAGGTGCGCGATCAGGTCGCGGCGGCGCAGCGTGAGGCCACACGCCATGGGGCATGGCACGCGCACGAGGGCGCACACGCCCGCCCCGGCGACGAGGCCCGCCCGGCCATACTCCTCGGCCAGGTGGGCCGGCAGCAGGCGGCGCGGCAGGACCATGTCGCAGCCGCCACCCCCTCGGCTGGCCACCACACACCCCTCGCAGCCACCACCGCCACCGCCACCACCGCCACCGCCACCACCGCCACCATCGGCCTCGCTCTGCTGGACGGTCATGATCGCCCCAGTCATGATCAGCGCACCGGTCACGCCCCCGCCGGTCTCCCCGTGGGAGTTGGGGCAGCACACCGGAGCCTCGGGGCAGACGGTCGCCACGTGCGCTGCGCACTTGCGGCCGCCGCTAAAGTGTTCGCCGCAGTGCGTGCACGTGGCGGCGATGGCGAGGCGCCATCGCCGCAGCACGTGCGCCGATAGGCAGCTGCGCTCGTGCGCCGCCTCGTGCCGCCGCTTCATGGAGGCGCCTGCTAGCGCGTCTGCCATAGAGCACCCTAGCTGCATGCTTTGGCGCCAACACCGCGCGCAGCTCACAGTCGTCTCGGGGCATGCGCATGTCACGTGCTCGTCGTGCTCGCACCGCGGCGGCATCGCGCCGCAGCCCTGCTTGCACGGCACGGGCTGCTGCGGGCAGACCTTCTCGTGCTTCTTCTGCTGCCACTCGCAACGCATCGCTGTGGCGGGGCAGCCGAGGCCACAGCGCACCATGGCCATCGGGCACTCGGCTTCTTCGTGCGTGAGCAGGAGCCGGCGCGGCAGCACCGCGCCGCAGCCGAGGCGACACTCGTCGCGCCTCTCGGGGCAGTGCGCCTCGTGAGATATGATCTCGGAGCGAGGGAAGAGGGGCGCTGCGCACATGTGCTTACACAGGGTGGGTGCGCGCGGGCAGTCGTGCTCGACGTGCTCGGCGTGCAGCCGCCTCGGCAGCACCGCGCCACAGTCGAGGCCGCACGGCGCAGGCTCGTAAGGGCAGTTAAGGGCGTGCGCTGCAGCCGCGCGCCGATCCTCGCTCATGTGGCCGCAGCCGGTGAAGTCACAGCGCCGGCCGCCCGAGCGCTGCTTGGTGGCGAAGCGAATGGTGCGGCTCTCGCAGAAGGAACCGGGGTGAAAGCGGCAGCCGCCTTCCTCGCCGGCCCGGAGGAACTGCTCGTCGGGCAGCACGGTCCAGCACTGCGTGCACAGCCGCTGCGCCGCGCCACAGCTGCCGCAGCCCGCTTTGCCGCGCGTGCCGCTCTCATCCCACGGGCTATCGCACGCGCCGCACCGCGGCTCGGCCCGCCCGCGCGGCAGCTGCCACTCGTGACGCTCGTCGCGGCAGCCGGTGGGAGGGCAGGAGCTCCTGTGCCGCCGCTGCCACTCGGCGTCCGAGAGCCCGGCGACGCGCCGCTCGATCCACTCGGCGGCGCCGCGGTAGCGCCACTTGGTCCCTTCGAGCCCCGCGCGACCGCAGCACGACCAGATCTCACCTCCCCAGCGCGACCGCTCCGCCTGCCCAGGGTGCGCCACGCACCGCTCGCCCGACCACTTGCCGAGCGGCACCCAGCCGCCACACAGCTTGCACTGCAGCTCCGCGTCGCAGTGTGGCCCCAGCACGCAGCCGTTGGCCATCGGGTCGATGTTGCGGCAGCAAGTCCACACACCAGTGACCACGTCGGGTTGCTCGGAGGCCTCGCCGCCCTCGCCGCCCTCGCGGCGGCTCGTGTTCTCGCTCACCTGGCAAGGGTGTGGCAGGTGCGGGTGGGGCAGGTGCGGTGTGTGGTAGGTGCGCGGAGTGGCAGGCGGTGTGTTTGGCTTCGGCTGCGGAAGGCGGCGCGTGTTCGTCGCTCACCCAGCGGCGGAAGGTCTGCACACGCGTCTCATGCTGCTCACTCGCCTCGCGCCAGCCTTGCTGGTCGGCTGCCACACGTCGCCTGAGAGGAGCACCCCCGCCCCGAGGACTGCCCTCGTGCCGGGCGACGAGGCGGCTGGCCGACGGCGACGCACCGCTTAGAGCTGAGTCCTGGCGCGGCGGCGACGCCGCCGCGCCCGCGGCTGAGTCGGGCTCGTGCATATAGTCGGGCTGAGGCAGAGGCTGAGGCACGCACTCCTCGCAGGCGGCGTCGGCTCCCAGTGCTCTGCCCCAGTCGGCTCCCTGTGGGCTGCTCGGGCGGCAGAGCACGAAGGGTGCGGAGCCGGGCACGCGCCGTGGTGGCGACGCACTCCGCTCGGTACCCACTGACCGCACCCCCTTAGTGCTCTGTGGCCCCTTGACATTCTGAGCCCCCTTCGCGCTGTGCGAGCGTGGGCCCGACTTGGCGCTCTGTGACCGCGAGGGTATGGAGGGAGGCGCCTTGCGAGCGGCGGATGGTGTGGAGGATCTCTGTTTGAGCGCGATCATTTTCTGCTTGAGCGCGAGTTCTTCCGCGCGTTCCCGCTCAGCAGCCAGGGCGAGGTGGGCGGCCTTCGGAAGGTTGTCTTCTTGGAAAGTGGTGGTCTTCCCATTGTCGGTGATCGTCTCGGGGTCGTTGTCTGCCCGTGGCGACGTCTGCGAGTCCTCCGCAGCACTAGGCAGACGGCCGCGGCTTTTCTCGGGACTCCCGCCCTTGGGAGCAGGGCTGAGCTGCAGACGAGAAAACCACCATCGCACGGGCTGCTTGTGCTCAGAGGGCTGCTTGTGCTCAGTGAGAATCTCCACTTGGTAGGCTAACTGGCCAGAAGCTGCAGCAACGCTGTTCACCTGCTTGACCACGCCTCGTGCGCCAAGGTGCTCGTCGTGGGCACTGGCAACGACGACAACGGTGTCGCCGACTTTGAGCTCCTTCTGTATGGAGTGGGACAGCCTGGCGAGCGGTCCACCGTCGCTGAGGAAGGCCATCCGCCCTAGTTGACGCCAGAGCAGGTGCAGCAGGTGCAGGCGCCGCAGCAGCCGAGGGGCACCAGCTCCGGCCAACTGTCGATAAGTTTACGTGGGGGGGGGAGCCAGTGTCGGCCTTCAAAACCGTTCAAAACCGCTCGACCCATGGTGGGCCCGATAAGTTAAGATAAGAATCTCTCTTATCGACATACCCGTACTCGATACATGCACACGTACATGCACATGTTCATGTGCATGTGCATGTGCATGTACATGTGCATGTGCATGTGCGTGCACATGTATGTGCATGTAGGACCTGAACACTCGCCCAACATGCACATGCACATGCACATGTGCATGTACACACATGCACATGTGCATGTACACACATGCACATGTGCATGCACATGTTACATGTGCACATGTTACATGTGCACATGTGCATGTAGGACCTCGACACCGCCTCGACACCGCCTCGGCACGCTCGACACGCTCGACACTTCAGGGCTCAATGGGTGTGGCAAGATATACGTTACTTGGTGGGAACCAAGGGGACTCAGTGAACTCCGTCTTCGTGTACAAGTCAACCCGCCGGCCGATGCATGGACGCAGCTCACTAGCATGAGCGTCGGACGTCGGGGGGCACGGTCGCCTCCGCAACGGTGGGTGGCAAGCTCTATCTATGTCTTCGGCGGGTACGGCGCCGGCGGTGGAGGTCTTGAGCTCTTGACACCGTGGAGATCTACGATAAGGACTGACCGTAGGATGGCATATGTTTGACCAATACTTAGAGAGCGCGAGATCATCCCACACTATGGCAATACTTACGCCTAGCGTGAGCCAATCCTAAATATGCTCTGTGTATCCAGTGTATCCAGCTATAGCTGGATATAGCTGGATACAGCTGGATACAGTGGATACAGCTGGATACAGCTGGATATGGGCTTTTTGGCTGTTTTGGGTTGTCCATCCTTACATATTCTGGTCAATATTTAGAGGCAATGGAGCCCATACAAACTCCAGATCAAGACTTCGAGAGTTACTTTCAAAATACTTTCAAAACCATCCTACGGTCAGTTCTTAATATCTACGACCCTGCTATGGACAGCTGGGCGCAAGGGCCAGGCGCAAGGGCCGAGCTTGAGCCACCTCGCGTGAATCTATGGTGGCGGTCGCTCTCTGAGGCAGCGCTGGGCGTCTCATGAGTGGATGCATGACTTAGTTACCGGTAGACCGACGCACAATATGATCTGTGTTGGAGATGCCAGAGCTGCCGTGTGAGCTGTGAGCCTGCCGCCGCTGTAGCGCCGATGCGCCTAAACTTTGTAAAGTACGGGATGACACCCAGAAACGCTCCGCGACTACCGATCCAAACCAACAATTATGCAACTAGTGAACCACAAACGCACGTAATGTCTGTCTGATGAAAATAACGTCGTGAAACCTAACAATCTTATCTTATCTTATCTTATCCTAGATAGATAGATAGATAGATAGGGTGCTCGGCGTTTCTCTTATCTGATCTTTCTTTCCGTTCTTCTTTCTGATCTTATCCGCTTATTCTCTGGTCTAGACGGCGGGGAGCTAACGAGCGGAACACGATGCGCGGCCCGTTGACCCGTGGTTGTCGCCCCTTGCAAGTCCCCCCCCCCCCCCCCCCCCCAACCCCTTTGGGGGGGTTCGCCCTTTTTTTCTGCCGGGGGGACCCCCCCGCGTGCCCCCCCCCCCCCCTGTTTTCCCCCACCCCCCCC
>Ga0115006_10002527_pt1 | contig 12062 bp, 11 predicted proteins | sample ArcOceMetagenome_3_FD_88943 | JGI IMG/M metagenome (GOLD analysis project Ga0115006, IMG submission 88943) | Marine eukaryotic phytoplankton communities from Arctic Ocean - Arctic Ocean- Svalbard ARC20M Metagenome | ecosystem: Environmental > Aquatic > Marine > Oceanic | place: Arctic Ocean...
ATAACATCTGTCTGAAGTGGCGGCGAGGGTTGGCTGCTGGCGGAACTCGGCGGAACGCAACGAGGTGCTGGAGCAAGAGCAACACGCGAAAGGCGCGACGAAGGGACACTGCGAAAGTAATTGAGAGGAACGGAAACAGCAGTCGCGGGGAAAACTCTTAGCCGCGTTTCGCGCGTGTGATCTCCTTCTGCGGTAGGTAGGCGCGCTCAGCTTGGTTCCGTCGTCCATCCACCATGTCGAGTCTCGCCGCCACCCAGGCGGACGGGTACTACGTCCCGCCGGAATATCTAGAGTCCGGCGCGTACAAAAAGAAGAGCCTCAACCAGTTCAACAAAAGCAAGGGCCACAATCAGTTCCTTCAGAGGGGGGTGTGCAGGTTCGAGCTGCCGTTCGACGGATTTTGCACGAAATGCGATGCCATCTGTGGGAAGGGAACGCGCTACAATACTCACAAGGCGCACGTGGACGATTATTTCACCACGAAGATCTACGAATTCACCACGAACTGCCGCGCATGCGGGGCTTGCGAGTTCAAGATCAGGACTAATCCGAAGGAACGGACCTTTGACTATGTATCAGGAATCAGGAAGAAGGTCGAGGAATTCGACACCGTGGCAGTGGGAACGCACGGAGTAATAGATACCGAGGTCGGCAATGGCATACATCAGTACTCGAACGGTAAACTCGACGCGCCGACGACTGGCGGGGCCCTGAACGCCCTGGAAAAGAACGCAACCGGATACCGCAAGACGCTGAGCGAGACAGAGCACATGGAGTCGCTCTTGGAGCTGAATTCAAAACTGGAAACGGACTCGGATGCAAACGCCGCGATACGGAAAACCTATCGCACGGACCGCAAGGCCAAGAAGAGACGACTAGGTGCGGCCGGGCGGATGGGTTTGGGCCGAGGCATCGAGCTCGCCCCGGAGACCGATGGCGACGCAGCAACTGCAAAGCTTGCGATAGAGACTGCCCGTCACACGAGTAGTGATAGAAGAGCTCGCGAGTCCGAAAGGTATAGCTTCAGCTCGGTCCGGACAGAAAGCATATTTGCATCGCAGAAACGCAGGAAAGGCGGCAGTAGCGGTAGAAGAAAGGAAAGGAGCGGCGGCGGCAGCAGCGAGAGGAACTCGAAGACGGCCGTCAGCTCATCTGCGGGGCCCAGGAGGACGATGAAGCTGTCGATCGGGAGCCAGGGCGTTCAGTCAGCAAAGATTGCAGAGTCTCCGAAGAAAGCGACGACAAGTGCCTGTGTGCTCGGGTCGCTTGCTTGTTACGCTTCAGACATGAGTGAATAAAAAGCTGTTAGGGAGAGTACCTGTAGTATTTTTGTTCTTCGACGTGACAGCCATTCCTGCATCGCTCTTAATAACTCACAAACCGCTTTCCAAGGCAAAGCAGGGTGGCGCAAAATGCATGCATGTCCTGTCGCCACCCTTTTTCTCAATTCTCAATGTATTCCTTTGGTGCTGCGAGTTCGCTATTCGAATTTTTACTTCCACGTGTGAGGAAATGATGGAATCACGAGCCCTTCATCAGTGAAAAAAACACAGTGATCTCATCAAGGATCTCGTTTCAGGACTAATGACGAACCAATATGGACCGTGCCGCGACGAACCAGCGCGTCGCAACACAAAACCACGCCATTCATCCCCTCGTATCGAAGAAGTGAAGAAGTCAGGAGAGCATTAAATTGAAACCGAATACTCACCAGGAAGAACCATGTCGGACGAACAGCACCCTTCACCAGCAGCAGCCACGAAGCAGTCCACGGCAAGGTTGGAGAATGATGCGCCCCGCTCCCCAAATACCGGCCAAAGCGAAATTGAAGCACGGGGTGAACCAACTGAAGACAATGCGGAGGCCGCTATCGACTACGATTCCTCGGGCGACGAGACCGAGGCCTACGAGACGGCATTCAGTAAATTGCAAAAGATTCAGTGCAAGTACGACGCAACCCTTGGGACCGCCGGCGATGATGATGCCGACTCCGAGGTCGAGGATGGTGCACTGACCAAAACCAAAAAAGGTGGTGTACCAAGTTTGCCTAGTCACAAGTCGAGGCGTCGCCGAGCCGGATACGGTGGGAACAAGTCGTCTTTGGAGGCGCTGTCGACCCGACCAAAGGAATCGGGCGACAGCGATGCCTCTCCCGCCGGTGATGACTTCAATCTTAAAGACATCGAGGACGATGAATTTCAAACTGACAACAACCTCGCCAACGGTTTGTCTGCCAATGACGAGTTCCCAGCGGGAGGCACGCAAGATAACAGCGAAGGCAACATTGAAAACGACAGCGACGATGACGATGCAACCAATCCCTACGTAGCCGAGGATGAGGTTGCGAATAATATGTCCGAGGATGACTCGAGTGAGGTTCCGCTGAGCGACGACGAGCACAGGCCCAGGGGTAGAACGAAGAGGACCAAGTCTACGGCCATGAAGCCCGACGAAGACGCTGAAGAGGGAAAGGACGATACGGAGGATCCTCAAGACGACGATCAGGTGGATGAGGATGATAAGGAGGAAATGGAGCCAGCCGCAGACGATGTTGTAATGCACGAAGAGCTACCGGAATCTGCCGAGGGGACGGTTCAGCCTGAGCCGTCGCAGGACGATGCCACAACTACGGTACAAGAGGAGCCGCAGCAAGGCGTCTCGGAACCTTCCGATGAAGATGTTCTCCGTGCCGTGAATGAGATATATAATGGTATAGAAGACAAGGACCTTGTCACGGTCGGAGATGTCAAGCGCCCCATAGCGAAGAGATTCGGATGGGAGAAGTGCCCCAAACCCATCGGCAAGCTCATCAAGCAAAGACTTACAGATCTCATAAATGGCACCGGGGATCCTGACGGGGAGGCCAGCCCCAAGAAGAAGAAGAAAGACAAGTCGAAGAAGGAGGAGCCGGTCGAAACCAACGAGGCAGAGGACGATGTATCATTCGAAGGCGACCAGGAAAGCGAGTCCGAGGCCTCCAACGGCACCTCATCCGAATACGAAGAGTCGAAGCCCGCTCGCAAGTCAAAAAAGGACTCCAAATCGAAACGGCGCAAGGCGAAGCTCGAGGACAGCGATGACGGGTACGGAACCGAGTCGTCCATCGATGAACCAAAAAAGAAATCCAAACGCAGCAGTCGGCGCAAGCGCCGGTCGTCATCTGGCAAAATGGCCAAACACTTGCGCGACAATGCCTCAAGGGCGCGCGAGCGCCAGCTCGAGGAGGCGCGTATCCGCAAGGAGGAGCTCGGCCACCTCGCCACGGACGAGGATAAAAAGGCGGTCAAAAATGAGGAGGGACACCAGGTCTCGGAGCAGGATAAGGAGCGCCTTCAGGCCATTTCGGCCCGGTTCGACACCAACCGCGACGAGTTGCTGATCCGGCGCGAGGAAGACCGCGTCGGTCTGATCGGGCTGTTGAGACAGCGTCGCCTCCAGATTATTTCTTCTGATACTGACGCCGAGGTCAAGGTAGAAAGTGACTCAAAGGCCGAGGTGGGAGGCCCCGGGCAGCCTCGCCTGACTTCGACTACCAACCTCGTCAAGGTAGAAGCTTCTGCGGCCAAGCCCGATCCCGTCGCCAAATCAAAGACCATGATCGACTTGGGGTCGGAGTCTTCAAGTGAAGACGACGACGAGAGTGAAAGCGATGACGACGACGACGACAACGACGATCTGGAAATCATCCCGTCCGCACCAGCAGGAAGCCGGGACGATTCAAACTGTCAAAGCGAGCCAAAGAAGAAACACAACTCGACCATCGATGCTATCTTCAGCCCGAGCAACAGTGCCAACGCCATCAGACAGCCAATGAATGCCGTGGCAAACCCCAGGATGGCTCTGCGCAACGCCCTCAAGGCGAAGCAACTCAAGGCTGGCAATCGTTGGTTGGCCAGGTAAGTTTGGAAGGATATCCGGTCGGTCGGGATCTTGCTAGTTGCACCACTCAATCAACCGATTTCTCCTGCTGCCAATCCTACTGTCAATCCTACTGGAAGAGAGCTCGGGTACAAAACAGAGGCTGACCACATTCGTGACTGCAAAGAGGCCGAACACAAGAAGCGCCAACAGATCCTCTTGATAGAAACGGAGATGGCCCGTCGAGGCGAATCACGCACCGTGCCTGCCGAGGTGAACAATGCCCAAGACGACGAGGACGAAGAACTAGACTTCGACGCCGCAAGCAGCAAAGAGGACGATGAGATGGCCGTAGCACGCGAGATGGGCCAACTCGAGGAATCGGGTCTGGATGATGAAGGCGCCGATGGCGTGGATGAAGGCATGGACTCCAATGATGAAAATAACACTGACGAAACTGCCAACGTAAAACCCGAGGTTCCAAACGTGTCAAGTGGCGATGCAGCTAGCTTGGAATCCGTTGACGACAACGCACCCGACAATGTCCCTTTTGCGGCAGATGTCGAAGAACCGACAGCTGAAGCAATCGAGGAAGACAAGATTGAGGAGTCGACGGCGGCAACAACATCAAAAATGGTCGTCACACCGTCCCATCAGGCGGAAAGCAGCCCAAATGACAAAGTTGCCGAGAGTGAAAGCGGCCTTGAGTCTGGCACTGGTCCCAATGAGGTCGAAGCCGCTGCTTCAACTTCTTCTGAACCAGTTGAAGCGGATAACGCAGATGAAATAGCGGCGAAACAGCCGAAGATCAAAAAGAAGAAGAACTCGGCTTGGAAGGCTTTGCTCGAGAAAGAGAAGCTGGCCGCCGCCAAACAGAAGCGCCTAAACAAGAAGGTATGGCCCGATTGGATCCGTCAATCAAATTAATCTGAGCGTGAAATCTAACATCAACTCGTCATTTTTGTCATAACGATAAGGGTGGAACACTTGTTGATGGCGAAGCCGAGGAAGAGGAGGAGGAGGAAGGAATTGTTGGTGAGTCTTCTCTTGTCGTGACTTAATCATGAAACCAAAATTAACCCGTTCCCGCTCGACGACAACAGGGCTTGAGGATTTTGGCTTCGCCGTCCAAAAGAAGGACGACGACGATGACGAATCAGTCCCATATGGCGATGATCTGGGAGAAGACGATGTCGTCGACGACCTGTCCGACGGAGAGGGCGACGAAGAAGCGGGCGAGGTTGCTCGCATGGCCGCCGAGGCCAGAGAAGAGAAGGTAAGATAGAGAGTTGGTGGCCGTAGGTGGTACTTTTCAATCTATGGAACGGGCTCATACGTTCAACGCTTTTACGTGCCCTAGGAACGCCACAAAGAGATTTTGAGACGAATGAGGGAGGGTTACGATGGCCGTCGCGGAGGTATCGCAAGCGGAAGCGCTCGTGGTATGCTCAGGTTCGACCAGCTTGTCGCTGCCGACAACAGAGACGATGCCAAGCGCTTGGGGCTTCTCAATGATGACGAGCTCAACAGCGACGACGACGAAGCGGACGGTGGAAAGACAGATGGGCCGGATATCGAAGATGATGAGGCCGCGATGCTTGACAAGATGCTCAAGGATAGGTTTTTGAACAAGGACGAAAACACTCTTGAAGAAAACTTCAGTGACGAGGAGTCAGAGGATGAAGCTGACCAGGAAGGTAAGCAAGTACAATACTCTCTCTTGATGTGAACACCACTGAATCAACATATCCAACGCCTCGATCAAGCCAAAACAACTGAAGGCAATGATGAGGAAGATGAGCGAGAGCAAGAGCGTCTCGCCAAGAGATTCGCCAAGCGAGCCCGAATGAATCGAATATTGGAGCAATACGAAGGAGATAGTCAGTTTTCGAGATCTCGTCTGATTGACGAAGATGAGAGCACACAGCACGACCTAAAAACTATGAAGGTAAGCTGGAGACGTTGTCAGTTGTAGCAATGACTTCATATGATCCTCAATGTCTACCATATGTTAGACTTCGCTGGGAACCAAGCGCGGAATCAGAAAGGAAAATAGCAACGGTGCGAAGAAAATGAAGATCTACGAAGATTCGAGTGCGGAGCCAGCATCTCTATTTATCGCGAAGGAGAGTAGTTTGTCAGTGGCACTTGCAGCCAGCCGAGTTGGGCGCAAGCGCAAAACCACCTTCACTTCAGGGAAGGCCGAGGTGTTGTCAAGAAAAAACAGCTCATCTTCAACCAGGGTTTCAGTGGCCAGTTCGCACGTATTTGTATCAAGCGAGAGTCAATCTCAATCAGGCTTCAACTCCAGCAACATGTCGTATTTAAAGAAAAAACGGGATTTGACAAGCACTAAATCCGGGGGGAGTTTGTTGTCAAAGGTCATGTCTCGCAGCAAAAGTATCGGATTCAGAGGGAATTGATAAGAAGTCACATTATGGAAATATGACCTTATTTCTTATCCCCTCGGGTCTTGGCAGCTGCATGGTCGCTGGATAACTATTTAATAAATTTATTTGAGCGAATCTTAGAGGGATTAAGTTCTGTCATTACACCCTAGAACAGGACGGGCAAGATTAGGACTTGGGAAGTGGCATTGCCATGCAAAGGTATTTGCCATAGGTTCCTCCTTATTACATCATCACAAGTGTGCCTGCCACTTACTTGCTTGTGCTATGTAGTAAGGAAGCATGATGCAAAAGTCTAACACTTAATTACTGTCCATTTTATCGATTGCATTTTGAATGGAATCAACCTTCAATTGACACCCCCAAAGTTTGTAGCATTGAAGAGCTTGTCGAAAATACTGCAAGGCACCATGTCTGTCTCCGAATCTCAAGCAATGTTTTCCAAATAATTCTTCAGCAAGTCCTTGTTCGTGGATGAAACCAGAGTTAATGGATGCCTGAATTGACTCAGTGTACGCTTGCCTTGCTTTTGTGTCTTCAAATCTGGACGAGAACATCTCTGCCTCAAGAAGCATGCACTTGTTTTTGTAGTTGTAAGGAGAACCACTTGCACTGGCAAGTTCTTGCATCATTGAATGAGCCGACTTGAGCACTTGTGAATGGATGTCCAAGTGGTTGGGAAAACACATTGAGGTTAGCCCAATTAGCACCCGTGGCAACACCAACCCCATGAAAGTGCCACGGCATAGAGCTGTCTCGGAGAACCGCGGGGACTTACCTCCTGTGAGCTCAGAGAGTCGTTTCTTTGACACCCGCAGAAGAGCGGAGGCCGATGTTGCTTGGTAAAACAAGCAGTAAATACCCTGCAGCTTTCTCAAACTGAATGGTTTCGGTTATGAGAGCAGTGTGAAAGACAGACACGCATAATCGAGGACACTTACTCTGCTTTCGAGTTGTTGTTCACCTTGTCAGTTGTTGACTTGGAAACAAAGTAGTTGCAGCGGTCGTAATGTTCTAGCCAAAATGATTGAATCGCTCTGTGAAAGAGTTGAACCATCGCGAAGCCGTCAGGTTCGATTCCTTCTTCAGCAGTATCCGTCAATTGAAATTTGTTCTCTGTTTTTGCCAAAACGCACAAAGTTTGGTAGAATAATCTGTAGGGCGTGGCCATGATTAGTCGACAAAAGCTGTTAGGCTCAAACATTGCCCTGCAGCAGCAGCAACGAAACTTGCCTTGAATACCGTTCGGCTTGGGGATTTTTATACTTTGCGGCCAATTTAATAAGCTTCTCGTTTTCGGCGAGGATTGTCGTCAACGAAGTTCCGGCAAAGAAAGACTTCTGAATGTAATGTTGCCCAGCCATCAACGCCTCCTGAATAGTTTCGATTTTGCGTTTCAGTGCAGAAGAGGAGTTGGGCAGTGTGGAAGAGAGACACGCATAATCGAGGACACTTACGTTGCTAACAAAGCCCATACGCAAGCCTACATCCATCGCTCGTTTCAGCTTAGAAACCACACCCTGCAAGTTTTCAAATAGAGGAGCGATGTAGCCGTAATATGACATGTAGTAGGCGCATAAAAGGCTTGGGTCGTAGTATTTCTCTTCAAATAGCCTGATCCCAATTTCGCCAATCCTCCTGCCATTGGCTAAGGCGTTTAATCTGCTACCGCATAAAAGAGCGCCCACGCTGACCTGGAAGATGCCAAGAGACGAAGAAAAGTAAGTTTGATACACCTCGTCTGTTCGGCGCAAACATTGCCGCGGATGGATACACTAGATCTTCAGAATGGTCGGTCCTTACCAGTGCAAAAGGTGAATACTTGCTGCACCCATCGTCGAGAGATGACTCGAGAAGTCGGCAGGCGAAGTAGACAACGATCCTGGAAGGGAGAGATATACTTGATATCTGGGTGGCAAGGAAAAGGAATTGAGCACGCCTCTTAATGTCTTGATGTGAAATGTCATGCATTGCGAGAAGTTGTTCATCTGTCAGCGCCTTCAATCGATGGTGTGTTGCTGCGAGAATATCCGTAGTGTCCTTTTCATTTATCTGTGGCACTGCTTGCTCTCCGAGTTCTGTCAGCAATTTCGTGCAGCTCTCAAACGCCTCCTGCGACCGCCGAGTACTAAGCCTCAGGATGTTCAGGTGGAAGTGAGCGTCTAGAGTGTCTAGAGCGGATTTGCCGTTCTTGATGATCGACAGCCAACTGGATTCGGCCTCTTCATCTTTTGAGCAAGCGCGAGCACAATGAGCAATTGCCAAATGCAGTTCAATACTGAGGTGGTACTGGCTTTCTCCCCAGTGATCGTCGTCAAGTAGAGACAATGAAATCTTGAAGTATGCCAGGGCTCGGCTGAAGTCTGACATCGTAACAGCCGCTTTGCCTGCTCGGTTGTTCAGGTCGGCGAATTTTCTCCGTTCGGGCTTATCCTCTATTAGATGAAGGCCACTGTTGATTAGCTCGACGATCTCGAAGAGAACGTCCGCATCACTGTCGTCTCCCGAGCCCAACAGCTCGAGGCCTAGACTATAACGAAATTCGTCTCTAGATGTCCTGAAAAGGCTCGCGGCGGCCTCTCGAAACTTGTCGTGGTTAAATCTAAACCCAGAGTCTGACGTTGTCATGATCCCAAGCTTCACAATCTCTTTCAGGTTTGATTCCAAATTCTTGCGTGACTTGGCAATGCGCAGTACTAGCGACTTGGTCAATCCACCAAAGCAGGCCGCAATGAATAGAGTATTCTGAATCTCGTCATCCAGCACTCTCAACTTTGTCTGGAGCAAGTGGAGAACATTCTCAGTCATGTCCAGACACTTCGTTGGTAGGCTAGGGATGAGATGTTGTATTCGGGACGGACTAACGTCAAAAATGCAAATACTTACTCCGATCTTCGCCGTGTTCCACGTCCACGACTTCTTTTCCTCGCTAAAACACAACAAGTTCCTTTCCACGAGAGCTTTCATGAACTGCTCCGCAAAAAGGGGATTCCCTTTTGTTTTGGCATGGACTATATCACAAAGGACCGAGCAGTGGCGTGGAAGCATACACAGCGCATCTGATATGAGAGATTGCAAGTGCTCGAATGCCATTCCAATCAGATTTATCCTCTGGAGTCTGGCGACATTTTGATTCAGATTGTCGACAAAGTTGTCCAGCAGGGACGAGTCTATTTCATTGTCGCGGTAGCAACATACGATGAAGACACAACTGTTGCCCAGCACGTCGGCCATTATCTCAAGCGATCTTTCATCAGCCCACTGTATGATAGTAACGAGTCAGATGGCTCGATAGATGGTTTCCAGTCTAGTCGTAGTCGGAGAATCGAGTGCAAAGCGCACTTACCTGTATGTCATCAAAGAAGAAGAGAAGTGGCCTCTCCTTCGTCGCAACCGCCTCTAAAAATATCTTTAGAGTGAACGACAGACTGCCGCTACTGTTGGGCGCGCCCTCCTGTTTCACTCCCGTGCAAGAGTCAGAATTCGCAAATAGAGATGATAGGGCCGGAAGAGTTTGTTGCAGAACCGCCAAGAAGTTCTTCCCAAACTTAGAGGCTACCTTTTCCTCGATAGACCTGAGCTCCTCAGCGGAGCAATTTTCCTTCAGCAAGATAATGAGGTCATCATATGCTCCTATTACCAACGATAGCGGGTTGTTGTCGTTCTGTGTAAACTTCTTGGCAACGACGAACCCCCCCGCGATGGACACGTAAGGGAGGACTGTGCCGACCAGTCTAGATTTACCTAATGAGTGTGACATCATTTTACGAAAAGAGAAGAAAGCAGGTAGAAGAAAGCATCAGAGGTAGTTGGCATGGTGGGTCTTCGCAAGAAAATATAGACTTACCCGAGCCGGAGTATCCTCCGATCAGTAGAGCCTCTGAAGTCCCTCTCGAGCTTATACGGCAGAAGGTATCGGTGATGAGGCTAGAGGATATGATAGTGAGACAAAGATGTAACAGATTTGCTTAACATATATGATCAGACCCCACCCACCTTGTTTCCCGATCTCTGCCATATAATTTACCCTTGGAGTGAAGATGCGGAGCCGATTTCAGGGGCAATGGTTCGCCGCAGCAATAGCGGCCATAGAGGAACGAGCGGGGCTCGAGAAGCATCTGGTGAAGATCGGTCGACGCCTCGTCCAAGGTCATGCTCCCTCTGAGTAGATCAGAGATGAGAAGGTGGACGGAATGCGAAAATCCCAATTCCAACATGGACGTGCTCGACTCGGCACCAGTCGGCGATGGCGTTTCCTCTAGCTCTCTCATAGGCGGATTGTCGCCATCGCTCTTGTTCAAAAGTGGCGTTTCTTTTTTGTCGCATCCCTGCGTGTACATCGTCTCTAAAAGTTTTCCTAAGAGACGAGATAGTTCCATTTCTTCAGATGCACTCCCAACAAGGGCATTCCTTTCGCAATTAGGCTGGAAGTTGCGGGTTTCGACATTCGATAGTTAGTGATTTGCCTGGCAGTTCGAAGTCCACACCCGCACCTACCAGAGGGGGCGGGCTGATTTCCACCTCCAAATATTCCCCAACGATAGTTGACTCCTGGCCAAAGAACTCTGGCAGCCAAAGAAAGAGAAAGCTAAGAGAAGAGATGTGACGAATATTGAGAATCAGGGTTCAGCGCACTCACCAGACGAGCTAAAGTATGGGGTGATCATTTTAAGGCTCTATGAAGTCCAACGACAGAACCGAATCCTAGTTAGCACGGTGTCATGTTTGAACACAATACAGCACGTTGCACTTACCGAGGGCGGGTTGATACAGCTCACCCCCTCAATCTTGCCTACGTCGTCTTCGTCCGAGAAGTCCCCTTGAATCAGTACCGTAAAGTTATCGATATTACAGCTTGAATGCAATTCCTTCGACGTTGCCATGTGTGCAGATCTTCGCGCTGCCTTGAGTATTTCCACAATCCCGTAAGCAACAGAGGTCTTTCGAAACACCAGTTCGTCGTTGGCCTCGCCTTGCATACGATCATCGTCACTCTCAAGCTGAACCCACTGAGACAGAGATATGCGCACCTCGTCCATTGTTTTGCGTTGAGGTAATTGCAAACCCTTGCGCATGAGCTTCATCTTCTTCTTGGCCGACGGAGACGGAGGCGCGTAGGTTTCGTCAACGGGCCCACTTATTCTAGTGTCAGACGCGACTGTCCCGAATACCTGTCCTGGGATAGACGAGCTCATTTCAATCTGCTGGTTCGTCCATAAGCTCATGGAAGAATCCGCAGAAGACGAGTAACCGAATTGACTGGCCGTGTTTGGGAGTTTAGTGCCGAATCCTCTATCCTCGCCGCCGACTTGCAAGGAAACTCCCTGGAGCCGAGACACCCCTCCCGTAGGCATCATCATTTGAGGAGTAGTCCCGATCCCGCTCGCCGCCATGTGTTGCAGTTGTCCCGATTGCATCGCGTGTTGAAGACCATTATCGAATTGAGTGGGCATTAGCAATTGTTGTTGCTGTTGTTCGTACATTTGGAGTTGTTGGTGGTACTGCATTTGGGACAGGGTTTCGTCATTTGGAGAAGCAAACATGCTCTTTGTTTGGCGTGCCGTTGTTGTTGTTGGGGCGGCCGAGTAGAGTGCTTCACGTGTCAAATCAGCGCGTGTTTGGACGCTCCCCGCCCCGCCCCCCATTGAGTATGTAGATTGTGATGCGCTATCATTTGCCTGATGTCCGTAGTTTTGAAGATTTCCTCCTGGCGATGGCGCCGTCGCAAACCGGGCGAGGTTGACCGGGTCTGTTGGAGGCTCAACGTGATTGTCCTGCTCGTGCTGCTGCGACCGC
>Ga0115006_10002528_pt1 | contig 12060 bp, 5 predicted proteins | sample ArcOceMetagenome_3_FD_88943 | JGI IMG/M metagenome (GOLD analysis project Ga0115006, IMG submission 88943) | Marine eukaryotic phytoplankton communities from Arctic Ocean - Arctic Ocean- Svalbard ARC20M Metagenome | ecosystem: Environmental > Aquatic > Marine > Oceanic | place: Arctic Ocean...
GTCCAAAGGAACCCGCGTCGCGAGACGGCGGTTGAACTCGTCGACCAGCGCCACGCCAGCCAGCGTTGAGGCACGCCGCTCGACGCTGGGCCGGCGCGGGGGTGTAGTGGTCAGATTAGCCTCCATTTTTGTTGTGCATGCATCCGCCCGAAACGTGTTAAATCTGCATAAAGGAAAAACGTGCGCAATGCATTGTTTGTCTCGAGACCGGAGAGACCGACGGCCTAAGCAGGCCTAAGCAGGCCTAACGCAAGCATGCTCGCCCTCCTGACGCTCCCCTCGGCCTTCTCCTCTCCCACGGAGAAGGAGTTCGTGATGGTCAAGCTGCCCAACGCCAAGTGCGCCGACGGCACGCCCGCCGTCTACTACATTGCCGCCAACGCCTCGTCGACGTCGTGGGTGGTCTGGCTGCAGGGCGGAGGGCTGTGCCAGAGCCTCGACGACTGCAAGAGTCGCGAGCAGGGCGCGCTCGGGTCGTCCAGGGACTACGCGTCTTCGATTGACGCGCCGCGTGGCATGCTCAGCAGCGACCCCGTCGAGAACCCCGACCTGGCGGCGTGGAACAAGATCTACATCCCCTACTGCTCGGGCGACCTCTGGCAGGGCACGGCAAAGGAGGCGATGAACCCGTTCCCGAATCCCGACGACTGGACCGCGTACTTCCACGGCCACTACATCCTCGAGGACGTCGCCGTGCAGCTCCAGGCGCGCCAGAGCAACGGCGGCGTGACGGAGGCCGTGCTGACGGGCTGCTCGGCGGGCGGCATCGGTACCATTGTGAACTGCGACTGGTTCTCGTCGATCTTCGACGAGAGCGTCAAAACCGCCTGCCGCCCCGAGGCCGGCTGGTTCGGCGTGCCGCACGCCACCTACCCCAACTTCATCTCGGCCGGCGGCCCCGACTCGGACCCCGACCCGCGCAAGCTCGCCATCTGGAACTGGACGGCCAACATCGAGCCGTACATGCTCAAGAGCGACGTGGGCAAGCGGTGCGCGGCCGACATCGCGACGGGCAAGCTGCACGTCGAGCACTGCGAGGGGCAGAAGCTGGGCGAGGCCTTCTGCTGCGCGTCGCCGCCGCTCGCGTATGCGTACAGCAAGACGCCGATGTTCATCTCCGAGAACATGGCCGACGCGTACCAGGTCTTCTCCAACGGCGGGTGCCCGGGCCAGTCCAAGACCTGCGCGCTCTCGGTGCTCAACCGCAAGGCCACCTCCTTCTGGGACTACATTCGTGACGGCATCTCGTCCAGCCTAACGACCCACGTGATCAACGGCACCAAGCGCCACCAGGACGGCCTCTTCGCGCCGGCGTGCCTCGTGCACTGCATGTCGGCGTGGCAGGGCCCGGTGCAGCTCGGCGGCAAGACGGACGCACAAGCCTTTGGCGACTGGTACTTTGGCCGCGGCGCACCCGACAGCCACATGCTCTTCGACAACAGCTCGAGCCCGTACGAGCTGTGCCAGTGCCAGAACGAGGCTCACGTCGCGCCGGACGACTACCTGAGCTGCGAGACCGACGGCTTCTGGAGCCCGAAGTGATCGTTGCGCCCTGTGTAGAGGCAACGGTTTTCTCAGTTGTACAAAGTTTATTTCGTATTCACACCACAAACACCACAAACGACGCCTTCATTTTTACCTTACCCTCTCTTCTCTCTCTTGCAGCCACGCGAGTCACGACACGGGGTAACATCAAAGGTTGAAGTGGGTGAACGCCTTCATCCCGAACTGCGGCACCAGCGGGTTGAAGTGGCGGCCGTCGGCAGTGGCCCAGCACTGCCCGTCCGTGATCTTGAAGGCGTCAATGACGCCAAAGCGGGTCGCTTCGCTGATGTGGCCGTTCGGCGCGAAGTTACGCAGCACGTTCATCTCTCGCCTGTACCAGTTGAGCGCGCCCTGGCGGTTGAACGACGCCTCACCGCAGCGATCGCCCACGCACGAAAAGTTGCCGAGGTTGTAGTTTGCGGCCTCCTCGGGCCAGCCCGCCTCCAGGAGCAGCTCGTCGCACATTGAGTGGATCGTGAAGTACATCAGCTTCGCCTTCGGGAACTTGGTGAGCAGGCCGCCAAAGCCCTGCTGGACGCGGCTCTCAAGCGTGAGCCAGCTCTCCTTCTCGTCCTCCTCCCACTCCTTGGTGGGGTGCAGGTGGAGGTGATGCAGCGCCGACGAGCCGACCACGATCATCCTCGCGCGGCTCGTCACGTCCAGGTTGTATGGCGCTTGGTCGAGCTGGGCGAGAATCATCGGCGCATGCTGAACCGGCACCAGGATGCCACTGCCCACGTAGATGGCGGTGACCTTCTGGTCACCGATGTTGCCATGCGCGTGCCACACGAAGCACTGCGTCGGGTCGGGCGGTGCGGGGCGGTCGCCGCCCGTCGTGTTCGGCGCCATCGCGGTCAGCGAGAAGTCGGTCAGCTCGGTGACCTCCGACGACAGCAGCTCGGCAAAGAACTTGAACTGGAAGCGGACCGTGCTGTCGCCGAAGAACATCACCACCGGGTCATCGGTCGTGACGGTCGTCTTGTTGCCGTCAGCCATGGACGCGATCGCGTCCAGCACGACAGCCTTCGCGTCCTCAACGGTCTGGTTCGTCTCGCCGGGCAGGTGCACCTCCATCTGGCGCTTGGCCGCCGAGCGCCAGCCGTCAAGGGCGGCATTGCCAGCTGCCGGGCACGCCTCGGCAAAGTTCTGGTAGGGCGTCCACGACGCCGGCAGCGTCGTCACTACGCAGGTGCCATCGATGACCGACTGGTCCCAGTCGGGCGGGGGCTCCCAGGGCACGCCGGCGTTCGCGTTGAATTCCTTGCCCGCCTTGACCAGAGGCTGCAGCACGGCACCCGCCGTGAGCTGCGTCGGCACGAGCAGGGCCGCGATGAGCAGCGGCATCATCGATGCCGCCTTGGGGGACGGACGCTCCTCCTTGGGCACCTTAAGGCTGAAGAGGAAGCCGATGAGCGGCGCACAGGCCATCAGCGCGAGGCCACACGGCCACATGGCCCACGTCGGGAGGTCGCCAGCCGCGGTGACGCCCGCGATCGCAGCGCCAAAGCACAGCATGACCATGATGGTGACGCGGTACACATTCTTGAGCGCAAAGAAGAGGTCCTTGATCACATTGGTGAGGTAGAAGAGGCGGTAGGCGCACAGCGCATAGATCGGAATGCAGAGCGCAATATTGAGCCGCTTGTTGGGCACGATCATCAGGATGGCCTGCGCCTCCTGCGAGAGGAAGAGGTGGAACTGCAGCAGGTAGAACTCGAGCGAGTGGATGCCAATGAAGACGAGCGGCACCGAGACCGTCTCGCGCATCTTCTTGGTGCAGCCGCGCACGAGGACGTACCCCCAGAGCATCTGGCACGAGATGTACGGGTGCACGTTGTCGTAGGCGATGTCATCGTCGCGCCGGTTGGCGTACACGACAAACCAGAGGCCCGCGAGCACTGCGGCGATGGAGCCGAGCGTCGCGTAGCAGACCATGGGCGACTTGTTGGCCCACTTCTCGAAGTACGGCACCATGATAGCGGCAAAGAGGCCGAAGCACGACGAGTAGTGGTCGAGGAAGGTACGGAAGTGCAGCTCACGGTCAAAGTCGGAGCCGAGCGTGAACGAGAAGATGGGGCCGACCGTGTACTCCCAGACGTTGGGGATGTCCCACATGATCACTGAGAAGACAGTGAGGCCGACGAGCGCGGCGATCGGCCACCACTCGACGTTATACTTGCGGTAGAAAACCATGCACGCGAGCGCCATCGAACCGAAGATCAGCAGGAAGTGCACGGTGTGCAGGGCGCACACGTAGTAGGCGATCCACGGCGTCCTGGTGGCGAGCACCAGCAGGAAGACGATAAAGTTGAGGCGCCACAGCATCTGGAAGCAGCGCTCGCCGGTGAACTCCTTCTTGAGCGAGAAGTAGATGCCGTTACCGTAGCCGGTTTGCCAGACGTACGCAGTGACGAGCAGGCGGATGAACGGGTAGACCTCCTGCATGTGGCAGTAGTGGTACATCAGGAAGGCGACCTGCATCCAGCCGCGCCACTCGTTGGAGATGTCGCGTGACAGCACCGAGGCCGCGCCCTTGGCGGGCTTGACGGGCCGCTGCCAGAGGATCGAGACGAAAGCCAGCAGCACCATCAGCTCCCAGAAGTCGCCCGGTGAGTGAGTGCGCGCACGGCTCGGGAAGACCCACTCCGCCATCGTCACGTAGATGAGCCAGAACGAGAGCTCCGCGCATGGCACGCAGATCTTGAGCATCGAGCTGAACGCGAGCTGCTTCGCCTCCTCCGTCGTGGTGATGAAGGTCGAGCCGGCGACCGCCACGTCGGTCTTCTTCGCCTCATCCTCCTCCTTCTTCGCGGTCATCCAGCCCGCCGCCTTGGCGATGGCGGCGAAGGCCAGCAGGAACAGGTTGACAATCGTCGCGGCGAGGATGGCGCACTGCCCGGCGTCAGGCGTGAGAACCTGGCGGGCGCGGTCCTCGTCCCACTCCCACGCATCGACGGTGAAGAGCTCGCTGTCCCCACTGGCGCCCTCCGCCGCCTCTGCCGCGGCCGCCGCCTCCTCCTCCAGCTTCTTGTACGCCTCCATGGCGTCCTGGGTCGCGTCGGCGGCGATCATGGCGATCTTTCCGTGCTCGAAGCCCTTGTGCACGAAGCCGTTGTGCGGCACGCGGCTGAGGTCCTTGAACGGAGGCAGCGCGCCCATGCCGGGCATCCACTCGTGAGCGAGCATGAAGTCTGCCTTCTCCGTCAGCTTCAGCGACTGCTTGGTGAACGAGCTGCCCTTGGAGAAGGCGGACTCGCGCACGGACTTGTAGTGGGTGCCCTTGGTGCGCCAGTGCACGGCGAGGGCGTGGTAGTCGGGCTGCAGCGAAGGGTACAGCGTGACCAGCCCCTGCGAGCGGCAGTACGCGGCAAACGCGGGCGACCACAGGTCCTTGGCCAGCTCGGGGTCCTTCTGGTCCCACCCCGCCTGCAGCGAGTACCCGCTGTTCATCGACGAGAAGAGCGAGACCGTGCCGGCCGACGCAGAGCGCTCACGCACGTACCTTTGGAACTTCAGCCAGTGCGAGGCGTCCGGCGAGAAGGCCCACGTGCTCACCGTCGACGAAAGGATCGGCGCATGGCCGGGCAGGCGGTCGAGCGGCTTGCCCGACGGCGCCCAGGCGAGGCGCTGCAGAGAGACGCCCGCCAGGTTGCTCCCCTTGCCCTGGTACATCTTGAGCGCCGGCTTGAGCCAGTGGTACCATTGGCGCGAGAGCTCGAGGTCGTCCTCGAGGATGATCGCGTGCTCGTCGTCGCTCTTGGGGGTCCACGCGTTGAGCCACATGTCGCGCAGCCCCAGGTGGTGCGGCGCCGCCGAGATGGTCGACGCACCGTGCGCCCAGCCGACGCGCGCACGCTCGGCGATCTCGTGAACCTCATTCGCCTTCTCCTTGTTGGTGTTCTCATTAGCGCCGTCGATGTGAATGTGGAGATCAACAGTGTCGCCCAAGTACTCCGCCGACCTGAGCGAGTCGAGCAGCCGCACGAGGCTGTCCGGGCGTTGGTAGGCGAGCACGTGCACCTGGAGCGGCTGCTTCTGGCTCACGCCCGTTGCATTCGAGAGGGTGTCGACGGCACCCAGTGTCTGGGAGATCAGCGAGTGCGCGGACTCGGACGGCACAATGGCCCCGGGAATCACCCAGAGCGCCACGAGACCCAGCATCTGCTTCTCGCGGCTCTCGGGGTCCCTTGCCTTCTTTGGCATGTACCACCTTTTAGCTAAGTGACCTGCGTTGTTTTTACCCCTTTGCACCAGGTCTGCGTTAGCCTGACCGGCGGCTTAGGCAAAGCTAAGATCTAAAGTTATCTAAAGCGAGACATTCGCCTAGACAACACTTAGGCCTGCTGGATACGCCCAGTCACAACCTCCTCCTCCACGGTGCCGGGCGCGAAGAGCTTGTACACCTCGACCTGCCGCTGCTGAGGGAATCGACGCACCCTGCCGATGGCCTGCCGCTCGTACGACGCCATCTCGTTGGTCGAGAGCTGCCGCGCATTGCGGGCGGTGGGTGTGCAGTACGGATGCAGGATCACCACGTGGCGTGCCATCTGCAGGTTGATGCCCGAGGCGTGGCGCTGCGACGACATGAGCAGGACGCGCGGCTGGCCCGGCTGGCCAAAGGCCTGCAGACTGCGCATCGACTCCGAGAGCGAGCTGCCGAGCGTCAGATACGCCACGCCCGCGGCCTGGAGCGTCGTCGCGAGGTACTGGATGTGCGCGGCCCACTGCGCAAAGACCAAGACCCTCTCATCGTCGCCGGAGTCGAGGATGGCCCGAAGCATGCCGACCAGCACGCGCACGCGCGACGACGCACCGGGCAGCTCGCGCTCCGACGGCGGCTGCCGCGCCTGCAGCAGCGCGGACACCTCCCACCGGCCGTTGCCGCCCGCCGCCGGCGCAGGTGGCGCAGATGACGCGGCCTCGCCGCTGGCAGCGGACGAGGGCCCGGCGCCGCCGCCACTGATGCCGCCAGAGAGCTGCCTCACGACGCCCTGAACGACGATGCCCGCCACCGCCACCGCGCCTCCCGACAGCTGGCGGACGACATCCGCGGCGGCGGCGGCGATCGGCTGGCCCGTTGGCACGCCCAGCACCACAGGCACCTTGACCGGAGCCTTGGTGAATGTCACCACCTCGGCGCGCGACACGGCCTTGCGGCAGAGCGGGCAGCGGAAGCCCGCGGCGCGCTCGCCGGCGTGCGTGCGCATGCAGTCGCGGCAGGTGGCGTGCAGGCACGGCAGCACCGCCGCGACCTCGTAGGTCTGGAGGCAGACGGGGCACTCGGCCTCCTTGCTCGCCACCAGCTCTCGCATCGCCTTCGAGAAGCGCAGCGCGCGCGCGCAGTCCGACACCGTCCGGCGCAGCTCGCCGAGCTGCGCGGCGAGCGCCGGCTCGATGCCCGCCATGTCCGACGCGTTGTCGACAATATCGGCGAGCCACTCGGGCGGAGTCTCGCCGCTCGCCGCCGCCGCCTCCTCCGCCGCCTCACGCTGCGTGGCGAACAGGTCACCGAAGGCGCCGCCCCCGCCACGCGGCCTGGGCGCGGCGCCGATGACGCCGCCGGCCGCGACGAAGGCGGACTGCTGCTTCGCCGCCTCCGCCTCGGCGACGGTGAGGCGCGCCGACGCCTCGCTGAGCCGCGCGGTGACGTCGGCCTCCATCGCGCCGCTCCAGCTCGTCAGCTGCAGCGCCTCGCCCGACGCGAGGCTTCCCGCCGCGCGCGCGCCCGACTCGTAGCCGCGGCGGAAGCCGCCCCCCCTGCCGTCTCGGCCGCGCAGGTCCCGGTGCAGCACCGCCGCACGCTCGGGCGCGGCCGCAAAGGCGGCGGAGCGGCCGAAGGCGCAGAGGAGCAGCGCGTCCATCAGGTGGCCAGAGAGCAGCGCGAGCTGCGACGCGCCCGCCTCGTCCGCAGAGAGCGCCACCGGCACGTCCTGCGAGCGGAGCGGCGGCGCGGGCAGGCAGCGGCTCGGCGGGTCGCGCAGCGCGCGGCGGTGGACGAGCGCGACCGTCGCCATCGCGCGCGCGTCCTCGCCCTCGGGCGGCTCGTCGAAGAGCAGCAGCGACGCGATCGCCCCGACGTGCGCGGCCGCCGTGCCGCACAGCGCCCACACGGTGCGCGGCGCCGCGCTGCGCATCGCGCGGTGGAAGGCCAGCTCCCACCCGGCCGCCGCCAGCGCGTCCTGCGGCTCGTCCACGACGACGCGGCGCACCCCACCGCCGCGCCTAAGCAGCTGCTGCAGCCGCGTGTCGCCGTTGCCGCGGTGACCGAGGTCCACGCGGGCGCTGCGGAGGACGTCGTCAAACTCGAAGACCTCGGTCGCGGCGGCGGCGGCGGCGCCCGCGTGCGCGTCGAGCTCGGCACGCCACTGTCGCGCGAGGTGCGGCGGCGCGAGCACGAGCGTTCGCTCGCCGTCGCTGTGCGAGCGCCGCAGCAGCTCGCACACGCAGCGCGTCTTGCCGGCGCCAGGCGGGTGCGCGATCAGGCCGCCGCGCGGCAGCCGCACGCGCTGCCGCTTGGCGAGCAGCGTCAGGTGGCCGCCGCCCCACCGGCGCACCTCGGCCTCCATCTGCTCCATCCACGCCACCGTGCGCACCTGGTGCGGAAAGAGGCCACCGGCCGCTGGCGCGCCCTGTGCGGCCGCGCGGTCGTCGACCTCGTCGGTGCGCTCGCTCATCACGCCAGCACCGAGCGCCGCCGCCCTCGCTTCGCGCAGCCACACCGCCGCCTCGGCGGGGTCGTCAAACTCAAAGCTCACCCTGCTGCCGTCGGCCAGCTGCAGCTGCAGGCACCGCTGCCGGCTGCCGCCATCGCCGACGGTCGCGCCCTCGAGCTGCACCGTGCCCCGCGCCGGATGCGCTCCCGCGTCTGCCTCCGCCGCCCAGTAGTAGATCGTCTGCTGGTACAGCTCGCACCACCGCTTGTTCGTGCCGAAGCCCCACACCTTCGACTTGTGCGCCCAGCCGCGCAGCCGAGAGTCGGCGCCGCTGCCAGTGACGCGGCTGTCGGAGGCGTCGGAGGGCACCGCACGCGAGGACGAGATCCACTCGCCGAGCGGCGGCAGGCGACTCACGTGCTCGATGAAAGTGTCGAGCCGCTTCTTGCGTCGCAGCACCGCGCTGTCCATGCTCATGCTCATCTTCACCGATGTGACCGCCGCCTTGTCGGCGACGACGATGGCACGAACGCCGCCGTCTGCCTCCGAGCGCGGCAGCAGGAAGATGCGATACAGCCCGGCGGCAAGATCGCCCAGATCGAAGCTGGCCATCGCCTTCCACGTCAGCGTCGCGAGCACATCGGTCCACCATCGCGGCGAGATTATGTAGGGCTGCGGGAAGCCGAGGAGCCGATGCACGTCGCGTGTCGGGACACGGATCTGCTGCTGGTCGAGCGACCACTGCCAGGAGAACTGAGCGGCCACTTCGCGCGAGATGGGCCGCACCGCGAAGGAGTATTCATCGCCTGTCGAGCCAGATGGAAGCGTCGGCGGCTCCGGGCTGCCTCGGCAGTGCTGTTGCCAGTGCTGGCCCCATGGGCCGCCCTCGCTCCGCGGCAGGATGGCGCAGCACTCTGCGGGCTCGTCGAGGCGCAGCAGCTCCGAAGTCGAGAGCTGACAGTCGGCGACCACGAGTGAGGAGACGGAGGTTACGGATTCTTGCCAGAAGGCCATTGCGTGTGCGTGGGACGTTCTGTGTCCGTCGTTGGTGAGCGTGAAAGCGAACTGAATGCAATCCTGAGTATGCGCGGGGAGGAGTGACAATACTATGAAGAACCGCACTTGAGGGGCTAGCTTCTACAGCCCGCCCAACAGTGAGAATAGGCCCGGTGGCGCGGCGTGCGGCTGCAGGCGCCAGTACGGAGCCGCGTGCGGAGCGCCCTCGCCCGGCAGCATCGCGTGCTGGCGCTTGGAGGTGCGGTGGTGCTTGCGCCACTGCCCCTCGAGCTGCGGGCGCATCTGCTGCATCCACTCGGCCTCGGAGAGCACAGCGATGATCTCCTGCCCGTCCTGGATGCCCTCCTTGAGCGTGCCGAAGGTCCGCTCGCCGTTGACATGGATCGCGACGCACGCGGCGTGCGCGAGGCAGCGCCGGTACGCGGCGACGCAGGCCTCGTCGTCGCACTTGACCTGGCACGCCTCGGCGTTGGCGCCCTCGTGGCACGCAAAGTCGTGGTCCCTGACGTCCTCGATCGCGAGCATCACGGGGCGGTGCGCGCGTGGCAGCTCCTCGGCATGCTCCGCGGCTGCGGCCGGCGAGGCGATGGCAGCGGAGGCGTTGCCGCCGGCGCTGCTGCTTCTGTTGCCGGCGCCGCCGGCGCGTCGCTTGCGGAGCCCCACAGCGGCAAAGGCCTCGGCCCACATGGCGACCGTCGCATTCGGAAGCTCGGCCGCTGCAGCCGCCGCGCGCAAGGCGAGGGGTGCCGTGGTGGTGGCCACTGGCGGTGGCGGTGCCGAGGCGACGGCGGGCCTGGACGACCGGCGAGGCGGGCGCGCGGCGGCGGCGGCGGCGGCGGCGGCGGCGGCGGCGGCGGCGGCGGCGGCGGGCGGGTGTGCCCTCTCGAGGCGCGTGCGCTGCACCGTGAGCTGCGCGGTGGCGCCGTGGTGGCGGCCGGCGCGCTGCGCCACTCGCCTTGCACTGCCATGGAGCGAGAGCCACTCGGTCTCGTTCCGCACGAGCAGCTCGCCGCCCTGCGCCGCCAGCACGTCGGCGTTGGCGGGGCCGTCCAGAAACTCCGCGACTGAGAGGCGGCTCGGCGCGGCGGTGGCGGTGGCAGTGGCGGTGGCGGTGGCGGTGGCGTTGGCGGCGGGAGTCGCGTCGAGCTTGAGCGTCGCCCAGCTCCACTCCGAGTTCATCGAGAGCAGGCCACACCGTGGCAGCGCGACGCACTGCCTCCACGCCTCGACGCAAGTCTCGCTGCCGCAGCGCACCTGGCACGCGCGCGGGTCGACGCCGTCCGACTCGGCGCACCGAAAGTCGCGCCCCGCCACCGGCGCCAGCGCCAGGCCCACCGCGCGCACCTTGGCCCGCGCCGCCTGCTGCTGCTGCTGGCGCGGCGGCGGCGGCAGATGCTGCAGATGCTGCGGCTGCTGCGGCTGCTGCTTTGCAGGCGGCGTCGACGGCGGCGCGAGGCCGTGACCGCTGCCGTGAGCCCGCTCATGCTTGTGAAGCGGCTCGTCCGGGCTCTCGGTGTCGTGGGTGGGCCCACCCTCGGCCTCCGCGCTCTTGCCCAGCCATGCGCGCCACTCGCGGCGCGAGAGGCACTTGCGCGCGTGCGTCAGCGGCCACCAAGGCCCCAGCTGCGGTATCCCCGTCTTGAGCGTGCCGTACGAGCCCTCGGCGTTGAGGAAGACGGCGTGGCAGTGCGCGTGCAGCTGGCACTGCAAGAAGGGCTCGATGCACGGCGTGCCGCACCGGATCTGGCACGCCGCGCGCGAGTCGCCCTCCGAGTCGTCGCCGCAGCCAAAGTCCATGCCCGAGAAGCGCTGCCGCGTGGCCCAGACGGGCTTGGCGGCGGAGAGCTCGTCGTGGCGTCGCACCGAGGGCAGCGTGTTGTACAGCAGCAGCATGCCAAACACAAAGACGAGCAGCGTCGGCCCCGCGCACGTGCTGCCGCCGAGCGGGTCGCGCCCGCCCAGGCAGTCGGCGATCTCGCTGAGCAGGCCGTCGTCGCCGTCGTCGAATGGCGACCGCGGTCGCGGCGCCGGTCGCAAAAGCAGGCCGTGCCTTCGAAGCAGAGCCTGTGCGCGTCTCGCCTCCTTCTCGGCGGGTGGCAGTGCAGCGATGCGGTCCTGGACGTCCTTGGGGTGCCTCGTCTCGACGAGGTGCTGCAGGGTCGTGTTGATCGGTGGCACGGCAAACGGGATCTCGCAGCGACCGAGCGGGCAGACGGCGCTGCCGCCCGTCCATCCCTGCTGATATGGGTGCTTGGCGTTGGCCTCTAGATAGTCGAGGAAGCACGGCCGGCAAACCACGTGCTGGCACTGAAGCACCAGCGGCCTCACCAGCACGTCGAGGCAAATCGAGCAGGTGACGCCCTCCTCGCGCTGCTCGGTCGCCATGCTTGCTTGCTGGCTTTTAGCCCGATAATAGCCAGCCGATGCCGCCTATCACCGCTGCTAGGTCGACAGCGATGGCCACGAAGCTGATCAACGACGACAGTGGTCCATGTTTCAGCAGCGGAGAATTAGCGGAGACCGATTTTCGCATGCACGCATTATCGTTAAACTGGGTCCTGGGGTTCGTCCGTCGGGAATTACCAGGCCTCAATTACCAGCAGCAACGTAAACACCAGGAGCCCGCGGCCGCCCAAACGTAACTGGGCCCCGCGTAATCGCTGGCAAACGCGTTGCCTCAATAGCCTACGACGCTACCTACGACCGACCATCATGTTTATGGCAGACGTTACACCGCCCAAGCCCGATAAAATCGCTCACGTCCAAGATTGAAGTACCTGCATGCACACGCTTGCATGAACACAACATGAACTCGGCGAAGCCGAAGCTTGCAAAAATAGAAATA
>Ga0115006_10002529_pt1 | contig 12060 bp, 3 predicted proteins | sample ArcOceMetagenome_3_FD_88943 | JGI IMG/M metagenome (GOLD analysis project Ga0115006, IMG submission 88943) | Marine eukaryotic phytoplankton communities from Arctic Ocean - Arctic Ocean- Svalbard ARC20M Metagenome | ecosystem: Environmental > Aquatic > Marine > Oceanic | place: Arctic Ocean...
ATCATCAAACTGTCACGATCCCGCTGCTCTTGATGAGAGAGCTTCACGCTGCGCTGGTCGCGGCAACTACGTCAACAGCATGGTCACGCTCGCTCCATACGAGAGGGCGGTGCCGAAATGGGCTTCCAGTAGACGTCGGTGCTGCGTGCTCCCTCTTTCTTCTACGTTTCTCTCTCCGGTCCTGTATCATTCGTTTAGCTCCGCGTTGCCGCCAAGTTGTTCTTATGTCTCATATTCTAAACTCGGCACAGGGTTTGAGATACCTAGATAATACAGAAAAATGGGAGAAAGGGTAGGTGCGGTGCTGTGACACGGACGCGGACTGCCTGTCCACAGGGCCACCTTCTGCGGCTCTCGCGATCGGACGCCTCGGCTAACCTCACGATGCCGGCCGCCAGCCTACTCTTCGCCGGCTCAGACGCCTTGACGCCCGAGCAGCTGTCGGCGCTCGGTAGCAACGGCCTGCTCGAGCTCTGCTCGTTCGATCCCAAGTTCCACCCGTGCGCCGCACGCCCGGCTCGCCTAATGACCTCGCCCACACCAGGCACGAGACGTCCTACTCACCCCCACTCTCACCGTGCGCGCAGGTTCGAGAACTCGCTCTTCGGTCCATCGGCCGACAACTTCGTGCGCGGCCTGCAGACGGCCGAGGCGAACGCCAAGCTGGACCGCACGCTTGGCGCCTTCCTGCGCCTGCTCTCGCCGCACTTCCTGCAGAGCGCGGCGCACAAGGCGCTCGAGTTCCTGATCCGGCGCTTCGAGATCCACAAGTACAACGTGACCGCCGTGCTCGGCTGCATCCTGCCGTACCACAGCACCCGCTGGTTTGTGCGGATGGTGCAGCTGCTCCGTCTCGACGAGACGTGCTGGCGGTGGCTGCAGGGCAAGCAGGGCGTCTCGCCGCCGACGCGCGCGGTGATCGTCTCGCGCTGCCGGAAGGACGCGCGCGTGCTGAAGCAGCTCTGCCAGCTCGGCTTCGAGGAGGCCGACGAGCCGTGCTGCCGCGGCCGCGTGACGTTTGCGACGGTCGTGCTGCTCGAGCTGCTCTCGGGCGCCAGCGACGTCTCGGAGGCCGACCTCTTCGCGCTGATGCCGCACGTGCTGTCGCTGCTCGCGCCGGGCGCGCCGGCGGAGGCGCAGGCGGCGGGGCAGATGCTCGTCGCGCAGCTCTCGGCGCGCACGACCCTCTCGACGGCGAGCGCCGCGGCGCTGGCCGACCGGCTCTGCGCGTGCCTCGCGGCGCTGGGCATCGGCGCCGCCACCGCCAAGACGTGCATGCAGTGCCTGGTGCTGCTGCTGCGCAAGCAGCGCGTGAGCGAGGAGCTCGAGTGGCCGGCGGTGCACGGCGCCACTGGCGGCAGCACTGGCGGGAAGGGCGACGGTGCGGGTGGCGGCGGTGGCGGGGGCGACGACGCGCCGTGGCTGACGGCGCTGATCGAGCTGGGCGACGTCTACGACGTGACGCTGCTGCTGCGGCCGATCTTCCGGATGCTCGCGCTCGCGCACGGCGACGACGCGCGCGCCGTGCTGCCGCGCATCCGCAGCCTGCCGCTCGACGCGACGACGGTCGCGGCGCTCCTCTTTCACCTCGAGGCGTCGGGCGAGGCCGCCGCCTCCTCGTGGCTCCGCCAGGCCATCGCCTCGTCGCGCGTCGGCGGCGGCGGCGCCTCGCCTGGCGGCGGCGGCGGCGGCGGCGGCGGCGGCGGCGGCGGCGGCGGAAGTGGCGGCCTCGATGCCGCGTCGGCGGCGGCGGCGGCCGAGGCGGCGGCGACGGCGTCGCTCGACCACGGCGCGGCGGCGCAGCGGATGCTCGCGCTGCAGAAGCTGCACGAGCTGACGAGCAGCGGCGGCGGCGGCGGCGGCGGCGGTGGCGACGTGGCCGCTGGCGGAAACGGAAACGGAAGCGTCGAGCAGATTGCGCGCGCCGTCGGCATGGGCGTCGCGGAGCTGTCCGACACTCTGCGCTGCCGCCTCGGCGACTGCGCGCCGGTCGCGGCGTGCGCGCTGGCACTGCCGTCGCTGCCGCGCTTCCTGCCGGCGCCGCAGCTGCAGCGCTGCCTGCTGGGGCAGCTCCGCCGCGCCACGCCCGACGCCGCGTCGCGCTCGCTCGCCGCGGCGTCGCTCCAGCTGGTGGCGGCGGGCGGCGGGCCGCGCCTCGGCGTGCTGGGCGCCCTCAACGCCGCGCCGTCGCTCCTCGCGCTCGCGCGCGGCGGCGACTGCGGCGCCGCCGACGCCCTGGCGCTCGGGGCGCTGCTGCAGCAGCCCACCACCGAGCCGGCGGCGGTGCTGCTCGTCCTCGGCCACTGGCTCCTCCAGCAGCAGCAGCAGCGGCAGCGGCAGCGGCAGGGCGCTGGTGGTGCTGGTGGCGGTGGTGCGGGCGGTGGAGGTGGTTCCAACGAGGACCCGGCGCTGCGGCGGCGCGCGCTACGCTGCATCGCCGACGGCCTCTACCACGTCGGCGTCCGCCTCGAGGACAAGGCGGCGGCGCCGACGGCCGACTCGGGCCCGCTGCAGGCCCTCGTGACCCTCGCCGACGCGCCCGCCGAGGCGGCCGCCGCCACCGCGCCGCTGGTCTTCTGGTGCGCCGGGCGGCTGCTGGCGACGCTGCCGGCGCCCGGCACCGCCGCCGCCGCCGCCCTCGCTCCGTCGGAGCGCGCGGCGCACGCGGCGATGGCGCGGCGGCTCTGCGCGCTCTGCCTGGGCTCGCGCCTCTCCAAGGGCGGCGGCGCGTCGCTGCGCGCGCTGCTCACGACCCACTGGAGGGGCAGCTGGCTCGCGCTGCGTGTCGCGAGCTGCTGGGCGGCGCAGCGCGCCCCCTCGGCCACCCTCGTCGCCACCGCCGTCGCCACCGCCGCCGCCGCCACCACCGCCGCCACCGCCACCACCGCGGCGTCTGCCAAGACGGACGCGCGCCGTGTGCGCCGCGTGCGGCTGCGCGCGCTGCAGCTCTCGCTGACGCACCTGCGCGCGCTCGTGGCGGCGTGCGAGCGCGGCAACGGCGGCGACGGCGGCGACGGCGACGGCGCGGCGGCCAGGTCTGCCGCCGCGGCGCTCGCAAACGCGACGTCGGTGCTGCTGCTGCCGCTGCTCGGCCTGTGCGGCGGCGCCGACGAGCTGATGCGTGGCGTCGCGCGCGCCTGCCTGCAGCAGCTGGGCGCCGCGCCCGCCGCCGCCGCCGCCGCCGCCGCCGCCGCCGCCTCCTCCGGGGCGGCGGGTGGTGGTGGTGGGGGCGGTGGCGGCGGCGACGCGACGGCCGCCGCCTCCGCGCTGCTCCCGGGCGTCGTGCCGGCCAAGCCTCTCGACCCGGCGCAGTCTGCGGCGCTGCTCAAGGTGCTCAACGGCCCCGCGGCGCGCGTCGCGTCGTCGTCGCCGGGCTCGCAGCTGCCCAAGGAGCTGGCGGGGCCGCTCCTCGATCTCGTGGGCGCGCAGCTGCACGCCCTCCTCGCCGCCCACCTCGGCGCTGGCGGCGGCGGCGAGGATTCGGAGGAGGAGGCGCGGGACGAGGACGCGATGGAGACGGAGGAGGACGACGGTGGTGACAAGGAGGGGGAGGAGGAGGAGGAGGAGGAGGAGGAGGAGGAGGAGGAGGAGCTCGGCGCGCTCAAGGTGGCGGAGCTCAAGGAGCGGCTGCGGTCGCGCGGCCTCGACGAGACGGGCAAGAAGGCGGCGCTGCTCGCGCGGCTGCAGGGGGCCGTCGGCGCGGCCAAGGCGGCCATGGGCGGCGGCAGGAAGGGCGGCAAGAAGGGTGGCAAGAAGGGCGGCGCAGTCGTGGTGGCGGCCGACGGTGGTGGTGGCGGTGGTGGCGGTGGTGGCGGTGGTGGCGGCGCGGTGCCGGGCGGCGGCGGCGGTCTGATGCACCTCGCGGCGCCGTACGCGGCGCTGCTGCGGGGGATGCTCACGCAGCGCACGGCGCCGCTCCCGGCGGCGGCGGCGCTGCGGCTGCTGCGCAACGTGCTGCTGCCCGCGCTGCGCGTCCTCCGCCGCGGCGCACGCAGCGGCGGCGGCGGCGGCGACGCCACCGACGCCGCCGCCGCCGTCGCCACCGCCGCCATCGAAGACGGCGGCGGCGCCGCCGACGACGGCGACGCGGCGACGCCGCCGTCGCTGCCGTCGAGCGCCCACGACGAGCTGGCGGCGCTCTGCGTCGAGCTGCTGCGGCTGCCGTCGGCGGCGGTGCTCACGTCGCTGCGCGCGGCGCGGCCGGCCGACGTGCTGTCGGCCGTCGAGCCCGTGCTGTACGCCCTCTCGCTGCACGTGGGCGTCGCGGTGCCGCTGCCGCTGGTGGCGGTGCACATCGCGGCGCTGCGCCGCCTCGACGCGCCCTTTTACACCTCCCTGACCACCGAGGCGCAGGCGCGGGTCTTCTCGGCCCTCTGCGACGTGCTGCACCACGTGCCCACCGTCGCGCCGCCCAGCCTCGAGGCGCAGGCGCAGGCGGCCGCGGCGGGCGCGATGGCGGGCGCGCTCGAGCCGGTGGCGTGCGTCGCCGCCGGCGCGCACCACGCCGCGCTCACGATGCAGGCGACGATGAACGCGCTGCCGCTCGACGCGTCCGCCTTTGCGCAGCGCCTCGCCCTCGCCCTCGAGGCGTGCAAGGCGTCGGCCGCCGAGCGCGCCGCCGCCCGCGCCGCCGCCGCGCCCGCGCCCGCGCCCGCGCCCACACGCGCCGCCAGCGCCGCCGACGACGACGCTGACGACGTGGACGCCGAGGCTGCCGACGCCGACGACGCCGGCGCCGCCGCCGATTCCGGCGCGAGCGACGGCGCGCTGGCGCGCTGCGTCGCGACGCTCGAGGTGCTGCAGCACAAGCGGCACTTGCCCAAGTCGGCGCTGCTCGTCGCGCCGCTCTTCCGACTGCTCGGCGCGCTGCGCGAGGAGAGCAGCGGCCTCGCCGGCCGCGACGCCACCGACTACCTCGCGCAGCTCGCGCTCTCGACGCTGAGCGACATCTGCGCCGCCGCCCAGAAGCCGAGGCCGAAGCCGAAGCCGAGGCCGGCCGTCGCCACCGTCGGCGGCGCCCGCGGGGGCGGTGGCGAGGGCGGCGACGGCGGCGACGGCGAGGGCGGCGAGCGCATCTCGGCGGAGGACGAGGCGGCGCTGCGGGCGGCGGTGGCGGAGCACTTCGAGGTGGCGCTACTGGTCGAGTGGCTGCACGAGCCGTCGCGCCCCGAGGTGACCCACCACGTGCTCGCGCTGCTCCGCTCCGGCGCGTGGCTGCTGCCAGAGGCGCAGCTGCAGGCGATGATGCCGATGCTCGCGGCCGTGGCGAGCGACCGCGCGGCGGCGGGCGGCGGCGCGGGCGGCGGCGGGCGCATCGGCGTGGGCGGCGACTCGGACGCGTCCCTCGCGGCGGTGCAAAAGGCCATGGAGGCGCTGCTGCCGCTGATGCTGCGCAAGGGCCTCGAGCTGCAGCCGCTGCTGCGCGGCTGCGTCCAGCTCGTGCTGGCGCTGCCGGCGCCGCGCCGCCTCGGCCTCCTCAATTCGGTCCTCGCGACGCTCCTCGCGAGCGACAAGGACGCCGACGCCGACGCCGGCGGCGGCGGCGGCGACGCGGCGGCCGCCGACGACGCCTCGGCGGCCGACGGCGCCGCGCGCCACCTTCACTGCGTCGTCGAGGTGCTGCTGCGCCGCCACCTCGAGGAGCTGCAGACGCAGCAGCAGCAGCGGCAGAGCCGCCGCGCCACCTCGGCCGCCGCCGCGGCGCTCGACGACATGATGGACATCGACGACATCGCGGCGGCGGCGGCGGCGACGTCGTCGTCGTCGGCGGCGGCGCGCGCCCGGGGCGGCACCAGCGCGGCCGAGATGATCAAGCTGGCGGGCGCGCTGTGCGGCGGCGCGCAGCCCGAGGTGCAGCTGCGCCTCTGCTCGCTGCTCGTCGACACCGCCGAGCGGCTGCCGCCCACGCGCGCCGCCGCCGCCGCCGCCGCCGCCGCTGCTGCTGCCGCCGTGCCGACGCCATCCAAGAAGGGCGGCAAGAAGGGCGCTGCCGCCAAGGGCGCTGGTGGCGGCGACAAGGCGGCGGCGGCGGCGGCGGAGGCGGAGGCGGCAGCGGCGGGAGCGCCGCCGCAGCGCGCGCTCAAGATCGTGCTGCTCGGGTACATCCGGACGCAGCTCGAGCGCGAGTCGCTGCGCTTCCAGCTGCAGGCCGTCGCCAACGCGCAGGGCTGCCGCGCCGCGGCCCACGCCCTCTTCGACGGGCTCGTGGCCTCCGCCGAGCACGCGATGGCGCAGGCGGCCGCCGCCAAGGAGGCGGGCAGCGGCGCGTCGACGGCGCCGTCGCCCGCCAAGACGCGCGTCCCGGAGGCGGGCGGCGGCGGCGGCGTCGGCGAAGGCAACGGCAACGGCAACGCGGGCTTCTGGTCGGGCCTCGCCAAGAGCGCGCAGGCGGACGTCGAGGCGCTCAGCGCGCTGCTGCCGCCGACGACGTTCATGCAGCCGATTGCGGCGCTGCTCGGCCGCGGCGACGCCGCGATGACGTCCTTCGCGGTGCGGCTGCTCTCGACGCAGCTCGACCGGCCGCGCCGCGCCCTCGACACGATGCCGCACGACGACCCCGGCACCGAGGCGCAGGTCGCGCAGATGACCTCGGCCATCCGCGACCTGCTCCCCTCCGCCTCGTCCGAGGGCGGCGGCGGCGCCGCCGGCGCCGCCGCCGGCGGTGCCGCGTCGGCGCCCCCTCCGCGCAACCAGCAGGCGGCGCTGCTGTCGCTCGACATCCTGGCGCGCTCCTTCGCCGCGACGCACGCGGCGCCCTTTGAGGCGGTGCTGCCGACGGTGCTCGGCGCCGCCGTCGGCTCGCGGCACGAGGCGGTGCGCTCGTCGGGGCTGGTGCTGCTCGCGACGCTCGTGCGCGAGCTCGGCGCGCGCATGCTGCCGTACATGCCGACGCTCGTGCCGCGGCTGCTCGACCTCCTCGAGACCGCGCTGCCGCCGCCGCCGCCAACCGCCGCGGCCGGAGCCGGTGCCGCCGCCGCCGCCGCCGCCGCCGCCGCCGTTGCCACCGCCACCGCCGTCTCGGTCGTGCCGCGCGACGCCATCGTGCTCGTGTCGACGTGGTTTGACTCGGTGGGGTCGAGCCTCGTCGGCGCGCTGCCGCAGTTTCTGCCGCCGTACCTGCCGCGGCTGCTCCGCTGCCTGCTGCGCGCCGCCGTCACGCGCCCCGAAGGCGGCGGCAACGCAGGCAAGGGCGGCGGCGACGCAGGCAAGGGCGGCGGCGACGGAGGCAAGAGCGGCGCGCTGGCGGAGCAGCTCGAAGCGGCGACGAGCGCGTTGCAGCGCACGCTGGCGGAGACGCTGCCGGCGCGGCTGCTGCTGCCGTCGCTCCTCGACAGCGTCGGGGACGCGACGGCGCTCGGCTCGGGCGCCGTCGTGCTGCTGCTGGGCACGCTCACGCTGCACCTCGGCGCGCGGCCGCAGGGCGAGCTGCAGCCGGCGCACAAGCTGGCCTTCCAGCCGCTGCTCTCGCTGCAGACCTACCGCGAGGCCCTCTCCCTCACCACGTCCACGCCCGCCGCCGCCACCGCCGCCGCCGCCGCCGCCGTCGCCGCCGACGCCGACGCCGCCACTGCCGCCGAGGGGCGGCGGGCTGCGGCGCAGGCGGTCGAGGCGGCGCTGAGCGACGCCTTCGTGGCGCTGACGGTGCAGCTCAACGAGGCGCAGTTCCGGCCGCTCTTCCTCCGCCTCATGTCGACGGCCTTCCCCGCCGACGCCGACAGCGTCGCCAACAACGGCGTCGGCGGCGGCGGCGGCGGCGGCGGCGGCGGCGGCGGCGGCGGCGGCGACGGCGGGTCGCCGCCGCCGCCCGCGCGCGCCGTGGCCTTCTTCGCGACGATCCACGGCGCGCAGGAGAGGCTGCAGGGCATGTTCGGCGGCTACTACGCCCTTGCGCTGCCGCACGCGCGCCGCCTCATCGGGCACGTGTCGTCGGGGTCGTCGTCGTCCGCGGCGGCGGCGGCGGCGGCGCCCGAGAAGCGCCGCAAGAAGCAGAAGCTCGCGGCGGGCGGCGCGGCCGAGACGGGCGGCGCCGGTGCGGGTGGCGCGGGTGGCGCGGGCGCGGGCGGCGGCGGCGGCGGCGGCGGCGGCGGCACGACCGACGACGAGGAGGAGCTGCTGCTGGCGCTGCTCAAGTTCGTGACGGTCGGGCTGCGCCACGACGGGCGCAAGGCGGCGCCGGTGGCCGAGCTGCATTCGCTCGAGGCGCCGCTCCTCGCGCGGCTCGGCTGGCCGCACCCCTCGGGCGGCGGCGGCGGCGGCGGTGGTGGTGCCGAGGGCGGCGGCGGCGGCGGCGGCGCGACGGCGGCGGCGACGGCGGCGGCGGAGGCGGCGCGCGGCCGCGTCGAGCCGGCGCTGCTCGACGCGCTCGCGCAGCTCGTGCACGCGCTCGGCGTCGACGCCTCCAAGCAGCTCCACTACGCGCTCTGCGGCGCGACGCGCGCCGAGGCCGTGCCGGCGCGCCGCGCGGCGATGCGCGGCCTCGCGCGGCTCTACGCCGTCCTCAAGCAGCACGCGCTCACGCACGTGCCCGAGGCGGTGCCGTTTGTCGCCGAGCTCGTCGAGGACGGCGACCTCGAGGTGCGCAAGGAGGCGCTCGCGCTCATGCGCTCGCTCGAGGACCTGGCGGGCGAGGAGCTCATGCGCTGATGAGACGTGAGGAAACAAAAAAAACCAGGGGTCGTGACGGACCGCGACGGGGACGGGAGTGAGAGAGTATTGGGCCTTCCGAGAGTTTATCGGGGTTTCATAATGTCCTTTCTAAAGAAATATCCCCGGCCCACCGCCGCCGCAACCACCCTCCGCGTCGACAGGAATCCAACACACATGCGCCTTCCCAGGAGCCGCTCGCGATCTGGCTCGGCCGAAGCGCCTCCCCAATGGTGGGGTTGAAGCGCGACGGCGTCATGGCGCGAGCGATGGCGGGCGTGGGCGTACGCCCGCCTGTAGCCTGGGTGTGGCGGCACGGCCTCGGCGTCGGGTCGTCTCGCAGCAGCAGCGAGCCCGGGGCAAGGAGGGGCCGTGAGGCGGGCCCTCCCTCTACATCTCGTCCTTGCCGGCGGCCTTGGCGGGCGCGGCCGACTTGAGCATCTTGAGCTTGGGCGAGACCTCCTTCTTGAAGTCCTCGACGCTCTTCTGCGACTCCTCGTACGACTTCTGCAGGCCCTCGACCAGCTTCTCGTGCGCGTCCTCCTTGGCCTTGATGCCCGCCTTGAGCACCTCGATCTCGGCGAGGCGGTCGGCCTCGGGCATCGTCATGTACTTCTCGAGCTCCGCCTTCTCCTCGGCCGAGCACTTGTCGAGCATCGCCGCCGAGCAGCCCGGGCCGAGCGTCGCGGCGAACGTCTTCAGCGCCTCGGCGTCGCGGCCGCCCTCGTAATCCTCGCCCTCCTCATCGGGCGGGTTGAAGTACTTGATGGTAGGGAAACCCTGGACGCCAAACCGCTCGCACAGATCCTTGCCCTCTGCGGTGCAGTCAACGTCGGCCACCACGACCTTGTCGCTGGTGGCGTACTCCTGAGCAAGAGCGTCCCAAGTGGGCTTCATGCTCTTGCAGTGGCCTCACCAAGGCGCCTGGAACTTGATGAAGGCAGACTTGCCAGACGCGAAGACAAGCTCGTCGAAGTTGGCGCCGGTGAGCTCTGCGCGGACGGGCGTGCGCGGGGAGCGCGAGTGAGTGCCGTGGGTGGCTTGAAGACGGCGCGGCGGCACGGCGTAGCATTAGCCAGCCTCGCCGCGCGCGCATCAGGCCAGGCGTGCGATACGCGTGCGTTCTGGGGCGCGGCGCACCGAGAGTGCCCGGCGTGAGCGCGGTGAGGAGCAGGGCGGCGGCCATGGCGACTGCGAGGGCGGGGTATGTCGCGATGAGCTGAGCTGGCACAGCACAGCTTGTGCACAACCACCCAGCGTTTCATCCGCGGCCGAGCGCCGCGCCCAGTAAATCACGTACCCCTTCTGGCCAGTACTTAAAAAAAACGGTCCCTATGGCTACACACGCCCAAACCACAGACACACAACCGAGAGTGAATCAAAGTGACATGAATGACTGACCCCCGGCCCGCCCGTACCAATCGCCCCCATGGCGCTTCAGGCAAAGCAATGCTCTAAAAGTATCTAATGGCGAAGTAAGGAGGCAGAACTAATAGTAAGCCGCCGTATATTTACAGCTCGCGTCGGCGGTTCACGCAGGACTATGAATACTTGCTGCAGCCTCGCGCAAACATAGCGCAAGAGCTGGGGGTCACACCACCGACACTAGCCAAACAGTCAGAGCCGTCGTGAGGCGTGGACTGACTCATTGAGACACTGTGTACGACACACGTCACACGCCATACTCCGGGGTACTCTGCGCCTCGCCCTCGGCCCTGATCGCGCGCAGCACCCGATCGATGTGCTCGCTGATCGCGTCCTTCTGCGGCTTGAGGCTACCGGGCGGTAGGCCGAGCCGCTCCTCGAGCCGGGCACGCACCATCTTGGGCGTCAGGGTCTCGAGGTCGGCCATGCGCACGACCACTTCGACCTCACCCGCCAGCTTGTGGCTCGCCTGAGCCGCCAGGATGCCACCCCGCCCTTTCCAGAGGGAGCCCTCCCCTGCTGTCCCCTGCGCCGGCTGCTTCGCCGCGAGCTGCGGCTGCGGCTGCGGCTGCGACGCCTCTGCGTGGTCGTCCGGCTCGCGCGGCCGCTTCTGCGCCTTGCCGGGCTTGGTTGATGTGCCGGGCTGCTCGGCCGGCTCGGTCAGCTGCTTGCCGGGCTGCTCGGCCGGGTCCAGCGTGTCCTCCCAGACCTTGGTCTTGCCGTCGGGCGACACCAGGTAGTAGCGCCCCTCGTTCTTCTTGGTGCTCAGCTTGCGCCTCCAGCCCGCGTACGGCCCGGCGCTGGCGTCCGCCACAGCTTCCGGCTTCTTCGACGAGTCGTGCTTTGCGTCGTCGTCCACGGCCGGACGCTTCAACTTGGCGGGCTTGGGCGGCTTGGCGGGCTTGGGCTCTGATGGCGCGTCGTCCGCAGCCGGTCGCTTCGACTTGGTGGGCTTGGGCGGCTTGGCGGGCTTGGGCGGTGCCGGCGCGTCGTCCGCAGCCGGCCGCTTGGCGCCACCGCCGCCCGCGCGCGCCTTGACCAGCGCCTCGAAGTACTCCTGCTTCTCGAGCAAGCCGACGATGCTCACGCCGCGCCGAAGCAGCTCCGCCTTGACCTGGCTCAGCTTCATCGCCGCCACGTTGCGCCGCCAGTCGCTGCCTTCCTCGCTCCAGGTGAACTCGTCGTCCCACTCGTCGTCGTGCGTGGTGATCTTGGCGGTGAAGGAGCCGTCGGCCTGCACGGTGGTCACCTTGGCCTTGACCCACGAGGTGGCACCCGTGCCGTCGGCAATCTCCACCTCAATGGTGTCGCCCTCGCTCGGCGGCGCCCAGTCGGTCGGCGGCCCGTCCCTGCTGCTGCCGCTGTCCGCCTCGTAGTACCGGGCCGCTCTGAGGGCGTCCTGGAACTCCTGCTTCTCGATGAGCATGCTAGTGTTGACACCGCGCTTTAGCAGCTCCGCCTTGACCTCGGATGCTCGCATGGCTGTCACGGTGGTCACCATGCTGTAGGACTGGTAGGTCTTGACGGTTTGGTGACCGCGTGCAAACATCGAAGTTGAATGCGAGTGTGACTATGTCAACTCTGGCTCACTCGGCGTTAGCCCCGACAGGCCGACTTCTGCGCGCTAGTAAACTAGGCATCACGGGGATAGCTCTGCTTAAACAGCTTAAACAGCACGGCGCACGCACGGTGGCGGCCTCAAAAAAAAATAGCCCGGCTACGTGCACGAGACGGCTACGGAGACGGCGCAGGCCGAGGAGGCCGTCGTCACCGCCACCGGCGCCGAGACGCCGCCCTCGGACGAGGAGGCGCCGGAGGCCATGCCGCAGTGCCTGGTCTGCGCCGCCTCGGTCAGACGGCTCAAGAAATGCGCGGGCTGCCTGCAGCGCATCTACTGCTCGCCCGAGTGCCAGAACGCGCACTGGGAGGTGCACATGCCCGAGTGCAAGCGGATGAGGCGAGAGCGGCGCGCGGTCGAAAGGGCCGAGGCCG